>Ga0326597_10013227_pt1 | contig 10857 bp, 12 predicted proteins | sample RVTome_12_FD_203789 | JGI IMG/M metagenome (GOLD analysis project Ga0326597, IMG submission 203789) | Soil microbial communities from uranium-contaminated site in the Upper Colorado River Basin, Wyoming, United States - RVT100D185 | ecosystem: Environmental > Terrestrial > Soil > Contaminated >... | reverse complement strand
GGAACCGCCGCCTGCTGAGCATGTCTCTGCGTTCGTCAGTCATCTCCCCTCCCTCTGTGTCTTCCGATAGGACGACGTCACCGAGCCCAGTCCTCCCTTCGATCACCCGTCAACACGATGCGCCTCGATGTAGTCGACGTCAAGCTCCCAGCCGAGGCCCGGCGTCTCGGGGAGCTCGAGCAAGCCTTCCACGAGCGCCGGGCGGTTCGCGACGAGGTTCCACCAGATCGGATCGCGGTCGGGGTGAAAGCACTCGACGACGGTCCCGTGCGGGATGGATGCAAGCAGGTGGGCGGCGACGTGCGGCTCCTCGTGATGGCCCATCTTGACGTCGAAGGCGTGCGCGATCGCTGCCGCACGCCGCCACTCGGTCGGCCCGCCAGACCAGGAAGCGTCGAAGTTGCAGATGTCGATCGCTCCCTCGGCCATCAGGTCGCGGCAGCCCGCTGCCGACAGCTCGCTCTGGCCGGCGCAGACGCGAACGGGCGCCGCGAAGCGGACGTCGCGCATCGCGCGGCGGTCGTTCGCCCACCGGCAGGGCTCCTCGAGCCAGGCGAGGTCGTACTCGGCGACGAGGCGCGCGAAGCGAGTTGCGTCTCCCGTCGACCACCCCTGGTTGGCATCCGCGGCGAGGATGAAGTCGGGGCCCGCGATCGCGCGCGCCTCGCGGAAGCGCTCTGCGTCCTCCTCCGGCGAGAGGCCACCGACCTTGAACTTCATCCCGGCGAGACCGAGCTCGCGCAGCTCCTCGATCTCCGAGGCGATCGGGATTCCGGTCCCGTAGTAGCCGCCGATCGAGATCATCGGGAGCGAGCGCGTGTAGCCGCCCCAGAGGCGCCAGAGCGGCTGACCGAGGGCCTTGCCGACCGCGTCCCAGAGCGCCGTGTCGACACAGGCGCAGGCGACGAGGCCGAGGCGCCGGTCGCGCAGGATGTCGAAGGTAGCCGGCCGAGCCCGCTCCCAGCAACGCTCGACGCAGAATGCGTCCTCGCCCGCAAGTGCCGGCGCGATCTCGCGGTGGATGATCTGCTGAATCTCGCCGAGCGCAGCATCCTCGTCGCCCGCGTACGCCTCCCCGACGACGCCCTCGTCCGTATGGACGCGCGTGACGATCGTGGAGCGGTGCGTCATGTGGTAGCCGCTGCCCTTGTAGCTACGGCCGAGCGGTACGCGAATAGGGATGGTTTCGATGCGCCGGATCGTGAGGCGGGAGAGGGTGGAGGCGGGGGCCGCTTCTCGTGCCACCGTCACCCGTCCCGGCGCGGGGGCTGGAAGAGCTCGAGGATGATCCCGTCCGGGTCGCGCATGTAGAGCGCGAAGCCACCCGTGTTGATCCCGGTGTCGACCGCGACTGGCGGCGTGAAGAACGAGTCCACCTCCGCGGCGAGCAGCCGCTCGTACAGCGCGGGCAGGTCGTCGACGACCAGGCAGACGTGCGTCGGGCCGACGAGCCGCGGTTCGAGGTCGACCGTCCGCGGCCCCGGCGAGACGTACTGGAACAGCTCGATGTGGTGATCCGACCCCGGCGCCTTGATGTGCGCCATCTTCACATGCGCGTCCGGGTAGCCGACGATGTCGGCGAGGTAGCCGCCCTGCTTCTCCTGCGCCATGACGACCTCGAAGCCGAGCAGATCCTGGTAGAAGACGAGTGAGCGCTGGAGGTCGGTGACCGTAAAGCCCGTGTGGTGGAGGGCGTTGACCAACGAGGCTCGACTATGGCACGCTGCACGGCGGCAAGTCAAGCGTTTGCTCAGGAGACGCCATGGGAATGCTCGAGGGTAGAGTCGCTATCGTGACGGGCGCGGGGGCTGGGCTGGGGCGTGCGATAGCGGGCGAGGTGGCGCGAGCCGGGGCGCGCGTCGCGCTCGCCGAGATCGACGGCACGGCGGGCGCGCGCGCGGCCTCCGAGCTCGCTGCGCTCGGAGCCGAGGCCCGCGCGTACACGACGGACGTCTCGCAGCCCGAGCAGGTGGAGAGGACCTTCGCCGCCGTCGTCCGCGATTTTGGGCAGGTCGACATCCTGGTCAACAACGCGGGCATCAGCCGTGTCGGCCCGCACACGCAGGATGTGACGGACGAGGACTGGCACGACTCGATCGCCGTGATGCAGACCGGTGTCTTCTACTGCATGCGCGCCGCCGGGCGGCACATGCTGCCCCGGAAAGCGGGGTCGGTGGTCAACATCTCGTCCATCCGCGGCTTCTCCCCTAACCCCGGTCGGATGACCTACTGCGCGCCCAAGGCCGCCGTGATCATGATGACGAAGGTGGCCGCCGGGGAGTGGGCGCCGCACGGCGTCCGCGTGAATGCGATCTGCCCGGGTGTCCTGCGGACCCCGATGTGGGAGGCCGACGTCGCGCGCGGAGCTCTCGACGAGCGGCTCTACCTCGACCTCGTCCCGGCGCGCCGCCTCGGCATGCCGGACGAGGTCGGGCGCCTCGTCGTCTACCTCTGCTCCGACGACGCCTCGTACATCACGGGCTCCGTGCTCACGATCGACGGAGGTCTGACGGCGATCCCGGCGGGGTAGCGCGCCGGCTCAGAGCTCGAGCGCGTGTCCGGACAGGATCTCGCAGCCGTCCCGCGTGACCAGGACGACCTGCTCGACCCGCGCCCCGACGCCGTCCTCGTAGACGCCCGGTTCGAGCGCCACGACCATCCCGGGCTCGAGCACGGTCTCGCCGCCTGGCACGATGCGGGGCTCCTCGTGGTACGCGGTTCCCAGGCCGTGGCCGGTGTGGTGCGGGTACTCGAGGCCCGGACGGATCTCTGCGTCGAGGTCGCCTGCTCGCACCCCCGGGCTCACCAGCTCGACGGCCCGCGCGAGCGCCTCGCGCGCTCGTCGATGCGCCTCCCTGAGCGGCCCGTCCGCCTCGCCGCCGACGACGAGCGTCGCGCACGAGTCGCCCCAGTAGCCGGCCAGCCTCGGCACGAGGTCGCAGAGCACGGCATCGCCGGCGGCGAGCGCCCGGGAGGTCGGAGGCCCGCCGACCTCCTCGGTACGGGGTCCGGAGACGAGATCGGCGAGGAGGGGGGTGCGCCCGCCGGCTGCGTTGTCGATCGCAGCGCGGATCACGGCCCAGAGCTCGAGCTCGCTCATGCCCGGCTCGGCGGCCTCGCGGGCAGCGAGCTGGCCGGCGTCGCAAAGGACGAGCGCGGCCCGGATCGTCTCCAGCTCGTCCGGGTCCTTGACCGCCCGAGCTCGACCAAGTTGCGCCGAGACGTCGACGAGGGAGAGCGAGGCCGCGAGCGCGGCCGGCAACGCTCCGGGCTCCGTCGCGACCCGCCGGCCGCGGGCGGCCAGCTCGAGCGCGCGCCTCGCGCCTGCAACCGGCTCCAGCGGGCCGATCGTGAAACCGGGATACGTGGCGGCCTCGCAGCCGAGCTCGGCCGCGGCCCCGGCCTCGTCCTCGCTGACGACGAGGACCGGAGCCTCGCCGGGGGCGAGGAGCGCCAGGGCCGGCAGCGCGAACGGGCTCGGGCCGGTCTCGATGTCGCCGAAGAAGCCGGTGAGCCAGGCGACGGTGCTTGGGTGCGCGGCGAGAAGCACGTCTGCTTCGGCGTGGCGCGTGATCTCGAGGGCACGCTCCTGGCGAGGCGTCATCGCGCCGGGAGCCTACCGCGCCGGGGCGGTCGCCGAGCCCCGGACGACGAGTTCGGGCGGAATTGCGACCATGAGGTCCTCGATCGGCTCTCTCCGCAGCAGCGCGAGGAGGTTGTCGGCCGCCTGGCGGCCCATCTCGGCAAGCGGCATTCGCACCGTCGTCAGGGGAGGGTCGAGGAAGGCCGCGAAGGGTGCGTCGTGGAAGCCGACGATCGAGACGTCCTCGGGGATGCGCAGGCCGAGCCGCCGGGCGGCCGCCATGGCCCCGATCGCCGCCCGCACGTTGGCGACGAAGAGCGCCGTCGGCCGGGGCTCGAGTCGCAGGAGGCGCCCGGCCGCCGCGTGGCCGCCGGCCTCGTCGAACGAGGACTCGGCGACCCACTCGGGCCCGAGCTCGACTCCGGCCGTCGCGAGCGCCGACGCGTAGCCCCGCAGGCGCCGGCGGGCGGTGTCGGCGTTCTGCGGGCCCGCGACGTGGGCGATCCTGCGGTGGCCGAGCGAGATCAGGTACTGCGTCGCGAGCGTGCCGCCGGCCTCGTCGTCGACGGTGACGCTCGGGATCCCGCACGGCTCCCGCCGGTTCACGAGCAGGGCGGGGACGCCGCCGCCGAACTCGCCGTGGCGCGGCGTCTCGCTCGTGGCCATGCCGATCAGGAGGCCGTCGATGCGACCGTGCAGGTCGGGCAGGCGGTCCGCAGCCGAGCCGTGGGCGACGAGCAGCGTGTACCCGGCGGTGCCCGCGGCCTCCTCGGCGCCCTGCGCGATCGTCGCGTAGTTCACGTTCGCGAGGTCCGGGACGATCATGCCGATCGCCATCGTCCGGGCGGTCTTGAGCGTGCGCGCCGCGGTGTTCGGCCGGTAGTCCAGCCGCGTCGCCGCCTCGAGCACGCGCTCGCGCGTCTCGGGCCGAATCGAGAGCCGGGCGTCTCCGGAGAGGACGCGCGAGACGACCGACGCGTCGACGCCGGCGGCCGCCGCGACGTCGCGCAGCCGGACGGTTCGTCTCACCCGAGCGTCCTTGACAGGGTCAAGCCCGGCATTCTAGTGTGGCGCAGGGTCAATCGTATGACCAACGAGTCCGCCAGCAGCGGGTAATCGTGCCGACGACGCTCGACTGCGAGCTCCTCGGCGACCTCTACGGGACGGCGGAGCTGCGTGAGATCTTCGACACGGGCGCCCTCGTGCAGGCATGGCTGGACGTGGAGCGGACGCTCGCGGAGGCGGAGGCGGAGGTCGGCGTCATCCCGGCGTCCGCGGCGGCGCGGATCGCGTCCGAGGCCGACGCCTCGCTCTACGACGTGGCCTCGCTTCGTGCCGGGATCGCCGCCTCGAAGCACCCGCTCGTCCCGCTGATCCGTGCGCTCGTCGACCGCTGCGGCGAAGAGGGCGGCTGGGTGCACTGGGGCGCGACGACGCAGGACATCGTCGACACGGCGCTCGTCCTCCAGGCGCGTCGCGCGCTCGGGCCGATCGAGCGGGACCTCCGGCGGGCGGCGCTCGCCGCCGCTGCGCTCGCCCGCCGCTACGCGGAGACCCCAATGGCCGGGAGGACGCACGCCCAGCACGCCGTCCCCATCACGTTCGGGCTCAAGGCGGCGACCTGGGCCGACGAGCTGGGGCGTGCCCGCGCGCGGCTCGCGGGGGCCGGCGAGGCCGCCATGACCGCCCAGGTCTCGGGGGCCGCCGGGACGTTCGCGACGCTCGGCCACCACGCGGCGGCGGTGCAGGAGGCCTTCTGCCGCCGGCTCGGGCTCGCCCGGGCGGACGTCCACTGGCACGCGACCCGGGACCGCCTGCGCGCTCTCGCGCACGCGCTCGACGAGATCGCGGCGGCAGCCGAGCGGATCGCGGCCGAGGTCGTCCGCCTGCAGTCGACCGAGATCGCCGAGGTGGCCGAGCCATCCACCGAGGCGCACGTGGGCTCCTCGACGATGCCGCAGAAGCGAAACCCGATGACGTGCGAGTACGTCGTCGCGAGCGCGCGGCTCCTCCGGGGGGCGACGGGTGTCCTCGCGGGCTCGCCCGACCACGCCTACGAGCGCGACATGCGCTTCTGGGCGACCGAATGGGTCGCGCTCCCGCAGGCGTTCATCCTCTGCGGCGGTCTCCTCGACAAGCTCGCCCACGTTCTCGAAGGCCTCGAGGTGGATGAGGCGCGCATGCGTGCGAATCTCGACCTGACCGCCGGCCAGATCATGGCCGAGGCAGTGATGATGGCCCTCGGGCGCGCTCTCGGCCACGAGCCGGCGCACGCCCTCGTCCTGGCCGCGACCCGCCGCGCGAGCGCCGAGCGGCGCGACCTCGCCGCCGTGCTCGCCGAGGTGCCCGAGGTCGCCCGGCAGCTCTCGCCGGCCGAGCTCGAGCGGCTGCTGGACCCGGCCGCCTACCTCGGTCTCGCGGCGGCGAGCGCCGAGGCCGTCGCGTCCCGCGTCGAGGAGGAGCTTCGATGAAGATCACTCGTGTCGAGCCGATCGTCTTGCGCTCGCCCGACGTCGACACGTCCCGGGCCGACGGAAGCCAGGACGCGTTCGTCGTCCGCGTCCACACCGACGAGGGCCTCGTCGGGATCGGAGAGGCGGACAGCTCGCCCTACCTCGTCCGCACCGTGATCGAGATGCCGTCCTCGCATGCCGTCGCGCGCGGCCTGCGCGAGCTCCTCGTCGGGGAGAACCCGCTCGAGATCGGCCGCCTCTGGAAGCGGATGTACGACGGCTCCTCCTACTACGGCCGGGCCGGCGTCGCGATCCACGCCATCGCAGCGATCGACATGGCCCTGTGGGACCTCGCAGGCAAGGCGTCCGGGCGGCCGGTCTCCGAGCTGCTCGGCGGCGCCCGCGTCAGCGAGCTCCCGGTCTACGCGAGCGAGGTGATGCCCGAGGAGCCGGACGAGGTGCGGCGGATCGCCGAGCGGGCCGTCGCGGGGGGCTACACGGCTCTCAAGTTCGGCTGGGGGCCTCTCGGCCGGGAGCTCGACCACGACGAGCGGCTGATCCGCGCCGCCCGCGACGTGCTCGGCCCGGACCGCTCTCTGATGATTGACGGCGGTCAGGTCTACACGTTCAAGCGGGCGGCGGAGCTCTTGCGACGCGTCGAGGACGTCGGCCTCTACTGGTTCGAGGAGCCGTTCGCCCCCGACGACTACGAGAGCTACCGCCGCCTCTCGGACGTCGCCTCGGTCCGGATCGCGGCCGGCGAGGCCGATGCGACGATCACGCCGTTCCGGGATCTCGTCGAGCGCGGGCACGTCGACGTGCTCCAGCCCGACATGGCGCGCTGCGGGTTCACCGTGGCCCGCCAGATCGCCGATCTCGCCCGGGACCGGCGCGTCGAGGTCGTGCCGCACTGCTTCTCGACCGGCATCCTCGTGACCGCGTCGCTCCACTTCGCCTCGACGCTCGACCGGCCCACCTTCTCCGAGTACTCGGTGGCCGGCTCGCCCCTGGCGAGCGGTCTCCTCGCCGAGCCCCTCGCCTTCAGCGCCGGCAGGCTCGCCGTGCCCACGGGCCCCGGGCTCGGGATCGAGCTCGACGAGGAGCTCGTGCAGCGGCTGCGGCTGGACTAGCATCGCGTATGGCCGCGATCGAGTTCGACCACGTCACGAAGCGCTTCCCGGACGGCACCGTCGCAGTCGACGACGTCGAGCTCGAAGTACGGGACGGGGAGTTCATGATCCTCGTCGGCCCGTCCGGCTGCGGCAAGACGACGGCGCTGCGGATGGTGGCGGGGCTCGAGGAGATCACGTCCGGGGAGATCCGTATCGGCGACCGGGTCGTGAACGGCCTCGAGCCGAAGGAGCGCGACGTGGCGATGGTCTTCCAGAACTACGCCCTCTACCCGCACATGACGGTGAGGGAGAACATCGCCTTCCCCCTCAAGATGCAGCGGCTCCCAAAGCATGAGGTCAGAAGCCGCGTGGACGAGGCCGCTCGGCTGCTCGGGCTCGAGGACTTCCTCAGGCGCAAGCCGCGGGAGCTGTCGGGCGGTCAGCGCCAGCGCGTCGCGATGGGCCGGGCGATCGTGAGGCATCCGCAGGCCTTTCTCATGGACGAGCCCCTCTCCAACCTCGACGCGAAGCTCCGTGTGCAGATGCGGGCCGAGCTCGTCAAGCTCCACCGCCGTCTCGGCGCAACGACGCTCTACGTGACGCACGACCAGACGGAGGCGATGACCCTCGGACAGCGCGTTGCCGTCCTCGACCACGGCGTCGTGCAGCAGATCGATACGCCCCAGCGTCTCTACCGGCATCCGGCGAACACCTTCGTCGCGAGCTTCATAGGCTCGCCGCCGATGAACTTCCTCGAGGGCGTCCTCGTCGACGGTGCGATCAGCGCGGGAGGCTATCGCCTCGAGCTCCCGGGCCCGGTTCGCAGGAGGCTGCGCAACGGGGTCGGCAAGGTCATCGCCGGGGTCCGTCCGGAGGACTTCCAGGATGCCCGTCTCGCCGACGGGGACTCCGGCGTGACGCTTCCCGCCGAGATCGAGATCACCGAGCAGCTCGGCCCGGAAACGTACGCGTACTTCCACGTGGAGGGGCTCGCGGCCGCCGAGGTCGGCGAGCGCCCGGTCGAGCTCGCGGGGGCGTTCGCCGCGCGGCTGGACCCGCGGACGAGCGCCGCTGCGGGCCAGCGGATGAACCTCGTGCTGTACCTCGACGCGATTCACCTGTTCGACGCGGAGAGCGGGCGTTCGATCCTCGGTGACTGACCGTCCGGACGCGAAGCCGCGCCGAGAGGAAGGAGGAGGAATGAGATCCTGTGTGGTCACCGGCGCCGCCCTCGGCATGGGGCGCGCGATCGCCGGACGGCTCGTCGAGGACGGCGTCCGCGTCGTAGGCGTCGACTGGGACGCGGAGGCGCTCGAGCGGGCGGCGTCAGAGCTCGGCGAGGCATTCGAGCCGCTTCGAGGCGATGTCGGCGACTGGCCGACCCACGAGCGCGCCGCCGACCTCGCCGAGCGCGCGGCGCCGCTCCGCTACTGGGTCAACAACGCCGGCATCGACATCCAGGGCGGCGCCCATGAGGTGACTCCCGAGGAGATCGACCGAGGCCTTCGCGTCCTCCAGCTCGGCGTCATGTACGGCACCGCGGTCGCCGTGCGGCGCATGCTGCCGCGTCGAGCCGGCTCGATCGTCAATGTCGCTTCGATCCAGGGAAGCCATGCCTTTCCCCGCTACTTCGTCTACCAGTCCGCGAAGGCTGCGGTGATCATGCTCTCGAAGGGCGTCGCCGTCGACTACGGGCCGTTCGGGATCCGCTGCAATGCGATCCTTCCAGGAACGATCGAGACGCCGATGACCTACGCCGTCCTGCCGCCCGAGCTGTCGCGCGAGGAGGGGCTCCGGATCGAGGGCGAGCTCCACCCGCTCATGCGCATCGGGCAACCCGAGGAGGTGGCCGAGGTCGTGTGCTTCCTCCTCTCGGATCGGGCCTCGTTTGTCACCGGCACGGCGATCCCGGTCGACGGTGGCGCGACCGCGCGATGCTACGCCTACCCGGTCCCGGAGGAGATCGGCCGGGCGGCCGGCGCGGCCGTCTGACGCGCTTCCTCGTCGAGCCTGGGCCAGACGCGGGCGGAGGTTCCCGGCAGAATGCGTACGGTGGCGAGCCTGCCCGTCCCTCCGAACTTCGACCCTCGGCGGGTCGGCGAGGTCTGGCGGGTTCCCTACCAGGAGCGTGCGGCGCAGGCCGAGGAGTGGGGCCGGCGGCACGGGATCAGGCCTGCCACCGAGGACTTCGTCCGGGTCTGCCTCGTCCTCGTCGACGTGCAGAACACGTTCTGCATCCCGGGCTTCGAGCTCTTCGTCGGCGGGCGCTCGGGGACGGGGGCGGTGGACGACAACGTCCGCCTCTGCGAGTTCGTCTACCGCAACCTCGCCGCGATCACCCAGGTCGTCCCGACGCTGGACACGCACCAGGCCATGCAGGTCTTCCACGCCGTCTGGCTCGTGGACCGGGAGGGACGGCACCCCGAGCCGTACACCCTCGTCTCGGCCGACGACGTCGAGCGGGGGGTCTGGCGCTTCAACCCTGCGCTCTGCCGCAGCCTGGGGATCGACGAGGAGGGCGGGAACGCGCACCTTCGTCACTACACGAGGAGGCTCGCGGAGGGGGGCAAGTACGAGCTCACGATCTGGCCCTACCACTCGCTGCTCGGGGGGATCGGCCACGCGCTCGTCTCGGCCGTCGAGGAGGCGGTCTTCTTCCACACGATCGCCCGCTCGAGCCGGCCGGGCTTCGAGGTCAAGGGCTCGAACCCGCTCACGGAGCACTACTCGGCGCTCGGGCCCGAGGTGACCGACGGCCCCGACGGGAGGCCGATCGCCGAGCGCAACCAGGCGCTCGTCGAGAAGCTGCTCGGGTTCGACGCGGTCGTGATCGCGGGCCAGGCGAAGAGCCACTGCGTCGCCTGGACGATCGCGGATCTGCTGCGCGACGTGCAGGCCGGCGCCCCCGGGCTCGCCGAGAAGGTCTACCTGCTCGAGGACTGCACCTCGCCCGTCGTCGTGCCCGGCGTGATCGACTACAGCGACGAGGCCGACGCGGCCTTCCGGCGCTTCGCCGAGGCGGGGATGCACGTCGTCCGCTCGACCGAGCCGATCGCGAGCTGGCCGGGGATGCTCCGCTGAGCGGCGTTGTGCCTCGGTGCCCGCGGTAGTTACACTCACCGTGCAGCCGATGCTCTGGTTCACCCTCGTGTTCCTCGTCCTGCTCAAAATCCCCCTTGTCTACCTCTGCTACGTCGTCTGGTGGGCCGTCAAGGACGCCCCGGCGCCCGGCGAGGGCTACGGCGAGGCCGTCGCCGGCGAGCCCGGGGCGGGTGGCCCTGAGCCCGGCTCCTGGTGGCGGCGCCGCCTACCAAGGCGGCCGCCCGAGCGGCACGGGCCCCATGGCTCGCCCGCGCGCCGCCCGCTGCCCGCTCTGACCCGCGCGCGGTCGAGGACGCCCGTATGAGCGCCTCGGAGCACGTGGACGGGCAGCCGGGACGCGGCCGCGCCTCCCAGGCGGTCGCCGGGTACCTGGCCGCGGCGGCCATCTTCGCCGGGCTCACCGCGCTCGTCTACTACCCGGCGCGGATCGGCCCTGCCGCGATCGTCACCGCCCTCCTCGCTGCCGGGATGGGCGGCTCGATCAGGCGCTTCGCCGGCCTCGCGATGGCCGTCGCCGCAGGAGGCTTCTTCTTCGGCCTGATCATCGCCGTCTTCCTCGACCGTCCGATCTTCTAGCGGGGCGGCCGAAGGCCACTCGGTGGGGGCG
>Ga0326597_10013226_pt1 | contig 10857 bp, 8 predicted proteins | sample RVTome_12_FD_203789 | JGI IMG/M metagenome (GOLD analysis project Ga0326597, IMG submission 203789) | Soil microbial communities from uranium-contaminated site in the Upper Colorado River Basin, Wyoming, United States - RVT100D185 | ecosystem: Environmental > Terrestrial > Soil > Contaminated >... | reverse complement strand
TATACGACTGACGAGGAATTTGCTCGTGCTGATTGATGGGTGGTCCCGATGGTACGAGCCATACTGGCGATTGGGTCGGCTTCAAGCTGGAGGGCGGCTCCAGCATGAACTCGTTGGCCGCGCCCGGCGAGATGCAAATCAGCGAACTGGAGGGCTGTTCGCTTTTTTTTGGCCGGAGTCCATTGCCTGCTCGAGCAACGCAGCGAGCCGATCGACTTCGGCCTTCATCGCCCGCACTTGCTCGTCGGAGGTTTCGGCTTGTTGTCGCCAGTTGTCCCGACTCTTGGTGACGTCGCTAACGCGTACCTTCAAGCGTTTTAACTCAACCTTGAGTCCTTGGTACTTCTCCCTTAACGTATCACGACTCTCCAACAAATGTAGGTGCCACACCTGCGCTCCATCGGCACGGGGCCGAAGGGGGCGGGATGTGTGGTTGTGGCGGTAGGTGCCAAACGTGGCTTCCACCGGGGGCAAGCCTATTACAACAGAATCCCGGGGACGATCGTACTAACCGGCGGCAGGGCAAGCAGTTACGATTTCTTGGTCGTTGATACTCTACCATCTCGCGGGTAGGGCCGGCGGACTGAGGCGGGCTTGGACGTTCGATGGACCCTCGAAAACCACAGGGTTTTCCATCGGGCCTGCGGCAGCCGGGTCAGTCAGGGGCTTGTCGACGCGCCCTGATGATAATGTAATAACTATTGGCGTAATGGATGTTACTACTTTATCAGACAGGGAGGCTGCCATGGGAACCACGATCTTTCAGTTGCAGGATCTGCTCAACGTCTTTCGCAAAAAGAAAGTCCTCACCCTGGACGAACTCCTCCGCGAAACAGGTTGCTCCACCATGACCGTCTGGAGATTGCTTCGGCCCCATGGCTATTTCACCAGCTACAATCACAACGCCCGCTACTACACTATTACCGGGGTTCCGAAGTTCGACCAACACGGGCTGGACCACTACCAAATCGATCCAAAAAAGGGCTCTTGAAATCTTGAAACTCCGCTTTCAACTGCTCGGCCAGAGCCGCGGCAGATTGCCGGCCTGCTGCCAATTGCCCGATGGTTACGAGTGCGAAGTGACCAGTGGCCGGACGCTGTGCGGCTCGTGTAGCGGCCGCTTGCAGCGGGTTCGAAGCAGCAGGCATCGTCCGGTCGGCTTGATGCTAGGGCGGCCGCAGGTGCGCTTGATCCATCAGCAATGTACCGTCTGCGGACAAGTCGATCCGCTGGAGGTTTACGATCGGCTCGTTCCGCCGGCGGGCAACTACGCTTACGATTTGATCGTCGAGGTCGGACTGGCCCGCCAGCGCGACCATCGTCAAGACGAAGAAATCCGCGGCGATCTCATGCAGCGTTGGGGATTGTCGCTGCCGCTTTCCGCGATCGGTTTGCTGGCCCACTCGTTCCTCGACGGCCTGGCGGCCGTGCATCAGGCGCACGCGAAGTTGGAAAGTGCGTTGCGCCGGTTGAAGGTCCGGTCGGCGCTAAGGTCGATCCGCAAAGATTTGGTTCGTTGGACACGCAAGGGCGTGGGGCTTTCTCGCGCGCAGATCCGGGAACTGCTTTCTGACCCGCAAGCCGTGGCCGAACTGGATGCCCCGGCCCTGCGGCGGTTTGTGGCCTACGTGCTGCTGCGTTGGCTGGACGACTACACAGCCGATTTGCAAGGCGAATACTTTCCGTTCGACTTGCCGAGCTTGGCCTTCTATCGCCGTGGCCGGCAGTTGGAAGAAATGCTGCGTGGCATGGTGACGTTGGAGAAGTTCCCGCAGCGCGAGTTGTCGACGCTGAAGACGATCGCCGGCCATCTGGCGCCGCTTCGTGAGGACGCGGAAGTGGTCGCCGTGGCCTGCCGGTTGGAGAAATCGTCCTTGTTGTTCGAAGAATTGCGTCGCTTGCTGCGGCTGAGCCGAGAGCCGGGGGCGGGCTTACTGCGAGGCCGCGGCGGGCCGGAAGATTCGTCGATCACCGAGCAGATGCCGAGTCGTCTGGCATCCTGGCGCGAGCGGTTGCAACAGCGGCACGATCGGGAACGGGACGCGGCCAAGCGAGCGGATCAGGCAACGGTCTTGAAGTACTTAAAGAAGTATGCGAGCCAACTGGTGGGGCATGTGATCGAATTGCCCGGCCAGTCGAAACCGTTTGTAGCTTTACGCACGAACAATCCGGCGGAACATCGCTTCCAGAGGCTGAAGCAGGGAGTGCGTCGCAAAGTGGGTCTGAAGAAGCTCACCCGTCAGGTGCAGGCGATGCGAGCGGAAGCGTTGCTGGTTGCGAACCTCGAGGATGCGGAGTATGTACGGATCGTATTGAACGGCAATCTATCGAATTTAGCGACGGAACTATCGCGTCATTGGGAACTGTCGCAAAGCATCCGGAAGGAACGCTTGTCTCGGAGGCCGGAGGCTCCCATTCCGATTACGAAGAAAGAACTCCGCGATCCTGATCTTCTTGAGACCCTCGACGAAACCGTCACCAAGATCGTGGAAACGCTGCACGAAAAGACTCGCGCCGCGTGACAGGCACGTCAAATCACCGGGATTCTGTTGTAATAGGGGGCAGGCCCGGGTGGCGAGCCTGATGGCGATAGATGCGTTGCGGATGTAGGTGCCACACCTGCGCTCCATCGGCACGGGGCCGAAGGGGGCGGGATGTGTGGTTGCGGCGGTAGGTGCCAAACGTGGCTTCCACCGGGGGCAAGCCCGGATGGCGAGCCTGATTGCGATAGATGCGTCGCGGTTGTAGGTGTCAGACCTGCGCTCCATCGGCACGGGGCCGAAGGGGGCGGGATGTGTGGTTGCGGCGGTAGGTGCCGAACGTGGATTCCACCGGGGCAAGCCCGGGTGGCGAGCCTGATGGCGATCGATGCGTCGCGGATGTAGGTGCCACACCTGCGCTCCATCGGCACGGGGCCGAAGGGGCGCGATGTGTTGTTGCAGCGGTAGTTGCCAAACGTGGCTTCCACCGGGGCAGGCCCGGGTGGCGAGCCTGATGGTGACCTGTGGGGAAACCGACCGTGAATCTGGTGGCGAAACTGGTGAGTAGTGGTCAAACCCGACAGCCGGCTGATTAAGTTTGCTCAGCAAATGACAAGTCGATAACACCAATACGGTACGATAACATCCGTAATGTTATCGTTCCCCAAGCATGTTACCTTGAGGCCGTACACCTCGCATTCCAAGATGTTCTTGTCATCGACGTGAATTGATGGGAGGCAGGGCTGATGTTCCTGGATCGAATGAAAGGCGAGGCAGTCGACCTGAAAACGCTTGGGCTTGGCAGCCAAACACTCGAAAGCGTCGAGGCGGAACTGCGGAGGATTTATGGGCTCGGAATCTGAATCTCAATTGGTCGCGGAGCGCTTGATCGCGGCCATTCGCAGTGCCAGCGTTTACAACGCCAACGTCCAAGTTGCGCCAGCCTGTATCCTGTGGCCGGATGGCGATCGGCAATGGGAACCCGTGGTCGCTCGTCTGCAAAGCGAGTTGCCGGAACTATGCGTGCTGGGCGACTACAATCCCGCCGAGCGAACTGGGCCGGCAATTTGGCTGCGGTTGGTCATCGCCGACAAGTCGGACGAAGTGAAACTCCCCAGCGACAAGACGCCGATCCTCTATTTGCCCGGCGTCCGGCGGCAGGATTTGCGAGCCGTTGCCGACTGCCCCGAGCATCTCAAGCCGCTCGCCGAACTTCAGTACCGCGGCACGATCTGGTCTCAGATGAACTCCAAGGACTGGACGATTGCCGCGTTCTTGCAGTCGAGCCAAGGTGGGCTGGGCTTGGATGTGGCTCAAGACAACGAAACCAAAAACGCAATGCGGCTCGCACTGTTCCGACTGCTCGACGAACGCATTGATCTGCTCGCCGGTCAGCACCTGGACGAGGATTACTTCAACAAGCTACTTACGAGCGGCGATCCAATTCGCGACCTGCTGATGTGGATCGACGCATCAGGCGAATTTCGCAAGAAGTGCGATACAAACACCTGGAACGCGTTTACGGCGATCTGCAAGTCACAACTCAAGTTCGATCCAGGCAAAGACGGCGAACTGGAAGCCGCCGAGCGGTTGGCCGAAAAAGCTCCTCCGTGGGACAGCGTCTGGCAGCGTTTTGCCGACGCACCCCGCAAGTATCCAAACATCCCGGCCCAGATTCGCAAGACGAAGCTTCCTCAAGCAAACACGCTATTCCCCGACTTCAGCGGCTGGCCGCAGTGGAACGACCGGAAAGAGTCGGAGCTGCGCGAGAGTCTGAGAGCGATTGATAATCTAGCGCCAAGCGAAGCTCGCAAGAAGATCAGCGAGTTGGACAGAACTCACGGCGCGCGTCGCCAAGAAGTTTGGGCTGAGCTGGGCATGTCTCCCTTGGCCGTGGCATTAGAGCATCTTGTCGCATTGGCCAAAGTAACCAACGAATCGCTGGCCGCCGGGACAGCCGACGATATGGCTGCCGCTTATAACGCAAACGGATGGCAGGCGGACGACCAGATGCTGCAAGCGTTGGCTTCGGTAACGACGGAAGATGATCTCCAGGCAATCGCGGCGACGCTCAGGACCGTGTACGTCCCCTGGGCTACGGATGCAGCGCGTCATCTGCAAGAAGTGGTTGATAGGGATGGTTACCCTGGCAAGTCGGTCGACAGGCTGAAACCGCTGGACTGCGACGCGGGCACCTGCTTTTTGTTCATCGACGGTCTTCGACTTGATTTGGCGAAGCGGCTGGAGGCGCGGCTCGAAGCGGCCGGCATGCAACTCGAATCTTCCGTTGGTTGGACGGCGCTGCCAAGTGTAACATCGACCGCCAAACCTGCCATCACTCCCGTTGCCCATCTCATCCGAGGCGACGATGTGAACAAGGACTTCACCCCAGATGTCGCGGCGACCGGCAAGTCCCTCGCCGGCGGCTACCAGTTGCAGAAGCTCCTGGAACAGCAGGGCTGGCAACCATTGGGGAAGTCCGAAGAAGGCGATCCGACCGGCAAAGCCTGGTGCGAAATGGGAGATATTGATCACGAAGGGCATGATCGCGGCTGGAAGCTCGCCCGCCACGTCGATTCCCTGCTGGCCGAGGTTGTCGAACGCGTGCAGCAACTGTTTGCGGCGGGGTGGAGTAATATTCGTATCGTTACGGATCATGGCTGGCTGCTGATGCCAGTACAACTTCCGAGCACAAAACTGCCCGTCTCCCTTTCGGACAACAAATGGGGACGCTGTGCGGTGCTGAAGCCAGGAGTCGTCTCGGACGAACGGCTCTATCCGTGGTTTTGGAATGCGACTCGCCACTTTGCTTTGGCGGAGGGCATCTCTTGCTATCGCAATGGCGTTCAATACGCACACGGCGGACTAAGTCTGCAAGAATGTGTGACGGTCAGCATGAGCCTGCGAAGCGGCTCAGCCGCCGGAGGTAGCGTGCAAATTGCCAGCATTGTGTGGAAACAGCTTCGCTGCACGGTCACGGTCACGGGGACAAGTCAGGACATTACGCTCGACGTTCGGACCCATGCTGGAAAGCCAGATACAAGCGAAGTCGTCAGCACCAAGCAATTCAACGACAAGCCGTGTTGTTCGGTGATCATCGAAGACGACGACCTCGAGGGGCATGCCTGCTGGGTGGTGGTCCTTGACGCCGAGGGCAACGCCTTTGCTCAAGAACAGACGATCGTCGGTGGAGACAACAACTAATGGAACTCGATCAAATTGACAGAATTGCAGCCGGCGTGCTGGACGGTTACCTGGTTCGCAAAGATCTAGTGAGAACTTTTAGCCGCCAGTTTCCGGTTCCGACCTACGTCGTTGAGTTCATGCTGGGGCGTTACTGCGCTAGTACGGACGACGAAGAAATCAACGAAGGGATCGGAATCGTCGAGCGGCAACTCAAGTCGCGGACGATCAAAGCTGGCGAGGAAGAGTTGTTCAAGGCCCGAGCCCGTGAAGAGGGCGATGTCAAGTTGGTCGATCTCATCAGCGCACGGCTCGATACGAGGACTGACTCCTACGTGGCAACGCTTCCCAGCTTGCAGCTAAACAACATCCGCATCGCGTCCAAGATGGTGAACGATAACGAGCGGATGCTAACGGGCGGCTTCTATGCCGAGATCACGTTATCGTACGACGCGGCCATCGCACAGGAATCGAACGGCCGGCCGTTTGGTGGGGAGAGCCTGCGAGAGATCCAGCTTTCCAAACGCGACGTGCTGGATACGCTTGCCGTCGCTCGCGAAGCCTTCACCACCGATCAATGGAAGACGTTCCTGCTTCGCAGTATTGGAATCGAACGGGCTGGATTGGATGATCGGCAGGTCAACGCACTGCTCCTGCGGATGGTTCCCTTTGTCGAGCGAAATTTTAATCTGGTCGAGCTTGGCCCCCGCGGCACGGGCAAGAGCCATCTGTTTCAACAAGTGTCGCCCTACGCCCGCCTGATTTCCGGCGGCAAGGCGACCGTCGCCCAGATGTTCGTCAATCTTTCAACGGGCCAACGGGGACTGGTTTGCCAATATGACGTCGTTTGCTTTGACGAAGTCTCGGGGATTTCGTTCGACCAGAATGACGGCATCAACATCATGAAGGGGTACATGGAATCTGGCGAGTTTAGTCGCGGCAAGGAGACCATTCGCGCGGACGGTGGCATCGTGCTCGTGGGCAACTTCGAGGTGGATGTTGCTCATCAGCAGCGTGTCGGTCACTTGTTCGGCCCACTGCCGCAGGAGATGAGAAACGACACGGCTTTCATGGATCGGCTACACGCCTACTTACCGGGCTGGGACGTGCCCAAGATCAGCAAGGAACTGTTATCGGACCACTTCGGCTTGGTAAGCGATTTCCTGTCGGAGTGCTGGAATCAGCTTCGCAATCAAAGCCGAGTTTCCACACTTCAGGGGCGAGTTTACTATGGCGGGGCGCTCAGCGGTCGCGATACAAACGCGGTCAACAAGACGGTCAGCGGACTGCTGAAACTGCTTTATCCCGGCGAGACGAAGGCATCGGATGAAGACATCGAATGGGCCGTTCGCGTAGCAATGGAAGCTCGTCGTCGAGTGAAGGAACAGCAGAATCGCATCGGGGCAGCCGAGTTTCGCAACACGCACTTCAGCTACGTGATGGGCGAAGACGGCGTTGAGCAATTTGTTGTTACTCCTGAGTTGCAAAGCGAAGGCGGTATCGGTGACGATCCGCTTGAACCGGGCCAAGTCTGGACAATAAGTCCCGGCGATACGGACGAGAATCCCGGACTGTTCCGCATTGAAGTCACAGAAGGCCCCGGATCGCAAGTCAAAATCCTCAACAAACCAGTTCCCTCCCCGTTCCGAGAGTCGATTGGCTTCGCACAACAAAACATGTACGCCAGGGCAAGCCAGCTCGTGGGCGACAAGGAACCACGATCCCACGAGTTTTCCGTGCAGCTTCGTGCTTTCGACGCTGCCAAGACCGGTGCCAAGATCGGGGTTGCTGCGTTACTTGCGATGAGCACCTCGCTGCTCAAGAAGAGCATCCGAGGCGGCCTGATCGTATGCGGCGAGATCAATTTGGGCGGTTCGATTGAGCCCGTTCACAACTCAGTGTCGATCGCCGAAATCGCTGTCGAGAAAGGGGCAACGGCGCTACTGATGCCGATCTCGTGTCGCCGAGATCTCTTCGACCTCTCGGACGACATGGCGACCAAGGTGGACATTCAGTTTTACTCTGACGCGAGGGACGCACTCCTGAAGGCCATTGCAGAATGAAGCCGGCAGCCATTACTCGGACGCTTGACCATTTTGTGCGACGAATACGACTGATACTTTCACCGGACGTGCAGCCAATCGCGACGAAGTCGGTATTGGAACAGGCAGAGGTTCTGTTCGCGGAATGTGCGGCGTGGGAGAGCGCACGAACATCCGCCGCACAGGGTTGGTGATATTCTACACCAAGTCAAAAGGAAAGCCCCTGGCTCAATTGCTCGAACCAGGGGCAGAGGGGTTACAACAGGTTGACCACGCGTTCGGCAAGTCCCTTTTCGCCGAGGACGACATTCAGGTTGCCCGTCGATGCGATCTTTTCGAGAACTTCCAGTTCCCGCAGACGCATCAGCGTCGGGTTGTCCGCCAGCAGCTTGGCGGTGTTGGCCTGGCTGCGCATGGCGGCCGTTTCCTCGCGGCGCGAGATGAGGTTGGCCTCGGCGGCCTTCTTGGCCTCCGTGACACGGTTCATCAGGTCCTTCATATCGCCCGGCAGGATCACGTCCCGGATACCGACCGATACGATCTGCAGACCCAACTCGCCCGCGCGGCGACGTACTGCTTGCTCGATTTCCTGAGCTACCAAGTCCTTGTCGCTTAGGAAGACGTCGAGTTCGCGTACGCCGACAATCGCACGCAACGCCAACTGCGTCTCGCGGTACAACGCCTGGCGGACATCGTCCGTCGAGCTGACCGCCTTCCGCGCATCGGCGATGCGGTACGTAACCAACGCGTTCATCCGCAAGCTGACCTTGTCAGCAGTCATGATCTCCTGTCCGCTAACATCGATCGTGGTCTCGCGCATGTCGAGTTCAACAACCCGCGCGTCCGCCGCGCCCTTCCAGAAGGCGTACAGACCTGGTCGCAGCGTGTCGATGTAACGACCATCGATGAACAGTACGCCCACACGGTCACGGTCGACCGTGCAGATGTCCAGCAACGACTTGGCCATTCCCGACTTGGCAATGACCTTCAAGTCGCTGTGCTCGAAACGCACCTGGCGCGCATCGATCACTTCGACACGCACATCGCGCACGCCGTGCCAGTAGGCGTACAGGCCCGGCGCCAGCATGTGCGTGAAGCGGCCTTCGATCCAGACCAGACCGCGCTGGTCGTCCTTCAGGTCCATGACGATAGCGCGGTCCTTGAGCGCACCCGACTTGACGATCATATCGAGCTTGTCGTGAGCCAGCCACGCGTCGCGCAGGTTGGCCACATCGACGCGGATCTTGCCGAACAAGTCGAACAGCCAGTGCCGACCTTCGCCGAGCAAGCCCTTGAACTCACCGTCACGGAAGTACAATCCCGTCTCGTAGCTGCGGATCTTGATTCGCCTAAAGAACAACATTGGACTGCCCCTCCTTTCTGTTTCAGGGCGCACCTTGCCAAAAAATGATTGATCGGTAAGAGACGCCGTTGGGCGGCGGAACGTTCGCGGATCACACAAAGAAACACGGAGTGCTGCTTGAGCGGTCACCGCTGTCGGTTTTCGACTGCGTCGGCTGGCAAGTTCGCGCGGGCCGAAGCCGATCGCGGTTGCTCATCAGCGCCGGCAGCCTTCCACCGACAGCGGGCAAAGGCGGTATCCACGCACTACAGGGTGTTCATTCATGCTGCCACCAGCCGGTCGCGTCCGCAGGTTGATCTCTTGGAGACCCGCCTACTTGGCAAACCAACCGGTGGCTGATCCTACGTACGCCCGCCTCCCTCGGGCTCTTGGGTGGACGCTTTCGCGCCCAGTGGTCAAGTTTTCAACCTGCGTTGTGGTACGGGAGTCGAACCCGTGACTTCCAGATTAGCAGTCTGGTGCTCTACCAACTGAGCTAACCTTGGCGGCAACGACATCGTCATCGTCAGAGTCCATGTCCAGAACACACCGATCCAAATCCATCAGGACGGATCGGGGCGCCGCTGGTCCAAACGGTGTCGAGGCTTGAGGCTGTAGGCCGGAGACTGGAGGTCGGAAGAAGTCTTTCGTTTCTTCCTACCGCCTCCCGTCTCCAGCCTTCCGCCTGTAAAGAGACGCCGGCGGGAGTCGAACCCGCTCGAAGCTGCTTTGCAGGCAGCCGCCGTACCGTCTGGCTTCAGCGTCTTGTCAGCGTCCTTACCAGGAATCGAACCAGAACCAAGACCTTAGGAGAGTCTTGTGCTGTCCGTTACACCATCGCGACACAAGAGCCGACGACTGGATTCGCACCAGCATCAACCGGTTTACAAGACCGGAGCCTTTCTCAGTCGAGCCACGTCGGCAATCAAGCACTAGCGCGAGGAGTCCGAGCACCGACCGATAGGTTGGTCGCCGTCCGCCAGTTTTGGAGGCTGGCTGCTCTCCCAGGAGCACACTCGTGTGAAAACACTCCCCGCAACTGGAACCGGGAGCGATCGTTGTCAATTACTTCGCCAGCTCGACGTTCCAGTACGCCTCGCTGATGAACTTCGACCAGCTTTCCATTCGCACTTCGTGTGCGGTGTAAAGCGGATTCCACGTCGGCCGGACTGGCTCCTTGCGCAGTCGCAGCTTGGCCTGCTGTGGCGTGCGATCTGCCTTGCGATGGTTGCACGTCAAGCAAGCCAGCACACAGTTGTCCCACCGCGACTCGCCGCCTTGCGCACGAGGGACGACGTGGTCGATCGTCAATTCCTCGCCGCCGGGCTGACGGCCGCAGTATTGGCACGTGTAGTGGTCACGCTTGAAAATGTTTCGACGGCTGAACGCGACTGCCGCCGACCAACCTAACGGTCGGTGCCCGGAAGTCGGTCGTAACCGGTCAACGTGATCACTTCCGGCACTCGCAGTCGAAACCGCACGGCCTGGATGAACGATTCGTCGTCGCGCGGACGCAACTTCGACCAATCCTCCCAGGTGTAAAGCTGGTAGTCGGCCGGATCGACAACTCGCGCGGACTCGTTCCACAACAGGACCAGCGCACGCGCCACCGTGGCGACGTTCACAGGCTGCCAGTTGCGGTTAAGCACCAGCGCCGGGCGCTGAAGCGTCTTTGCGACCATGATCCATTCCTTTCTCTGTTCCAAGGGTGACCGACGGGAGTTGAACCCGGGCACCGATCGGTCATGGATGGCCGGATTGGTCGATTCTGCTTCACAGGCAGACGTGCCTACCGCGTACACCACGGACA
>Ga0326597_10013225_pt1 | contig 10857 bp, 9 predicted proteins | sample RVTome_12_FD_203789 | JGI IMG/M metagenome (GOLD analysis project Ga0326597, IMG submission 203789) | Soil microbial communities from uranium-contaminated site in the Upper Colorado River Basin, Wyoming, United States - RVT100D185 | ecosystem: Environmental > Terrestrial > Soil > Contaminated >... | reverse complement strand
GGGCACCTCCAGCACTACGTCGACATGGGCTTCGACGAGATCCACCTGCACAACGTCGGGCGCAACCAGGCCGAGTTCATCGAGGTCTTCGGCCGCGAGGTGCTGCCGAACCTGCGCCTTGGCTGAGTCTTCCGCCTCGGGCGAGACGCACGCGCTCGCTCGGTCCCGGTCGCTGGCCTCCTCCCGGCGACCGGGACCCACCTCCTCGAACGTGCCCACGGAAGTGCCCCGGCGCCCATGACCGGCGCTCGATGGCGGCGCCGGCTGACGACGTCCGCTCGGCAGCTTCGAGCGCAGGTCATCGCGGAGCCCTGGCTGTTGCGGCTTCTCCTGGCATTCGGCATGTCGGGGGTGGCGGTCAACGCCTTTCGACCGATGACGACCTACCGGGCGCTCGAGCTCGGCGCGACGCCCGTCGAGATCGGCTTGATCGCATCCGCGTTCTCGCTGCTGTCAGTGGTGGCCGCGGTGCCGATCGGGCGCTGGATCGACCGCGCCGGGGAACGGATCTTCTACGTGTTCGGCATCGTCTTGATCGGGGCGTCCGCGCTCGCGGCTGTATTCGTGAGCTCGCTTCCGGCGCTGGCCCTGTGCCAGGCAGTGCTCGGCTTGGGCCACGTGACAAATCTCGTGGCCGGACAGACGATGATCGCGAACCGTGTCGGCCGCGGTGGTCGAGACACGCGATACGGCATCTACGCCACGGTGGCGTCATTCGGCCAATTGCTGGGTCCCGCGGTCGCGGCTGCGCTGGCCAGCATCGCCGAGAGGCAGGCGACGCCAGATCCGTTCGGCCTGGACAACCTCCAGGCTCCCGTGTTCCTGTTCGCGGCCATCGGCGCCCTCGCCGCCGCGGCGATCGCCGTGGGATTGCCGGGGCGATCCGAGCACCGCGCTGTGGACGCCCTTGCGCTCGAGGAACGCGGCAGCATCATGTCCGCTGCCGGCCACGTGGTCCGCAGGCCCGGTATGGCGTCGGCAATCCTCGTGAGCGTCATGGTGATCTCGGGCGTCGATGTGCTCATCGCGTACCTGCCGGCACTCGGAGCCCAGAACGGATTGTCGGTCGGTTTCGTCGGCGGTCTTCTGGCCATTCGGGCCGGAGCGTCGATGACGTCGCGGCTGTTCATGGGCTCGCTCATCGCCGCGCTCGGTCGCAGGCGGCTGCTCGTGGCGGGCACGGCGTTGGCCGGCCTGGCCGTGGCGCTGGTCCCGGTCGCGACCTCGCCGACTGTCCTCGTGGTCCTCATGATCCTCGTTGGCCTTGGCCTGGGCATCGGTCAGCCGATGACGATCGCGTGGGTCGCCGGACAGTCCGTGCGCACGGAACGCGCCATGGCGCTGAGCATCCGCATCACCGGCAACCGAGCCGCGCTGCTGGTCGTCCCCACGATGATGGGGGCGGTGGCCGGAAGCGCCGGGATGGCGGCCATGTTCGTCGTGCTGGCCTCGATGCTCACTGCCGGCGCGGCGATCGCGGCGCGCGCTCCTTTCTCTAGGGCGGACGACGCGGAGCCGGCTGACGTCCCTGTAGCACTGGCTTGAACGCCGGGGAAAGCCGGGTCCTGCCCGGGCCGTTTTGGTCGCCGGGATCCATGCCGGCCTCACATCGCTTGCTGTGGGTGTGTATTGTACGCAATAGGCTCAGCATTGCGTACAACTCCACCACCGTCACTTCGGAGGGGAGGCGCCCGATGACGCTGCAGCAGGATCGGCCCGCAGGGGTCGGGCCGGATGCGGCGTCGGTGCCTGCGGGCATCGGCGTCAGGGTCGTCCTCATCGGCGAGCTCAAACGGCTCGCCGGCCGCCACGAGGCGGATCTACGGTTGCCTCCCGGATCGACCATCCAGACCCTCGGCCGTGCCCTCGGGTCCATCTGCGCTCCGGCCTTCGAGCAGCGCATCCTCACCAGCGACGGAGACATCCAGTCCCACGTCGCCGTCTTTCTGAACGGCGGCCAGCTGGCTCGGACGGGCGACACGCCGACCGTACTCACCGATGGTCAGGTCGAACTGATGCTCGTGCCGATGTACGAGGGAGGCTAGGCCGGTAGGCCCGGATCGCCCAAGAGGAGAGGACATGCCCACGTTCGTGCGAGGCAGGGACACGAAGGCGCAGACGGTGCACCGTCCTGGCGCGCCTCGCCACGAGAGCCCGAACGCGGATTGGATCCCGACGACCTGCCGCATGTGCCTGGTCGCCTGCCAGGTGCTCGTGCACGTCGAGGACGGGCGGATCACCAACGTCATCGGCAATCCGGACTCCCCGAGGAACCGGGGTCGCATGTGCGCAAAGGGCAAGTCCGGGATCATGAGTCACTACAACCGGAGCCGTGTGACGCATCCCCTGCGACGGACCAACCCGGCCAAGGGGATCGGCGTGGACCCGGGCTGGGAACCGATCTCGTGGGACGACGCGATCGATGCCATCTCGGCGAAGCTGCAGAAGGTCATCCGCGAGGATCCCCGGAAGCTGTACCTGCAGACCTGGGCCGACGGCGACTTCGCCGGGTGGCTCGGGGGCATGGCCTCGGTCGTGGGCACGCCGTATCACCAGACCGGGATCTCCGGAACGTGCGGGAAGACAATCCACACGATCCAGTACCTCACCGCCGGTGGCTGGTGGGACGAGGTCGACTTCGAGTACTGCAACTACCTCATCGACGTCGGCACGCAGCAGGGCATCGCCACCCGCGAGGGCTTCAATCACAGCGTTCCGGACTGCGCGACGGCCCGGGTGGATCGCGGCATGAAGCTCGTCGTGGTCGATCCGGTCGGCAACAACGCGGCGGCCAAGGCGGACGAGTGGCTGCCCATCCGACCGGGCACGGACGCGGCGTTCGGCCTGGGGATGCTCAACGTCCTGTTGAACGAGGCCCGGATCTTCGACGCCCAGTACCTCGCGCACCGCACCAACGCCGGCTACCTGGTCGGTGCCGACGGTCGATACGCCCGGGACCCGGAGACCCGCAAGCCGCTCGTGTTCGACACGACCGGCGGCACGCCCAGGACCCACGACGACCCATCCCTGGAGGCGCCTACGCTGGAGGGTGAGTTCATCGTCGATGGGCAGCCCGTCAAGCCGGCGTTCCAGCTCCTCAAGGAGCGGGTGGCCGAGTACCCGCTCGAGCTGGTCGAGCAGATCACGTCGATCCCCGCCGGCCAGATCCGGCGGATCGCCCTCGAATTCGGTCAGGCGGCGCAGATCGGAAGCACGATCACGATCGACGGGGTCGAGGTCCCGTATCGCCCGGTCGCCCTGAACTGGTGCCGCGGGCCACAGGGCCACAAGCATGCGTGGCACCACACGTGGGCGCTGCAGCTGGTCAACGTCGTCGTCGGGTGCATCAACGTCCCGGGTGGCTACCAGAGCCGGTCGACGGCGAGCAACTGGCCGGAGGTCTCCTGGCCGGCGGTCGGCCCGGACGGGATGATGATCCCGGGCGGACACAGCGGCAAGCACGCCACGGCATTCCCCGGTCGGCCGGCCACTCGTCCCGAGCGGACCGATCTCTTCGAATTGTTTCCCCTGGCCGCTCACACCAGGACCTTCGTGCCGGAGGTCCACCGCGACCGTGAGAAGTACGGCATCGATCACGCCACGGAGATGCTCATCCACACCGCGGGCAATCAGATCACCGGCGGTTGGGGCGACGTCAACGCCGTGGCCGACTGGTACAGCTCCATCGACCTGGTCGTCGGGTTCGCAATCGAGATCAACGAAACCCACGAGTTCGACGACATCGTGCTGCCGATGCCGACCTACATCGAGGAGAACGCCTTCACCGATGCCCAGGACGCCGTCTGCGGCGAGGGCGTCGCCTACCACGTCATCCAGCAGCAGGTCGTCAACCCGCCCGAGGGGATCCGCCATCCCATCGACGTGATGATGGCGGTCTACGAGCGGGCCGGGATCCTGGACGATGTCCATCTCGCGATGAACCGGGTCCTCAAGCTCAAGGAGCCCTACCGGCTGGAGGCCGGCCGGCGCTACACCCGCGACGACGTCCTCGATCTGCAGGCGCGAAGCATGTACGGCGAGGATCACGGTTGGGAGTGGTTCAAGGAGCATGGCGTCCTGGTCTGGGAGCGGAGCGTCGAAGAGCGCTATCCGGGTCGATTCATCAAGGGCCGGATCCCGCTGTACATGGAGAACTTCGTGGACCGCGGCCAGGAGCTCGCGGTCGTGCTCGCCGACATGGGGCTCGACTGGGAACTTGTCGACTACGATCCCCTGCCGAAGTGGCTGCCATGCGAGTCGTACGGCCAGCTCCTGCGGGGCGACATCGACGCCATCGGCGTCCACTACAAGCTGCCCTTCGTGTACGGCGGCCAGGGCAACGCCAATCCCTGGATCGATGAGCTGTGCGAGAAGCTGCCCCAGTCGTACGGCGCGCTCATCAACACCCGGCTGGCCAGGGAGCGGGGGATCAAGGATGACGACTGGATCTGGCTGGAATCGCCGGTCCGGAAAGTTCGCCTGCGCGCCCATGTCACCGAGTGCATCCATCCGCAGGTGATCGGCATCGCCGGCCACGCCGGCCATTGGTCCTCGGGAAAACCCGTCTCGAAGGGCAAGGGCGTCAACTTCAACTCGCTGCTGCCCTACGACCTTGCCCACCTGGACACCTTCTCGACGGCCATCGACATGTGCGCCCCGCTGACCGTTCGCAAGGCGTAGGGAAGCTCCGATGACACGAATGGGATTCACCATCGATCTGGAGCGGTGCGTCGGGTGCCAGGCCTGCGTGATCGCCTGCAAGGTGGAGAACGGGACACCCCGGAACATCCACTGGATGCGAGTCCTCGAGAAGGAGGTCGGGGAATTCCCCGACGCCCGCCGGACCTTCACCCCCGTGCGCTGCAATCACTGCGCCAATCCACCCTGCGTGCAGGCCTGTCCGACGGGCGCCTTCGTGCAGCGCGATGACGGCGTGGTCCTCATCCATGACGATGTCTGTGTCGGCACGATGGCGTGCCTCACCGCGTGCCCGTACTACGTTCCGGTGCGATATGACGGCGGTGGCGGCTACTTCGGGCGCCAGCTGACGATGTACGAGGACACGAAGCTCTCGCGGCACCGCGAGGGCACGGCCCAGAAGTGCCACTTCTGTTACCAGCGTCTCGATGCGGGCCGCCCGCCCGCCTGCGTCGAGGCCTGCCCCGCGGACGCCCTGAACTACGGCGATCTCGATGACCCGGACAGCGTGGTCAACCATCTGCTCCAGCGACGGCGTCACTTCCGCCCTCGGGAGGAACTGGGAACCGATCCGTCGCTGTTCTACCTGGTCGGCAACGGTGGGGGCTCGGTCGGGGGCATGGACCAGGGCGAGGCACGATGACCCGCGCAGCAGCGAGGACCCGGCGATGACCGTGATGCCGACCAAGGTGGCGCATGCGCTCGAGCGAGCGTGGACGGGCTGGCGCCCGGAGCGACACAGCCACGGCAACGTCGGCCAGCGGTTCGATTTCGCCTTTCCGGTTCAGCGGCACTGGGGGGCAAGAGTCGCCTTCTATCTCTATCTCGGCGGGACCGGTGCCGGGTTCGTCTTCCTGGAGGTGCTGCTCCGCTGGTTTGGCGTGCTCGGCGAACGTACCGCGGCCGTCGGCATGTGGCTCGGCCTGGCGCTGGCACTCCTGTCGATCCTCGCCATCTTCGACCACCTTGGGCCCGTGGTCCGCTGGAGCGCCTACTTCGCCTTCCGCCGGCCACGGACCAGCTGGATCAGCCGCGGCGTCATCATCGTGACGACGCTCGTCCTGCTCCGGCTGCTCGTCGCCCTGCCCACCGCGCCCGGGGCCGGCGGTCTGCCCTGGGCCGAGGGTACGGTTCTCGGGACTCTCCTTCGAGCGCTCGTCATCGCGTGCGCCCTCGCGTTCATGTTCTACAGCGGTCTCGTGATCTCGTCGTGGAACGCGATCGCGTTCTGGAACACGCCGCTGCTGTCGGTCCTCTTCGTCGGGTTCTCGTTCCTAGGCGGCCTGGCTGCACTGCCGGCCATCGCCTGGGTCGTGGAGGGGCTGCCGGCCATGCGCGGGGTGGGAGCCGTCGTCTGGCCGTATGTGCTCGCGCTCCTGGCGGCCAACGGGATCGTGCTGGCGCTCTACATTCACGGGATGAGCACCGCGACCCGCCCCGCCCGGGTGTCGGTGCGGATGCTGCTGGAGGGTCCCGTGCGACGGCGGTTCATCGGCGGCGTGGTGGTCCTCGGGTTGCTGGCGCCGGCGGTCGTGGTGACGTCCGAGGTCATCGGTTTGCTCGGAGGCGACATCGGGGCTGCCGTTCTTCTCACGGGCGCGATCGCGGCCATCGAGGTCGGCGGCTACTTCCTGCGCGACGTCGTCCTGCGCGTGGGCGTCTACGGTCCGCCCGTCTAGCGAACCGCCGGGCGTTCGAGAGAGGTGGTCATGCGCGTCGGGATCGGGCTGCCAACGACCGTCGCCGAGGTCAACGGTGACGTGCTCCTCGAGTGGGCGACGCGTGCGGATCGAGGACCGTTCTATAGCCTGGCGGTGTCCGATCGGGTTGTGAGCCGCGCTCAGGAACCGCTCGTCGCGCTTGCCGCGGTCGTGGGCGTGACGCGCCGGATCAGGCTGATGACCAGCATCGTCATCGCCCCAACCCGTGAGACGACGCTGCTGGCCAGGCAGGCTGCCTCGATCGATGCGATCTCCGGCGGGCGCTTCACACTCGGGGTCGCCATCGGGATCCGCAGGGATGACTACGACGCGACGGGCTATCCATTCTCCCGTCGTGGCCGCCGCCTCGACGAGCAGCTGCCGGTGCTCCGCCGCCTCTGGGCGGGCGAGCCATATGCGGAAGGCGCCGGGGTCATCGGCCCGGCGTCTGCGCACATCGGTGGCCCTGAACTCCTGATCGGCGGCTACGTCCCCGCCGTGGCGCGACGCATCGCCGCGTGGGGTGACGGGTTCATGGCCCCTGGCGGCGGCGAACCGGCCCAGATGCGCGAGCTGTGGCAGCGGATCGGGCAAGCCTGGATCGATGCCGGTCGTGAGGGTCTGCCCCGCTGGGTCAGCGGGACCTACTTCGCGTTGGGTCCGAAGGCGGAGGACGCCGCCACGTCGTACATCAGCGCCAACTACGGGTTCAACCCGGACCTTGCCGCGCGCCGCCGTCGGGGCATTCCCACGACGCGCCAGGCAGTCCTGGAGGCGATCCAGCGGCAGGCCGAGATGGGCGTCGACGAGTACATCATGCGCCCGTGCTCGGCCGACCTGGAATGCCTGGAGTACCTGGAAGAGGTCGTCGATTCACTGGTGGCCTGACGCGGGCCTCGCCCCTGCTGACGCTATCGGGGAATCATCGGTACGAAGGTGTCGAGCGGGGCACGATCCGGCTGGCTGTCGTCCACCCCCCACGTCACGTCGGCGTGAACGAGCATGACGCCGGGGACCATCTCGATGGCAGCCTCGACCAGCTCAGCGATCGAGCGGCGCTCCACGTGTCCGCTGACCGTGGCCGCGCCGTCCTTCACCGCGACCGTGAAGCCGGATGGGTCGAGCCACAGGATCCGGAGCAGCACCTCTTCACGGATCGTCTTCTCCAGCTCCTCGTCCGAGCGGACGTACGCGCGGACCAGGTCGGCCCGGGTGACGATGCCGACCAGTCGCCCTTCGTCGACGACCGGAAGGCGATTGACGCCTCGCGCAGTCATGATGGCCGCGGCCTCTGCGATGCGCCGGCTCGATGAGATCGTGACCGCCGGCGCGGTCATGGCCTCCTCTGCGGTCATCGCGCCGACCTTGGCGAGCCGGGAACGAGCCTCACGGGACTCGCCACGGATCCGCGCCAGTCGCCGGTGCGGGACCGCCTCGGCGCCCTGCTCCTTCACGAGGAAGTCGGCCTCGGACACGACCCCGACAACGGCGCCGTCATCGTCGACCACGGGCACGCCGCTGATCCGATGGTCGAGCAGGAGCCCGGCGACCTCCTTGAGCGGCGTCGCGCGGCGGACGCTGATCACCGACGGGGTCATCACGTCGTGGACCGTTTTCATCGAACGTACCTCACCTTCCAGACAAGGGTGAGCCGCGCCGTGCGGGACGCGTCAGAGTCGAAGGTCACGTCCTGACGGGCCACGAGGAGAGGCTCGCGCGGTCCGATGGCACCGACCGGGTGGGTTCCCGATTCGCAACGGCCGTTCGGGCCGTTCGGCACCTCGTCACCGCGTCCAATGGCCGATGCGCATGCCGGTGGCTCGGCGCGACGCTATCCGACACGGACGCGACAGGAGGGCTCGACCCATGTGCGCAACCACGCTCGCCCGACCATACCCGGGCCTCCTCGACTGGCTCGCGAGCCACGAGATCGAGTACGAGATCCACGAGCACGATCCGGCGTTCACGGCCCGGGCCACCGCCACGGCCGAGGGCATCGACCCACACACGTTCGCCAAGGTCGTCGGGGTCGCCACCCACGATGGGCGCAGTGTCCTGATGGTCCTCGATGCCACCGACCAGCTCGACCTGCACAAGGCCAGCCGCGTCCTCGGACCGGGCAGCGCCCGCCTGCTCAGCGAAGCCGAGATGATCGGCCTCGCCCCCGGATGTGAAGCGGGTGCCATCCCGGCTGTCGGCTCGCTGTTCGGCCTCGCCACGTACGCCGACTACGCAATCCGCGATGACCCGGAGATCAGCTTCAACGCGGGAAGCCATCGCTACAGCGCGCGCGTCGAGCGAGCGGCCTGGGCACGTGCCTGCAACGCGGTCTATGCGGACCTGGCCCTCGCCAGCGACGGCCGCCCGGCCTGGGCGCGCTCCTGATCGCCGGTCGCCAGGTCAGGCGACGGGAGGTCCGACATGACGCACCCGAGCACGCTCGTCTGGATCGACGCCCGGGAGGCGATCATCGTCCGTTGGCGGGAGGAGGGCCCTCACCTGGAACGCGTGGAGTCGGACGTGCCGGCGCACCATCGCTCGACCGGCCATGTCCGAATGGACCCCACCGTTCGGCACGGGGGTGGGGGCCGGCCGCAGACCGCAGGCGAGCCCCACCGGCTCGAGCACCTCGACAGGTTCGTCGAAGAGATCGGGGGCCGGGTCCCCCCGGACGATGACCTGCTCATCCTCGGGCCGGGAACCGTCCGCGAACGCCTGGAGCGCCTCGTCCGCGAGGCGGACGAGCATCACCGGCGGTCCCGAAGCGTCAGCTGCGAGGCATCCTCGCCACTGACCGATCGACAGCTGGTGGCGCGGCTGCGCGAGCTTGCCGGTGCGAACCCCCGCCGGCGCACGGTCGGTTCGTATCGCTGGAGCGACCGAACCGCGCTGCACCGTCGCTCAGGCCAGGCCGAAGTGCTGCCGCGCCGAGTCGCCGGGAAGCCGGCGCGCCAGCGTGACCGGGGCAGCTCGAGGGCGGTGGAACGCATCGTCGGCTGGGTCGCCCATCCCGCGCATGCGCAGGGGCCGGCGACTGCGAAGGAGGCCTGGATGAGTCGCAGGCGGATCGTCATCATGGGCGCCGCGGGGCGCGACTTCCATGACTTCAACGTCGTCTACCGGAACGATCCAGACACTGAGGTGGTGGCGTTCACCGCCACCCAGATCCCGGGCATCGCCGACCGCCGCTACCCACCCGAGCTTGCCGGTCCCCGGTATGAAACCGGGATCCCCATCGTTTCCGAGGGCGAGCTCGAGCGGCTCATCCGCCAGCACGGGGTCGGGGAGGTCGTGTTCGCATACAGCGACGTCAGCCACGAGACGGTCATGCATGCGGCCTCTCGCGTCCTGGCGGCAGGCGCCGACTTCACGCTCCTCGGGCCGGATCGGACCATGATCGGGAGCCGTCGACCGGTCGTCGCCATCGGCGCGACCCGAACGGGCGCCGGCAAGAGCCAGACGACCAGGTTCGTGGCCGCGCTGCTGGCGCAACGGGGTGTCAACCCGGTGGTCATCCGCCACCCGATGCCGTATGGCGACCTTGCCGCCCAACGTGTCCAGCGGTATGCCACCTACGACGATCTCGATCGCTACGAAACGACGATCGAGGAACGCGAGGAGTACGAGCCGCATCTCGACGTCGGACGGATCGTCTACGCAGGCGTCGACTACGAGGCGATCCTGCGCCAGGCCGAGCAGGAGGCCGACGTCATCCTGTGGGACGGCGGCAACAACGATTTCCCCTTCTACCGGCCCGACCTGTTCATCGTCGTGGCCGATCCCCTCCGGCCGGGCGACGAGCGGCATTTTCACCCGGGCGAGACCAATGTCCGGATGGCCGACGTCGTGATCGTCAACAAGATCGACTCGGCCGAGCCGAGGGCGATCGAGGAGGTCAGGGCGACGATCGCGGAGCTGAACCCGCGGGCGACGATCCTGATGGCCCGCTCCGACCTGACCCTCGAGGGTCCGCCGATCGAGGGCAACCGAGTCGTGGTGGTCGAGGACGGACCGACCCTCACGCACGGAGGCATGCCCTACGGTGCGGGCATCGTTGCCGCCCGGCGCTTCGGGGCAGCCCGCCTGGTCGACCCCCGGCCGGCGGCCGTCGGATCGATCCGGGCGGTGCTCGACCGCTATCCGGCGCTCGAGCCGCTCATCCCGGCCATGGGCTATGGCCCGGCCCAGGTCCGAGAGCTCGAGGAGACGCTCAACGCCGTCGACGCGGACCTGGTGCTGTCGGCCACGCCGATCGACATCACGCGACTGGTCAAGCTGAACAAGCCGATCACGCGCGTCCGCTACGAGCTGGCGCAGACGAGCGGTACGCCGTTGTCCGAGCTGATCGAGCCGATCATCCGAGCGACACGGGCCCCGGCGCCCCGCTGAACGCGGACCGGTCGCCCGCGTCTCACAGGAGGGGTGTCGACAGCGCCGTCAGGCCTGCCAGCAGCAGGAC
>Ga0326597_10013224_pt1 | contig 10858 bp, 9 predicted proteins | sample RVTome_12_FD_203789 | JGI IMG/M metagenome (GOLD analysis project Ga0326597, IMG submission 203789) | Soil microbial communities from uranium-contaminated site in the Upper Colorado River Basin, Wyoming, United States - RVT100D185 | ecosystem: Environmental > Terrestrial > Soil > Contaminated >... | reverse complement strand
CCGGCTCAAGGGCACCAAGTCGCGGCTTCGCACGGGCCTGGTGTTGACGCGCGACGACCTGCTGCTGCTCGCGCTGATGGCTTCTGAAAACCGCGCGGCGGCGGCACTCGGTCGCGCCTACCCGGGCGGCATCGAGGCCTTTGTCGGCGCCATGAACGAGAAGGCGCGCTCGATCGGCATGATGGATTCGCACTTCGTCGACTCGACCGGCCTGTCGTCGGGCAACGTGGCGAGCGCGCAGGACCTGGCGCGGCTCGTGACCGCCTCCTACCAGTATCCGCTGATCCGCGAGTACTCGACCCGGGAGCGCGGCGAGGTCAAGGTACGCAAGCGCCGCCTCTCCTATGTGAATACGAACAACCTGGTGCGCAGCTCCAAATGGGACGTCGAGCTCTCCAAGACCGGCTATATCAGCGAGGCCGGCCGCTGCCTGGTGATGCGTGTGAGGATGGCCTCCAAGGACCTGGTCGTGGTGCTGCTCGACTCCTGGGGCAAGTATTCGCGAATCGGCGACGCCAGGCGCATCCGCAAGTGGCTCGAAACGAGCGCGCTGGTCGAACCGCGCAGCTAGGCACGGTTCGCTTCTACGGCGCGGCGATCCCGGCCGGAAATTTCCTCGACGACGTCGCCGCCGGGCTCTCGGCACCGCAAAAGGCGCTGCCCCCGAAGTACTTCTACGACGCCGAAGGCAGCCACCTGTTCGAGCGCATCTGTCGCCTGCGCGAGTATTACCCGACGCGTGCCGAGCTCTCGCTCACGCGCCAACACCTCGAACAGATTGCGCGCTTTGCCGGCGCGCGCTGCGAGCTGGTCGAGTACGGCAGCGGCGCGAGCACCAAGACGCGGCTGCTGATCGAGCGGTTGCGTCCGGCGCGCTACGTGCCGGTCGAGATCTCCGAGCCGGCGCTCAGGCTCGCCGCCCGGCGCCTCGCGCACCAGTTCCCCTGGCTCGAGATCGCGGCCGTGGTGGGCGATTTCTCCCGGCCGCTCAAGCTGCCGCCGCTGCGCGGCGCCAGGGCGCGGCGTCGCGTGGCTTACTTTCCCGGCTCGACCATCGGCAACCTGACACCCGCCGAGGCCGAGGGGTTTCTGCGCATGACGCGTGCGCAGGTCGGCGCGCGCGGCGCGATGCTCGTCGGCGTCGACCTGAAAAAGGACGCGAACCTGCTGCACGCGGCCTACAACGACTCGCGCGGTGTCACCGCCGCGTTCAATCTCAATCTGCTCGCACGCATCAACCGGGAGCTGGGCGGCGATTTCGACCTGCGGCGCTTCCGCCACTACGCCTTCTACAACGCCTCGCTCGGTCGCATCGAGATGCACCTGGTATCGCTCGTGCGCCAGAGCGCGAGGGTCGGGCGGCAACGCTTCGGCTTCGATGCGGGCGAGACGATCCACACCGAGAACTCCTACAAGTACTCGCTGGAGGAATTCCGCGAGATGGCCGCCGAGGCAGGATTCGACGCCAGCAAGGTCTGGCTCGACCGGCGTGGCCTCTTCAGCCTGCACGGGCTAACGGCCGCGTAGCCCCGGCGCGCAGGTTAACCCAACGTTGCCTTGCACGGCGTCACTGCGTGCCGCAGTGCAAGGCGTACGTTTAGGAAAAGCGCATCGAGCCTTGCAGGCCCTACGCCACGCCGATGCGCGCGGCGGGGTGTCGGTGGCCGATACGCTGCGAGATGCGATCGGCGGTCTCCTTGATGAGCGCTCCCCATTGCGGCTTCATTCGATCGGCCGGCGTGGACAGAGACAGCGCGGCGACAAGTTGCCCGGCGTCGTCGCGAATGCCGGCGGCGACGCAGCGCACGCCGATCTCCGCTTCCTCGCTGTCGGTGGCGAAGCCCTGGCGCTGGATGCGCTCCAGGTCGCGCTCGAGCAGGGCGATGTTGGTCAGCGTGTTCTTCGTGTGCGGGGCGAGCCCGGTGCGCTTGGCGTAATCGCGCAACCTCGCGAAACCGTCCTCGAGCAGGAACAGCTTGCCGGCGGCGGTGATGTGCAGCGCGGCCCGGGCGCCGATTACGTGCACCACGCGCATCGCGGAACGCCCAGAAGAGGTTCGCTCCACGTAGACGATTTCGTCGTCGTGGCGCACTGACAGGTTGACCGTCTCGCCGGTCTGCGCGTGCAGTTCCCGCATCATCGGCAGTGCCATCTCGCGCGCGCTGATGCGCGCCTTGACCGTATTGCCAAGCTCAAGCAGTCGTATGCCCAGGCGGTAGCTGCCGGGCTCGACGCGGTCCACCAGCCGGTCGGCCGACATCGCGGCGAGAATCCGGTGCGTCGTAGAGGGGTGCAGCCCCGTGTACTGCGAAATCTGCTTCAGGCCGAGCGGCTCTGGATGCTGCGCCAGCACATCGAGCAGCTTCATCATCCGCTCGATGACCTGGATGGGGTTTTTCTGATCCTTCTTGGCGGGTGGCACGATGCTGTGCATAAGCAGGGTCGAGGGGCGCATTTTATCTCACGATGTGAAATGCCGCGAGGGGGCGCGTGCTACCATCGCCCCCCGGTCCTTGCCGCCAGATTCCTCGATCGACCCCCGGCCTTTCATGCGCGTCGGCCTGTTCGTCACCTGTCTCGTGGATCTGATGCGGCCGCGCATCGGGTTCGCGGCACTCAAGCTGCTCGAGCACGCCGGCTGCGAGGTGATCGTGCCTCCGACGCAGACCTGCTGCGGCCAGCCGGGCTGGAACTGCGGCGAGCGCGGCTCGGCGCGCGCGCTGGCCGAGAAGCTGATCGGCGAATTCGAGACCTGCGACTACCTGGTCGCGCCCTCGGGGTCGTGCGCCGGCATGATCAAGACGCACTACCAGGACCTGTTCGAGGGTGAGGGCGCTTGGCTTGCGCGTGTCGATGCGCTTGCGGCGAAGACCTACGAACTCACCGATTTCCTGGTCAACGTGGCGCATGTGGAGCAGGTTCCGGGCGCGTTCTCCGGCCGCATCACCTATCACGATTCCTGCTCGGGACTGCGCGAGCTCGGCGTCAAGGCGCAGCCGCGCACGCTGCTCGCGCGGATGCCGGGTGTGCAGCTCGAGGAGATGAAGGACTGCGAGGTGTGCTGCGGCTTCGGCGGCACCTTTTCGGTGAAATTCGGCGAGATCTCGGCGGCGATGGCCCAGACCAAGTGCGCGAACGTCGCCGCCACCGGCGCCGAGGCGGTGGTGCTGGGCGACCTGGGCTGCATGCTGAACATCGAAGGGCGACTGCGGCGTCGGGGCGACGCCCACACCCGGGTGCTGCACGTCGCCGAAGTGCTCGCCGCGGAGGGCTGATGCAGATCCAGTCGATGCACTTCCGGGCGCGGGCGCGCAAGGCGCTCGCCGACGAGAAGCTGCAAAGCGTGATGCAGCGCTTCGGCAGCGGCTTCGTCGAGAAGCGCGCCGCGGCGCGCGCGGAGCTCGGCGTCGAGCTCTTCGAGACGTTGCGCACGGTCGGCGCCGACATTCGCGACCGCAGCCTCGCCAGCCTCGATGTCTGGCTGCGGCGCTTCGAGGAGGAGGCCGGGCGGCGCGGCGCCACCGTGCTATGGGCCGAGGACGGCGCCGAGGTGCGCAAGCTGGTACTCGAGATCGCGGCCCGGCACGGCCTGAAGAAGGCGATCAAGTCGAAATCGATGGTCTCGGAGGAAGCCGGCCTGAACGAGGCGCTTGAAGCAAACGGCGTGACCCCGATCGAGACCGACCTCGGCGAGTACATCATCCAGCTCGCCAAGGAGCCGCCCTCGCACATCATCGCGCCGGCGATCCACAAGGACTTGCAGCAGGTCTCGGATCTGTTCATGAAGCATCACCAGCGCCCGCGCCTCGAGGACATCGGCGAGCTGACGCGCGAGGCGCGCCTCATGCTGCGCGAGCATTTCCTCAGCGCCGATCTGGGCATTTCGGGGGGCAACTTCCTGATTGCCGAGACCGGCTCGGTGGCGATCGTCACCAACGAGGGCAACGGCCGCATGGTCACGACCCTGCCCAAGGTGCACGTCGCGATCACCGGCATCGAGAAGGTGATCCCGACCCTGGAAGACTTCGCCTCGCTGATGCGCATCCTGCCGCGCTCGGCCACCGGGCAGGCGATCTCCAACTACGTTTCGCTGCTCACCGGCCCGCGCGCGGCGACCGACCGCGATGGCGCCGAGCATATGTATTTCATCCTGGTCGACGGCGGGCGCACCGAGCTGGTGGGCAGCGACATGCAGGAGATGCTGCGCTGCATCCGCTGCGGCGCCTGCATGAATCACTGTCCCGTCTACCAGACCGTCGGCGGCCACGCCTACGGCTGGGTGTACCCGGGGCCGATGGGCTCGGTGCTCACGCCGGTCTACAACGGCATCGAGAACGCGCTCGACCTGCCGCAGGCGGCGACGCTGTGCGGCGCGTGCCATGTCGCGTGCCCGGTGAAAATTCCGCTGCCCGAGTTGCTGAGGAAGCTGCGCGAGAAGCAGATGCAGGCGAAGCTGCGTCCATGGAGCGAGCGCGCGGGCTTGCGTGCCTGGGCCTTCGCCGCGCGTCGGCCGCGGCTCTACGCGCTGCTGACCCGCATCGCGGCGCGCGCCATGAAGCTCATGGGCGGCGCCAAGGGCAGCATCTCGAGGCTGCCGCTCGGCTCGGGCTGGACGCTCGGGCGCGAGATGCCGGCGCCCGAAGGCAGGACCTTCCGCGAGCTGTACGCTGCGCGCAGGCGCCGCGGGGCCTAGCTGCCCGGGGCAGCGAGCGCTTCGCTCCTGCCGCGCGCGGCGTCGAGCCGGGCCTCGTTCGCCTCGCACCACTCGTCGATCGCGCGGCGCATCGCTTCGGGCTGCTCGGTCGGAATCCAGTGCCGTGCCTCGAGCTGCACCAGGTCCAGGTCGGGCAGGGGACGCACGAGGCGCGCAGCGACCTGCGGGCTGCTCAAGGCGGCGCCGCGCGACAGCATGACCAGGCTCGGGACGCCGATTTCCGCGAGCCCGGGCAGCGGGCCGGTCACGGCGAGCAGGTCCTGCAGGTAGATCGAGGAGGGCAGGCTCTTGAGGTCCTCCCACGGCGAGGCGTACTTGGCTTCCGGAAAGGCGCCGCCCGAATGCGCCTCGCGATCGAGCGCCTCGAGATCGAGCGTCTCGAGCCGCCGGCGGTACAAGCCCAGGGCATTGGCGGCGCGCAGGGCAAGCACCGCGGGGGCGATAAGCGGGCGCAGCTGCGCCACCCGCGCCAGCGTGCCGGCGAGCGCCTCGCGGAACATCGGCTCGATCAGCACCAGGCCCGCGCTCGCGTGCGCCGAGCGCTGCGCGAACCACAGCGCGACGTTGGCGCCCAGGCAGTGTCCGGCGATCACCGCGGGCGGCGCACCCTCGGCGCGCAGGATCGCCGCGAGATCGTCGCACCAGACCTCGATGCCGACGCGGCCGCGCCAGAGCGAGCCGCCGTGCCCGCGCAGGTCGAGGCGCAGGACGTCCCAGCGCTCGCGCAGGCGCGTCTGCGCCATGAACGCCCACCAGCGCGTCAGGTTGCTTGCCAGGCCATGGATCAGCACCAGCGTGCGCCGCGGCGCGCCCGGTCGCCACAGCCGGTAGGCGATGCGCGCGCCGTCGGCGGTGCGGAAGGCGCGCGCGGACTCGCTCATCGGCGCTCAGAGGCGCGTGTGCAGCGCGCGCCGCAGCGCCCGCATCACGAAGCGCGCCGGATCGATCGCCTCGGCAAGACTGCCTTCGAGCGGCAGCGGCTCACCCTCGATCTCGCTTGCAATCAGCTCGGCCACGAGCGAGGCCCACACCAGCCCGCGCGAGCCGTAGGCGAACGCGGCGTACACGCCGGGCATGCGTGGCACGAAGCGCAACCGCGCGCGCGCCACTTCGTCGGCGCGCGCGAGCACTGCGCGTTCGTCGGCAAGCGCCCCGCCGATCGGCAGCCGGTCGCCGCTCACGGCACGAAACCCCACACGCCCATCGAGCATGCCCGGATCGAGCGCGGGCGTGCTGCCGGGCAGGATGCGCGCCAGGCGCTCGAGGTTGCCGGCGTGGCTCTCGGCGCGCAGTTCCGGGTCGTCGTCGTCGAAGTCGTAGCTCGCACCCACCACGCAGCGACCCTCGATCGGCGGCAGCACGAGGCCGCCGCGCAGCACCACGGCGTGCGGCGCTTCGATCGCGTCGGCGGGGAGGTAGCTGAGCTGTCCGCGAACGCGTCGCAGGCGCAGGTGCTGCGAGCGCACGAGGCGCAGTGCCTCCGTGGCGTTGGCGAGCACCACCACCGGCGCCGCGGCGATCGCCTGGCCCTGCGCGTCGCGTACCAGCCAGGCGCTATCGGTGCGCTCGAGCGATGCCGCGTCGCGCCCGTAGCGCGTCTGCAGCGCGTCACCGCAGCGCTCGAGCTGCGCGCACACCGCGCTCGCCGGACGGATCCAGCCCGACTCTGGAAACCAGAGACCGCCCGAGGCAACCACGACGCCCGCATGCGCGCACGCTTCCTCGCGCGTCGCATACTGCGCGTATTCGGGCGGATAGCCGAGCGCAGCGATCGCCGCGCGCTGCGCTGCGTCCTCCGTGGCGTTGCGCGCGAGCTGCAGCACGCCGCAGCGGTCCCAGCGCAGCGGCGCGCCGGCCGCCTCGAGCTCGCTCCAGTTCGCGAGCGCGGCGAGGCAGCCCGCGCGCGTGAGGCGCGCGAGCACGCTGTCGTCGGGCGTGACCACCGGATGGAAGATGCTGGCATGGTTGCCGGAAGCCTCCTGCGCCGGCCCGGCGCGGCGCTCGACGAGGGTCACGCCCCAGCCGCGCGCCGCAAGCCGCTCGCAGACCGCCGCGCCGGCAAGGCCGGCGCCGATGACGACCGCCTCGCGGCGCTCGGGCGGGGGAGGGTGCTGCGGCGCGGCGCGCAGCGGCGCGAAGCGCGCCACCAGCATCTCGCGCTTGCGGCCGAAACCGGGACACGTCTCGAGCTCGAAGCGCGCCGCCTCGAGCGCCTTGCGCACCGGCGCAGCGACGCTCCAGGTCGCGGCGCTCGCGCCCGGCGCGCACAGCCGCGCGATGCGCCGCAGCGTGTCCACCGACCACATCTCGGGATTTCGCTCGGGCGCGAAGCCGTCGAGGTACACGGCGTCGGCCGCAAGGCGCAGCCCCGCGAGCGCCGCCGCGACATCGCCGAAGTAAAGCGTCAGCACCACGCGCTCGTCGTCAAAGGCGAGGCGGTGGCAGCCCGGGACCAGCATTGGCCAGCGCCCGTGCAGCGCCTCGGCGAGCGGCGCGAGCTCGGCGTATCGCGCATGCAGCGCGACGAGGTCGGCGCGGGTGAACGGGTGCTTCTCGATCGAAACGAAGTGCAGCCGCGCGCAGCGCCGCGGATCGTCGCGCCACGCCTGCCAGGTGGCGAGGAAGTTGAGCCCCAGGCCGAAGCCGGTCTCGAGCACGACGAAGCGCTCGCGCCCGGCCCAGCGCTGCGGCAGGGCATTGCCGGCGAGGAACACGTGGCGCGACTGCCCCGGCCCGCCCTCGGCGCTGTGGTAGAGGTCGCCGAACGATTCCGACCAGGGCGTGCCGTCCTCGGCGAAGACGAGGCGTGCGGGGACGAGCGGCTCGAGCATTCGCTGCGAGTATATCGGCGGCGGGGGTTAAAATGCGGCCAGACGCCGCGCAGAGGACCGCACCATGAACAAGCCCGCCGATCTGAAGCTCGCCAACGTTCCCGTCTGGATCAACGGCAAACCGCTCGTGCCGCAAGCTCGCATGGGCGAGGTGTACAACCCGGCGACCGGGCAGGTCGCCAAGCGCGTGCCGTTTTGCGACGCGAAGATCATCGACGCGGCAGCAAAGGCTGCCGCGGCGGCCTATCCGGCGTGGCGCGATACGCCGCCGCTCAGGCGTGCGCGCGTCATGCAGAAGTTTCTCGCGCTCATGCAGGCGCACCAGAAGGACCTCGCAAGGATCGTCACCGAGGAGCACGGCAAGACGCTGCCCGATGCGACGGGCTCGATCCAGCGCGGCATCGAGGTGATCGAGTTCGCCTGCGGCATCCCGCACCTGCTCAAGGGCGAGTTCAGCGAGGACGTGGGCTCGGGCGTGGATTGCCACTCCATCCGCCAGCCGGTGGGCGTGTGCGCCGGCATCACGCCGTTCAACTTTCCGGTGATGGTGCCGCTGTGGATGTTCCCGGTCGCCATCGCCTGCGGCAACACTTTCGTACTCAAGCCCTCGGAGAAGGATCCGTCGGCCTCGATCCGCATGGCCGAGCTGTTCAAGGAAGCCGGTCTGCCCGACGGGGTGTTCAATGTGGTGCACGGCGACAAGGAGGCGGTCGACGCGATCCTCGCGCACCCGGGCGTCAGCGCCGTGAGCTTCGTGGGCTCGACGCCGATCGCCAAATACATCTACGAGACCGGCGCGCGACACGGCAAGCGCGTGCAGGCGCTCGGCGGGGCGAAGAACCACGCCGTGGTGCTGCCTGACGCCGACCTCGAGTTCACCGCGGACGCGCTGATCGGCGCCGGCTACGGCTCGGCGGGCGAGCGCTGCATGGCGATCAGCGCAGTGGTCGCGGTGGGCGCCGCGGCCGACCCGCTGGTGAAGCTCCTCGGGCAGAAGGCCAGAGCGATCAAGATCGGCCCGGGCGAGCGCGACGGCATGGACATGGGGCCGCTCGTCACCGGGCAGCACCTCGACAAGGTGAAGCGCTACGTCGACGCGGGGGTGAAGGAAGGCGCGAGCGCCGTGGTCGACGGGCGCGGACTGAAGATTGCCGGGCACGAGGAGGGGTTCTTCCTCGGCACGACGCTGTTCGACCACGTCAAGCCCGAGATGAGCATCTACCGCGACGAGATCTTCGGCCCGGTGCTCGTGGTCCTGCGCGTGAACACGATCGAGGAGGCGATTGCGCTCGTGAACCGCAACCCGTACGCGAACGGCGTCGCGATCTTTACCGAGTCGGGCGGCGCGGCGCGGCGATTCTCGAACGAGGTGCAGATCGGCATGGTCGGCGTGAACGTGCCGATCCCCGTGCCGATGGCGTTCTATTCATTCGGCGGCTGGAAGAGCTCGCTCTTCGGCGACCTGCACGTGCACGGCGTCGAGGGTGTCAAGTTCTACACCCGCACCAAGGTGGTGACCACGCGCTGGCCGCACCAGGATACGCCGGCGCCCGGCTTCCACATGCCGACGCTCGGCTGAGCGCGCGCGCGGCTCAATTCAGGCGGTAGAAGCGCGCCGCACGGCGCGGTTGCTCTCGTAGTCCCACGGCCGGTCGCGCAAGGCGCGCGCGCTTTAGCCTGCAGGGGCGCTTTTCTTGCGGTACGCTCCGCGCCATGACCGCCCGGCCCCTGATCGCCTGCCGGCATTGCGACCTGCTGCAGCGCGAAGTGCCGCTGCCCGCGGGCGGGGTCGCGCGCTGCCGGCGCTGCGATGCGGAGCTCTACCGCAGCCACCCGTACAGCGTCGAGCGCACGCTGGCCCTTACCCTTGCGGCGGCGGTGCTGTTCGCGATCGCGAACAGCTTCCCGATCGTCGGGCTCGAGGTGCAGGGGGTGCACAACGCCTCGACTCTCGTCGGCGCGGTGCGCTCGCTGTGGGACCAGGACCGCGTCCTCGTCGCCTCGCTGGTCTTCGCGACCACGCTCCTGTTCCCGACGCTCGAGCTGGCCGCGATGACCTACCTGCTCGCGCCGCTGCGAGGCGGGCGTGTGGCGCCGGGGGTGCCGCAGCTCCTGCGCTTGCTGCAGGCGCTCAAGCCCTGGGGCATGGTGGAGGTGTTCATGCTCGGCGTGCTGGTGTCGCTGGTGAAGCTCGCTCACCTGGCACGCGTCGAGCCCGGGGTGTCGCTGTGGGCCTTCGGCGGTGTGATGCTGCTGCTCGCGGCGGCGGCGGCCTCGTTCGATGCGCGCGAGGTCTGGGCCCGGGTGGGGGTCGCGCGATGAGCAGGGCGGCCGAGGGCGCGGCGCGCGTACGCCTCGCGAGCGCGCGCGAGCTCGGACTCGTTTCGTGCCAGGTGTGCGCGCTGGTGAGCCGCGCGGCGCCCGCGGGCGCCGCCTCGAACTGCCCGCGTTGCGGCGCGGGGTTGCACGCGCGACGGCCGGCAAGCCTGGCGCGCACCTGGGCGTTCCTCGTCGCCGCGGCCATCCTTTACGTGCCGGCGAACGTGCTGCCGATCATGGAGTCGAGCTCGCTGTTCGGCGCGCAGCGCGACACGATCCTCTCGGGGATCGCCTTTCTCTGGGATTCGGGCTCGTGGCTGCTCGCCGCGCTGGTGTTCTTCGCCAGCGTCATGGTGCCGCTGCTCAAGATGCTCTCGCTCGGGCTGCTCGCGGCCACGGCGCAGCTCGGCTACGCTCGGCGCCGCCACCAGCGTGCGCGCCTGTACCGGATGGTAGAGTTCATCGGTCGCTGGTCGATGCTCGATATCTACGTGGTGACGATGCTCGTTGCGCTGGTGCAGCTCGGCGTGTTCGCCTCGGTCACCGCCGAGGCGGGCGCCGCCGCCTTCGGCGCGGTGGTGGTGCTGACGATGTTCGCGGCGATGGCCTTCGACCCGCGCCTGACCTGGGACGCGGCGAGTGAGCGGCATGGCTGAGCCGCGCGATCCCGCCGAGCTGCCCGAGGTGCCGCAGGCGCTCGCCGAACAGCCGCGGCGCGCCAGCCTGCAGCTCGTCTGGCTGATCCCGATCGTCGCGGCGCTGATCGGCGGCTGGCTCGCGGTGCGCGCGGTGCTCGAACGCGGCCCGGTCATCACCATCAGCTTCACCAGCGCCGAGGGGCTCGAGCCGGGCAAGACCAAGGTCAAATACAAGAACGTCGACATCGGCCAGCTGACGAGCGTCGCGCTGTCCGAGAACCGCGCGCAGGTGATCGCCGCGGTCGAGCTGACCCGGCAGGCCGCGGAATTCCTGGTGGAGGACACGCGCTTCTGGA
>Ga0326597_10013223_pt1 | contig 10858 bp, 11 predicted proteins | sample RVTome_12_FD_203789 | JGI IMG/M metagenome (GOLD analysis project Ga0326597, IMG submission 203789) | Soil microbial communities from uranium-contaminated site in the Upper Colorado River Basin, Wyoming, United States - RVT100D185 | ecosystem: Environmental > Terrestrial > Soil > Contaminated >... | reverse complement strand
CTCGGATAGGCGAGACGGAAGCGGTTCTATAGCAGTTTAGTCGCGGCGTCCGCGCGAGAATCCGCCACCACCACCGCCGCCGCGACCACCACCGCCGCCGCCGCGGTTCTCCTTCGGCCGTGCCTCGCTGACGTTGAGCGTGCGGCCCTCGAACTCGCGCCGGTTGAGGGCGTCAATGGCGGCGATCGCCTCTCCGCGATCTGCCATGGAGACGAACGCGAACCCTCGCGGGCGTCCCGTGTCCCGGTCGGTGACGATATGCACGTCCTCGACCGCGCCGTGCTCTGCGAACAGGTCGCGCAGAGCCTGCTCGTTGGTGTTGTAGCTCAGATTTCCAACGTAAATCTTCAAGGAAGCAACCTCCGGACGGTGAGGCTCACGAAATCCGGAGGCATCGTGGGCACACACAGTCGCATAGCCAGAACCATTCCAGCGCCAATTAGTATAACTCGTCTTGCAAGGGGAGTGCTACCAGGGAGAGCATCTCGCCCTTAACTCTTCCAGGCGACTTCGTAGTGCGCGACCTGCTCGTCGAACCGGGTCAGGATGGCACGCGCCTCCAGGGTCACGACGGCGACGTCGGGGTCGTCGCCCGCGAACTTGCGGACGGCCTCCATCGACTCCCAGAGCGTGATGATGACGATCTCGACTCCTTCTCCAAGGCTTCGTTGTAGAACGTAGGCTCCGCGGTGCCCCTCGATGCTCGCGATGACCGGGAGGACTTTCTGGCGGAAGTGCAGGATGTACTCCGCGGCCCTCGCGGGTGTCGCTTCGGCGGTCCAGGATCGCGCGATCATCGACCCTCCCCACCGATGACCACGTTCCACGCGCGCACCCGCCACCTCTCGACGAGGCCGTTCACGACGTAGGGGTCGTTTTGGGCGAACCGCTCCGCGACCGAAGGGTCCTCGCCCTTGAAGAGGAGCGCGGCCCCGTCCACCGGATCGGCGAAAGCGCCTGCGAGGACGAGCTCGCCCCGAGCGAGGGCCTTCTGGGCGCAGGCCAGGTGCGCCTGGCGCAGCGGCTTTCGTTTCTCGACATAGTTCTCGACGACATCGTAGAGGAGCAGGTAGTACATCGCGGTTTCATTTTGACCCCGCTCCCGCCTTCGAGCAAGTATGGGGCATTGGAGGAGGAACATGAAGCACTTCGCGTTGGTTCTTGCACTCGGTATCGCCCCGTCGCTCGCTTACGGACAATCCATCGAGCGCATCAACCCCGACGGACTCACCAAGCCCACGACCTACAGCCAGGTGGTGAAGGTGGGGAACCTGCTGTTCATCGCCGGCCAGGTCGCGTTCGACTCAGCGGGAAACCTGGTGGGCGAGAACGACATGAAAGCCCAGGTGCGGCAAGTACTGGAGAACTTGAAGACCGCCCTCGCTTCCCAGAAGGCGGACTTCTCGCACGTGGCGAAGATCAATATCTTCACGACGGACGTCGAGGGTTTCCTGGCCTCGGCCGAGGTGCGCGCGGAGTACTTCAAGGGCCACCCGCCCGCGAGCACCCTGGTCCAGATCTCGAAGCTCGCCCGACCAGGCCTGCTGGTGGAGATCGAGGCAATTGCTGCTTTGCCCTAACGAAGAGGGGAAGTAACGCAAAGACGCAAGGACGCAAAGACGCAAAGGAAGCCCAATTCTTCTTTGCGCCCTTGCGCCTTTGCGCCTTTGCGTTTTCTTCTTCTTTTCTCAGTAGGCGTTGAGGAGGCGCTCCCACGCCGTTCCGCGGAGAGCCGGCGGCTCCCTGAGGGCCCTCGCCGCCTGCTGTGCACTGGAGCTGCATCTCCCATGCCCCAGGATGTACAGCGCTTCCGCGAGGGACGACTCGGTCGGATCGCCGAGGGCGCGATCGAGGTTGTCCGAGGCCGGGCAATCGGCGGGAAGGCCGTCGAAGAAGTCGGTCTCGCCGGCGGCGTTTCGGCTGCGGAACGACACTGGGAATAGCACCTTGTCGCAGAACTCGAAGCCATACTGGCCCACGGGCTTCCCGTAGGTCCGATCGCCGACGACGGTCACCGGGATGAAGGGTTTGAGCCCCTGGATGACGAGCTCGCTTGACGACGCCGATTGGTGAGTCGTGATGACCACGAGCCTCGGGACGTCGAGACTTTGCTCCGGGTCGTCGAAGCGAAACGTGCGGTTGCGGAACGAGTTCTTGTCGTTGTGCGCCAGCTCCACGAAGGGCTGGGTGTTCGTGCGGAATCCGCCGATGAGGCTTCCGAGGTGGCGGGCCACCTCGATGAGGCCGCCTCCGTTGTAGCGGAGATCGAGGACGATGTCGGTTACTCCCCGGGCCTGGAACTCGGCGAAGGCGGCATCGAGCGCCCCGACGGAGGGCTCGACGAAGTTGCGCAGGTGCACGTATCCCACGGGAAGCCCGTCGACGTCGAACACTTCCTTCTGGGAGACGGTGGGTATGGTCACCGGCCGCTTGGTGAGAACGGCGCTTCGGTCCTCTCCGAATTGACTGCGCCAGCGGATCTCGACGCTTACTCCAATCTCCGAAGGCCCGATGGCGGCGTTGAACGCGTTCGGATCGTACAGCTCCTCGATTGGCCTTCCGGCGATGGCGACGAGGTAGTCGCCTCGGGCCATGCCCGCCTCCGAAGCCGGGCTCTCGGGGAAGACCTGAGCGAGCCGGGCGCGGGTCTCACGGATCCACTGGTATGAGAACCCCAGGCCGATGTACTGGCTCGCGGAATAGAAAGAGCTCGACGCTGCCGCCGAGGTGATGTAGCTGAACGCCTCGTCCTGGGGCCGGAATCGCACCGCATCGAGGTAGGCTTCGGGCGAAGGGTAGAGCGCCGGATCGAGATCGGGGAGCTCCTGGTACCAGAGGTAGATCTCGCGGAGCGTGTCCCGGACGAAAATGTTCTGATCGAGGACCGTGCACTGTCCCTGGGCCTCGACGCGCCCGGCGGTCGCGGCCAACAAGACGGCAAGCCACCATCGATTTCGCATGATCATTTCTTACGCCTCGTCTCCCGGGAAAGGCAAGCGAATCCCTGGACGTCGCCCCGGCCCCGGCTGATGGCCACGATCTCGCGTTTCGAATAGAGGCGGCCCTTGCCAATTCCGGGACAGAATTTCTTCTCGTAGCGCCAGGTGAAATCGGACTCGACGGGGGTGAAGCCGTCGAGAGGAAGGAACGGATAGGCCCGACACTGCAGGGGCTTCGCCTCGTGCACCGTGCAGGTCCGGTTCGAAAGGAAGACGCAGTGGCCTTCAGCGGTCTTCTTGAGCTCGAGATCGCACCCTTCCTCCCGGGTGGCATAGGCGAGGGCGAAAGCCCGCGGGGTCACGGAGAGCTTTTTCGACAGCGCCTCGATGTCCGCGGGCTCCACGAAAACGCTTCCCTCCCGATCGTTGGTGCAGCATTTCCCACACTCGGGCTGGCACTCGAAACGAAGACCCCTCTTGATCCAATCCACGTCTCGGCTATGATCGCATATTCCGCGGGAGGTGAGGGTGATTTCGATTCCGCTCGCATGGATTCTGGGGGCGCTTTCCGCCGCCGCGGACAGCTCGCCCATTCCCGCTTCGGCCCGCCAGCTGGTTCTGGCGGTGACGCCGAACGAGACCGCGACCACGGGCGTACTCTACCGCTTCGAGCGAGACTCGGAAGACTCACCCTGGAAGCCGCTCGGGTCCGAATGGCCTGTCGTCGTCGGGAGGACGGGGCTCGCTTCGGGAGTCGGGCTGCACCGCGAACCCGTTCCCGGTCTTCCTTTGAAGAAAGAGGGAGACGGGAAGAGCCCCGCGGGAGTCTTCGCTCTCACCTCGGCTTTCGGTTTCGAGGAGGCGGGAGCCGGTCTACGCCTCCCCTACGTCCGGCTGACGGACAGGCTCGAGTGCGTGGACGATCCGGGCTCGCGCTACTACAACCGTCTCGTCGATCGGAGCAAGGTGTCGAACCCCGACTGGAGGTCTTCGGAGAGGATGCGCGAGATCGGGGAGTACCAGTGGGGTGTCGTCGTGGCGAACAACTCGGAGCCAATCCAGCCGGGCGCGGGCTCCTGCATCTTCCTTCACGCCTGGTCCGGTCCCGAGAGCGCGACCGTGGGCTGCACGGCGATGCCGACGGAAAGAATCCGCGAGCTCGTCCACTGGCTCGACGCCGCCGCCGCGCCGGTCCTGGTGCAACTCACCGAAGAGGCTTTCAATGTCTTGCGGGGCCCGTGGAAGCTCAGCGGTTCACGACCGGAGCGAGGCGAGCGCTCTAATAAGACCGCCAGAGGTAATCGTTGAGGAGGTTCTCGAGCGCTTCCTGCCTGCCGCTCACCCGTTCCGGCTCTCCCACTGACTCCGCCCAGGCCTCGAGCTCGGGAAGGGACGTCTTCCGCGCGAGGATCTTCCGCCCCATTTCCGTCTCTCGAAAGCCGCGATAGCGGTCGGCGAGGACCTTGGAGAAGACCCCGTCCCGGATCAGGGCGTCCGCGACGAGAAGCCCCCGGGCGAACGTGTCCATCCCCCCGACGTGGGCGTGGACGAGGTCGACGGTATCGAACGAGCCGCGGCGCACCTTGGCGTCGAAGTTGAGGCCGCCCCCTCCAAGACCGCCCTGGCGCAGAATCACCAGCATCGCCATCGTGGCGGCGTGGAGGTCGGTCGGGAACTGGTCGGTGTCCCAGCCGAGGTTCGGGTCTCCGCGATTGATGTCGAGGCTTCCGAGCTTCCCCGCGATCGAGGCCACCATCAGGTCGTGCTCCCAGCTGTGGGTCGCGAGCGTCGCGTGGTTGCATTCGATGTTGAGCTTGAAGCGGTCGAGGAGCTCGAATTCCCTCAGGAAGCCGAGAGTGGTCGCCGCGTCGAAGTCATACTGGTGCGCGGTCGGCTCCATCGGCTTGGGTTCGATGAGAAGAGTGCCGGTGAACCCGATGCTCTGCGCGTAGTCCGAAGCCAGGTGCAGGAAGGACGCCATCTGCTCCCGCTCCTGCTTCAGGTCGGTGTTGAGGAGAGTCGAGTAGCCTTCGCGTCCTCCCCAGAAGACGTAGCCCGCGCCGCCGAGCTCGAGGGTCGCGTCGAGAGCGCGCCGCACCTGGGCCGCGGCATGGGCGAAGGCCCGCGGGTCGGGATTGGTCGCGGCGCCCTGGGTGTAGCGCGGGTGGCTGAAGAGGTTCGCCGTCCCCCAGAGGAGTTTCACACCGGTCTCGCGCTGAAGTTTTCCCGCCCTCCCCACCAGGCGCGGTAGGGAGGCGGCATCGGGAGCGATGTCGCGGTCGTGGAAGCAGTAGTAGGGAACCCCGAGCTTCCGGAAGAGCTCGAAAGCCGCGTCCACGGTGGATTCGGCCGCCGCCACAGGATCGGACTCGGTTCCCCAGGGCCGCTCGAAGCTCGCCCCGCCGAAGGGATCGGACCCCGTCCCCTTTAGGGTATGCCAGTAGCAGACGGCGAACTTGAGGTGCTCCACCATCGTCTTTCCCGCGACGACGCGGGCGCGATCGTAGTAACGAAACGCGAGGGGGTTCTTCGAGTCCGGACCTTCGTAGGGGATCGCCTCTCGGACTTGGGGAAAATACGTTTTCATGGTCTTGACTCCCGCACCACCGTCATCACCCGTCTCGGGCTCAGGAGAAACGGCGGAAGATACGCAGGGATGTTGGAGAAGGGGAGCACCTCGGGTTTCAGGTCGATCCCCAGGACGTCCTTCATGAAGCGCCGGCGCGCCACGATTCGGCGAAACGCCTCGGGGAACTTCCGTTGGAGCTCATTACGGAGAGGCTCGTCGGCGAGAGCGACTCCGTCTTCGATGTTCGTCGTGAAGTAGTCGGTCCCGGTCGCCGGGATGACGTCCACCTGGAACGCCATGCCCGAGCGGAGCTCGACCTTCGAGCCCGCGAAGATCGGAGAGTTCACCCACTCATCGAGATGAATCTGGTGGCCTGGATTCAACTTCACCCCGAAGAACGGGTCGCCGATACGGCGGTGGATGACGTCATAAAGCTCTCCACCCTTGACTCCGATGCCGATCGTTCGATACCACTCGACGATCGCGCGGTAGTACGGAGCGACGAGCTTCTCCACGTAGTCGCGGATCGTCTCCGGGAGCCCACTTTCGTCCCGGACGACGAAGCCGGCGCGGCAGTTGAGGGCTCCCCAGATTCCGTAAGCCGTGGTGAATCGATCTCCTTCCTCGATCCGCCGTGAGCTCGGGCTCGGAAGACCCATTCGCGCGCGAGGACCGCTCGAGAGCATGAGGTGGCAGGACAGGGGAATGCCGTTCACCTTCATCAGACGCACCGCCTCGTGCTCCGTCATCCCCGGCGCAAGGCCGAAGAGAACTCTTCGGATCGCGGCGGACGTGTAGGTCGCGGCGTACTCGAACCAGGCGAGCTGCTCCGCTTCGTTCACGATCCGAAGCCCGTCCTCGGCGTTCATGAAGATCGCCGTCTCGTTCGTGACCCTCTCGGTCGCGCCCGTCACCTCCCGGAGGGCGTCGGCGAGATAGCTCGGGATCTCGAGCGTGGTCTCGGGCCGCTCCACTTCGCCGTCGATGAAGTATTTCCAACCGACGACGCCGACCCGGTTTCCGTTCTGGATGCCCTGGGCGCGGAAGAGATCCCGGGCGGTTCGGCTTTCACTCCGTGGCTGAGACAGAAGGCTGAAGCTCTGAAACAGGACTCTCTCGAGATCGAGAGGGCTGATGGAGGCGTAGCCCCAGCCCTCGTTTCCCACCACGAGCACCGGCTTTTTCTCTGGCGCGAGGAGAAGCATGGCCTCCTCGAATCGCGGCTCGAACCCGGTGAGATAGGCGATATTGGCGCTGTGCTCCCGGTCGCCGTAGACGACGAGATGGTCGCAGCCTCGCCCCCGGGCTCGTTCGAGCGCCCGCCGGATGCGCGCCTCGTATACCGCTCTCGGGATCGACGGCTCGACCGTGGGCTCCCCGAAATCGGGCAGGTCGACGTCTCTAAGAGCGACTTCGGCCATGGAGCGGAGAATATCAGCGGGGCCCGACGAGAGCGAGTACCGCTCCCGCGGGATCGCGGAGGACGCAGAAGCGAAGCGAGCCCATGCCGCGAGGTCCGTCGACGACGGCGGCCCCGAGCTCTCGAGCTTTCCGCGCGCTCGCCTCGACGTCCTCCACCTGAACGTAGACCAGCCACTGCGCCGGAAGGTTGGCGTTCGCCCCCCGGGCGTGGCAGACGCCAGCCACGGGAGTCTCGGTTCCCGGTGCCATCATGTTGAAGTCGTCGTAGTCCCCCATGCTCTGCGGCGCGGCCTTCCATCCGACGACCTCGCGGTAGAAATCGCGGACGCCCTCGGCGTCGTCGACCGTCAGATCGGTCCAGACGATTGCGCCCGGCGGTTCTTCTTCTCCCATGGCTTTTAGGATATCGTCACGCGGAGGCGGCTCATGAAAAAACTCGACGTATTCAATCACGTTTTTCCCCGGCCGTTCTACGACCTCCTGATGAAAGTGAGCCCGGCCCTGGAGGACATGGGAAAGCGCGTCCGCGCGATTCCCATGCTCTATGACGTCGACGAGCGCTTCCGGATCATGGACCGCTTCGAGGACTACCATCAGGTTCTCTCGCTCGCTTCCCCTCCGATCGAGGCCATGGGGCCTCCGAGCGTCGCCCTGGACCTCGCCCGCACCGCGAACGACGGCATGGCGGAGCTCGTCCGGCGCCACCCCGATCGATTCCCCGCGTTCGCGGCCTCGCTCCCGATGGGCGCTCCGGACGCCGCCTGGGAGGAGCTGCGCCGCGCCATCGAGGATCTCGGCGCGCGCGCGGTGCAGATCTTCACCAATGTCTCGGGAAAACCTCTCGACCTCCCGGAGTTCGAGCCGCTCTTCGACCTCATGGCGGGGTACGACCTGCCAATATTTCTCCATCCGGCGCGGGGCGCGAAGTTTCCCGACTACCCCACGGAAGACAAGTCGAAATACGAGATCTGGTGGACCTTCGGATGGCCCTATGAGACCAGCGTCGCCATGGCGCGCATCGTGTTCGCCGGAGTTTTCGACCGTCACCCGAAACTGAAGATCCTCTCTCATCACCTCGGAGCCATGATCCCGTTTTTCGAGGGACGCGTCGGGCCTGGCTGGGACCAGCTCGGCACCCGTACCTCCGACGAGGACCTGACGAAGGTGCTCACCCGTCTGAAGAAACGCCCCCTCGACTACTTCCGCATGTTCTACGGCGACACCGCGGTCTTCGGCTCGCGCGCCGCCACGGAATGCGGTCTGTCGTTCTTCGGAGTCGATCGGGTACTCTTCGCTTCCGACGCCCCCTTCGATCCCGAGCGAGGCCCGATGTACATCCGCGAGACTCTCCGCGTTCTCGACGGGCTCGATCTGAGCGAGGCCGACCGCCGGAAGATCTACTTCGAGAACGCCGAGAAGCTTCTACGGCTGTGAACTGTAACGAGGCAAGACCTCGGAGACCTACGTCCACCACCAGCCGCGGGCGCTCGTTGAACGATCACTCGGATCGCAACGCCTTGATGACGTCGACGCTCGACGCGCGCGCTGCCGGCAACAGCGACGCCAGGATCGCCGCCGCGACGAGAATCGTCGCGGCGCCGACCATGGTCAGCGCCCCCGGAATGCGGATGTCCGGGATGTAGCCGGAGGCGACCCCCACGAGCAGGAGACCTCCCACGGCCCCTGAAGCAATGCCGGCGCCGGCAATCAAAGCACCTTCTCCGAGGACGCGAGCCAGCAGATGCCGCGGCTCGGACCCAATCGCGAGGCGGATGCCGAACTCGCGCGTCCGGGCGCTCACCGAGAACGCCAGGACACCGGCGACGCCGACGACGGCGATGGTCAGCGCCACGGCCGCGAATCCGCCGAAGACGAGCGCGTTCAGCCGATCCGGGGCGAGCACTTCCGTTCGCACGTCCTCGAGCGTCGCCGCCCGTTCCACGGGCTGATCGGGCGCGAGCTCGCGGATGATTTCGGTGATCGGAGGCACCAGCGCGTACGGATCGGTTCGGGCGTGCACGAAGAGGCGGCCGCCGCCGATCTCCTGCTCCACGGGGTGATAGACGGTCATCGCCGGTCCGGGCACTATGTTCTCATCATCCACGTCGGCGGCGACGCCGACGATCCGGCGGGGCCCGGTGCTCACTTCGATGAACTCCATGACGGGATCGGTCCACAGGAAACGGCGGTTCAGCGCCTCCTGGGTCGGGAACATCCGCTGCGCCACGCTTTGGCTCACGATGACGACCGGCTCGGTGTCGTGGCGGTCAGCGTCGGTGAAATCACGGCCGGCGATGATCGGAACCCCGAGCGCCGCGAAAAATCCGGGGGACACGGTGCGGAACCGCGCGCGGGGATCCTCTTCGCCGTCCGCTTTGGCGTAGCCCTCGACCGAGAACTGAAAGCCCGGACCGAAGATGCCGGCGTCGCGCCACGGCACCGCCGTCCCCACGGCGACGCGCTCCACACCGGGGAGCTCGCCGACCCGCCGCATCGCCTCCCGGTAGAACACCGCGAGCTCTTTCGGATCGCGCTCATACGAGATGACCGGCACATTCACCGCGAGGACGTTCCCCATGTCGAAGCCGGTCTGCGCCGCCTGCAGGGCAAAGAGCGTCGCCAGAAGCATCCCGGCGCCGGCCAGGAGCACGAACGACGCCGCGATCTGGGTGACGGCGAACAGGCGCAGGCGCCGGTTGGTGCCCGACGTGATGCGCAGGCTGCCGTTCGATAGGCCGGGACCGGTCGACGCCTCCGCGGAAGGCAGCCGCGGAACGAACGCCAGGAGGACTGCCGCGGCCAGGGCCAGGCTCACGCCCACCCACAGGAGGCTCGCATCGACGGTCACCTCGAGCGCGCGGACCGAGAAGCGCGCGGCATACTGAGACAGAACGGCCACCATCGGCCGCGCGATGACGACGCCGAGGATCGCGCCCGTCGCGCAGAGAAGCAGGCTTTCCGCGAGAAGCGTCCGCCGCAGCGCGCCGGCGCTCGCGCCGAGCGCCGCCCGGACGGCCAGCTCACCTTCGCGCCGCACCGAGCGTGCCAGGATCAGGTTCGCCACGTTCGAGCATGCGATGACGAAGACCAGCGCCGACGCCGCGAGGAGCACCAGCAGCACGGTTCTCGCCGGCGAGGTGATCTGATCGCGCAGCCGCACCGCATCGATTCGAAAGTCGCCCTCCTCCGGATAGGCCTCCGGATGCGCTTTCAAGAACGCCCCATGGACGGCGCCGAGCTCGGCGCGGGCCGCTTCGAGATCGACACCGGGCGCGAGCCGCCCGAAGAGCTCGGTCATTCGATGCACGCGGCCATCCACCATCGTCGCGGACAGATGGTGGGGACTGGTAGCGACGTTCGCGATGATCTCGGTCTCCGCGGGATAGGGGATGGACGGCTCGAGAACGCCGACAATGACCGCCGAGCGGTCGCCGAGCGTCACCGTCCTTCCGATCACCGCCGGGTCGCTCGAAAGCGCGGTGGTCCAGAAGCGATGGGTCAAAACCGCGGCGCCCGCGGCCTGAGGCCCGTCGTCGATCGCGCCGAGGAGCCGCCCCTGCACCGGACGGAGCCCCATGACGTCGAAGTACGACCCGCCCACGACCCCCGCCCGAACCTCGCGTGGCTCGCCCAGGCCGACCATCGTGAAGTCGATCGTGGAGAAATCGCCGAAGGCGGTCACCGTCTTGACGCCCGCGCGAAGGTCCCGGATTTCCGGGACAGAGAAGACGGCGTTCTCGACACCGATGCCGTGCGCGCTCTGGCGAATGTAGATCAGGCGATCTTCATCGCGATTGACGAGCGGTCGCAGGAGAACGCCCCGGACGACGCTGAAGATCGCCGCATTGGCGCCGATCCCGAGCGCCAGGGTGAGGACCACGGTGATGGCCAGTCCCTTGACCCTGGCCAACGACCGCAACGCAAACAG
>Ga0326597_10013222_pt1 | contig 10858 bp, 6 predicted proteins | sample RVTome_12_FD_203789 | JGI IMG/M metagenome (GOLD analysis project Ga0326597, IMG submission 203789) | Soil microbial communities from uranium-contaminated site in the Upper Colorado River Basin, Wyoming, United States - RVT100D185 | ecosystem: Environmental > Terrestrial > Soil > Contaminated >... | reverse complement strand
TGGGATCAAGTCCAGTCTCTCGAATGGATGCATCAGAACTATGCCGAACTATTTGACAAAAATATTGAAAACATTGCTTCGGCGGCAGCAGAAGGTTTTGGAACAAATGTGCTTGCATGGCTTCATCAGAACACGCAACTGGATCGTGTAGTAAGCAGCGAGTCTTGGATGTACATAATCATTCAGGCTGCAGAACGCAGAAAATGGAATAATGTTCGGTGGATTCTCGAGACATATTCTGGTGTGTCTGCTCTTTTGCAAAGCCCAATTTTCCGTAGGCTGAATAACATTTGGTACTACATTACGTTTCACGGCGATGTGCAAGTCATGGAATGGGTAGTTCCATTAACAGACGCCCTGACCGATGCCACGAAATCGTCTTTAATGTTAGGAGCAGCTGGTCGCGGCGACGTCCCTATTCTTGAAAAATATCAGGAAGAAAACAGTGCGGTAGAAGCATTCCAACAGGCTGCAAAGTACGGAAGACTGGCTGCGTGCAAATGGTTGCAGGCGAAATTTCCCGACAAAATCGACGAGTCTGTCTTGTATTCTGCGATTCAACTCGCGACAATACATGGTCAAGTGCACATTATGGAATACATAATACATGAAGTAGATTATGTACTTGATGAAGAAGAAAAGCAAGATGAGAAAATACTCAAGCTGGCTGCTGAGCACGGGCAAACATATGCATTGCAATGGGCTCTGGACAATGCAAACATGAACGTGACCAGCAAGGAAACTGCTGATGATATGCTGTCATCTGCCGTTTCGGGAAACTACATCGATACCGCGCAATATATTGTAGAAAAATTCGATGGCGTCGACAAACGTTTCAAATTAACCAATGTATCACTGGATAATCTAGAAGAAGAAACGTTTTTGTGGCTTGCCTACAAGGTAAATACAAATGACTATGCTGAGTTTCTGGAAAGAGAACTTGCAAACGAAATTCCATTCGATATAGCTTCCATCGTTCTACGACGCATGGCAAGTGTACCGTCTGAATCGTTTCTACGGGCCTTGTTTCTGGATTCGCGGACGCTCAACAAATACGACATGTTGCGCCTTGTGCGGGATCTGTCATTTCTTACCATCCAAAAACACGGCAATCTTCTCGTCAACCTCACGGCCGAAATGCAACCGCTGGCGGCTCTGCACGTGTTAGCGCCGAATAGTCCGTACGTTCGCGAGGAATCAGGAACAGACTTGGTCAGAATATCGAATAACCCGGCAATGCCGGAAGGCATCAGAGCAGCCGCCCGAATTGCACTCTTGAGTTTGATTCGCGAATCAAACCGGCAGCCAGCTGAAGCGGAGGAAGAAGAGGAGCGCCGGCGGAAACGAACGAAGAACAGGGCTCGTTTACAGGCACGAGTAAAACTGTAGTCAGCACTGTGGCTTCCTGTTCTGAGGGCAATCGTGGCAAACAACAGCTATATGCCAATGAATTTCCCGAGGAGGAGCCGGAACTGGCGCCGGTAACGAACATGTGATTCACTAAACGGCCTATAGAAACAGCCGAAACAGGAGCACAAAAAGTCGCGCATTATGCAACATTCACGGCTACCGCTCGTGCAGCAGCGCGATCCGCCGCCCGTTTCGAAGCTGGGCAAGCCCGTGTACGAACCGACGCCGGCCAAACTGCAGGCGTACTACTTTCTCGAACAAGCCATCGCCAGCGCCGACTATGCCAACGATTCCACGAACGCGAGTATTTTCAACAATTTAACATTGGTTTTGCATGACGCCAAAGTATCATACGACGTGAAAAAAGTGATTCGAGAATTTTTTGTCTGGCCGTACACAATGTTCATCAGTGATATCGCATACGTGTTCGAGGCAGACACGCAAGACGAGCGCGCGCCGGGCATTGAGAACTGGATCAGCCATCTTCTGTTTGACGTTGTCGACGGCCCAGCGATTTTGGAGTTTGACCAGGAGTACTTTTACATGAAGCAAACAGTGCGAGACATTGCGGCAGCCGGAAATCGGCGACTTGCGGAATTCGTAGTGGCTTTCATGGAAAAACAACATCCTGACGTATTGTGGCATGTTGATAATTTACTGCAAGGAGTCGTTGAAAACGGAGATGTGGCATGGTTGCAAAGTATCGCAACCAAATACGGCGCCAAATCCGAGTGGAAGCTCAGCAATGAGGTGGCGTCGGCAGCCGCGGCTTCTGTACCCATTCTCGTCTGGCTTGCCTCAGCATTTCCTCCTGAAACATTCGCAAAAAAATTGCCAATTATGTTTGTCAAGGCAGCGGCCATCGGAAATGTTTCGGCATTACAGTGGATTGCACAACGTGCGTTGCCTGCTACATTACCAACCATTAGATCATTTCAACTGGCTGTCGAGAACGGCCGTGTGGATGCCATGGTATGGATTGCCAAACATTTTGCAGCAGCAGCAGCAGCAGGGTTAGATGTCATGGCGTACGAAAGCGAAACGTCCAATGCCATGGTATTTGCCGGGAAATCTGGAAATACGAGATTCATATCGGCTCTTGACGAACTAGTGCCAGACGACAATGACAGAGCAGCTGAATTCAAACAATTCGTCTGCAACGGACTTGTTATCGGCGGACATCTGGAATTGCTTCGTGACGTTGTAGAGCGCCGAACGTTGCTCGCCAATCGGCCATCCAGTGGCGAATTCAACATGCAACACTTATTTGACTTAGCTGCCGGGTACGGGCAATTAGACATACTAACATGGCTAACGGAAAATTATTACGCAAACGTTACGAGCGTCGAAACAGCGTTTCCGGAAGCAGCATCGCGGGGTATGGTGCATATCATGGACTTTCTTGGACCAAGACTCAGGAGAGTGGTTGGTTACGATGTAATCGCAAAGAACGCCGTACTGAAAGCCATTGAAGGGGATCATCTCAAGGCAGTCATGTGGTTACATAACCAGCATCTCATTGACGGTAGACTCACAAAAGAATTTCTTGGTAGAGCGATTGAATTTTCCAGTGCGGCAGTATTGCAATGGATGCTTGATATTAATCTCATTCGAGCCATACCTGTCAAAGAGTTTTTTGAAGTTTCCTATGTGACCGATGAGATGATGCTACTGCTGGCATATCACGGTGACAATGTTGACGACGTCGTTTCTCTGGTGTTGGATGTGGAACATATAACATTCAATGTAGCTGTAGCAGTTCTGGGGAGATTACCCGGCATACCCAGAGAAATATTAATCGACACCATTTACACCTCGAACAAAATGAGCCGAGCAGAAATGTTGCATGTCATGGAAAATTTAACGCCAGCAACAATTGCGGAAAGGGGAGAATATATTATTCGTTTGACGGAAGATGTGGAGCCGCAAATTGCATTACGAGTATTGTCTCCGTTCAGTCCGTTTGTCACCGAAAATCAAGCCAACACGTTGGTGGAACTGGCAAATGACCCAGAATTGCGGCGCGAAGTTCGCGAAGCCGCGTCAGATGCTCTCGCGTCAATCATCACATTTGCGCGGCCGCCAGAACAGCTCAAGAGTAAATTGTTGCAGCAGCGGTTGCAACTGTCGCCGTAGCGATGTTTCACTTTTCAGTCCACGGGCGGGTACTTGCCGCGGTAGTGCATGTCCTCGTACAGCTGCGTGGAGTTCATGGCGCGCAAGTCGCCGTGGCCCTCGTAGATGTTGATGCCAAAGTGGTCCGTGTTGTAGATGGGCCGGTCCCAGTCGTCGGTGCGCGGGTTCCAGATCCACTGCATTGTCTGGTGCGTGATGGTGTTGTCCTGCCGGGCGCCGGTCCGGAAGTAGTCGCCGTCGTCGGGCGTTTCCACGCGGAGGTTGCCGAGCTGGTACAGCATGTTGTAGAACAGGGCGCTGGGATGGTGCACGTGCTCAATGAGAGCGCGCGCCGACGGGTTCAGCCGGCCGTCGACCAGAGCCTCGTCGAACCGGCCGCGAATGTCGTGCGTCCGCGACACGGCGTTGGGGCCGCGCAGCGAGCCGCCGGGCTCCAGGAACAGCAGCACGCTGGCCGAGTTGCCGTGCAGCACGGCCGGGTTGAAGTACGTGTCCCGGTCGTTGGCATCGGGCGAAAACGGCTTCAGCGACTCGCCGCCGCCGTAGCCCGTGACCATGACGTTCTCGGCAATGAAGTACCGCTCCTCGTCGCGGACAAAGGCCGCGCACCAGATGCTGGCATTGCCAGTCAGGTCGTGCGTCGACGCGTTGCTGGCCAGGTGCACGGCGAACTTGGCGTAGGCAATTTCGCCGAGGGCGCGGCCGCCGGCCACGTAAATGGCCGAGGCCGTCTCGTACCGGCGCAGCGGCCGCTCGCCGAGAATGGACAGCGGCACGCGCACGTCGTTGTTGTACATGCGCTCGAACGTGTCGTACTTGACCGGGGCCAGCAGCAGCGAGATGCCGGCCAGGCGCAGCGTCTCGTCCGTGACCTTGCTCAGCCGCAGGGCCCGCACCTTAAACGCGTCCGACGCGTCAATGGTCTGCTGCTCGCCGGCCGTCAGGCCCAGCCGCCGGGCCACCGAGTCGCGCTGCTCAGCGTACTCGTCCAGCTCGCTGGCGCCTGAGTAGCCCCCGAATGCCTTGCGCTTGCTGCCGACCGGGGCATTGTACACGATGCTCGGGCCCGCGGCCGAGTGGGCGAACAGCGACGTCACTTCGCCGGCGAACTGGCCCGCTTTTTCGGCCTCGCTCACGGCCCGGCCGTCGGCCAGGTTCACCGTGGCGCTGAGGTCGTGGAACGCGCTCGGCACAAAGCCCGACGACGCGCCGGACCGGGCCAGCGCCGACGGCGAATGCGTCAGCCGCGTGAGCACGGCCTGCACCGGCGCGCCGGATCGAGAACTGGAACTGGAACTCGAGCTCGAACTAGCACTGGCGGGCGAGGCTGACGTGGCGGCCATGGTGGCCAGCGTGGCTTCCATGACGTTGGCGGCGACGCTGCGGTTGTTGCGCACGGCCGAGACGACGCCGTGCAGCACGTTGGCCATGGTGGCGGGCGCGCCGGCGTACTGCGACAGGTGCCGGTCAATGAACATGGCAAACGTCTTGTTGCCGCGGAGCTGCTGCTTCTCGGCCGGGTCCGTGGCCTTGCCGCTCTCGTACCGGGCAAACGACGCGGCAAACGACGAGGCCTCGTAGGCCGTGCGGAACTGGGCCAGCGACTCGGCCGTGGCAAACGCGCTGGCCACGGCCGGCGACGCCGTGCTGGCCACCTGCTGGCGAATGCCGGCCAGGGCGCGCTGCTCGTCGGCATCGGCGCCCTCGACGGAACCCAGCTCCGACGCCAGCGACGCCGACGATGCTGTCGTGCTGCCGCCGCCGTTCTGGACCAGGTACAGCGGCGCCTTGGGCGTGTCCAGGAGGTTCTGGGCAAAGGCAATGAGCCGGTTGTTGCGGCTGCCGAGCGGGTTCTCGGCCGCGTGCGACGAGGCAAAGTGCGCTGGCACGCGTTCGCCGGTGAAGGCAATGTGGCTGGCGGAAAACAGCGGGGCCATGGCATCGTACGTGTCCTCGACGGCGGCCCGGAAGTTGGCGGCCGTGTTGATGACGTCGGCGCCAATGGCCAGGCCAGCCGGCGACGAGCGGTCGACGCTGGCAATGGTGAACAGGCCGGCGACGTTGCCGTACCCAAACGGCAGCCAGCTGCCGGCCTTGGTGCCGGCCGGCGGCTCGGCCGGCAGGTCGTGCGTGCCAAACTCGTTGCCGCTGAGAATGCCCGTGTCCTCGTTCAGCGCGGCCTGGCTCAGGTGCGCGCGGGCCAGGGCCACTTCATTGGCCGCGGGCGCCCGGCCATACAGCTCGTTGATGAGGCGGCGACCCGCGGCCAGTGCGGCCGGCGTGTCGGCGCTGAGGTTGCGCGTGAACGTGTGCGCGAGCGACTTGACCGTCCGCATGAACGCGTCGTCCGGCAGGCTCTGCGGCTCCATCTGGCCGAGCACCTGGACCTTGCGGTACTCGGACGAGCCGCGATCGCGGTACAGGAACATGTCAATGGGCTCGTTGGGCCCGAACTGCAGGCCCGACTGCCGCTTGTAGGCCTCGGCGTTGGCGGCCAGCTCGTCGTGCTTGGGCGACAGATCGCCGTCCGGCGTGAACCGGCCCGTCTTGCGCAAGCTGGCCAGGAACTCCACGGGCTTGAACACGCCGCGCGTCTCGGACATGTCAAACACCTGTGTGTGTGTGTGTGTGTGTGTGTGTGTGTGTGAGTGCATGTGTACATGCATTTGCGGCGCTAGCCGCAGCAGCAGGGGTGTGGGGCAGCATGCCCCACCTTGATGGTGCGGGCGCAGCTGCGGTAGTCCTCGGGCTTGCAGTCTGACAGGTAGTCTTCGAGGCGGAAGTGGTCGCCAATGGTGCGGATGCGGTGCAGCGGGGCGATGCGCTGGCCGTCGTGGTCAATGGTGATCTCGCGGACGACGTGCACGCGGAGGCCCGCGGCCACGCTGTTGCCCACGGCATCGGCGCCGCCCTCGACGAGGCTGCGGGCTCCCGGCCCGTAGATGCGGTAGTCCTGGTTGCCGGCGCCCGTGGCCAGCAGCGACTTGGCGTTCTGCGGCAGGATGACGTCGGTGCTGATGACGGTGCGCTGGGCGTTGCGCACGGCCTCGGTAAGGACGTAGAACCCCCGGCCGTCCGGGTGCTTCTTGAGAATGTCCCAGGTGAGCTTTTCCCAGGAGAAAATGTCGGCGGCGTTGCCGAGCGGCTCGCCGAACTTGCGCAGCTTTTCGCGCCAGTAGTTCTTGCGCTGGAGCAGGGCCTCGAGGCCGAGCTGCTCAAACGTGTCGCCAATGGCCATGCCGACGGTGACCAGGTCGAGGGCCAGGGCGAACTGGCCCTCTGGGTTGTCCAGCGTCTCGTCGTTGACGACGAAGCCGAGCTCGTAGCGGTTCATCGTGGCCCGCTCCTCGGACCGCGACTGCGTGACGTTCTCGTGCGGCGCGCCAACGGCCGTCTGCGGGGCCAGCGTGCGGTTGCCCACCCACTTGGTCCAGCGCACGTTGATGTCGTAGTACTCGGTCAGCGGCATGATGTACTCCGTGACCCACGGGTTGAACGTGCGCTTGACCATGGTCGACAGCATGTTCTCCAGGTACACGCTGCGGCCCTCGTACAGCTTCTCCACGGGCCAGCGCTCGTGCGACAGGCGGTCCTCCACGTTGAAGTCCGGGGTCTGCATCGGCGGGCCCAGCACCGGCAGCAGGTTGCTGAGCGCGCGCTCGCCGTACGTCACGCCGAACTTCTCATCGGACAGCGGGTGCGAAATGCGCCGCATCGAGGCAAAGACAGACTTGGTGGTGGTGGGGAGAGGCGGCGGTGGTGGCGATGAGGGTGTTCACGATGCATCGTTGCCCTGTAATCTTATATACCGACGGCTTTTTTGCAGCGTGAATCCGTATAAGCCACGGAATCCCGCGATCCCCCGCCATGGACTCGCCGCCGCCGCCGCTACTCTTGGTGCCGCCAAGCGAACTGGCCGTGTTTGTCGTGACGGCGTGTTGCTGCTTTTCAGCTGGCCTGGCCTTCCACTGGTTCGTGCAGACGCTGTCGCGCCGCCATGTGCAGCAGGCCCTCGAAGCCATGGGCCATGCGTCATGGCCAGACCCGGAAGCGCCCGTCAGGACCATGGAAGCTGAGCAGGTCTACTTGGCCCCGAACATTGGCGATGTCGAGCGCGGCCATGCTGCGGCCATGTGCGGCGACGTTGACGACGAGGACTTGTCCGAGGGCTTTGATGCCGAGCAAGTGGTCGCGACGACGGCCAGGCTGCGGCAAGTATCGGAGCAGCGCCGCGAATCGGCGGCGTACCTGAACCTGGTGCAGCAGGCCCTGGCCCGGCAGCAGCACGAGCACGAGCACGAGCACCGGCACCCCGTACTGAATGGCGTGCGGCCGCGGGCCCCGGCGCAGGAGGCGAGTTCGCTTCGAGTCAAGGCCCAGGCGCATTTGCAGCGGCAGCGCGACGCTCAGGCCGCTGCGTTGGCAAGTAAAATGAAGAGTCCATGATTTACCCTCGCTTTCTGCCAATGGCCGTGAACCGTGCCACCAAGCCGTCGGCGTGCAGCGGCAGCTGGGCGTCCAGCGGGTACACGTGCACGCCGTGGTTGCGCGTCGTGCGGAGCACCACGGCCTGGTCAATGGCGATGCCCATTTCCTGCTGCACGACGTGGGCCATGGCCCAGAGCTGCAGCTGGTGCTGCATGTACTGCGACATGGCCAGCTGCCGGACCCACGGGTCCGTGGTCCGCTTGCCGCCGCCGGCCACGCCCGCCGAGGTGCGGTAACACGCGTCGAGCATGGCGCGCGACGCGGCGCGCTGTCGCGTGCTCTTGACTTCTACCACGTACAGCTTGGTCCGCGTGGCCGCGTCAGTGCAGACCAAGTCAATGGCCGTGGCCACGCCCAGCGCCGGCGAGTACACGGGCACCTGCGCGGCCACGGGCAGCCAGCCCAGGACTGTGCGCACGTACTCAAGCAGGCGGCGCGAGCACGGGTCCCGGACCGGCCGGCCCGACTGCACGTGCCGGCAAATGTCCGTGTCCACAATGTGTCCGTGCTCGAGCCCCGTGGCCCCGAGACACACGGCCGGCGTGGTCATTGCAGTGTGTCCGGCCACGGGCACAACGTGGCCCTGCCGCTGCCGCCGTTTCGAGGCCCGCGCAAACGCGGCCGCGCGCACGCTGTCGGTCGGACTCCTGCGGCCCAGCCACTTGCACCGCGCACAATCGCCGGCCGTGTGCTCCGTCACGCGAAACGCCTTGCCGAGCGTGTCCAACAGGCCGCGGCACCGCTTCCGCGTGTTACCCGGCGACACGGTGCGGACGAAACATTTCGTGGCCCGGTGAAACGCGACGGTTTTGCAGAGCGGGTGCTTGAGCAATCGTTTTACAGCGCCCATCTTGGACGGACGTGGCCTGGTCCTGCTTAAAATGCCATTTTCCGGCTTCCCGCGCCGCCGGTAATCATGGATCGGATGCCGTCTGGCGTAGTGACCAGTGGCGCCCGCTGAATGTTCCGAACCAAATCGGCAAGTTGCACCACGGTACCCGTCTGATGTGGCGGCGCCGGCGGTGCCGCTTGATCTTCCTCGGCCGCGTGTACTACAACGTCCGGTTCGGGCGACGGCGGCGGCGGTGGTGGCACTAATGGTTGTGTGTCTTGCACGTTGATGTAGACTGACCGCGGCGATGCAGGCGGCGACGTTTGCTGGTATTCGTTGCGGCGCGTAGTCTGTGCACCCGGCGATGGCATCATGTTGGCGCGGAGTTCCTGCAGCGCGGCCAGGAACACGACGAGAACGGGCAGAAGCACTGGCGCCGGACAGTGCATCGTCCAGGCCGTTTGCACCAGCCGGAATGCGGCCATGTTGGCGGCCACGCCGGCCATGTGCACGCCCGAGTCTCGTGTGAGCAGCTGCCAGCGCGCGGGACTGAGGCGGCCCTCGTCGCGAACAGCCAGGGCAAACTGCAGCAGGAACAGCGCTGTAACGCGGGCCAGTGATGCGGGCACGGGCGCGGCCGTTGGCAGCGATAGCGTCAGCCAGGCCAGCACCGAGGCCGCGTCCACGTACCCTGATGCCGGCTCGAGCCAGGCCGTGGCAATGGTGGCATTGGCCAGCAGCACGGCGGTCAGGAACCAGGCGGTGGTGCGGCCGAATGGCTGGCTGAGTGCACCCGTGGCCAGCAGCAGTTCTCTGGCACCAAGCCAGGCCAGCGCGAACGCGGCTACATTGCAAAACGGCGCGGCCTTGGCGAGTTCGCCGGCCTCGCTGCTGTGCGTGGCCCGGCCAAACTGCCGCAACCCGCGCCGAACGCATTCCAAAAAGCACGATAACATGGCGAGGTACGTGTACACGGCTGCCAGGCCGCCCGTACCGAGGCCGAGCATGGCCGTAACAAGCAGCGTTGCCGCTGCCGCGACCATTTCAAAGACGCGGCGCGCGGTCCGGGCGTGTTCGTACGCCCGTCGCGGCTCATCCAATTCGTCATCGCATGGAAGCATATTCGCAAGAATAGGATTTGTGCGGAGGAGCGGTGTTTACATGGTTTGGACCTCGAGGCCCGGATCAAATACCGTGTACATTGACCAGGTGTTGACGATGCGCGACGGCTCGTGCTCGTTAGTGGCGGCAACAGCAAGGGCAGCATCGATGCAGTGAACTGCCAGCACGAATACAGCAGCAGCGTAGCCAACGTAGTCGCAGGCTTCGAGCGTGCTCGTGCCGGTGCGCTCCGGTGGCGTTGCATGGCGCAGAGCGCCGAGCACGGCGGCCAGGCCCGTCGGGCTGCGGAACAACCAGTTGTACACTGGGTCCTTGTCAAGGAGACGAGCGCGGCGCAACAAGCGAATGGTAAATGCGTCCGTCTTGCGGCCGGTATTGGCCACGTACCGCAGCGGCGGGCCGTAGTATGGGCCCAGCAGGTCGCTGGCCTGCAGCAGGGCGTCGGTCACGCGAGGCTGCCGCACGGCCCACTGCACAGCCGACTCGCACAACCCCACTGGACCATCCATGGCGACTGGCGGCGCCATCGCATTGGTACTCTCGCTGGCCGACAGTGTTCCATCGTCGTCGGTGCAGGCCCGGGCAACGAGCAGGGCAATGCTTGGCCGAGGCAGGTCGTGCGGCCAGTATTTCGCGGGCAGAATGTCCCTGCCCAAATGCCGGAAACAGTCCGTGGCCACGGCGACCGCCTGGCTCGTGCTCTCGCTGGCCGTGCCATCCAGCAGGCGAAACACCCACGCCGTGACCGCAGTAGGCGTCATTGACAGCGGCGCCGGGGTTTCCTCCCACCGGCGCGCGCGATTGAGGGCGCGGGCGGCGCGGGGCTGCAGCACGGCGTACAGCACCAGCCACACGCTGCCGCCGCGGTAC
>Ga0326597_10013220_pt1 | contig 10859 bp, 12 predicted proteins | sample RVTome_12_FD_203789 | JGI IMG/M metagenome (GOLD analysis project Ga0326597, IMG submission 203789) | Soil microbial communities from uranium-contaminated site in the Upper Colorado River Basin, Wyoming, United States - RVT100D185 | ecosystem: Environmental > Terrestrial > Soil > Contaminated >... | reverse complement strand
TTCGAGGATCTCTTCGACGGCCTGTCGGTGCGGGTCGTCCACGGACGGGCCGTCGTCGTCAGCGGCCGGCTGGCCGCCGGGCAGAGCTCCGGGGCGTGGCGGGGCCTGCTCGAGAGCGGGGACCTCGCCGTGCTCGTGCGCCAGCGGTAGCGTGCGACGTCGGCGCACGTCCTTCCCTGCGCCGATCCACCCGGCGCCCGCATCGAACGGAACGTGCGACCGGTTCTTCTCGTGCTTCCATTCGTTCTCCTCGTCGCGGCGTGCGGCGGCGTCGAGCGGCAGGCCGCGTCCCCCGACCCCAGCGCGGGCGCCGCCGCAGCCCCCCAGACCGAGACGGTGCCGGACGACAGGCTCTCCGTCGAGAAGACGGGCTGGGCGACCGACTTCGAGAAGCGCACCGTCTCGCTCAGCGAGTTCGCGTCGGGCGGGCCCGGCAAGGACGGCATCCCGGCGATCGACCGGCCCGCGTTCGTGGGCGTCCCGGAGGCGGACGGATGGCTCGAGCCTCGCGAGCCCGTGATCGAGCTCGAGCTGGGCGGCGAGGCCAGAGCCTACCCGGTGCAGATCCTCATCTGGCACGAGATCGTGAACGACGAGATCGCGGGCACGCCGGTCACGGTCACGTTCTGCCCTCTGTGCAACACCGCGCTCGTCTTCGACCGCAGGGTCGGCGACCGCGTGCTCGACTTCGGCACGACCGGGAACCTCCGCAACTCGGATCTCGTCATGTACGACCGCCAGACGGAGAGCTGGTGGCAGCAGTTCGGCGGCGAGGCGGTCGTCGGCGAGCTCGCCGGGGAGACGCTAATCCAGCTCCCCGCACGGATCGTCGCCTGGGAGGACTTCGCTTCCCGACACCCGGACGGGGAGGTGCTTTCGCGCGAGACCGGCAATTCCCGGCCCTACGGCGCAAACCCCTACGGCGGCTACGACGACGTGGACTCTCCTCCGTTCTTCCCGGCCGCGAACCTTGACGACGAGCGGCTGCCGCCGAAGGAGCGTGTCGTCCTCCTCGAGCGCGGCGGCGCCGTCGCCGTCGTCCCGTTCTCGGCGCTCGAGGCGGCCGGGACGATCGACGTCGAGGTCGGCGGCGAGCTGTTCGAGGTGGTCTGGGTGCCCGGCGTCGGCTCGGCGCTCGACGACGACTCGATTGCCGACGGGCGCATCGTCGGCTCGGCGCAGGTGAGGTCGGCCGGGACGGGGGAGCCGGTCCCGTTCGACACGCCCTTCTGGTTCGCGGTCGCGGCGTTCCGGCCCGACGCCCGGATCGTACGCTGACGAGCTCTCGTTCCCGGCCCGCAGAGGAGGCCGCTACTCTCGCTCTTCGCGGGGCACCCTGTCGCTCACCGGCAAGCTCTCGAGCGTCCGCAGAAGCACGGCGACCGGCGGACGGTCGTCGGTGTGCTGGGGCCGGGAGTACGCAATCCGGCCGTCCGGAGCGACGACGAAGTCACCCCCGAGCTGGAGCGTGTCGCGGCCGAGCCGCCGCGGCCGCACTCCACCGAGCGCCGAGCGGAGGTAGCGGAGCCACACGCGGGGATCGCCCCAGATCCGGAGGACAGACGCCCGCGGCAGCCCCCAGGCGCCGTACCCGGCGCGGTCGCGGTCGACGAGCACGGGGAACGGCACCTCGAGCCCGGCGAGCATTGTCGTGCACACGAGCTCCGGGTCGTCGTGGACGACGAAGAGGGCCGTGGCTCCCGCGGCTTCGAGCCGTTCGCGCCGACGGAGCACCTTCACGAGGTGCGCACGGCAGATCAGTCAACCGGCGTGGCGCAGGAAGCAGACGAGGACCGCCCGCCCACGGAAGTCGGACAGGCGGACGACTCGTCCCGAGAGATCCGGCAGCTCGAGCGGCGGCGCCGGATCGCCGACGGACGGGGCGTTCACGCGACCCGTCCCCGCGCCAGCGCCGTGCGGATCCAGTCGCTCGGCGGCAGCCCGGCCATGCCGTCGCCGCTGCGGTAGACCCGGCAGGACATGGCGTAGTCGGTCCGCGCCTCGGAACCTGGCTCGACGTCCCGCCCGTCGACACGGATCGTCGGCGAGCCGAGGAAGCGCAGGCGCTCGGCCGCCTCGGCGTCGGGCACGTCGAGCAGCCGTACGTCCGGATCGATCCCGAGCCCGATCGCGACCTGCTCGACGAGTGCGAGCGCGCCTTCGTGATTCGGGCAGCCGTCGAAGTAGAGGATCTCGACCAGCGGCCACCCATCCCTCTTCGTACTCACGGGACCTCCTCGACGTAATGGCGGGGCTGCCGGCACGCCCTCATCCGGCGCCGCCGAGCGCGCGTCGCAAGGACCGCGATCCCCACGGCTAACGCAACCACGCCTGCGACGGCGCCGCCGGTCCAGACGAGCGCAGCCCCCAGGCCGACAGCCACGGCCAGTGGCAGTCCCGCGCAGCAGGCGACCGCGAGCGCAGCGATCCCAGTGGTGCCAAGACCGCTGCGCATCCTCACCCCTCGATCCGGCAGCAGGCGGCGACGTGCTCGGCGTTCTCCTCGAGCAGCGCGTGCGCGAGGTCGAGCATCTCGACGACGCGCTCGTCGGCGATCCGGTTGTAGACGACGCGGTGCTCACGGCGGGTTGCGATGAAGCCGCACCAGCGGAGACAGGCGAGATGGTTGGACACCTTCGGCTGCGCGATGGCCAGACGTACGACGAGCTCGCCGACCGAGAGCTCGCCCTCGTCGCGGAGCAGCTCGAGGATCCGGAGCCGAGTCGGGTCGCCGAGACCCCGGAAGTACTTCGCCACGAGGTCGCTCTTGGCGGGAGCGTCGGGAAGTCGGAACGGAGCAGGTTGCAGCATCATAACTCTCTTCTCTGATATAAGATCCTCAGAATATAACACAGTTGTGGCTCGAGCCGACGAAGGGAGCTCGGATGGCCCAGAAATACGACGTGATCGTGATCGGCGCCGGCATGGGCGGCGTTGCGGCCGCCAACCGGGCTGCCGCCCGCGGTGCTCGGGTGGCCCTGATCGAGGCGGGCACGGTCGGCGGCACCTGAATCAACGTGGGGTGCATCCCCACCAAGGCCCTGGTCAGGTCCGCCGAAGCGATTCACACTGCCCGCCGCGGAGCCGAGTTCGGCTTCCGCGCCGAGGTCGAGGTCGACTTCCCGAGCGTCGTCGCCCGCAAGAACCGGCTCGTGGCAGCTGTGCGCGGCGGCCTCGAGCGAGGCCTGGAGGGAAACCCGCAGATCGAGCTGTTGCGTGGCTGGGCGCGGTTCGAGCGTCCCGGCAGGATCGTCGTCGATAGCCACGAGCTCGAGAGCGAGCGGGTGATCGTCGCCTCCGGCGTCCAGCCCCACATCCCCGCGATCCCCGGCCTCGATGAGGTTCCGTACCTCACGAACGAGACGGTGATGGATCTCGAGGAGCTGCCGGAGCGGCTGATCGTGCTCGGGGGCGGCGCCGAGGGGCTCGAGTTCGGGCAGGCCTTTCGCCGCTTCGGTAGCAAGGTAACGATCGTGCAGCGCAACCGCCGCCTGGCTCCGAACGAGGACCCGGAGATCTCGCAGGCGATCGAGCAGATCCTGCGCGACGAAGGTCTCGAGATCCTCACCGAAACCACGCCGCGGCGCGTCGAGCGCCGAGCCGGCGCGGTCGTCCTCGAGACCGGCGACGGCCGGATGATCGAAGGGGACGCGCTGCTTGTCAGCACCGGCCGAAAGCCGCACGACCTCCGCGAGCTCGGCATCGACGAGGCCGGCATCGAAGGCGATCTCGAGCAGGGAATCGCGATCGACGAGGAGCTGCGGACGAGCGCACCCGGCGTCTTCGCGATCGGCGACGTGCTGGGCCGCGTCCAGCACACCCACTTCGCCACCTACACGGCCGGCATCGCGGTCGCGAACGCGCTCGGGGGCGAGCACCGCCGCTACTCGCTCGGCCGCGTGCCGGGCGCGATCTTCACCGACCCGGAGATCGCCAGCGTCGGCCTCACCGCCGAGGAAGCGCGGGCACGGGGACGCGAGGTGAAGATCGGCAAGCAGGAGATGGCCAAGGTCGGCCGTGCGCGGGCCATGGGAGAGACCAATGGCTTCGTCAGGTTCGTCGTCGACGCCGAGACCGACGAGCTGCTCGGCATGCACGTCCTCGCCTACCACGGCGCCGACCTCCTCGCCCAGGGCGTGATCGCGATGAACGGAACCGGGACGCTGGCCCCGTTGCTGGACTGCGTCTGCATCCATCCGACGCTCTCCGAGGGGGTGAAGGCGGCGGCCGGCAATCTGCAGCCAGCCGAGATCCCGGACGCCGCGGGCGACCTGCCGGTGCGCTGACAGGACCGCTAGCCGTCAGGGAGGTGCCAGCGGCGAGGCGCGATCAGGTCGTCCGCCGCGCCTGGCCCCCACGTGCCGGCCGGGTACACCTGGACAGGCGGGGGGTTTTCGAGCAGCGGCGTGGCGACCTCCCAGAGGCGCTCGATCCCATCCGCGCGGGTGAAGAGCGTGCGGTCGCCGATCATGGCGTCGTGGATCAGTCGTTCGTAGGCCTCGAGCTGGTTCGCCGTGCACGAGTCCTCGTAGGCGAAGGTCATCTGCGCCGGCCCGAGCGCCATCGTCGGACCGGGCACCTTGGCGAGGAACTCGGCCGAGATCCCGCCGGGGTCGCCCAGCTCGAGGACCAGCTTGTTCGGGCGGAAGCCGTCGCCATCGAACATGCGCAGCGGCGGTTCCTTGAAGGCAACCGTGGTTACACGCCGGCCCTCCGCGAGCCGCTTGCCGGTGCGCAGGTAGAAGGGCACCCCCGCCCAGCGCCCGTTGTCGATCCGGACCTCGAGCGCGATGAACGTGTCCGTCTGCGAACCGGGGGCGACACCCTCCTCGGCGAGGTAGCTCTCGTACTGGCCGCGGACCACGCGAGCCGGGTCGAGCGGCTTCAGCGAGCGGAAGACCTTGACCTTCTCGTCGACGAGCGCCTTCGCGTCGAGCGAGGTCGGCGGCTCCATCGCAACGAAGCCGAGCACCTGGAAGAGGTGCGTGACGACCATGTCGCGGAAGGCGCCGGTGGACTCGTAGAAGCCGGCCCGCGAGCCGATCGAGAGTGTCTCGGGGACGTCGATCTGGATGTGGTCGATGTGGTCGCGGTTCCAGACCGGCTCGAACAGGCCGTTCGCGAAGCGCAGCGCGAGGATGTTCTGGACCGTCTCCTTGCCGAGGAAGTGGTCGATGCGAAAGACCTGCGACTCGTCGAAGGCCGCGTGCACCGTGGCGTTGAGCGCGCGGGCCGAAGCGAGGTCGGTGCCGAACGGCTTCTCCACGATCACGCCCGCACCCTCGGCGAGCCCGGCCCTTCCGAGCGTCTCGACGATCCTCGCCATCGCCGCGGGCGGCACCGACAGGTAGTGGAGCCGGCGCGGACCGCAGCCGATCTCCTCCTCGGCCCGCTCGACCGCCGTGGCGAGCGCGCCGAAGTCGCCCGCGTCCGAGGGGGCATACGAGAGCAGGCGGGCGAACTCCCGCCACTCCCCCTCCGTTCCCTCGCAGCGGCCGAACCCGTCGACGGTAGCGCGAGCGAAGGCGCGAAACTCCTTGTTCGAAAGGCTCTTCCGCGAGGTGCCGATGATCCGGTAGCCCTTTGGGAGGAGCCCCGCGACGGCCAGGTGGAAGAGCCCGGGCAGGAGCTTGCGCCTCGCGAGGTCGCCAGTCGCCCCGAAGAGCACGATCACGTGATCGTCCGGCCTCGGAACGTGCTTCATCTCGAGCCTTCCGCGGCGGCCCGGACCGCGCCGAGCAGCGCCGTCATGTCGTTGAGGATGACGAGCACAGGGATCCGCTCCAGCAGGGACGAGAAGCGCCCTTTGTCCACGAAGGCCCCGCAGCCGTTGCCGTCCACGACCTCGACGATGTAACGCCAGGGGCCGTGCGCTCCCCGGAGGAGCGTCGCGAGCCAAACGAACGTCCCTCTGAGGTCGAGACGCCGGCGGGCGACCGCTGTGACCTCGGATGGCATCAGACCTCCTCTTGCTCGTGACCCTTTTGATCGGTGATTAGTCGGACACCGATCTCCGTGCCGGAGACGCCTTCGCGTGTCGCGCTCACGTCGGCTCGCCCCCACCGCCCCGGGATGCCGCGGAGCTCGATCGCCCCGATCCCGGGCGGCAGGACGGGATCGGAGAGGAGCTCGTCGCCGCCCGGCTCGAGCCCGAGGATGACCCGCAGGAGCAGCAGCGGGGCGCCCGTTGCCCAGGCCTGCGGGCTCGAGGCGGTCGGGTACTCGACCGGGAACCTCGTCAGCTCCCGCGGGTAGCCGGCGAAGACCTCCGGCAACCGGTAGCGGAAGTACGTCGCCGCGTCGAGGATCGCCATCGCGATCTCGTTCGCCTCCTGCCGAAAGCCGTAGCGGGCAAGCCCGGCCGCGATCAGCGAGTTGTCGTGCGGCCAGACGGTCCCGTTGTGGTACTCGATCGGGTTGTAGCCGCTCTCTCCCTCGGCCATCGTGCGGACGCCCCAGCCGGAGAAGAGCGCATCGCCCAGCAGCTGCCGGGCGACGGGCTCGGCCTTGTCGCCGTCGACGACCCCGCTCCAGAGCAGGTGGCCGATGTTCGAGGTGAGGCTGTCGACGGGCTTCTTCTCGCCGTCGAGCGCGAGCGCGAAGAACTCCCGGTCGGGCAGCCAGAAGTCGCGGTTGAAGCGAGTCTTGAGCTTGGACGCCTCCGCCTCGAGGCGCTCGGCGAGCCCGGCGTCGTTCCAGAGCTCCCGGGCGAGCCGCGCGCAGCGCCGCTTCGCGTCGTAGACGTAGCCCTGAAGCTCGCATACCGCGCGCGGGAGGGACGAGAGCGTCCCGTCCGAGTGGAGGATCGAGTTCCACGAGTCCTTCCAGCACTGGTTCTCGAGGCCGGACTCGGTGTTCCGCTCGTACTCGACGTAGCCGTCGCCGTCGCGGTCGCCGTACTCGTCGAGCCAGGCGAGCGCCGCGCGCGCATTCGGCTCGAGCTGGCGCACGAGCGCGACATCGCCCGTCCAGCGCTCGTACTCGTCGAGCAGCACGAGGAAGAGGGGCGTCGCGTCGTAGGTACCGAAGTACGGGGAGTGCGGCCGCTCGGCGAAGACGGTCAGCTCGCCGAAGCGGAGCTCGTGCAGGATCTTGCCCGGCTCCTCCTCCCGGTAGCGGTCGACCTCCCGGCCCTGCCTCGCTGCCAGCACCCGCAGCGTGGTCGCCGCCAGCTCGGGCACGAACGGCAGCGCCTGGTAGCTCGTGATCAGGCTGTCGCGCCCGAACAGCGCCATGAACCAGGGCAGGCCCGCGGCCGGTACCGACGCGGTCGGGTCGTCCTCGTCGACGTAGAAGCGGAGCGCGGCGAGGTCGACGAGGCTGCGCCGGTGGATGTGCGCGAGCGGGTCCCAGTCGGAGTCGAGCTTCGGGGCCGCGGCCAGCCAGTCGGCGAGGCTCTCGCCGATGTTCGGCTTCGCGGTCGTCTCGCCGTGGCGGTACTTCAGCCGGCAGGCGGTCTCGGCGACGGGCCGGACTTCGACGCAGACGCCCCACTCGGACTTGGCCGCGACCGAGACGCGGAACGCGAGGCCGCTCCCGGTCACTTCGGCCTCGCGGCTCGCGGCGATCAGCGTCTCGCGGACGAAGCCGTCGCGCCGGTAGCCGAGCACGAGCTCGCCCCCGCGCACCTCGTGGTAGGTCTCCCCTTTCTTGGCGAGCGCGTCCTTGACCTCGAACAGGTCGGCGAAGTCGGCTCCGGCCTCCAGCCGCAGCTCGACCTCGGCCGGCTCCGAGTGGTGGTTGAGCACCGTCACGTCCTCGTGGAAGCCCTCGCCGACCAGGCGCTTGCGGATGACGGAGAGGTACGCGTTCTCGTAGATCGTCCCGGTCGGCGGGGCGAGGAAGAACTGGGCTGCGAAGTAGTCGACGTCGTCGGTCGAGAGCACGTTCGGGCGCGCCCCGTTCACCGTCAACAGCCAGCGCGAGAGGAAGCGCGTGTCCTTGTAGAAGAGCCCGTGCGGCTGGTCGGGGCCGGCGTCGATGTCGCCCGCGCGGTCCGAGACGACGAAGGTCGAGCCGTCGAGGACGCTGACCGTCGCGCTAGCCATGTCGCTCGCTCTTCGCCACGGCTCGTCGGCCTGCGGCTCGGGCGACCGTCATCGGACACCTGCAGTGGGCTCTGCGACGCGCAGGTGGGCGCAGTGGTCCCTGCCCACCAACGCAGCCTCGTCAGGCAATGAGCGCAGAGCCGCGCCGAAGGCCTCGGAGAACGACGGGAACTGGACGATCGTGTCCGTCAGCACCGCGATCGGGATCTCGGCCCGGATCGCGAGCACCGCCTGGTGGATCCACTCGCTCGCGAGCGGAGCGACCGCCCAGGCGCCGATCAGCACCTGATGCTCGCGGTCGACTACGGCGCACTGCCCCTTCAGCTCGGCCGGTCGCAGCAGCGTCTTCGAGGGAATGCACCCCCAGCTGGAGCACTCGCCGCCGATCAGCTCGCCCTCGACGAGCGCGAGCCTGTGGCCCGCCTTCGCAAGCGTGTTCAGGGCCACCTCGCCAGCCGGGCCACCGCCGAGGATGATCACGTCGAATCGTTCGCTCATTCAGAACTCCTGTGTCGATGATCTCGGAACCCCTGCCGCGCTGATCGAGGCCGACCTCGGCGCCCTTCAATCCGCCTTGAAGTTGTCTGCTTCATCAGACACGCAGGCTTGCCCCGGGGATTCACTCGCCGGCCGGAACGGCGGCTCTGCGAGGGCGCCGCCGCCTGAGCAGGCTCAGGCGGGAACGACCGCCGAACGTCGGCTCCGAGCCGGGGCGTCTCGCGGCCCAGCCGCCGCGCCGCGCTCCGCCGAGCGCCGAGCGCCGAGCGCCGAGCGCAGGTTAGCGGAGCCAGCGCACCTTCCCTGAATCGTGCCGGGGCCGGTCTGCATCACACTGTCTGACGTGACCAGCGTCCACGAACCGAGCGAACGAGCAGGCGCCGAGCGAGAGACGCCCAGACGGGTCGTGGGAGCCTGCCAGCGGACGCCCCTGCGCTGCGGCGATGATGTTGTCTTCGCCCCGTCTTGCCGAATGTCCGCGCTCGAGGCGGGTCGCTCCGTAGCCAAGGCGGCCCACGCTGTCGCGAGGATCGCCCGGCGGCTCGCGCCGGACTGAGGCACGATGGGGAAAGTCAGGATTCGCGCGGGGAAGCTGTTCGAAGGCACGGATTCGCCAGGACCCGGCCCGAACCGAACCTGACGCCGTCACGCAGCCTCAGCGGCCAGCCGGACGCGATCAGCGCCGCAGCGTCGTCGGGACATTCACGAGCCGCCTCGCCGGGAGGCGGCGAGAGCAGGTGAATCCGCGGGCGGCGGCTCCGGGTCTCAGAGTGTGTGCCGCGTCGGCGGCGAGATGAAGACAACTGAAGGAGGTCGATGATGACGACGATGGAGACCGGAGCCGCGACGGCTTCGCTCGACCGCAGCGGCGTCTGGCGGCTCGACCCGACGAGGTCGACCCTCGGCTTCAGGGTCAGGAAGTTCTTCTGGCACCCGAAGGGTCGCTTCGAGGCATTCGGCGCAACCCTGGAGAGAGCGGTAAACGGGGACGTCCGCGTGGCGTTTCACGCGGAGGCACGTAGCGTGCGGACAGGCATCGGCCTGCGCGACGCCCATCTGCGAACACGCCACTTCCTCGACGCGAGGCGGCATCCACGGATCACGTTCGAGAGCACATCGGTCGAGGTGGCCGGCGCGGATCGTCTCCGTATCAAGGGAGACCTGGAGATCAGGGGCGTGAGGCGGCCGTACGAGGTCGAAGCGACGGTCGAGGCCTCCGGCGAGGAGCTGCGCCTCCGCGCCGCTGGCGCCGTCGAGCGAGCGGCGTTCGGCGTCGTTGCTCCGGCGCTCGTCGAGATGGGCGGATTGATGCTCGGCCGCACCGTGGATTTCGTGCTCGATGCGACTCTCCTTCCCGGCCCCGACGAGCTCGGGTAATCGCGGGAGGCCTGCGGGTCGCGGGTTGTGCCGCTTCCGCACCCGAGCCCGTCGCCCTGGTGCCGCGGGCGGTCGCGGACGGGGTCGCGGACGGGGTCAGGTCCTTGGCGTCGTCGCCACCCGGCGCGGAGCCGCCCAAGGCAGAGCGGGCATCGAACCGTCCGGCGGAGCGACTCTGGGAGGCGACCGAGTGGCGAAGCGCCGCATACGTTCGGGCCGCGGACGGGCGCTCAGCGTCGCCGCCGGGCTGGTGAGCGGCCTCGTCCTGGCCACCCCTGGCGTGAGCGCCGTGGCCGCGTGGCGGCCGGCCGGCTCGGGGTTGCCGTCCAACGCGAGCGTCCTCACGCTCGCGGTCGACCCGGGCGGCTCGAGCACGGTCTACGCCGGGCTGCTCCGGGAAGGGATCTATCGCGCCCGCGGCGGTGCGCTCAGGTGGCATTCGGTCACGAACTTCCCCATTCTCGCCGGAGAGAAGATCATGACGTTCTCCGTCGGGATCGTCTCGCTTGCGGCGGATCCGATCCGGCCCGGGATCGTATACGCGGGAACGTCCTTCGCCGGGCTTCTCTCCACCGAGGACGCGGGGCTGAGCTGGGGCCCGAGCAACGCAGGGCTGGAGGGGCGCTCTGTCGGTGAGCTCGGTCTCCTCTTCAGCGTCGACGCGCTCGCCGTGCATCCTGCCGAGCACGGCGCCGTTTACGTGGGCATCCGGGGACGCGGAGTCTTCCGGAGCCGGAGTCATGGAGCCGACTGGAAGGCGACGGCGCCGCTCGAGCACAGTGACATCCGGGCGCTCGCGGTCCATCCGGTGCGGCCCGGCGTCGTCTACGTCGGCACGCTTGGCGGTGGCGTCTACAAGAGCGTCGACGCCGGCAACGCGTGGCGGCCGGCAAGCCGTGGACTCGGGAATCTCCTCGTTCGAGCGATCACCGTCCA
>Ga0326597_10013219_pt1 | contig 10859 bp, 10 predicted proteins | sample RVTome_12_FD_203789 | JGI IMG/M metagenome (GOLD analysis project Ga0326597, IMG submission 203789) | Soil microbial communities from uranium-contaminated site in the Upper Colorado River Basin, Wyoming, United States - RVT100D185 | ecosystem: Environmental > Terrestrial > Soil > Contaminated >... | reverse complement strand
CCGTGAGCGTGGTCACTCGCCGAATGCGCAGGTGCAAACTCTCCAACCCTTTACTCTGCTCCCGCAACCGTGCCTTGACCTCTGCGACGCCTATGGAGTTGTCGGCACCTTCCACCGGCATCGCCATGAAAAGACCGATAGCCAAAGAGAACAATAACCTACGGGCGGCAGCAAGATTCCAGAGTCCTAAGGTTGTTCGCATTGCGACTCACCTTCACCTATCTGCAGACGGATAATACTGTTCGCATAACTGAATGAGACTCGGCAAGCCGCTGACAAGCGAAGGCCGCAAGGCCCCCTTTTGTCAGACGCGAGTAACTGCAATCGTCTCCACGGTTAGTTAGTGTCGTCTGAGGTGAAGAAATGAGCGCCACGCCACCAACATTGGTTAACTATCCGGCCGGCTTCAATTCGACCGGCAAGACTGGCAGCACTTTCTCGCCCGCCACCGCCTCACCCTCGTGCTCGGCGGCGCGGACGAAAAATGTGCGAAGTACCGAAGTACCGCAGACATGCCTTTTCACCCACAAGTTCCCGTGAAGCCCAAGTGTTTCAGTCGTCCTTCGCTCGCTCCAGTCTCATCAGAAAGTCGCTTTCCATCGGCGCGGCAAGTTCCTTGGGACGGTCCTTCTCCGTCCCACCCGGTTTGCCCAGCAAGATGGTGAGCTTGTTATTCTCTAACTTGTAGATGCCGAGCTGCTTGGCGTTCTTCAGGGTCGGCTCGGGGCCTTGATAGATGATGTCGATCGTCTGGGGTGACTTGGAATTGTCAATGGTGTAGGTGTACTGAGACTCCTTTCCCATTTTCCGATCGGTGAGAACCGCCTTCCCGTCCGCCGTGAACGTCCACTCCCACGGCAATTCATCCTTCGTGATCTTCTTGCCGAGGGTCTCGCTGCTTTCAACGATCCATTTCCCGCTCAATGCCTTCAGCGCGTCGCGGGGAGTCTCGTCGTCGGCCCCGGCCAGCAACGGCACAATTAATGACTCCCATTTTGCTTGGCACTTCTCGTCTACACTTTCTGCCGACGAAGAATTGCCACGCTTCGTTCTTTCTCTTGAGGGCAATGCTCAAAACCCGCAGAGTCAATTCAATTGCGGCGGATTGTCAACGTTGAACAGGGCATCAGGTATATCGATGGCAAAATCGACGTAGAAGTGCCAAACGGTTTCGCCAATCTCTCCACTGGGCGTGCGCCACCTGTCGAGTAACTCGGTCGGATACCAGTGGCCGGCTGGTGATTGAGCGGCCTGCACTACTATCCGGCTCGACATCAAATTGCCTCGCGAGTCGTACATATCGCTCCGCATGACAAGGGATTCTCGACCTGCATCGATCCACTTCCGCCAAGCGTGAGGCATCAGATTACGATCATCTGCACTGGGAGCAGTGTTGTATGAGTTGGTTTGGATGTCCTCCAACAACAAAGTTCCGCTCGGACCTTCGGATGGATTGGCAATGACTCGCATTTCATTGTTTAGTGACGAACCTCCCATTGGCGGTCTCACAGCGTAATCCGGTGCCAAACTCCAAAAGGCAGGGATCGGCGACTCATAATCTTGTTTCGATTCGATAACGGCAATCTGCCGACCGTCATCGGCAGTTTCAAGTCGTGACTTAAACCTCCAGTCGATGTCGCCATGTCTGATTGACATGCATCTTCCTCGCCGGTTTTTCGATTGCTCGTTCCACCAATCCGCAAGGTCTACTTCATCAGAAGGCTGATGCCTGGGCGGCGGCTGACGAAACAAAATATCTCGCCGCATACGGTCACCCTTCCGATGAATTACCTCGACGTCCGCATTGAGCCACCAATATGGATCTTTCTTTTCGTAGCGAACGACGACTGCCCGATAGTCATCGAACCGCCCCCAAACCGCCGTTACGCTGGCAATTAGCGACTTGACGTCATTGGCGGGCACGCGGTCAACCAACACAGCGTCGCGCGGTACGCCCAGAGCGTAAATATCGATCGGTCCTTGCCGCGGATAGTCGAAGCGGACACCGTATTTTACCTCTTTTCCATCAACCGTTACCGATACCGTACATCGCTGTGGAAGCTTCGTCTCTGCATCGACGCGGAAGAAGAATCGAGCTGGCTGCGCACGATATCTAACTTTCACTTCGTAATCCAACAGTTCACGTCCCTCCTCGTTGACGCGCGACGTAGATTGACTGATTAGCTGCAACTCATCTCGTGGCGCTTCGAGAAACTTAATGCTTGTCAGCGGGTCCGTCGGCGCGCCATTTTCAAGCAACAATGGAAGCGTTGCGGCGAGTTCTGCAAACCGGTCATATCGCCGAGGCGAACCCTCTTCCAACACGCGGAACAACTTTCGATCGGACGTTTCGTACCAGTGGAATACCCCTGTCCTGTGATCACGGAATTCAATCGACTTGGCGTCTCGTCGAGCCGAAACATCGTTCCGTGGCGAAAACCAGACCTCACTGTTCGTGCCATCGGTCGACTCTTCGGTGACATGCACCCACTCTTGTTTTGCGAGTTCCTGGGCGACCTCTGCCAAGCCTAATGTCGGGCGAGACATGACGATGATGCCAATCAGCACCACTGCGGCAGAAGCGGCGAGACCGGCTAGCCAGCGAAGCCGCAAAGAGCTATTAACGTGACCGCCTACTCGTGCGTCGCCCAATACAGGCATGACGCGGATGGAAACCTGCAACGCCTTCGACTCGATTAGTTCTTCAATTCGTGCCAAGCTCTGCTGCACCGAAACGTCTGGCGGGGCGATCGAGCGCGCACTCTCAACCGCGCGGCGAAGCGTTCCGTCGAGTTCATCCAAGACGCTACTATCATTACGTTTCATACTCATGGTCTCGCTCCTTTACTGAGTTCATCCGGCGACAACTCGGTCAATTTCACACGTGCCTTGCGCAATGCGGTTGCGACGGCTGACGCCGAAATACAGAGCGTGCCGGCGATTTGTTGATTCGAAAGATCGTCTAAGTAACGGAGGCAGAAAACTTCTGCCTGACGCGGTGGAAGTTGACCGAGCGCTTGCCGCAGCCGCATCTGTAGCTCTCGATCACTCGCATGATCAAGCGGTGAACGGTCTAATGAAGGGAGTTCGAATCCGTCCATCGAAACATTAGTGCGACGCCTTCGCAGCCGATCCAGCGACCGACACACGGTCAACCGCTTTAACAGCCCGATCCAACTGAAAACCCTCTCGCGCTGTGAAAACTGTAGAGCTTCAAGGAAGACATCCTGCAACACTTCATCGACATCATCGGCATGCCGTAAGATCCTCCAGGCGATGCGGTACAGGTCGGGTCCATGCTTCCGCACTGATGAGCCCAGTTCGTCCGACATATTCCCCTCCAAGATCCAAGTCACCGGAATGGCAGCGTACCGATAATCTAGTCGTTTCTGACTGGAGAATATGACCCGTAAAATCGACGACTTAATTCAAAACCGCGATTGGTCGTGAAGTGCGCCTGAAACACCCGAACAACTGCCTGCCTGGCAGACAAGGCCTTCGGCGGAGAGGGTTCTGGCGTACGTAGCAAGTGGATTGGACTCTGAGAATCCTGGCGGTCGGTGAGAGCGCTAATCGTATCTTCACCGACTGTCGACAGGGCGTCGGGCGTTCACAGGGTCGTAGATTGGCCAGTTTCTTCCGTGTGGCTCGCGGAGCCAGATCGCTGAAAAGAGCGCGGAGATGGTGACGACCAGAAAAAGCAATGCGAGGCTGATCTGCCAGGGCCGCCACCATTTCGCCTTGTCGTGTTGTGAGGTCATTTTGAAAGTTCCGCAGCTGCGATGCAATTGGCGTCATTTTAGGCGTATCGAGTAAGACCTGTCCTCCTATTTAAACAGTTCGACTGTTTCGTCAAGTTGGCGTCCGATTGATCAACCGATGGCGGCAGGTTCCACACACGTACGAGCCCGTCGGAGCTGGCCGCCGTGAGTTGCTTGCCGTCGGGGCGATACGCCACGGTATAGACATAATTCGTCGTCGGGTTCTGGAGGTTCAGAATAAACTGTGCCGTCTGCCTGGCGGCGAGTGCCTTCAGCGAGAGCGTCTTCCGACCACTCGCGACGTCCCATTCGCTCACATTGGCCTCGGAGCTGCACGTCGCCAGCCGTTTTCCATCCGGGCTGAACGTCACGTCAAAGAGCATTCCACCAACCTTCAGCGTGATAATCTCCCCACCGCTTTCGACGTCCCACAGCTTGATGCTCCCATCTACGCTGGCGTCCGCCAGTTGCTTCCCGTCCGGGCTGAACGATAAGCCTCGCACAACCGCTCCAGCGCTGTGACCCTTGAGCGTCCATGATTCCTCACCGGTCGACGCGTTCCACAATTGCACCGTTCCATCCTGACTGCCCGCGGCCGTTGTTAACAACCATCGTCACTCGGATACTTTCAGCGGGAGTTCAGCTTCCGTAACATCTTTGCAAGAGAGATCGCCGTTGAGTGCCGTGTTCCCCGAGAGCGGGAAGAAACGCTCCTTGTCACGGACGACGCTGCCGCCGACTCCGCTGTCCCATGTCCCAGGTGGTGACGAATCCGCGCTTCTCGGCATCGATCCCACCGACTGCCAGCATGTGGCGCTGTGGCGCGGTTGCGAAATCGTTCCATCGTTCGCCTGGGGAGGAGTCGGTCGCTCGGATTTCATGAGTTACGGTGCCGGTCTCTGTGTCCAACAACCGGAGCGACTGTCCGCCGCAAAGTACCACGACGCTTTCTCCGTCTCCGTTGGGGGAGAACGCCAACGGTTTGACCCAACCAGAAAACGAGCTTCGCCACACCACAATGCCCGAACCGACGCGGGTCAGAGTCACGGTACCCGTGGCGGCATCTCGATCCTTGTCCTTGTCAAAACTCACTGAACCGATCGCGATGGATTGGTCGTACGGCGAGAACGCGACTGCGTGTGTGTCGCCGTTACCCTCTGTCATGATGGTGCGAATCTTCTCGCCCGTAACAGGATTCCAGATGATCACCCCGGTCCCATTGTCGTGGCCACTCTCCCAACGTCCGGCACTCGCCAACAAGTTGCCCAACGAAGAGAATGCGACCGCGTTGGCTTGGCTATGTCCGGCGAGGTCATAGGCGAGGTCATATTTGGAGGATCTCGGCTCCACTCTCCAAACCTTCAACCGGCCGGGACCAGTTACTAATCGGCCCGACCGTTCGATGCCGTCAAAGACATCCGAGAAGTCGCTAAACGATTGACCGCACATGGCCAGCTGGCTGCTGTCGGGTGAGAATGCCAACGACGCAACGGTTCCTATCGCGCGCTGAAGCGACTTCCAATTCTCCGGTGTTTCCTTGTCGGCGAGTCGGGACTGTTCATCATCCAGCGTCTGCACAAGTTCACCGATCCGGGCGTTAAACAATTTGACCTGACCAATACTCGTTCCGACAGCCAGCAGATCCCCATCGGGCGAGAACGTGAGTGCCGTGACTTCGAAATGGGAGACTCGTTCGGTCGCGGCGAGCACAGCATCTTCAGTTTCGTTGGAGAGCTTTAGCGAGACGATGGTTTTTCCCGTCTCGGCGTTCAGGATTTCCACCGACGGCTTCCAATCGTCTTGGACTCGGCTCGATCCGTCTGTTTGCAAGATGCGTGTCGGGGAACCATTGGCAATAGCGATCCGATCTCCGTCCGCCGAGTAGGCGATGGACTTTACGTCCGCGCCGGATGTGAAGTGATGCATCTGGGTTGGGATGGAGTGCGCTGTCTTTGACTCGACTGCTTGTGGTGCCGGCGAATCGGACGCGGGACTGTCCGGCACGTCGAGTCTTTGTCCCTCGTTCCCAGCCGAGCCGGTCACTTTTGGTAACGGAACAAGGAGCTTGAGAACTCCACCATCTTCAGGTGTACAGACTCCTTCGTCGGTGAACTTAAGCATACCAACGGGTGACGCGAATTTGGCGGCTGCCACCAGCCTTCCAGTCGCCGACTCAGACACTCTGATTTCGCATGCCCCGCTCGGCCCGTTCGGGAAGAACTTGTTGACCCAGGCGAAGAGTTTTCCGTCGGGCGACTCTACGAAGTGTCCGTCCCTCGTCAAATGCTCGATGAAACGCGAGCCCGGTTCCTTGTCCTTGAGCTGTTGCAAGGTCGGAGGATGTGTCATTCGAAGTGATTCGTCCTCGCCGCCAACTCCTGGCGTGTTTTGCCCGGGTTGACTGGGGATTCCGGACATGGGCAGGTCAAAGTCTGAAGTGCGGGAACTTGCTGAAACGCCAGGAAATCCCAGTCCAGCGGCATTCTTTTCCAGCACTTGCAATTGCAGGTCAATGATCTCATCCTTGGCTTTCTCGCGGGCCTGATACTGTTGCCGCAGCTTCGCGAGCCGGGTTTCGATCTCCCTTGCTTGCACTTCGCGGACATGCATGTCCTGTGTAAAGAGGTCGGAGAGAGCCTTCCGCAAGGCATCTTTTGCCACGCGTTTCTCTTCGTCGCTTTGAGCAACGCGAAGCGTTTCGACGGCTGCATCAATTTGTTGCTGGAAGAATGCTGATGGAGATGGTTCAAAGTTAGCGGTGATCGGCAGCATCCTGCCGGCACTGGCAGACGGTTTTGAGTGCGCGGGTGGCGCTGCAACATCCGCGATCTTCACGTCCGCGATCTTCGCGACCCCTGAATTCCTCGGCGAAGCGCCTTCATTGAGACAGATTCTCAGCTCCTCGCCTTTCAACTCGAAGATGCCAAGCATCTTCTTGCCGCTAATCGTCAGGTCAATCCAGTGTGGTTTGTGATTCAGATTCAACACGTAGGATGCTTCCGACTCCGTCTTGTCACCGACTTTCATCGTGACTGTCGTCTTGTCGAAGATCAGCTTGCGATCGTCTGGCAGTCTTGGTTCGCCGTTGTCCTGGCCGGAGACAACCTTCCACGTGCCCAGAAGTTTTTCTTCGTCGTTCGTTGATTCAACGCCGAGCCCTGTCTCGCGATGAAGAATCATCAGCAGGTCATTCGGGGAATTCCTCTCGGAAACAAACTTCGTCGGCCGCTCGCTAACCGTCGCGATACCAACTGGTCCTGAGAAGTCCGCGTTCTGTGCCATTGCTGCATCGCGGGCGTTGGCTATCAGGAAAAGAGCGCCGATAAATCCGCACACACATACGGCCACGGACCACAGAACTGTCTTTTGAATGCGGGTCATTGTTTCACTCCTGGTATTGAGATTCAGGAAAGGGGGTTGTTTCTAGCGAATCGAGCATGCGTGATAGTGAATCCAGTTCGGCTTGCGATTGCAGTGCGGGACTGGGGTCGACGGACTGAAGTTCGACAAGCGGCGACTGTGACAAGATGGGCGCGTCACCAACCGCTTCCGTAGCGGTCGGCAACGTCGCGTTGCGGGATCCCACGCCGAATGGCGGAATGAACATAACGGCGATGACGGCACTAATCACAATGACGGCGATGAAACCAGCGACGACTGGCCACGAGTAACGATGCCGCGGCGACTTCCAGCGTCGTCGCCCAGTTTTGCCTTGTTGCACATCCGATAGGGCTGTCGCCAACGCGTCCTGCAGTTCAACGGCAGTCGCGAACCGCGAACTGGGCTTCTTTCCGAGAAGGCGATCGATGATGTCGGACAGTACATCCGGGATTTCCGCGTTATACTCCCACACCGGTCGGTGTGGATCGTGACAAGTCCGCTTCAGCACGGCCATCGGCCGGTCGGCTCGGAAGGGCGGATGGCCCGTCCCCATGAAATACAATACTGACCCGAGACTGAACAAGTCTGATCGATGGTCGAGCGGCTGACCGTCGGCTTGCTCGGGCGACATGTAATGCGGCGTCCCGGCGACGACTCCCGTGTAGGTCAGGCTGGCATCGTCCGACGCACGGGCCAAGCCGAAGTCAGTCAGGTAAGCCCGCTCGACCCCGTTCTCCAGCAGGATGTTGGCGGGTTTTACATCGCGATGCACGAGACCTTGAGCGTGTGCCGCCGCTAAGCCGGACGCCGCCTGCATTCCGATCCGCAGAATCTCCGCCACGCTGAGCGGTCCTTCCCGATCGACGCGAGCTTGCAGCGACTCACCGGGAATGAACTGCATAACGAGAAACGGATTCGCGTGATCGGATTCGACGTTGTGAATCGGCACAACATGCTCATGGACGACCGCCGCCGCCGCGCGTGCTTCGCGGGCAAACCGCTGCCGGGATGCTCCGACACGTGCCAGATGCGGTGCCAACAACTTGATGGCCACGGGCCGGTTCAGTTCCGAATCAAACCCCTTCAGCACGATTCCCATGCCACCCGTGCCGATAATGCGTTCAATCTCATAGCGTCCCAGCCGGCCGAGCATCTCGGGATGCGAAGGCGCGGCGAGCAGCTCCTTCACGGTCGCTTCATCCACGACGCTTCGGCGCCAAGGAACATGCTCTGCGGACCGGTAGCGACACAGAAGACCCGACTCAGGCCGATCCCCCTCAACGGGCCGCAGCATCTCGCGCAGCATGGCCCAATGATCCGCGTCGACGGAAAGCTCCGTCAACCGCCGCTGACATTCAGCGCAGGAATCAACGTGACTGGCCGCACGACGAAACAGATCGGAATCTTCGTCGCCGTCCAACAGGACGAGCAGGTTATCGTCGTTGCATTCAGCGGAGCGAGTATTCATTTTGTTTGCGCCTCGTACTCTCGAATCACTTTGCGGATACGTTTGGCAATTCGACAGCGCGCGATGTAGACGCTGCCGACACTCACCCCGAGCTGCTCGGCTACTTCGCTAATAGGACGCTCCTCGACGCTCGTCAGCCAGAAGGCCATCCATTGTTTCTCGGAGACCTGATCGCGCACTTGCTCGGCCCCCCAGCGAAACAGTTCCCGCCGGTACTCTTTCAGGAACAGTTCAGAAGAATCGGTTGATCGGGCCGGCAGTTCCTCGAGCAGGCGGGCGATCTGGCTATCACCGGAGCCTAGCCGCCGGTGCTTCGGCCGTGTCAGGAAATCGATGGCCAAATTCTGCGCGATTCGGAATAACCAGGCACGAAACGAGCTTCGACGATCAGCCTCGACCCAGCGTCCGACCGCCAAAACCACCGCCGATAGCACTTCCTGCACGAAATCCTCGGCATCCGCCGGTTGAAACCCCTTCGCACGGGCTAGCCGAAACAGGAGTGGTTCGTAGATCTCCACAAACGCGTCCCACGCCTCGACATCAGCCGCATTCGACAACCGCCGGATCAAGGTTTCGCGGGTTTCCGGTGGCTGTGGCACGGTTCAATTCACTTCTTGCTCAAGTTCTGCGAGCCTGTCTTCAACTCACTCAATAGGTAAGACTCAGTAGTGCCACGTATCTTTCAAAGATTTTTTCGGGCGGCGGTTGCCAGGGCATAGTTTCCGAGAACTTCGCCGATCATCGTCTTCTTTCCACAGCCTGCGCTCGCTACGAAACTCGACCCATCTTACGACCGCCTCTTGCTTTTCGATATTGGTCAGTTGGAAGCCCCAGAATAGGGTGACGCACGTTTCACGGTTCGTTCGGCATGCATCGGTCTGCCAAGAACGAGCACGCTGGTATCAGGAATTCTCCAACAAGTCTCTTGACGTAGCGAAAGCTGTCGCTAAACTGCCACTAGCGAAACCTTTCGCTGACGACAATGTAGCGCCAGCCTGCGACGAGCCGGCACCCTTTCGGAGATACTACGATGCGAGAATTGGGTTCTTCTCAGCCAACGGCCGTCGAGCTTGAGATTCTGCGGATTCTCTGGGAGCTGGGGCCAAGTCCCGTGCGCGAGATTCATGCCCGGCTGAACGCGGCCAAAGGGACAAACTACTCGACCACGGTGAAAATGCTCTCGGTGATGCTGACCAAAGGGTTGGTCAAGCGTGACGAGAAGGCGACGCCGCATGTGTATCGCGCAGCGATCACGCGCGAGCGGGCCGCGAAGAAGTTCCTCCACGAGTTGATTGAGAAAGTCTACGATGGTTCGGCCATGAGCCTTGTGCTGCAAGCCTTGGCCGGCAGCCAGGCGTCGCCAGCGGAGATTGAGGAAGCCCGCAAGCTGCTCGACGAAATGGAGGGCAAGTCATGAACGATCCGTTGTACGTTGCGTGGCCGTTTTCGCAGATCGTGGTCGAACGAATCGGTTGGGTACTTGTGCATTCGCTGTGGCAGTTCGCTCTCGTGGCGTTGCTAGCGGGAGCGATCGTCCGAGCGATGCGACGCAGTTCAGCGGGAATGCGGTACGGCGTGTTGGTGGTGGCGATGAGCGTATCGGTCGCTGCGCCGGTCGTAACGTGGCTGCTTCTGTCGAGCGATGTCCCCGCGACTGTGGCAAATCGGGTGGAGAATATAGCCCCCGAACCTGATTCCACCGCTGCGATTGATCCGGAGCCTAACGCCACGCGGGGCGCAAGCGATGCCATGTTGGCGAGTGAGGCAGCAATCGAACTTCCTACGCCGGTCCCCGCGGCACCGAGCGTCGCGACGAAAACGCGAACTGCACTGTCGCCGGGGCCTCCCGCCATCATTGAAACCGCACCGTCCTGGTCCGAGCACGCGAAGACGTTGTTGCGGCCGTGGCTGGCGTGGATCGTGGCCGTTTGGAGCATGGGAGTTTTCGTTTGTGCGACTCGTCCGTTGCTCGGCTGGTACACCTTGCGCCGGTTGCGGCGCGTGGGAGTGTCGACCGTATCGGACGAAGTCCTGGCCGCGATGCAGCGAGTCTCAAAACCGCTCGGTCTGCCCGGCGCGGTGCGATTACTGCAATCGACGCTGGCGCGAGTGCCGATTGTTGTCGGTTATTTCCAGCCGGTGATTCTGTTGCCAGTCAGCTTACTGACAAGCATCCCCGCCGCTCAATTGGAAGCGATCCTGGCTCACGAACTGGCTCACGTGCGGCGGCATGATTTCGCCGTAAACCT
>Ga0326597_10013217_pt1 | contig 10859 bp, 5 predicted proteins | sample RVTome_12_FD_203789 | JGI IMG/M metagenome (GOLD analysis project Ga0326597, IMG submission 203789) | Soil microbial communities from uranium-contaminated site in the Upper Colorado River Basin, Wyoming, United States - RVT100D185 | ecosystem: Environmental > Terrestrial > Soil > Contaminated >... | reverse complement strand
CTGCTGGCCGGCGAGGGACACCTCCCGCTGGCGGCCACGCCCGATCCGCAGAGCGCCGCGCCGGTCACCGGTGAAGTCGAAGAGGCCGAGGTGACCTTCAGCCACGACATGAGCGTGCGGCGCATCCACGAGTCGCCGCGCGTGACCAAGCCGTACACGGACCAGCAGTGGCGCCAGATCGACGCGCTCGGCCACCGCATCGACGAGGAGCTGTCCGCTGCCGACGTGCGGCTGACCATGGGCGGGGAGCCGACGTTCGTGTCGATCGACGACATGGACGGGATGGAATGGAACTTCACGACGCTCAGCGCCACGAAGCGGGAGCTGGCCGGCAGGCTCCTCCGCCGCCTGAAGCAGCGATTCGCCCCCGGCGGCCTCCTGCATTACGGACAGAGCAAGTGGTATCCCGGAGAATCGCTGCCGCGCTGGGCGCTGGGCTGCTGGTGGCGCCGCGACGGCGTGCCGATGTGGCTGGACGACCGCCTCGTGGCCGACGAAACGGTCGACTACCGTCACGGCGACGCCGAAGCGCGGAGCTTCGCCCGGGCGCTGGCCGACGCGCTTGCGGTCGATGCGGCGCACGTCATCCCGGCCTACGAAGATGTCTGGCACTATCTCCTGGCCGAGCGACGGCTGCCGGTGAACGTCGATCCGTTGAAGTCGGAGTTGAAGGACGAGGAAGCGCGCGCGCGCCTGGCGCGCGTGTTCGAGCAGGGGCTCGGCCGCGTCGTCGGCTACGTGCTCCCGCTGAAGCGTCGGCCGGACGCGGGTGAGGGTGGCTGGATCAGCGGGCCCTGGTTCCTGCGCTCGGAGCACCTGTTCCTGATTCCCGGCGATTCCCCGATGGGGTACCGGCTGCCGCTCGACGCCTTGCCGTGGGCGGCGCCGCACGACATCGAGGCCCCTTCCGAGATGGATCCTTTCGCACCCGTTCCACCGCTCACTCGGCGGCAGCCCGCGATTCGCGCGGCCGATCGCGGGCCTCGGCCGCCGGCTTCCCGTTCAGCGATCCAGCCTTTGCCGCGCGGGGAATCGGCCGCCGGCGTCATTCGCACGGCGCTCTGCGTGGAACCGCGGCACGGCCGCGTTCACGTGTTCATGCCTCCGGTTCGAGACACGCAGGACTACCTCGATCTGATCGCGACGATCGAGCGCACGGCGGCGAGCCTGTCGATGCCGGTCATCATCGAGGGCACGCCGCCGGAGCACGATGCGCGCCTCAACCACATCAACGTGACACCGGACCCCGGCGTCATCGAAGTCAACCTGCATCCCGCGTCCGAATGGGCGGAACTCGTCCATCAGACGTCCACGCTGTACGAGGAAGCCCGTCAGACGCGGCTCGGGACCGAGAAGTTCCTGCTCGACGGGCGGCATATCGGCACCGGTGGCGGCAATCACCTCGTGCTCGGCGGTCCGACGCCGGCCGACAGCCCCCTGCTGCGGCGGCCTGACCTCCTGCGGAGCCTGCTCGGCTACTGGCACAATCACCCCTCGCTCTCCTACTTGTTCTCGGGTCTGTTCTTCGGCCCCACCAGCCAGCACCCGCGCGTCGATGAAGGGCGGAACGATTCGCTGCACGAGCTCGAGATCGCCTTCGCGCAGGTGCCCGATCGCGGGGAGTCTCCGCCGTGGCTGGTCGATCGCGTGTTCCGCCATCTCCTGGTGGATGCGACCGGCAACACGCATCGCTCCGAGTTCTGCATAGACAAGCTCTACGCGCCGGAGACGAGCGCCGGCCGGCAGGGCCTGGTGGAGCTGCGCTCGTTCGAAATGCCCCCGCATGCGCAGATGAGTCTCGTGCAGCAGTTGCTCCTGCGCGCTCTTGTCGCCCGCTTCTGGAAGACCCCGTACAATCAGACGCTGGTGCGCTGGGACACGGAGCTCCACGATCGCTTCATGCTGCCGCATTTCGTGGCCGACGATTTCAGCGACGTCCTCGCCGATCTGGACCGGGACGGACACGGTCTGCGGCCCGAGTGGTTCGCGCCGCACCTGGAGTTCCGGTTTCCGGTCTACGGCTCGGTCACGCGACGCGGGATTCACATCGAACTGCGGCAGGCGCTCGAACCGTGGTACGTTCTGGGCGAGGAGCCGGGCCCGGGCGGCGCGGTGCGCTATGTGGATTCATCGGTCGAGCGGCTGCAGGTCAAGGTGACCGGGATGACGGAGTCGCGACATTTCCTCGCGTGCAACGGCCGCTCCGTGCCCCTTCATCCCACGGGGACCGCCGGCGAGTACGTGGCGGGCGTCCGGTACCGCGCGTGGCAGCCGCCCAGCTGTCTGCACCCCACCATCCCGCCGCACGCGCCGCTCGTGTTCGATCTCGTCGACGCCTGGAACCAGCGATCGCTCGGCGGCTGCACGTACCACGTGGCGCACCCCGGCGGGCGCAGCTTCGACACGTTTCCAGTCAACGCGTACGAAGCGGAGGGCCGGCGGCTCGCGCGGTTTTCGGCGATCGGCCACACCCCCGGCTCGATGATCGTGCCCCTCGAGGAGCGCCATCTGCACTATCCCCTGACGCTCGACCTTCGTCGTCCCCCGGTCCCGAGCGCCGCGAACGGGCGCGTGCTCGGATTACGATGAGCACGTCCACGAACATCCCGGAGCCGACGCTCCCGTGGCGGTTCCTCCAGGAGTACCAGCCGATCGACGGCGTGTTCGACGAGATGCTCGCCGGCCCGGGCACGCTGCGTCCGCACTACGAGCCGTTCGTGCACAGCGTGGAGGAAATGGGACCGCAGGAGTTCGCCTCGCGACGCAACAACGCGCGGCGCGCGATCCGCGAAAACGGCGTCACCTACAACGTCTACGGCGATCCTCAGGGCATCGATCGGCCCTGGGAGCTCGACATGGTGCCGCTGCTGGTGTCGGCGGACGAGTGGAGCCATCTCGAACAGGGACTCATTCAGCGGACGCGGCTGCTCAACCTGATCCTGGTCGATCTGCACGGTCCGCGCCGGCTCCTGCGCCCCGACCTGCTGCCTCCGTCGCTGGCGCTGGCCAATCCGTCGTTTCTCCGCCCCTGCCACGGCATCCGGGTGCCGCGCGATATCTACCTGCACATGCACGGCGTGGACCTGGCGCGGTCGCCTGACGGTCGCTGGGCGGTGCTGGCCGATCGCACGCAGGCGCCGTCGGGCGCCGGCTACGCGCTGGAGAACCGGCTCGTGCTGCTGCACAGTCTGCCGGAAGCGTTCCGGGGCTGCCATATTCACCGGCTGGCCTCGTTCTTCCGCGCGCAGCGCGAGACGCTCAGCGGGCTGATGCCGAATCTGGAGCAGCCCGCCAAAATCGTGCTGCTGACGCCCGGGCCGTACAACGAGACCTATTTCGAGCACGCCTACCTGGCGCGGTACCTCGGTTTCACGCTGGTCGAAGGCGGCGATTTGACCGTGCGGGATCGGCGCGTGTTCATCAAGACGCTCGAAGGTCTGCAGCAGGTGAACGTCATCTTCCGGCGTCTGGACGACAGCTTCTGCGATCCGCTCGAGCTTCGCGGCGATTCGTTCCTCGGCGTCGCGGGGCTGGTCGACGCGGTCCGCGCCGGCAACGTCGCCGTCGCCAACGCGCTGGGCTCCGGCGTGATCGAAACCTCCGCCATCCTGCCGTTTCTGCCCGCCCTCTCCCGCGAGCTGCTCGGTGAGGAGCTGCTGCTCCCGTCGGTGCCCACGTGGTGGAGCGGACAGCCGGCGCATCTGTCGCACATCCTGGCGCACCTGGACGACATGGTCGTCAAGCCGGCGTTTCCGTCCAAGGGGCAGGAACCGGTGTTCGGCCGCCAGCTCAGCGACCGTGAACGAAGCGCGCTCGCCGCGGCCATCCGCGCGAGGCCCGAGGACTTTGTCGCCCAGGAGCACGTGGAGCTGTCGAACGCGCCGGTGCTGCACCCGCACCGCCTGGAGCCGAGACCGATCGTGTTCAGAACGTACGCGGCCGCGGCCGGCGATTCGTTCACGGTGATGCCCGGCGGTCTGACGCGCGTGTCGAGCGCGCAGGAGCTCCAGGTTGTCTCGATGCAGCGCGGCGGCCGGAGCAAGGACACGTGGGTGCTCTCGGACGGTCCGGTCAGCACCGTCTCGCTGCTGACCCCCGCCGATCCGATTCGGCTGGAGCCGGCCATGACAGACCTCCCGAGCCGGGTGGCCGAGAACCTGTTCTGGCTGGGCCGCCATGTCGAGCGCGCGGAGCACATCGTGCGGCTGCTGCGCAGCTTCGTCTCGCGCCTGGCCGACCAGGACACCACCGACAATCCGCGCCAGGTGACGACGCTGCTCCAGGTGTTGATCGGCCTGCATGTGCTGCCCGAAGAGCTCGGCCGGAACCCGTGGCTGCGTAGAATCGAGGAAGAGCTGCTCGATCTCATCGCCCGGCAGAGCCCTCACGCCGGCCTTCGGAGCACGTTGAACGAGGTGCGCCGGCTCGCCGGGGTCGTGCGCGACCGGCTGTCGATCGACACGTGGCGAATCCTGAACCTCCTGCATCAGGATCTGCGGCTGCGACACGGCCGCATCCAGTTCGAGGAGGTGCTCGTCCACCTGAACCGCATCATCACGGACCTCGCGGCCTTCAGCGGCATGGAAATGGAGAACATGACGCGGGGCCACGGCTGGCGATTCCTGAACCTCGGCCGCCGCCTGGAGCGCTCCCTCAATCTGGTCGGCGTGCTGCGGGGGGCGCTGGCGGTTGCGCACACGGCCGACGGCGCGATTGTCGAACCGCTGCTCGAGATCGCCGACAGCTCCATGACGTACCGCCGACGGTATTACGCCCAGCCGCGGATCGCGCCGGCGCTGCACCTGCTGCTCGCCGACGAGACCAACACGCGCGGCCTCGCGTTTCAGCTGGCGGCCGTCTCCGAGCACATCCTTCGCCTGCCGCGCGACCCGGGGGCGCCGTCGCCGACGCGCGAGGAACAGCTGATCGCGCACGCGCGCGACACGCTGGCTCGAGCCGAGACCGTCGCATCCCAGGCGTGGTCCGAGAACACCGCCGCCGTCCTCGAGGAGCTGCTCGGCTCCATGGAAGGCGACCTCAAGGCGATGTCGGACACCATCGCCTATTTCTACTTCAGCCACGCGGAACTGCGGGTGAGCTGATCCGCGCCAGCGCGAGGCCCTCCATGATGCGCTACGACGTGATCCACACGACCGAGTACGACTACAGCGAATCGGTGGCCGTGGCCCATCACGTCGCGCGCCTGAGGCCGCGGACGCTGCCGGACCAGGAGTGCCTGCACCATGAGCTCGTGGTCGAGCCGGCCCCGGCCGTGACGAGCGCGTTCGAGGACTACTTCGGCAATCCCGTGACGTTCTTCGCGGTGCAAGGCGCGCATCAGCACCTCGTCATTCGCGCGCGCAGCACGGTGACCGTGAGCGGGCCGGAGCGGCCGCGGCCGCGCGAGACCCCGGCCTGGGAAACAGCCGGGGACCGCGCGGCGCTGCCGCTGGACGCGGTGGAGTTCGTCTTCGACTCCACCGAATCGAGGTCGCAAGGGATCACGGAGGCCTACGCGCGCGAGTCGTTTCCGGCCGGCCGGCCGCTGCTGGAGGGCGTCCTCGAGCTGACGGCGCGCATCCACGCCGAGTTCACCTTCGACCCGAAGGCCACGACCGTGGCGACGCCGCTGACCGAAGTGTTCACCTCGCGCCGCGGTGTCTGCCAGGACTTCGCCCGGCTGGAAATCGCCTGCCTCCGCTCGCTCGGCATTCCGGCCCGGTACATCAGCGGGTACCTGGAGACCGTGCCGCCGCCCGGCGCCCCGCGGCTCGTCGGCGCCGACGCCTCGCACGCCTGGCTGGCCGTCTACTGTCCGGGCGCCGGCTGGATCCCCGTCGATCCGACCAATAATCTGCTGCCGTCGGACCGGCACATCGCGCTCGCCTGGGGACGCGACTACAGCGACGTCAGCCCGATTCGTGGCGTCATCCTCGGCGGCGGGACCCATTCGCTTCTGGTCCACGTGGACGTCGTCCGGCTGGCCGACGACGAGCGCTAGTGCGACTTTGTCACTGTTGAGGCCGGAGGACATGCTGCGACAGCGAACGTTGCGAGCGGCGCGCTGCACGCGACAGACGGGAAAACGCCCCGGAGGGCAGAGCAGCATGTTTCCGGCCTGACGTCGTCGAAGTGACAATGTACTACTAGTCCTCTGCTCCTGGCTCGACTGAGACGGACGGCTCGATTGATGATTGCGTGTTCCGACGATGAAGGTGTTTCACTGCGATCACTGCGGGCATCTGTTGTTCTTCGAAAACACGTTCTGTGTCCGCTGCGGACGACTGGTCGCCTATCTTCCCGACCTTGCGAATATCGGGTCTCTCGAACAAGACAACGGCCAGACCGACACGTGGCGATCGCCGCTCCAGGCCGCCGCGGGACGCACGTACCGGCTCTGTAGCAACTACGCGCTCGAACGAGTGTGCAACTGGGCGGTCGTCGCGGGAGACGCCAACCCGCTCTGCGTGTCCTGCCGGCTGACACGCGTTATCCCGGACCTTTCGGAGAGCAAGAACCGAGAGGCCTGGTATCGCCTCGAGGTGGCGAAGCGCCGTCTGATCTTCACCCTCCTGCAACTGCGCCTTCCCATCGTCAGCCGCGCGGAGGATCCCGCGCGAGGTCTGGCGTTCGAGTTCAAGGCGGATGCGTTGAACTACGAGGACGCGCGGACCGGGCACGAGACAGGAGTCATTACGATCAACGTCGCGGAAGCCGACGACGCCGAGCGGGAACGGCGCCGGACGTCTCTCGCCGAGCCGTATCGAACGCTGGCGGGTCACCTCCGCCATGAGAGCGGGCACTACTATTGGGATCGCCTCATCAAGGACCGTGGCGCGGTCGAAGGATTTCGGCAGGTATTTGGCGACGAACGGCCCGACTACAAGGCGGCGCTGGGGACCTACTACGCCCGGGGCCCCCAACCCGACTGGCAGGGCCGGTTCATCAGCGCCTACGCGAGCGCCCATCCGCTGGAGGACTGGGCCGAGACGTGGTCGCACTACCTACATATTGCCGACACGGTGGAAACGGCCGCCGAGTGCGGCCTCTCGCTCCAGCCGCGGCGACCCGAAGAGCCCTCCCTCAGTCACAGCTCGCCGGGCGTGCTGTCGCGGAACGAGCCGTTCGATCGGCTGATCGACAGTTGGTTCCCCATCGTCTACGTTCTGAACCACCTCAATCGCGGCCTGGGGTTGGCCGACGCGTACCCCTTCGTGTGGCCGGATCTGGCGATCGACAAGCTGCGGTACGTCCACGAGATCGTCCAACGCGCGCGCGCCTGACCTGAGAGGGCCGGATACGAGGGCGCCGGCTCAGGGGTTGGGCCGGCGAGGACGCCGATACACTTCCTGGTTGCCAACGACCCGGTCGATCGCGCGCCCGATCAGCGCCCCGATGGGCATCCATATCATGCCGCCGGAGAGCGCCGCCGCCGTACATGGGCCGCTCTCCTCCGGATGCTCGTACCGTTGACACGATTCGACAAACGCCAAGGTCGCCGCGGCCGCAACGCCGAGTCCGTAGAAGGTTCCGTTCCGGAGCGAGTCGGTGCGCCTCATCGCGTACACCGTGTTCGCAGAGAAGATGCGTCTCGGGGTGGTGCCGTCCACAGCCGTCGTCTTCCGTTCACCCATGAGAAGCGTGAGCGAGGAATCGGACAGTTCAAACACGGTTCCCGTTGTCTCCCGGCCGGCATCGTCGGTGACGACTACCATCTGACCGGGCTTCACGGCTTCCTGGAGCGCACTGAATGGGTCGCCTTCCGTCTGGGCGAATACCGGCAGGGCGACGGCAGAGATGCTGACGAGGAACATCGCGGTTCGCATGACCCACCTCCATCCAAGGCTGCATGATGAAGGTGGCAAGGTCCGATGTCCTGATGAAAGCCCTGACATCTCCTGAAACGGCTTGGCTTCAGGGCAGCGTTCATCGTTCATCGGCCTGCCACGGCGCGGCTTTCCATCACCGCCGGTCGAGCAACGCAGGCCGGCGAGAAGGTCTGCCCCGAGAAAGCCCCGACTCGATTGTACGCAAGTGGCGAGGTGGGGCCCTTGCTGAACGTGCCGTTCGACCACCCGATCGACAGCTGCCCTATCATCGTGCTGCTGAAGAAGTTCTTCACGTGGTCAGACGTGCTTTTCGATCCTATGCCGATGATGTAGATTGCCGGAGCATTCTCCACTCCGCCGCAGGACCACGAGGAGGACTCCAGTGACTCGAAAATCTCAGCATCGTCGGGTGTGGTACCCGCTCGCCACCGCCGCTGTCCTGGCAGCGCTCGTCACGCCGGCGGCTCAGTCGGCCGTTCATCTCAACCCGGTCGTTGAGGCGCTGGCGCAGGGCCGACATGTCTTTGGCGTGAGCACGTCCGATCTGTCGATCGAAAATGCGGTCGCCCTCGCCGGAAATCCGAATCTCGATTACGTGTATCTGGACATGGAACACAACCCTCTCCGCTTCCAGGACATGAAGCACTTCCTTGCGTTCATTACGGCCGGTGACAAGGCCGGCATCATCAGGCGGGGAACCGGCCAGGTCCGTCCGGCGGTGTTCGCGCGCTTCCCCCCATACGGGCGCGAGCAAACGCAGTGGATGGTCAAGCATGCGCTCGATATCGGCCTCAACGGCATTCTGATCAACAACGTGGAGACGAAGGAGCAGGCCGAGAACATCGTCCGGACCATGCGCCCTGCGCAGCGGAGAGATTCGAAGATCCCGCGACCGCCTGCCAGGCGCGTAACCTTCCGTGTGGGGGCACCGTCACCGCGGCCAACGCCGCTCAATTCATAGAGCAGGGCTACAGAATCATCAACTTCGGCGGCGCCGGCGGCGGTCTCAACGCAAGCAACGAGGCGGCAAGGCTCGCGGCGCTGAAGGGGGGCGCGAAGCGCTGAGACAGGTCCCAACGCGTCGTCCGATCTTCCCTCGCAAACGACGGATACTGGTCTGGCCCCTGGTCTGGACCAACAGCCGCAGCGCCTCCTCGACGAGGGCCCGCTTGGTTCGCGCGTCGCTGCCGCGCATGGCCTGTCGCCTCAGGCGGTCGTCGATGTCGATGTTGGTCCGGTTGAATCAATGAGCCCGACGACCGGCTAAAAGCAGCGACGATCCCTGCAGGTCGGGCGACCGCGGTACAGCAAAAGGGCCCGGAAACCAGGGCCTTTTTGCCGTTATGTCGCGCATTCATGGCACGCAACAACATGTCCTGCAGCGAGTCTTCGAGGTTGCCGCGAGTCCTCGTCTGCGTCATGTCGTACTGTGCCGTCACGTCTTGGGCAAACGGTTGACCGATGCGGAGCGCTCTGAAAATTTCAGATGGTCGCGCAGACATCGTGCAATACGAGTCTGGACATCGTCAGGCCCTTCGTCCCTTGAATTTCTTCCCCGGACGCCTCAAGCAGGCTGATCGTGGGGCTCCACCGGGTCCAAGTTCTTCGCGGAATTCGAGCGGCCGGCCCAGGAATTCATCAACCTCCCGCAGCTCGGCCGCGAGTGGTGCCACGGTACCAATGCGGGCACGCACGGTCGGTGAAAGATCCGGCCTTGACCCCGCCGTTGTTCGTTGCAGGCTTTGAGACGGTCAATGTGTCATTCGACCCGCTGCACACTGCAGTCGAAGGTGCTCCCCGGCGGTGCGCCTCTCGGCCCCGCGGGGCTGAGAGGCGATTGCTCTCGATCGACGACTACTGCGGTTCCCCGGGCTGAACCGGCCCGATCCGGTACGGTCGCATCATCTCGTTGTCCTCGTGCTCGACGATGTGGCAGTGCCAGACGAACTGGCCAGGCGTGTTGAACTGCGCTTTCACCCGCGTCACCTGGCCCGGGTAGGCGATGACCGTGTCCTTGAAGCCTGTCTCCCAGGGCTCGGGCGGTGTCGGGTTGGACCCGGGGGTGATCTGGACCTGCCGCTGCTGCTCGAAGACCTGGATATCCTGCCGGTTGACGACCTCGAAGACGACCTCGTGGATGTGGATGGGGTGAGCGTCGGCGGTGGCGTTGTAAAGCTCCCACACCTCGGTCGCACCAATCGCGGGGTTCTCGGTGACCGGCATCCTCCATTCGAGCTTGGTCCAGGTGCCGACGCTGACGTTCGGATCCCCGTTCACGGTGCCAAGCTCGGTCTCGGCCGGCGCGTCGGCGAAGAACCTCGATAGCTCCTCAAGGAGTGCCAACCGCCGGTTGACCGTTGCCGGTGGCAACGGCGTGATCGGAGGCAGCACTAGGAGCTGTGGTGGCGTCGTCGAGTCGGGAGCCATAGCCGGCACGACCCGGAACTGCATGATCTGGCCGGTGGTCTCCGGGTCAGCCACCGGGAAGTCGACCCCAGGGACGCCGCCACCGAACGGCTCGTCCGGTCCCACGTTGCCAAGCACGTGATTTCCCACTGGCACGGAGGTGAAGTCGACGATCACGTCCGCACGCTCGGCCGGGCTCAACAGCAACCGGTTGCCGGCGGCGGTGACGTTTACCGGCGCGGCCAGGAAACCGCCCTCGTTGCCGATCTGCCAGACCTCGACGCCCGGGACGAGGCTGAAGTCGAGGATCAGGAAGCGTGAGTCGCAGCCGTTCAAGAACCTGAAGCGGTAGCGCCGCTGCTGAACGGTCTGGAATGGCCACGTGTTGCCGTTCACCATGATCATGTTGCCGAAGAACTCAGGGTTCCAGAGCGGCGAGATATCGGTATCCGGCCTGTACGGACCGGTGATTCCGTCGAAGAACGCGCGCGTGTCCGGATAGAACAGCGAACCGTCGGCGTTGAAGGAGCGGTCCTGGATTGCGATCGGAACCTCGTAGTACGTCTTGTTGGGCGGAAACTTGTCGTTCTCCTTGGGCGCCGGGCCCGGGAGGACTGCAGCCAA
>Ga0326597_10013216_pt1 | contig 10859 bp, 8 predicted proteins | sample RVTome_12_FD_203789 | JGI IMG/M metagenome (GOLD analysis project Ga0326597, IMG submission 203789) | Soil microbial communities from uranium-contaminated site in the Upper Colorado River Basin, Wyoming, United States - RVT100D185 | ecosystem: Environmental > Terrestrial > Soil > Contaminated >... | reverse complement strand
CCTGCACCGCAGACGGCGCATAATCCTGATAGTTATTACTAACCAATTGTTAATGGTCTGATGTGGATGCGCCTACGGCGCATCCACAAAGGGCCCTAAAGAAAAAGTATGACTATCAGTACCAAAACACACAAAGCTCTGCTAGGTGTTCTTGCTGTCGCAGTTGCCATGGTGGTACTGGTTCTGCCGTACATGACACGTGCGGCATACAACGACGTAACACTCACGACGAGCGTAACCATCACTGTTGGTTCGGTGGACCTGACGATTTCTGGCTCGAGCGCCCTGCTTGAGCAGCTGGATGTAACAACGACGACCGTTGCCTTCCAGATGGAGGGCGACTCAACGGTGAAGATAGAATCGGCGGGCCGCTTCCTCTTGGGGAACGACGCGCCATCAAACTTCATCAACGAGGCCCTCTGTACATCCAGTGAATCAACACTCAAACTAGTGGGGCCATCGGGTGCAGCCCAGACAACCGTTACGGTCACACCTTCGCAAACCACAACCTGTGGAGGCGGCGGTAGTAGTAGTGGCGGTGGAGGTGGTGGCGGCTCAATTCCGTCAACGACAACCACGACCACAACTACGACGGACACAACCACAACCACGGCAACAACCGACACGACAACATCTACAGATACAACAGCACAGACAATCGCACAGTCTGCGGATCCTGAACTGAAATCTCTCATAGAACTCTTTATCACGCTTGGAATTATTCCTGCGGATAAAGCGGACGCGGCGCGCTCGGCACTTGCGAATACGGCCGCGGCGGAGAGCGCAAGCTCCTATACCTTCATTCGCGACCTTGACGTAGGATCGACAAGTAACGACGTAATGGAACTGCAGAAGTTCCTAAACGCGAACGGTTACACGCTTGCGTCAACTGGTGCCGGCTCACCGGGGAACGAGACATCGTACTTCGGTCCGGCAACGCGCTCGGCGCTTGCCAAGTATCAGGCGGCAAATGACATCAGCCCGGCAGTCGGCTACTTTGGCCCATTGACGCGCGCATCGGTGAACGCAACTGGCGGCACGACTTCGACAGGTTCGACAAGCTCACCGCAAGTAGGCGGTTCGGCTGTATTTACGAGCGGCTTAGCGGTTGGCGACGACAACGCTGACGTCATGCGTCTACAACAGCTCCTAAACAGCAACTCTGAAACGCGGGTCGCGGCAAGCGGTGTTGGTTCTGCCGGAAACGAAACCACCTACTTCGGCTCTCTAACCGAACAGGCGGTACAGAAATTCCAGGTGAAGTATGGCGTAGCTGGCCCGGGTGAACCCGGATACGGATACGTTGGTCCTGCAACCAGGGCAAAACTCTTGGAAGTATTCGGCAACTAGCACTTGCAGAATATCCGAAATCCGGAGGGTCCCCCTCCGGGGACAAACAGCCGTAAAATAGGGTTTCGTGAGAGCGATTCTCCTAACCGACAAAACCCCGGCAGGTGCCGGGGTTTTGTCGTAGTTCATGCCAATCATGCCAAGGGTAGCCCTTGACATAGTCCGAAAGCCAAAGAAAGACCTCGTCCCGCTTCGCGGGACTCGGGCAAACGAAACATAATATCCGAAATCCGGAGGGTCCCCCTCCGGGAACAAATGCGGCAAAACATCAAGAGGTTCGTCTTGATATTCATCCTCTCGGCGTCTTTTACCAAGGGTACCCCTTGAAGGGGTACCCTTGGGGAGTTTTGTTTTTCGGTACAAGACGGTATTATGATAGGTATGGAAGAAGCAATATATAAGAAATTTATCCCAGCGCTTGTTCTTGGCGCTGTCGTTATCATTGCCGGGACCGCGGCGTTTCTGTACTGGCCCTCCGGCGCTGAAGCGCCGGAGGATATGGCGCTCGTTGAAGGCGAGCAGATAGCGACTACCACGGATGCTGATGCTTCAACTGGTTCCGATGTGGGATTGGATGGAGCGTCATCTGGAGATGATGACGCCATGCTAGAAGGAGACGCAGGTGCAAACACGGCCTCCGCAAATACGTCAAACACAACGGCGTCAAATGGCACATCAGGTGGCGGGCAGCAATCTCAAAGTACCGGTTCGACAGGCACACTTGTTGACTCAAATGCGGACACGCAGGTAGAAAACACTACCATGGTAGAGCTCGGCCCTCGGCAAAAGGCCAGCTCGGCAGAAGCAGCCCTGCAATTTTTTGTTGAGGCAATGGAGGCAAATGACTACGATCGTGCAGCTTCATATTTTCACTCAAATGTGCAGGCACAACATCGGGCATCGTTTGAGGAAGGCGCCTCTGGTAGTCAGCATGTGGTTGTGCGGGCATATCGTAGCGGCACAGTGGAGGAAGGAAAGTTTGTAGACGAGCAATATGGTATTTACGAAATTGCGGTGTACCCACAGGGCTCTCAACTGCCATACCGTCCGCGCTTCGCCTATGACGCCTCGGTAGGCGAGTGGACCATCCTCGAACTCTAACGTTTAACATATTTGCCACCCACCCATAGGGGACCCCTATGGATGGGTGGCTGTAACCATATACACATAGGGGTATACCTATAGGGGTCCCCTATGGGTCTAATATATGCGATAATAGTTTGCATGGAACGCAAAGATTCTTTTGTAGTTGGTGAGTATTATCATGTATATAATCGGGGTGTAGCGAAACAGCGCATTTTCTTTGAAGAACGAGAAAAAGAACGTTTTCAGATGTCTCTTTATCTATGCAACACACAAAAGGCAGTGATTTTTTGTGATGTTGAAAAAAGGGGATTTGAGTGGAGCCGTGGCGACCCTATTGCAGGTATTGTCGCATATACCTGCATGCCTAACCACTTCCACCTGATTGCCAAAGAAACAGTGGAGGGGGGAATTAGCAAGCTACTCGGCAAGCTACTCACTTCTCATTCAACATATATCAACATAAAATATCAGCGGAGCGGTCCTTTGATGTGCCGCCCTTTTCGTTCGAAACATATTGACAGTGACGAATACTTTCGCTGGGTTTTAGCGTATGTCATGCTCAACCCACTTGAACTTTTCGAACCGCATTGGAAGGAAAAAGGGATTAAGGACATGCAAAAAGCAGGAAATTTTCTTCGATCGTATCGGTACTGTTCCTTTCCAGATTACTTTGTAGGAGAAAGAAAAGAGGGGCGAATTTTAGATAAAAAAGCGCTGCCGTTCGACGAGAGGGAGATAAATTCTTTTGACGAAATGCTCTCGGAACTCAGGGAAGCAACCGGGGGGAGATACTCTGACTCCATTAATAGGTTCTTGGAAGGCCAACGTTCATACTCATAGGGGGACTCTATCGTAATACCCGTAGGGCACCCACCCATAGACCAACCCATAGGGGACCCCTATGGGTGGGGATAAGGGGGAAAGGATGTTGTTCGGTGTGGTATGTTGGACTTCATGAAGGATGTGGGAGGCAGGTTTGATGGAAATGGAGTGCCGAAGGGGCGGCGGGTGTATAGGCCGGTGTATGTACGGTGGTGGTTTTGGGTTGCGGTTTTTATGCTGATTATTGCGGCGTGGCAGACGAAAATATATTTTGATTGGAAGGCGGATAATGATTCTGCCGCTTGGAACATCCAAAACCAAATTTCTTACCAGTATTGGCAGTATCTTGAGCGGCAGTCGGCGGAACTTGAAGAAGCGTGGCGCAGTGACCAATATGGTGGTGAAACGCCGGAGGAAACACTCCAATTGTTTGTAGAGGCGCTTGAGGCGAGGGATTTTGAGTTGGCGGCAAAATATTTTGTTCCGGAGGAGCAAAGCAAGGCCCCATCACTATTTGCACAGGCTCAGCAGAGTGGTGGGATGGAGAAATTTATTGATGCTCATAAAACTGGAATCTTAGTTCCTCCAGGAGGAATAGGATCTTCAGGAATTTATGAAATAGAAATATATGAGAATGGGTCGGATGATGCACCATTTCGAGTGCGCCTCATTGAAAACGAATTTACCGGAAAATGGAAAATCATCGAGCTCTAATTCTTTTTGCAGCCCTTCTCGTATGGGGAATGCCCACTTTCGGGATTGCCTACGAGCGGCATACGCACATGCTCCTGACGGACGCGACCATGCAAGAGTACGAGGCAAGGCATGGCGACACGTTTACAAACGACGAGATCGAACTCATTAAACAGGGCAGTAGTGACGAGGATGATGGGACACGCCCGCTTCAGCATTTTTTTGATCCGGTGCATGATCGAGGATTGACGATTGCGCCCAAAAGCTGGCTCTCATCAAAAGTCTGGATGCGTGATACCGAAGCGCAGGGTAACTACTGCACGTGGGGTTTTTGCCCGAAGCGCATCAGGCAGAATGACACACACTTCAGTTCAGAAACTGATTTTTCTTGGGAGCGCGCCGTGTACGAATACGCGCATGGAGATAAAGAACGGGCGCTCAAAACACTCGGGCATGTTCTGCATCTTGTGCAAGATGCGACCGTGCCGGCGCATGTGCGCAACGATCAGCATTTGAACCATAATGGATTTGGCGATCCTGATCCGTATGAGAAGCATTCGGCGATAGTGGACAGTGTTTCAGTGACAGGTAAGATCCCGGTTTTCTCAAACATCGAAGGTGCTGTTAACTCAGCTGCGACATTTACCAATAACAATTTCCTTAGCAAGGATACTGTGTTTAGACGATATGAGTTGCCAAGCTTGAATATCCTACACATCAGAAGTGGTTTTGTATATCATCCTGAATTTGGACATAAACTTGCTCGCATTGAAAGAACTGAAAAGTTTGCAGGAGTTGTTAAGGATGCAGATGTTTTTATAGACGATCCACAAAACTCCGTTGCGTCGGACTACTGGAATATGCTTTCCGGAAAAGCAATTGAAAGCGGTGCTGGCGTTATTGATCTGTTTTTTCGTGAGGTAGAGAAGGAAAAACAAACGCTGACGCTCAAAGAAAAAAACACCAGCGAGGCGGAGCGAAATAGCAAACATCTCGCACTTGCAGGTTTTAAATTTGTAAAGGGATTGTACGGTTCGAGCTTGGAACAGGAAGATGTCGAGGAGTTGGTTAATGGCAATAGAAATGCCGGGCAGGGTTCTACGGCGATACTCGCCCTAGAGAGTGCGGTGCAAGGGAGTGGACAGGAAGAAGATGCCGGTAGCGAAGAGGAGACGGATGTTTCTGTAATCGGCGTGTTGGTACCGACAGAAATACAGCCAAATGATAGTAATGAAGAACAGGCAAATACGCCGGCACCAGAGGCGCCGGCGGAAAATGGGGATGGCAGCTTTTCTCTCGCGAGCGACGACTCTAGCGGTGAAGAGCCGCCTGCGGCGGCTCCTCTGGCACCGTCTCCGTTTGAGCTCGGCGGATATGCGTACGGCGCAGGTGGCGGTGGCGGAATTGGCTCCACACAGACCGTTTCTGCCGATTCAGACAGTACCGATGGTGCCGATGATACCGATAACGCCGATGATACCAATGACGCTGATGACGCCGATGACGCCGAAGAAGATGTCGAGATCGCTGACACTGATGCGCCACCTGCGCCAACTATAACAAGTCCCGCATTGTTACCAATTGTCGTTGCAACGACGACGGTTACCGTCTCGGGAACAGCCGAAGAAGACAGTACGGTCGTACTCACCTACCCAAAGTTCGGTGGCGGAGCGCTTACTCTAAGCGCTATTGCCACTGGCGGCTTGTGGTCATTTTCCGTTGAGCTTCCGGAAGGCATTAATATCATTGCGCTCTCGGCGGAGGATGTCGCGGGCAATGTGTCTGATGAGACAAGCGGGTCCATAACGGTGAATATGAATCCGAGTGCGCCCTTTGTGGAGAGTCCGCTGGACGGCGCAGTGTTTGCGACGACGACTGTGGCGGTCGTTGGTACGACAACTGCCGGGCACCTTGTGACGGTCGACTATGGCGGCAGTTCTGCAACCACGACCGCGGGTAGCACCGGGGATTGGAATGTGCCTCTTACGCTCGCCGAAGGCGAGACAGACATCATCGTGTATGGAGAGGATGCGGATGGGCGCGCATCGCCGAGCGTAGCGAGAACGGTAAGCGTTGACTTGACGCCTCCCGAGGCAGCCGCGCTTGTTGCAGTTTCCGAGTGCGCGTACTCACTCGCGGTTTCGGCAGACACATGCCTCTTGGTGAATCCGCTCGTGAATGTATCGTGGGATGTGGTTGTGGGCGCATCGCACTACGGCATCACGGTTGACGGGGCAGAAGTTGCAACCACGACAGCGACAAGCACCACGGTAACGGTTGGAGAAAATGCGACTTCGACCATAGCGGTTGTCTCGTATGATGCGGCAGGAAACAGCACACTGTCCGACTCGGTTGAGGTGATGGTGCTATCACGGCCGCTTGTCATACATGAGGTGGCGTGGGCGGGAACGGACTTCTCCGGTGAGGATGAGTGGATTGAACTGCGCAATGTTTCGGCGTACGACATTGACCTTTCGCACCTCGTTTTATACACGATTGACGGTGCGCCGCACATCGTGCTGTCGGGGACAATCGGGGCGGACGACCCGGCAACACTCGATGATTTGTATTTGATAGAGCGGGGGAATGGTTCGGCGACAAATGCCAGCGAGGATATAGTGATTGATTTCGAGGCGCTTGCCGACTCGGGAGAGGAATTGATTCTCGCGCACGCGCATGGCACAGGGACGTCAACAATTGACCAGACGCCTGCGGTTGCGACTTGTGGCGCCTGGTGCGCGGGGTCTGATACGATGGCAATTTCGCACGCAGTATTTCCTGAAGCAACAACGACCGTAAAAATTACCATGGAGCGAACTGATACCGTTGCAGACGGGGCACTTCTGGGTAGTTGGCAGAACAACGATACGTATACCACATCCGGGAGTGATGCGGGGAGCGGTAAGATTTATGGGACACCGGGCACGAACAATAGTAAAGGATATCCATCAGCGGGGTGGTTCTGCGGGAACGATACACCACTTATAGGAGGAGAAACATACACACCAACAGCAGAGGACTGCACATTTCTCTCGGCGTTTATTACAGGTGGAGGAGGAGGCGTAAAGCGATGGGGAAGTATTTATTCCGGCAGTGTTGGAAGCGGTACGATAGAATGGGGGCCAAACGCTTTTGGCAAAGGAATCAAGCATATGCAGGCCGTGGATGGTTTACTGGACTGGACGTCAGGTACGTACTTTATTGCACTGTTTGAAAACCGAACATTTGGAAATGACCTGTCCGCTTTTGCCGCATACTTCGAAGGAACAGCACTAACTCCGCCGCACGAAAACTACAAGGTCATTGAATGGACATACGGTTCCCACCCATAGGGGACCCCTATGTCATGTCAAGGGTAGCCCTTGACATGAGGGGTAAGGACAATCCAACGGAGAGAGAATTGTAATTGCAAATTTCAAGATAGGACCTTTGTGGAGTAAAGGGAGAATTTGTGCTATAGAAGGGACAGATAAATCACGTGTTGCAAGAGGGAGATATTCCCATGGAGTATTTTGAGAACGAGCTAGAGGTGTGGGAAGCAGTTTCCGGTCCTTCGAAGCGCTCGTATCGGAGATATCTAAGCCGTGCCTTTAAAAAGTATTTCCCCGAAGGGCACGAGACGAGCATTCGGCCCCGTGTGGAAGCATGTACCCTGCCTGCTGTGCGAAAGGAATTTAAAGAGAATGACTTTTTTAGGTCTTTGCAGAAGGTGCATCATCGCGCCTTTGGGCTTATTGCTCGGTACGGAGTGGATTATATTCCTCGAGTGCGGAGGGGACGTCCACCATATGGGGAGCCAAGACCCCGCGCATGCTTCCTTAATGCTCGTCTTCTTCTTGAAATGGTCAGCAGGGAACAGGGGCGCGCTCGGGAAGGAAGTTGGAAAAAGAAAATCCCACCGATGGTTTATGTGGAAGGAATTACACAAGGACCGCTGGTTTGGCCAATGCTCCATGCATGGAATACGTTTGGTCTTGACGGCACGATTGCCTTTGACTGGACGTTTTATTCCGGAGCACGGTGGACACGGTATATAGGTGTTCCTTTTACAAAGGAAGAGTACGACCGCGCTTGCGCTGCGTGCGGTGGGGATTTGAAAGCAGTCTCTTTGTTTGACAAACGCCACTTTTTGCGCGTTGAAGGGTACCTGAACGAGGTGCTCGAAAAACGTGGTTATAAGGAGGAGAAAAAAGAATGAGGGCTGCTCTAGAGAGCAGCCCTCGGTTTTTGTCTCCCAGATTGTCTCCCAGGGGTAATTTTCTAAAAAATGTCGTCCACAGGTAGGGATAGTATTGGTGTAGGAAACACTGCCGCGCGGTATAATAAGGGTGTCTTATATGAGGGACATTTTTAATGACTCGTTTTTTCGTATTACGGTGGGCTTTGTAGCAATACTTGCCCTTAGTTTTGGTATAACCGTTGCCATTGATACGTATGCATCTGGTGAGCGTGACACTGCGGTTGGAGAGCGGCAGGCGGCTGTGGTTTCGATACCTTCTGGGTTTCAGGCGATAACATCTGCAGAGATAGCTGCGATGCGTTGTCGCGGCGTAGACCCTAATACGCTCGCGGGGGGCATTATAAATGCACAAGCGCGACAGGTGCTTGGCATGCCAGCAAGTCCTACCACGCAAAACGACTGGTGCCTGTTTGTGGAGGCACATGCTCCCGCGCGTGGTGAGCCAAAAACATATGCAACGAGAGGTGGAGCGGCTGATTATGCCTCTGGCATGACGGCAAGCAATCTTGCGTGTCCGGCGGCACAACAGGCGTTTCAGGCCAATGAGAAGAACAATTCGCACTACGCGTCAGTTGAAACAAACTTTGACCCTGCCTTTGGCCTCTGCTTGGCAAAATTTATACAGTTGGTTGAATCAAAAGGACACACGGTGCGTCTTACCTCTGGCACGCGCAATGCAGATGACCAACAGGAGATATGGGCGCGCTCGTGCAGTGGAAGCGGATTTATGGCGGCGAATCCAGCCAAAGGTGCATCAAACCATAACTTTGGAATCGCTGCGGACTTGTCGTTCTCGCCTGATCTCACCATTGAAGAGAGAGAGGCATATGCCAAAGCGGTTGGCGGTATTTCTTTTACGGTGTTATTGCGCACCGGAAAAGATGCGCCCCATATAGAGGCAATATCATCGAAGTGCAATTCTGGGAAAGGTCCGGCTGGCCCTGCAGAGTCGAGAGAAGCGGCTCTCGGTAGTGGCGCACAGCAGTACAGTCGCGCGCAGATGGAGCAGTTGTGTCTGGGCGGCAATAGTGGCGCGTGCGCGGCGATTGCATACGGAGGACCAGTTGGTGGTATTCCACAGGGAGCCACACAGGGAACTCCGCAAGGGCAGAGTTTATTGAGCAATCTCATTAACTCGCTCTTTGGAGGAGGGTCTTCTGGAGGGGGAAATGCGGGCGGAACAGGTGGAAGTACTGGCGGCGCCCAATCGGAGACGGGACGTACAAGCCAATCGTCTGTCTATGTTGCTTCCGATAAAACAGAAGGGGCATCCAAATACACGGTACTTAGCGAAGACGGAACAGTACTTGCTAAGTCGGACGTATCTCCCGAAGATGCGTTAGAAAAAATAGCTCGTGGAGATGACGATAATGATGACGATGGTGATGATAGTGATAGTGATAGACGCGCGCGCGAGCAACTGGTGCCCGTCCATGTCATCTTTTTACTTGAGACAGCAACGGGTACATCCAGGATTGCGGTGCCCGTAACCGGACTTGGTGATGGCGATCCGTATGATGATGGCGAGGGTGATGTTTTTGAGATAGTGGCGGGGAAATGGCGATGGGACGGCGAACAGCTTACTTTTGAGAATACTTTTGCAGAGCCGACTGATTGGGAGATAGGTGCAGATAGAGATGGGCGCGAATTCAGTCGAGAATGGAATGCGGGAAGCAGGAACGACGGTGCGATGGGCGCTTTTCGTTCGACTCTCGATGGTCTCGCGGAGCGTGTATATGACATAGTGAGAAAGCTGTTTGGTGCCGAATAGGTTTTGGATATGTGAAAGACAGGGACCGGTCTGCGAAAGGCAGACCGGTCCCGATTATTATGGTCTCGGCGGCTTGATAGCCGATTACTCGGGGAATGCCCCAAGCCCTCGGCCAATGTATGCATTGCGGAGGCGGCGGTAGGTGACCATGTCCAGCTTTTGCCGCAACACAAATGCCGCCGCAAGGTTGTTTTTGCTGCGGAACTCCTCCACGTGCTTCGAGACAAAGCGGTTAAGTAGAGGAAATTTCTCGGGCGAGATAACGGCAGATACTGCCGCCAAAACCTCGGCCGAGGGTTTCCGCGCAAAAAAAGAAAATGATAGAAGTCGCATTTCACTCTCCACAATCTGGTATACTATTGTTAATTATACCACACAGGTGTAAAAGCGCAAGCACTAACCTTTATTATGGGTTCTTATCAAGGGGAACCCTTGATATTTTATTCAACCCATAGGGGACCCTATGGGTTTTTAGTTTGTTGACTTTGGGGCGGTGGTGGGTAGAATGTCCGCTATAGGACCGGAGACGGTTGGGCGGCCGAGAGGCCTCAATGTATTGCCCTCCGAAGGTCGACGAACCCATTTTGTCTGTGAGAAGACAAGATGCGGAACTCCGTCCTAACCACAGGAAACTTGCGAGTGTGTAACGTATCACCCGCATTACATTTTGCGATGCAAAATGTAGGCGGATGTAAGAATTCGTAAACTCATGTTATTCGCAAACGACTTCTAACAAAATGGCAAAAACAAAAGCACAGAAAGAGGTAATCATTGAGCGCGTTCGCCGAAGCATTACTGCGCCATCTACGGTGTTCGTACACTTTAACGGATTGCCTGTGACAGATGAAAGTGCGGCTCGCGGTCGCATGAAAGATGAGGGGATTTCGTACTTTGTTG
>Ga0326597_10013214_pt1 | contig 10860 bp, 6 predicted proteins | sample RVTome_12_FD_203789 | JGI IMG/M metagenome (GOLD analysis project Ga0326597, IMG submission 203789) | Soil microbial communities from uranium-contaminated site in the Upper Colorado River Basin, Wyoming, United States - RVT100D185 | ecosystem: Environmental > Terrestrial > Soil > Contaminated >... | reverse complement strand
GCGCTGTGCCCATTGCGGTCATCCGCTCCGACACGAACTCCACGAGCGCCTCGACGACCGTGGGCCCATCGGCGTCGACGAGCTTCACGCCGAGTCGCAAGAGATCTGGGTCGTCGAAGCGCTCAACGATGGGCCACCGCCCACCCATGCGCTTCGCGAGGTCCTTACACTTGGTCGGCCACTTGAGGATCGCCACCGCAGTCTCGTTCGCCGGGCCGTTCACATTCCAGCACGCAGTGGCCCACGCTTCGGGCGCCTCCCCGGTAGCGTTGTGCTGCACCCAGGTGACCGGCGCGTCGTCGGCGATTACGAGGCGTCCCGTGGACTCGAGCTGCTTTCGGGCGGCAACAAGCCATTCGCCGAGCGCCGCGTTGCGCCCGTCACGACGCCAGCGCCACGGCTCGGTGAGCGCGTCCTCCACGACCTCAAAGTCGGATTTGATGGCGGCCCACGGCACGACAGGGTCGTCGCGGAAGCCGAAAATGGTCTGAAGCGGATCGCCGACGCCCCGACACGGAACGCACTCCGCAAGTGCGCGCACCAGCGCGTGCTGCTTCAGCGAGCAGTCCTGGTACTCGTCGACGAGCACGCCGTTGTAGCTCTCGCTCACAACCCGCTTCCCGAGCGCGGTTCGACAGACCTTCTCGGCACCAGGGTACGTCGCAGTCCAGTCGGGGTCGGCTTCGGCGCCGGGTCGGTAGCCGGAGATCGCAGGGTACGCGGCGCCGTAGCGAAGGCACCACCCCGCGATCGTGTCGAGGTGGAACTTGTCGTGCGGCACGCGCATGTCGGCGAGGCGCTTCGTGATGGCGGCCACGCCGCTATGCGTGTGGGTCAAGACGAGCTGACGGCCCGAGCGCTGGTCGGCGACGAGCTGTCCGAGCAGCTCGGTCTTTCCGCAGCCAGCAGCGGCGACGACGAACGACCGTCGCGAGCCGAGCATCGCCTCGACCGCCACGTTAGCCATGCGCGAAGGACCTCAGCTTGCCGATCACCTCGTGCGTCGGCGTGTTGGGAATCGCGCTCCAGTGTTCCGCGATGAGACGGCCGAGGAACGCGCCCTGCTCGCGGTTCTTGAACCACGCTTGGTTCTTCTTTTTGGCGAGATCGCCAAATGCTTTGCGGAAGGCATCCACTCCCTTCGCCGTGATCCACGACGCGGGGTCACCTTCCTTCAGCGATGCGCGAGGTGCTCCGAGCTGGTCGGCGAGCGCTTCGCGCACGCCGCGTCCACCTCGGTCGTCGGCGACAGCCGCCATCTGTGATATGGCTGCTTCGGGGAGGTCGTTCGCGAGGCACTGCTCCGTGCAGAGCCCCTGAGGCCAGGCCAAGACCTGGGCTCCAACAGCCCTATTCACCTTCGCCTTCGCGTCGGAATCGATGAGCAGCGCGACCTCGTACCCGAGCGACGCAAGGTGGCCCGAGATCTCGGCGGGTTGAGTCCCGCCAAGGCCGTCGACCACAACGACGCCCCGGTACCCGAAGCTCCCTCCGGTCTCCGTCGTCCACGCCTCGTCGAGCGCTTGGCAGAGGCCGACCTCCGTTACGCCTTCCGCGACGATGACCTTGCGGGCGAGGAGCGCCTGCGGCGTTCGCTTCAGGATGTAGTCGACGGCCGTGGGGAGGCTCTGCACGGTCACCGTTCCATCGGCTGCCCGTCTCGTGACGGCAACCTCAGCGGGCTCCAATTCGTGAAGCACCGTCGGCGAGTGCGTGGTGAGAATGAGCTGGCCCTTCGCGAGCCCGTCGCCTTCGGGTGCTCGTCCACGAAGAACGCGCAGGAGCCTGCGGATGCGATGCGGTTCGAGCCCATGTTCGAACTCGTCCACGATGGTGAGGCCGGACTGCGCCGCTGCCTCGTGCTGCATGGCGACCGCAAGGAGCCGCCGAGTACCGAGGCCCGCCCTGCGCATCGGCACCTTCCCGTCGTGCAGCGAGAGCGCGCCGGCAGCTACGGAGAGCGAGGAGGCATCGAGGTACGGGATGAGCGTGTTCCTCGGCGCGACACCGAGGTTCTTTCCTAGCGCCTCGACCTTCTGCGCCGCTGCAGTGAGCTTCTCGAGACCGTCGGTCTTTAGCCCCGAGCGCGCTTGGCGCGTCGCTTCGGCGAGGACAGCCCCAACCGCATCACCGCTGTCGGTGAGACGCATGAGAACCGAGCCCTTGCTCCAGCCGAGGTGCTGGTCGACGTAGCCGCCGACGCGGAGCATGCCAAGCGCCTCGCGATCGCGCGCCATGAATGGGTGCGTCGCGCCGTCGGCGTCGAGCACGCTCCACACCGGTTCGAGGCTCGCGTCAACGCGAAGCTCGACGACGAGCGCGTGCTGTTCATCGTCGCCGCCCTCCGCGCGAACGGCCTCCCCCTTGTCCTTGTCGAACGCGTGCAGATGAAGGCCGAACTTCGAGTCGCGATAGAAGCTCGGTGCGAGGTCCGTGATGGTGGCGCGGACAAGGATCGGGGCGCCGGTGTGGAGGTCCGAGAAGTCGGTGTCGTCGAAGGCGACGTTCCACTTCGGCGAGAGTACGCGCTCGATGGCGTCGAGAATCGTCGACTTCCCGGAGTCGCCCGGTCCCACCAGCGCCGCGGTCTCGGCGATGTGACGCCAGTCGAGCGCCTTCACGCCCCTGAAGTTCTCAAGCTCAAGCCGTCGAAGTCTCACGTCGCGCCTCCCGCATGCGGGATGAATCCGCGCCGCCCCTGCTCGTTCCCCGTGAACAGCTCAACCTTCACTCCATCGAGCGCCCCATCACCCGGAAGTTGGTGGCTGTTCTCGATGATGATGACCTGAGCCTCGGTGAACGATGTCTTCACGCTCTGCCAGAAGTGCTTCTTGATGTCCTGCGGGAACGATGACTCGTCGGCGTCGGGCTCCTCGTATACGAGCAGCGGGGAGTCGATGAGGACGAAGTTCGGGAACGGGCGCTCGTCCTCGATGCAGAGACGCAGGAGCGCGAGGTTGAACGCCGACCTCGTGATGGCCCGCACGCCCTTGCCGTGGCTCTTTCTCGCGCGCCCGGAGATGACGACGTCCTGGTCGTTCTCGCTGTACGAGACGCGATCGAGGTCGGGGAAGTGCCACGCCTTAAGGAGCGCCTCGACCTCCCTGCTGAACGGATCGGCCTGCGCGGTGCTCACCGCTGCGCCAGCCACGTCGGTCTTCTGCTTCTTCTTCGGCTTGTTCGCCTCCTCGAGAAGCTCGTCCAGCTCCCGGATTCGCTCGAGGTGTTCGATCGCCTTGCGGCAGGTTTCCGCGCCCGCACGCAGGTCGTCGACCTTCTTGGATGCCTCATCGACGTGCTGCTCCATCAGCCTCTTCAATTCCGACGAGATCGCGTCGAACTCGACTTGGCGCGCATCGCGGGCGCCTTGGAGCTCCTCGACCTCGGAGGCAGTGGCGGTCCGCGTGGCCTGAAGGTCCTGGAGCAGCTTGAATGTCTTGGCCGCCTCGGCCTTGCACGCCTGAGAGACGTCGGCCGGAGCGGGGCGCGCGTCGCTATGGTCGTGGTGCTGGTGCTCGGCGAGTGCGCCGCACATCGGGCACCGCTCCTCTTTGAGCTGGTCGAGCCGAACGCCCGCTTCGGCGATCGCCTCCAGCCGTCGCAAGTCGGACTCGTACTGCTGCTGCAGCAGCTCGAACCTTGTCTGCAGCTCCGAAAAGACCGCGAACTTCGACTCGACCGCCTTCAGCGCCATCCACGCGGTGCTGCGCTTCGCCTGCAGAGGCGCGACGCTAACCTGCGCGGCATTGCGCTCGACGAGAGCGTTTTGAATCGATGCCTCGATCCGCGTGAGGCGGTCTCGTTCCTCGGCGAGGGTGCTCACCTCACCAAGCTCGGCGAGGCGCTCCCGGGTCGCCTTCAGCAAGCCTTCGAGCAGCTCGATCTTACCAGCCTGGCGCCCCTTCGCGACCTTCGGATCTTCCTTCGCGATGATCGAGGAATCGTCGGTGCCCGTGAGCAGGAGGCGAAATACACCGCTCTCGACCGTCTTGTGGATGACCTGCCCACTCAGAACGGGCGAGTCCTCCTTGATGACCGTCTCTTCGTCGATGATGACGAGTCGGGCAATGTCGCGGAAGCTGAGCGGGCGCGTCGCGCCATGCTCGTTGGTGCGCACCTTCTTCGTGCCCAGCCCCGACAGGTCGAGCAAGAACTGAGAGACCGTGTCGTCCTTGCCGCCTTGGTGCTTCGCCGCGAGCACGCGGTCGGGTTGCCCGTCGGTCTTGCAGAGGACCTCACCGCCACGCACGCTCCTCTCCAGCGAGTAGACGCGCTGGTCGCTGTTGGCCTCGATCTCGAGGACGACGGAGCTGTAGCCATCCGCTTCAGGGATCTCCTTCGGTGGGTCACCGCTGCCGAGCGCGTAGTCGAGGCACTGCGCGATGAAGCTCTTGCCGGTGTCCGAGGGTCCGGCGATGACGTTCAGGCCGCGCGTGAACGTGACCTCTGCAGGCGCCTTCCCCAGCCCGACCAGCGCGAGTCGCCGAAGCGCGAAGCCGAACTTCATGACGCCTCCTCGGTCCAGAGAACGGACTCCATCGAGAACTCGGCGCCCCACGTGCCGATGCGGTCGCGGACGATCGCGTCGAGCTCGGCGTCGTCGAGCAGGCCGAAGCTGTCGACCACCCAGTCAGCGCGCTCGCGGAGGCCCTTCAAGTACTCGGTGCTCAGCGTGTCGAGGAAGTCGGCGGACTTGTCGGTCGCCGCGAAGAAGATGCCGCCGTCCTTGTAGACGCGCTCGATGAGCCCACGGCTCTCGTAGAGCGTGAGGCCATCTTGCAGCACGCCGCGACGAACGAGAATCTCTCCTCCGCGATGAGGCGTTTGGGGATGCAGCCCCTCGGGGCCGCCCTCGATGTCGTCGGAGTGGACGAGGAAGTAGTCGAAGACGACGAGCCGCTGCAGCGCATACGCTGCGGGGAACGCAGTCGTCAGCACGCAGAGGGCTCGCAGGCCGATCTCGACGGGCCCGTTGAACGGCGAGACGAAGTGGATCGGCGTCTCCGTCGTCACTTGACCCACCGGACCTTTCCGTCGTTCGCGAGTTGGTGGCAGATGCCGCCCCGGTCACGGGTGTGGATGCGCGTGGTGAGCGGGTTGCTCGTGAGCTGAAGCGCGCGGGCCGTCTTCACCACCGCGACGACGCGACGGTAGCCATCGGCGTGCTCGCCACGCACGTCGTCCTTGATGCCGGAATGAACCTCGTCCTGCAGCTTCTCGAACTCGTCCGCAGGCAGCGTGTCGCGCGAGAATGTGCGCAGCCCCTCAGCGCTGTAGAACTCGACGCGCGCGTCATGGAAGTGCTCGCGGAGGTCTTCGCGGGACGCGAGCCCCGCATCGAGATCCTTCACGTCCTGCTTAAGGTGATCCGCATACGCACGGCGAAGCTCACCGACGAAGACCGCTTCGTTGTCGGTCGGGACGCCTGGCGGCGGCGTCGGTTCAGGGCGCGGCGGGAGTCCACCTCCGAACCGCGCCACATACCAGCGCGTCTTGGCGTGCCCCTCAATGATGCGGAGGAGCGGCTTGGTCTTGAAGATCGAGAAATCGAGGCTCGCGATGTGCGTTTTCATCGCGGCGTCGCAGTCTACGACCTCGGTCTTGGTGATCTCCGTCCGGCACGCCTTGTCCCAGTTCGCGAGAAGGCCGTCACGTAGCGCGTGAGGCTTCTTCAAGAGGTTCGAGAGCGTCGGGCCAACGCCCTGCGGCGCGACGAAGAAGTAGCTCCGAGGGTACGAGTATTCGCCCTTCAGCGTGTAGTACGCGAGCTTGCCCAACTCGACCCAAACGTCGCCGGGCGCGAGCGCCTTCTGGTAGTGTTTGCATTGGTAGTTGTCCCACGCGCCGTTGCCGCCCTTCACCGTGGCGATGACGTCGCGCCCCATGTCGCCCGCGCCGCCGCACCGCTCGACCAGTTCGTACTCGTCGCGCAGCGAGTCGACCCACTCCTGAACGAAGCGCTCCCACTGGTCAGGGCTGAAGAGCCTGACGCGGTCCTCTGGATGTACCGGCAGGCCCGCCGCCACGACGTCCGCAGCCAGGCCGGGCGGAGGCACCGGAGGCTGAGGGATCGGAACGGGCGGTGGGACCTTCTTCATCATCAATAGTACTGCCGGATGTAGCCGTAGGCGCGCTCGAACAGTTCGGCGTCCTGATGGAGTTGGTACTTGAGCAGGCTCTTGCGCAGGGCCTTCTTCACCTCACGCTCGCCGGCCGCTGTGGTCTGCCAACCGGGGAAGCGGACCAACCGAACGATCTCGTCGATGTCGGCGACCACGCGCTCGACCATCACGGGCGTCTTCTCGTTCTTCACCTGCTGGAACAGCTCGGTGAGGGCAGCCTTGCCGCGATCCTCATCCTCCTCGGGCGGTGTGTCCTTCTCGGTGCTGACGAGGTCGCGCGCGATCTCGAGAAGGTGCTTCAGGAACTCGACGCTGTTCAGCAGCCCCTGCTCGTGCCGCTCCTTCAACGCTTCGAGGCGCTCGGAGAGGTGGCGGTACTTGGGATTGCCCATGTGCTTGCGCAGCCGCGCAGTGAGCTTCGTCTCGAACTCCTTGGCGCGCTTCTTCGGGTCGGGCGATCCCATGACCGCCTCGAGCAGCTCAGCGTCGAGCACCAGCGTCTCGAGGTCATCGCGGACCGCATCGACGCGAACGTTCTGGTGGATCAGCTCGATGGTCTTCGCGCCAAGGGCATGCCACACGAGCTTTCCGGTGCCGCTCGTCGGCTGGACCGAGACGTAGACCTGCGTGAGCCAGCGGTAGTCGACCTCGAACGGCAAGAGCATCGGGTCGGGCGAGATGGCCTCCCAGAGCTTGCCGAGCCCCGAATATTCGGCCGCGAACGCGTCGCGCACGTCGTTGTTCGGCAGGCACTCCTGCGCTGCTATCAGACCCTCGTACCCGGTCCGCGTACGGTCGATGCCGGGAAAGAACGCGAGGCACTTCTGCATCGCCTCGGGCATCTGGTCCTTCAGCCCCTCGATGTTGCCGACGACGCTGCGAAAGCCCTTCTCGTCGAACTCCAGAGCCTTGGCCACGTCGTCGAACACGCCGAGGTAGTCGACGATGAGGCCGTGGGTCTTCTTGTCCCCGTACGTGCGGTTCGTGCGGCAGATTGCCTGGAGCAGCGTGTGGTCCCGCAGCGGCTTGTCCAGGTACATGGCCTGGAGGATTGGCGCGTCGAAGCCCGTGAGCAGCTTCGCTGTGACGATGAGCAGCTTCAGGGGATCATTAGGATCGCGGAAGCGATCGAGAACCTTCTCCTCCTCATCGCGAGAGCGCACATAGGGCTTGAAGCGCTCGTCGGAGCCGGTGGCCGAGATGACAACCTCGGTCGCCTCAGGCGGCAGGATCTTGTCGAGAGCCGCCTTGTAGAGCAGGCAGCACTCCTGGTCGAACGTGACGACCATGCCCTTGAAGCCGTTGGGCGCGACCGTGTCCTGGTAGTGCCGGGCGATATCCTCGCAGATCTTTTGGACGCGCCCGGGCACCTTCACAAGCACCGCCATCTTCGAGGCGGCCTTTGCGAGGTTGTCCTTGTCGAGGTCGGAGAGCTCGCCCGTGAGCGACTGATACGCCTCGTCGATCGCGGCCTTATCGATATGCAAGTCGACGAGGCGCGGCTCGAAGTGGAGCTTCAACGTGGCGCCGTCGCGGATCGACTCCTCGAACCCGTAGCGGCTCATGTAGCCGCGCGCGTCCTCGTCCGCCCCGAAGGCGTAGAACGTGTTCCGGTCGCGCCGGTTGATAGGGGTGCCGGTGAGGCCGAAGAGGAACGCGTTCGGCAGAGCCGCGCGCATCTTGATGCCGAGATCGCCCTCCTGTGTGCGGTGCGCCTCATCGACGAGGGCGACGATGTTGCCCCGGTCGTTGAGCACGCCATCGGCCTCGCCGAACTTGAAGATGGTGGTGATGATGATCTTGCGCGTGTCCTGCTTGAGCAGCTTCTGCAGATCCTCGCGCGTCTCTGCCTTCACGAGGTTCGGCACGTCGGAGGCGTGGAATGTGGAGCTGATCTGCGTGTCGAGATCGATGCGATCGACGACGATGATGACCGTGGGGTTACCGAGCTCGGGCTGCAGCCGGAGCTTCTGCGCAGCGAACACCATGAGCAGCGACTTGCCCGAGCCCTGGAAGTGCCAGATGAGCCCCTTGCGCGGCTTGCCAGCGAGCACGCGCTGCACGATGAGGTTCACAGCCTCGTGTTGCTGATAGCGGCAGACGACCTTGATGCGGCGCTTCTTCTTGTCGGTCGCGAAGAGCGTGAAGTGCGCGAGGATGTCGAGCACCACCGATGGACGCAGCAGGCCGCTCACGGCTGCCTTCACGCCCGCGATGGTCCCCGGCGTGGCCTCGTCCTCGCCACGCCACGGGCCCCACAGGTTCACGGGCATGCGAACGGCGCCGTACATCAGCTCCTTGCCCTCGGTGGCCACGGAGAAGACGTTGGCGATGAACAGCTCCGGGACGTTGTTCTCGTAGTCGTCGTGGACCTGCAGCGCGCCGTCGAGCCAGCTCACGGCGTGGCGCACCGGCGTCTTCGCCTCGATGACGACGAGCGGCAGACCGTTCACGAGCAACACGAGGTCGGCGCGACGCTCCGCGGGTCCTGCGCGGAACGTGAACTGGCTCGTGACGACGTACTGGTTCCTCTCGAGGTTCTCGAGGTCGAGGAGGCGGACAGTGACGTGCTCGTTGTTCGGCCCGAAGGGCATCGAGCGATCGCCACGCAGCCATGCGGTCAGCTCCTCGTTGGCCTTCAGCAGCCCGTCGGAACGAACGGCGAGCACGATCGCGCGCAACTTGTAGAGCACTTCGTCGGCGCGATCGGGAATGGCAGCGATCTCCGGGTTGAGCCGGATGAGCGCGTCGCGGATCCAGTCCTCGACGAAGATCTCGTGGGGCTGTCGCGGGATGTTCGAGGGCGCGAGGTAGTGCCAGCCGAGACCCGAGAGCTTGCCGCTCCTGCGCGCGAGGCCGGCGCCGACGGCGGTGTGGTGGGTGATGCCGCCGCAAAGCAGGTCGCGAATGAGGTTCTCGACCGTGGAGGCTTCAGTGAACATTGTTCCCCCACGCCGTTGACGCCATCGCAGCGAGTAGCTCCTCAGACCGCTTGGCGTACTTGTCCGTTTCGTCGATCTGCGATTGGAGAGCGGCGAGGGCATTGACCAAGACGGCCTGCTCCTCGATGGGCGGAACTGCGATGGAAATCCCGCCCACACCCGAAAGGGTGGTTTTCGGTCGGGTCGTTCCGGGAGAGACTCGAACGACCTGCTGTTGGCCCCAATGTGAGTTGGTGACAGCCACCAAATACTCTGGAGCGATTCGCATTCTGTTCAGTCGCGCCCGCACGACATCCGCGGTGACGACGCCCCGCTCAAACTCCGGCGGGACGACACACGCCTCGCCGGGCGGCCAGCCCATCTTCGTGATCAGCACATCTCCGGGGACGGCATGGTGCGCAGCCAGGTCCTCGGCCTTCTTCGGCGTCACGAAGCGTTGACTCGAATAGGCGAAGCGAAACCGAACAACGTCAGCGACGAACACGACCGGGACGCCTTCCGTGTGCTGGTAGTCGCTGGCGACGAGATCGCTTCCAAACGGTCCGATGACGAGGGCGTTGCGCTCCGGGCACAGATCCTGGATGTTGGCGATGGTCCAACCCGGCGGAAGTCGGTCGGCGGGCACCGTTCCGTCTGCCTGCAGTTGCGCACCGTGTGCAGTCGCCCACCACTGACAGAGCGCATCTCGCTGCTGAACGAGCGCGTCCCGCAGGTCAGAGATCGCCTCCGCGTGGCGTCGAACTTGGCGAAGGCGCGCAAGGATACGGCGCTGAGCGTCGGGAGAAGGCAAAGCAAATTCGAACTTCGCGAGACTCGACCAGTTGGTTCGCGGCGAGAGCGAGCCTGCAGAAGTGCCTACCGCGTGCTCGAAGAACGCATCCGTCTGACAGACGAATGGCAGCAGCTCCGGCAGGAGCCGAGCTGGATTGGCGCTCTCGAATACGTAGATGTCTCCCGAGCAGATGGCGTCGAAGTCGGCGACAGCCACCTTCCGTTGGTACGCGCGCCGCTTCCCAAAGAGAACCTGGCCCGGGCGAACACGAGTCGTGAAGGTCGTTCCATCAGCGACGTCGGCCCATGCGCGTACGCGCAGATCACCAGGCTCGAGATGCTCGAGCCCGATCACTCGCTCGATGCCGGCCGCGACAGGATCCTTGCACGACTCCTTCGCAAGGCGAACTACCTCGCCGAACTTTACGCGCGTCCACGCAGCGGAGCCCTTAGGCATTGGCGACCTCCGCGAGTTCCGGGCCATCACTGACAAGCCCATCGAGCGAGTCGAACACCGCGTCCATGTCGATCCAGAATGCGCGACCAGTCTCCTCCCACGCCGACCACGCCTGCGCGAGCGTGGGTGCATCCTCGCTGCTAGCTCCCGGTGCCGCACTTCGCTTCACGTAGAGGGGGATGGAGAGGCTGTACCCCTGCGCGGCGATGTCCCCGATGGTTGCCACCTTGGCGAAGCCCTCCTCGTCAGCAAAGGAGTCGTATGCGGCATCGATGCGCTGCTGGTGCTCAGGCCGCAGGAAGCTGATGGACCGCTCGCGAGCCAACTCGTTCACGGCGTCGATGAGCAGCACCTTGCCACGCTTCTTAGGCGGCTTTCTCGACTGGCAGAAGACGACGCACGCCTCCATCGGCGAGTTGTAGAAGAGGTTCGGGCCGAGGCCGAGTACGCAGTCGACGAGGTCGGCTTCGAGGAGCTTCCTGCGCAGTTCGGCCTCCTCCTTTCGGAAGAGCACGCCGTGGGGGAACAGAACCGCGCAACGGCCCGTCTTCGAGTCCATGCTCTTCAA
>Ga0326597_10013213_pt1 | contig 10860 bp, 9 predicted proteins | sample RVTome_12_FD_203789 | JGI IMG/M metagenome (GOLD analysis project Ga0326597, IMG submission 203789) | Soil microbial communities from uranium-contaminated site in the Upper Colorado River Basin, Wyoming, United States - RVT100D185 | ecosystem: Environmental > Terrestrial > Soil > Contaminated >... | reverse complement strand
ATACTTCCATTTGAGAAATCGCGCATGGATTACGGAAAAGCATTGAGAATTGCCCGAGCAGTAGCCGGGCTTCAACAAAAGGAGCTGGCGCAGTTTGCAGACATTGACCCAAGCCACATTTCACTTATTGAAATGGGAAAACGCAAGCCCAGCGTTGGAACCGTGCAAAAACTCGCAAAAGCCCTTCAGATTCCCGACCATCTATTCACACTGCTTGCGGCAGAACCAGATGACCTGGACATGAAAAACCCAGAGGAATTGCTGAGAGCAGCGCAATCGCTGGCGCAGCTATTGTTTCAACATGGTGCAAGTTCAAAATTTCGAGCCGAATTACCATTGTTCCCCAAGAAAGCTTAACCTCCATCTGCTATCTACATTGGAGCGCCGTCTTGGGTTTGACCAAAACTACCTCTGTGTCTTTGCGTCGAGAGCAGGCGCTGCTTATTCCCCGTTTGAAAAGAGAAATAAACCAAGACCATTTCAAAAAAAGACGAAACCACCAAAGCGCCGTGTAATTGACAATCCGTCTGAAGAATTGAAGGCAGTCCAGTCGCGGATCAACGACCGACTTCTTAGACCGCTTTCGACTCCTCCTTACATGTTCGGTGGGGTTAGGGGGAAAAGGGTCTTGGATAACGTGCGCGTTCACCAGAACACAAAGGTCCTCGTAAAAATAGACATCGCCTCTTTTTTCCCTAGCATAACAAACAGGCATGTGTATCGAGTTTGGCAAGACCTTTTAGGTTGTTCGCCGGAAATCTCAAGTTTGCTCACGAAGCTGACAACCTTTGAACGTCACCTGCCACAGGGCGCTCCAACCAGCACTTCTCTGGCAAATCTTGTCCTTCATTTGATTGATGGCCCAATCAGGTCTGAATGTGAACGATTAGGGATTCGTTACTCGACATGGGTAGACGATTTGGCTTTCTCTTCAGAGAATCCCCGTCCGATCACCAATCTCGTGATAAGCACATTACAAAGAGAAGGTTTCAGAATCTCTCGACGGAAGCTTGAAATTGTCAGTCCGGGTGAAAGAAAAATCCTGAATGGGGTTCTTGTCGGTCGCTGCCTCAGTTCTCCGCCCGATTACCTGGCGAGAATAAGGGCCGGAATACACAAGCTGCATTCTGGTCAAGTCCCAAGGTTCCCAATGTCTGAAATCGCCCATTACTCTCAGAAGTTACGCGGGAGCATTGCACATATATCCACAATCAACCCAGCAAAGGGTGAAAAGCTGTACCAGAGCCTGGAAGCAACTTCATCCGTAGAGTCCCATCCGGCTGCACACGGCCCCCGCTTGTTTTCTCGGAAAGCTCCGCGATCAGCGTCCACTTCTTGAGTCGCGCCGCGTCTTCGAGCAGCCTCTGAAACGGCGACCGCAGACCCATTTCATGCAGCACGCGCTGGTCCCGCAGGGCGTGCAGGTCTTCGTAGTATTTGCGGATCGCTTTGTGCGTCGGGGAGATCAGGCCGCGTGGCGTCATGGCTACAGCCTATAGTAACACCGTGTTCTTCGGCTTCCTCTTCTTCCTCTACTTCCTCTCCCTCCTCCTACAGCCACCGCTCCAGAAACGAGCAGATGCGCTGGCCGGCAACGAATTGAAACGGCGCTTGCCCCAGCGTGTAATGTCCACAGGGCAAAACGACGTCTTCTAGATCGGCGCCCCGTCGCCGGAGCTCTGCGACCATCGGTTCCGAGTGCTCGCGCAGAAACGTGGTGTCATAGGCCGTCGAAATCAAGAGGGTTTTCTTCGGCTGCCCCCCGGCCTGCTCGATGTAGCGCTCGGCGTAACTCTGCGGCGAGATCGGCATCCACGCCTCCTGCAGCTGCTTGAGTTCAATCTGCCCGTGCAGCACCTGTTGAATGTGCCGGGTGCTCACCCCGTTCCAGACCACGTCGGCGAAATAGTACGAATAGAGCGTCAAAACGTTCACCCGCAGCCGCGCATCATGCGCGCTCGCCAGAAACGCGTAGCAGGAGCCGAGACTCGTTCCCACGATGCCCAATCGCCGGTAGCCCTGGCTTTCGAGCCAGTCGAAACACGAGCGCGCATCGATGACGGCCTGCCGTGCCGCATCCATCGTTCTCCCGACGTTGGCTGACACCGCGTAATCGGCCCGCTCGAGCTCCGGCGGCATCCGCGCGTCGTGGTACGGCAGGCTGAGCCGCAGCGCCGAAATGCCCATCATGCGGAGCATCTGGCACAGCCTCACGTACTGCGGAATCTTCGAGTTCCACTGCGGCAGCACCACGACGGCCCGGGTCGTCGTTCCCGGAGCAGGAAACCACAGCGCCGAGACCGTATTGTTCTCGGCGCTCGGCGTATGGACGGCGGACGTGAAGCGCAGCACGTCGTCTTCCAGCCGGAAGTCCGAGGGCGTACGGTAATCAAAAAACTCGCCGCTCGCTTGCGTAGCTGCTCGCGCCACTCGGCGAAGCGACTCCCCTGGGTCGCCGTTTCGCTCAACCCCCGGGACGGGCCAGTTCCGGCTCCACTCCTCCCCCCATTCGAATGGCCGCACCACGCGGTTCGTATCCCGCGACGCCAGACGCAATTCCCAGTCCTCGATAAACTTCCGGTATGCTTGCGCCAAAGGCCCCAATGCGCCCCTAAGTTCTTTCATATCAGTCACAATACGTTCGGTTCCTCCTGACTCATCGGGCCGCAAGCGTGCGCATGAACCGCACCGCCGCCCCCGCCGCCCTCTCTCCCGACTGAATGCAGTCCGGGATGCCCACTCCCCGGTATCCGTTTCCTGCGAGAAACAGCCCCGGCTGCTCGGCAACCCGGCTTTCGATTTCCTGTAGCCGCTCCAGATGTCCGAGCCCGTACTCAGGCATGGAGACAGTCCAGCGGTAGACGCGGTGGAATGAAGGGCGCAGACTCTCGCCGCAAATTTCGTTTAGCTCCCGGAGGGAAACGGCAACAAGCTGGTCATCTGTCAACGCAGCAGCTTGCGGATCGCGGGCGCCTCCCAGGAAGCACCGCACCAGAACCTGATCGGCGGAGCTCCGAAATTCGAATTTTGTGGAGACCCAGGTCAAGGCCACCAGCCGCCGCCCCTCGCTGCGCGGCACGACAAAGCCAAAACCTTCCGGCTGGGTTCGAAACGCCGTCCGGTCGAACCCGAAGGCCACGATGAGGGAAGAATGATACCGGATCATTTCGAGCTGCCCGGCAAGTCCGTGATCCATTTCCCGAAGCAGTTGCGCTGCGGAATGCGCCGGGGTGGCGACGATGAGCGCATCCGCGGCTGTTTTGTCCGTGCCGGATTCCACCGTGATTCCTTGTCCGTCCTCCGAGCGGCGCACGCGCGTGGCCATGGTTTCGGTGTGCACGGTTGTTCTCCGGAGCCGGGCAGGCAAAGTTTCAATGAGCTTGCCTACACCATCACGGAGCGTGATAAACAGGCTCCCTTTGGTTCGGTTCCGGCCGGCGGCTGCGGCGGCGCGAAGGCCTTTCCACAGGCTGCCGTATTTTTCCTCCAGCGCTACCAGTTGTGGCAGAGCCGCCCGTGCGCTGAGTCTGTCCACGTCGGCCCCGTAAACCGCGGCGAGGAGCGGCTCCGCCAACCGCTCCAGTACTTCGCTTCCAAATCGCCGCCGAAGGAATTCGGCAACGGAAACATCCTCGTCTCCCATCCGGGGCGACGGGCGCAGCGGGGTTGTCACAAGGCGGAGCTTTGCGGTCCAGGAAAGAAGGTCGCTGGCGAACAGGGGCCAGATCCGGCTCGGGACGACGAACAGCAGCCCTTCCGGCAGCTCGCGCAATCGGCCGGCTTGCAAGACAAATGTCTTCCTCAGAGCATCGTTGCTCGGGAGCAACTGGTCGCCGAGGCCGAGCTCGCGGCACAGATCGGCCGCCGCCGTCTTGACGGCGAGAAAAGATTCGGGACCTCCTTCGACCAGGTACTCGCCCCGCTGCTCCGTGACGATCACGCCCCCCAGGCGGTTCCGGGCCTCGAACAGGTTGATCGCAATTTCGACCCCTGCCTGGGCGGCTTCTTTTTCCAGGAAGTAGGCAGCGGATAACCCGGAGATTCCGCCCCCAATGATGGAGACTCGATACAAGCGACGCACCTCAGCGGGAACCGGGCGCTCCCGTGCTCGCCGCGCCCAGATGTTTCTCGACAACCGCTGCAAGCGCGCGGACAAACGCCGGGCTGTCGTTCAGCGATTCCGTGCGGCGCAGCAGGATTCCTCGTTCTTCGGCGAACCGGCGAAATCCGATATCAATATCGTAGAGAATCTCCACGTGGTCTGAGACAAAGCCGATCGGAGCAATCAGCACGCGCTTGTCGCCGGGATTTTCGCTGTTCTGGGCCAGTTTTTCGATCACCGATTCGACGGTCGGTCCGAGCCACGGATCGGCGGTTGCGCCCTGGCTCTGGTAGGCAAATCGCCAGCCGTCCAGTCCGCACCGTTCGGCGACCGCCGCCACCGTCGCGCGCACTTCGCGGTCGTAGGGATCGCCTTCCGCCACCACCTTTTCCGGAAGGCTGTGTGCCGTGAAGATCACGGCTGGCGGCCGCTGCGGCCTGCGATCTCCCGCATCCGGGAACTCGGCCAGAGCCTTCCGCACTTTCTCGGAAAAGGCTTCGATCAGCAGCGGCTCTTCGTGCCACGTTTCAACATACTGCACGGGAAACTCCGCTGGAATCTCCTTCTGCGCTTCCCGCACATGCTTGAAATACAATCCCACGCTCAAGCGCGAGTTCTGCGGCGCGAGGCACAGAGCCAAGGCGTTCGTGACGCCGTCTTTGGCCATTTCCGCAACCGTTTCCCGGATGAACGGATGCCAGTTTCGCATCCCCAGGTAAACGCGAAACCGTTTTCCGTTTGTGTGCAGCGCCTGCTCCAGAGCCTGGGCCTGCCGCCGGGAGAGTTCCAGCAGCGGCGAGTACCCGCCGATCTGCCGGTAGCGGTCGCGAATCTCTTCGAGCAGGTGCGGCGGGAACGGCCTTCCGCTTCGGATGTTTACCAGGAACGGTTCAATATCGTCGAGCGAATTCGGGCCTCCATGCGCAAGCAGGAGGATTCCCGTGAGCGATTCCGTCGAGTCGTGATGAGACATATTCGTCAGTGATTCCCGGATGAAAACTCCCGAACCATCTCCACGACGGCTTGCACGTTCTCAACGGGAGTTTCTGGAAGAATTCCGTGGCCGAGGTTGAAAATGTGGCCGGGGCGGCCTGCGGCGGAGCGCAAGATTCGCTCCACTTGCGCACGGAGCAGTTCTCGCGGGGCGAACAGCGCCACCGGGTCAAGATTCCCCTGCACGGCGACATCGTAACCGACGCGGCGCCATGCCTCGCCGAGATCGATGCGCCAGTCGATTCCGATCACTTGCCCTATCCCGTTCCCAGTCCCGTCGCCCCCGGCCTCGCGCATCAGTTCGAGCAGCGTTGCCGTTCCCGTACCGAAATGAATGATCGGAACGCCGGCCCCGGCCACCGAAGCAATCAGCTCCCGCGAGTAGGGCAGGACGTAGGCGCGGTAATCCTCCGGGCTCAGGCAGCCCACCCAACTGTCGAAAATCTGAAGCGCGCCCGCCCCCGCCGCGGCCTGGCCTTTCAAGTACTCCGCCAGCACCGGCACCAGCTTCCGCATCAGCGCCCGCCAGACGTCCGGGCGCTCATACATCATCCGCTTGGTGTTCAGGAACGTGCGGCTGCCGCTGCCTTCGACCATGTAGCTGGCTACCGTGAACGGGGCCCCGCAAAAGCCGATCACCGGAGTCTTTCCCGCCAGTTCGCGGCAGGCGATCCGGATTGCTTCGGCAACATAGGAAAGCTCGCCGTCCTGAACGGCTCCGAGCTTCGCGACATCCTCTTCGCTGCGAATCGGGGATGCAAACACCGGCCCTTCGCCCTCGGCGAATCGGAGGTCCATCCCCATCGCTTGTGGCGGGAGCAGCAGGTCCGCGAAAATGATTGCCGCGTCCACCCCGATCTTCCGGATGGGTTGGAGTGTGACTTGTGCCGCGAGTTCCGGTGTATGGCACAGTTCCAGGAGTGAGTGCTTTGCCCGCAGCTCGCGGTACTCCTTCATGTACCGGCCCGCCTGCCGCATGAACCACACCGGCGTCCGCGAAACAGGCTCGCGCCGGCAGGCCCGCAAAAACAAATCACAATCGCTGGTCGAACCCATGGGTTGCAACGCTTGAGTTTCCTTCCTTCCTATCCTAACACGGGAAAAGCAGTGGTTAGTGGACAGTGAATAGTGGTTAGCGGACGCTCGGAGGGTTATGATGTCCGGTATGAGCGTGGAAAATCTTGGATTGGCCGGATTGCGGGTGCTTTCGCTCGAGAGCCGCCGCGCCGAGCAGATGGCTGCATTGATCCGCAATCACGGTGGAACACCCGTGTCGGCTCCTTCCATGCGCGAGATCCCCATCGAGGAGAATACTGCCGCGCTCGCATTTGCGCAGGACTTGTTCGCTGGCGGCTTCGACAGCGTGATCTTCCTGACGGGCGTAGGCACGCGGATTCTGTTCAACGCCATCGAGACACAACACCCCCGAGATCGGCTCATAGAAGCGCTTTCGCAAGTCCTGGTCGTGGCGCGCGGCCCGAAACCGGTCGCTGTTTTGCGTGAGTTCGGCATCCCCGTCGGCGTCATTGTTCCCGAGCCGAATACCTGGCGAGACATCCTGAAAGCGCTGGACGGTCTGCTCCCGGCCTTCTCGCTGCAGGACAAGCGGATCGCCGTGCAAGAATACGGGGTATCGAACCGTGAGTTCTTGGAGAGCCTTCGCACGGGAGGCGCCCGGGTGACGCCGGTGCCGGTCTATCAATGGGCGCTGCCGGAGGATACTGGCCCGCTGCGAAGGGCGGTGGACGAGATCGTCGCAGGGAAGATCGACGTGCTGCTCGTAACGAGCGCCAACCAGGTTCACAACCTGATGCAGGTGGCCCGGGATGCGGGCCTGGCGGAGCGCGTTGCCGATTGCCTGCACCGGGCGGCAATTGCCTCCGTGGGTCCCATCGCGTCCGGGGCCTTGGCCGCTTACGGAATCACGCCGGATTTCGAGCCGGCCCACCCGAAGATGGGGCAGTTGGTGTTCGAAGCGGCGGCGAAGGCAAAAGATCTGCTGCAGAAGAAGCGGGAATAGTCCTATAGCCGCAGGCTCTCCGGCTCGGAAGGCTTTTCTTCGGGTGTTTCCTCGTATTCTTTCTGCTGCTCGAAGACTTCTTCGTTGACAAAAATCCTCGCGCCGTAGCGAAGGCCGATGGCCATGGCGTCGCTCGGCCGAGCGTCGAAGATTTGCGTTTCGTCTTTTCGCACGAGGATCAGGTTGGCGCGGAAGGTTCCCCGCACAAGGTCGCGGATCAGCACACGATCGACCTTCCAGTCGTTCCGGTCGAGGAAGTCCTTCATCAGATCATGGGTCATCGGGCGGCCGCGCTGCCGCCCCCGCATCGCCTGCATGATGGACTGGCCTTCGGAAAAACCGATCAGCATGTGGATGCTTTTCCGGGAGTCGACATCCCGCAGTGTGATGTTCACGCCGACCGGAGTGGGCTTCAACTCCGAGATCTGGACCTCTACGGGCTCCTTCTTTTGATGGCCGTTCAGCGGCTGGCCGAGCACGCCCGCCGCCATCCAAACTGCAGCCAGGAACAGCCGTGCGCTTCGATTCATGGGCCTTCCTTTCCGGGTTGCTCTGGCAAGCGCGCCCGCAGCCGATTGCGGGGGTATTGTACCGCGAGTCTTCCTCCTGCAAAAGCAGAAAAGCCGCTTGGCCGGTGTTCCGAATCCCTTCCGTGTCCCCCCGCGATCCCCGGGGATTGTGTCATCCGATCTGCCGTGAGCCAGCCTCTGGTTCTCTGCGCTATCGCGCTGCTCTCTGATCCTCTTCCCGCGCCTCTCCCTGATTTGGCCTGCGGAGCAACGAGGCTGCGACGGCAGTGCCGAGAATCGCCGCGACGACAGCCAGCGACAACGAAATCGGAAGGGCATAAATTCCGCTGAGGAGCATCTTGACCCCGACGAACGACAACACCAGCCCCAGGCCCAGGCTCAGATAACGGAACCGCTTCATGGCGGCGGCCAGCAGGAAATAAAGAGACCGGAGGCCGAGAATGGCAAACACGTTGGACGTGTAAACGATAAACGGATCGTCCGTTACGGCGAAGATCGCTGGGATCGAATCGACCGCGAAGACCAGGTCCGTTGCTTCCACGACAACCAGCACCAGCAGCAAAGGGGTCGCATACGAGCGTTGCTCCTGGCGAATCCAGAACTTCGCTCCGGCGAATTGGTTCGAAAGAGGAACGTATCGTTGAAAGAGGCGGACCACCGGATTTCGCTCCGGGTGGATTTCCACTTCCGTTTCGCGGAGCATCTTGATGCCCGTGTACACCAGGAATATTCCAAAAATATAAATGACCCAGTGGAAGCGCTGGATCAGGATGGCTCCGATCAGAATGAAAACAGCCCGCATGACGAGCGCACCCAGAACTCCCCAGAACAGCACGCGGTGGTGCGCTTCCAGCGGGACGGCAAAGTAGCGGAAAACGAGGATGAACACAAAGATGTTGTCAATGCTCAGGGATTTTTCGATGATATAGCCGGTCAGAAATTCCAAGGCTTGCTGAGAGCCAAACTGGAAGTAAAGCAGGACATTGAAACAAAGCGCCAGTGCGACCCAGATCAGGAACCAGACCAGGGCTTCGCGGTGACCGATTTCATGGGCAGTGCGGTGGAAGACCCCCAGGTCCAGAGCAAGCATGAGCAGGACAAAAACCGTGAACCCGATCCAGAGGACCGGCGATCCAATCGTCTCCGGCACGCGGCGCTTCCTCCCTACGGCAATTCGGGCTCCCAGGTTGCAAAAAGCACCCGCGTCCTGGCTGCGGGATAAGAGTCCTGCCCATCACAGGGACCGCCCGGCGGAGCACGACGTCGCTCAGAGGGTCTCTCCTTCATTCTAGCTTGAAATGACCTGCCGAACCATGCTGCGGCTCTCGGGTTACAAAACCGATTGGCGGAACGTTGGTCAACGGACTTCAGGCATGTTAAGATGACGCGGTTCGCCGGGGAAAACGCTGAACGCTAGGCGCGTAGCTCAGTTGGTTAGAGCGCTACCTTGACACGGTAGAGGTCTGGGGTTCGAGTCCCCACGCGCCTACCATTTTCCTGTGATGGCGACGGTATACATTTTGGAAAGTGTGAGCAACGGGATGTACTACATAGGGTCCAGCGCCGATTTGGCCCGGCGGTTGTCAGAGCACGAACGCGGACACAGCCCTACATGTCGGCTTCTAGCGTCACGACGGCGGCCCGGACGCTCCAATCGAACGTGCTATCCTTGAGGGGAATTCTTCAAAACGAGGCAGTAATCTTTCATGTCCGATTCAACCATTCCGGAATCTGAACCCACAACCGAGTCGACCGAGTCGTTCGGGGAGCTTCTTGCCCAGTACCAGCAGGGCCGTTCGCAAAAGTCCCGTGAGGGCGGAGACGGGCGCGAAGGAATCGTAATCGCCGTCTCCGGCGACTCGGTTCTCATCGATATCGGCTTGAAGGTGGAAGGAGTTCTGCCGCTGGCAGAAGTCCAAAAGACCAAAGAAGCGATCAAGGCGGGCGATCCGGTCGTGGTCACGATCACGGGGCGCGATCCCGAAAGCGGATACTACCGGCTTTCCCGCGGCAAGGTGACACGGCCGACGGACTGGGATTCCCTGGAACAGGCGTTTGCCGACAAGACGACCATTGTGGGCACGGTGACGGGCGTGGTGAAAGGTGGACTGGCGGTGGATGTGGGGGCGAGGGCCTTTTTGCCGGCCTCGCGCAGCGGCGTTCGGGACTCGGCCGAAATGGAGAAATTGGTGGGGCAGGAGATCCGCTGTCGCGTGACGAAGCTCGACGTGGCGGACGAAAACGTGGTCGTGGATTGCCGTGCGGTCGCAGAAGAGGAAGAGCGCGCTATGAAGGCGCGCCGGTACGCGGAGATCCAGGAAGGCGAAACCGTGCGCGGCATAGTCCGCAACCTGACCAATTACGGCGCATTCGTCGATATAGGCGGAGTGGACGCTCTGCTGCACGTCAGTGACATCTCGTGGAGCCGCGTGAATAAGCCGGCGGACGTGCTCTCGCCGGAGCAGGAAATCGAAGCCAAGGTGCTCAAAGTCGATCCCGCCAGAAGGCGTATTTCGCTGGGCATGAAGCAGTTGCTGCCGCACCCCTGGGATGGGGCGGCCGACCGATACAAGGCAGGCGAGCGCGTGCGCGGCACCGTGACTCGCTTGGCCGATTTTGGCGCCTTTGTCGAGCTCGAGCCGGGCATTGAGGGATTGATCCACATTTCGGAGATGGCCTGGACCAAGAGGGTGAAACATCCGGGCGACGTCGTGAAGGCGGGAGAGACCGTGGAGGCGGTGATCCTGGGAGTGAACAGCGGGGACCGCCGCATTTCCCTGGGACTCAAGCAGGCGCTCGGCGATCCCTGGGACGACGTGCCGCAGAAGTTTCCCCCGGGAACGGTGATTGAGGGGCCGGTAACCAGCCTCACGAAGTTCGGCGCTTTCGTGCAGCTTGCGGAAGGCATCGAGGGCATGGTCCACATCAGCGAGATCAGCAGCGAGAAGCACATCGAGCACCCGCAGGACGCGCTGAAGGTCGGAGAAGTGGTCCAGGCGCAGGTGCTCGACCTCGATCCACAGAAGCGCCAGTTGCGCCTGAGCATCAAGCAACTGGTCCCGAGCAGCCTGGACGAATACATTGCGGAACACAAGGAAGGGGACCTGGTTACCGGCCGCATGATGGACGTTTCGGGCGGGTCCGCGCGCGTGGAACTGGGCGAGGGAGTCCATGCCACGTGCCGGATGGCCCCGACGGATGCTGAAGGAGAGGAA
>Ga0326597_10013212_pt1 | contig 10860 bp, 10 predicted proteins | sample RVTome_12_FD_203789 | JGI IMG/M metagenome (GOLD analysis project Ga0326597, IMG submission 203789) | Soil microbial communities from uranium-contaminated site in the Upper Colorado River Basin, Wyoming, United States - RVT100D185 | ecosystem: Environmental > Terrestrial > Soil > Contaminated >... | reverse complement strand
GGGAACTATCATGGCGGTATACGGCGTCGTCTTTGCTTTCTTGGAAAACGATATCCGTCGCGTTCTCGCGTATCACATCGTGAGCCAGGTCGGATATATGGTTGCCGGAATCGGTATCGGAACGGATATCGCCATTAACGGCTCCACGGCGCACGCGTTCGCGCACATCCTTTATAAGGGCTTACTGTTCATGGGAGCGGGCGCAATCCTGTACTCGACTGGAAAAAGCAAAATGTCTGAGCTTGGAGGTTTGGCTCGGCCGCTGCCATGGGTGCTGTTGCTTTACATGGTCGGCGCGCTGTCGATATCCGCATTTCCGTTGTTCAGCGGCTTCGTGAGCAAGTCGTTGGTTGTCCATGCGGCGGAGCTTAACCACAACACCGTCGTGGTTTTGCTTCTGAACCTCGCTTCGGTCGGAACGTTTCTCAGCATCGGCTTGAAGGTCCCCTACTTTACCTGGTTCGGGCCGGAGCCTTCCGTCAAGACTCAGCCTGTTCCGTGGAACATGTACGCGGCCATGATTTTGGCTGGAGGACTCAATTTGGCGATCGGTATTTATCCAGAGCTGCTTTATCGGGTCATGCCATTTCCCGTGGCTTACCAGCCTTATACCGCGGCTCATTTACTGGAAACTTTGCAGCTCCTTGCATTCACAGGACTTGCTTTTTGGCTAGTGATCGACAAGATTCACGCCGAACCCACGGTCACGCTGGATTTTGACTGGTTCTACCGGAGGCCGGCCCCGGTTCTTTTCCGTCTAACTGTCGTTTCGCTAGACCGGCTTTTTACTGCTGCCGAACTGATAACGTTAAATTTAGCACATGGCTTAGCCCAAGCATGCGCAAACCCTGTCGAGCTCGCCTCTCGGTTTCTGTGTCAGTCGGGCGATAGAGGAGACCGGGGCATAAGTGGCGACAAAGTGCTCTACGATCCGAATCGTTACCGGCCCCCGGTGGGCTTCATAATTTTAGTTGTGCTCTCGTGCTTCGTGTTTCTGCTGGCGTGGAATCTTTTCCTCGCATAGAGTGCCTAAAGCTTGCAGTACTGATACAAGGGGGTTTGCGTGACCTCTGTAGCCGCGATAGCATGAGATTTAGTTGCCCCTCTATGTGTTGGGACCAGGGGCAAGAAGATTGAGGTGAGAAAGTACGTGCTAAGTAATGTCCTCGTGGCAACGAATTTTTCGGAGGGAGCCTCTTGGGCTATTGTCCGAGCGTGTTTGCTCCCGCTAGCTCGCGCAGCGAAGTTATTGCTGCTGCACGTGATCCCGGACACACTCTCTGCTGAGTTCCGACGTGAGGCCGAAGTCAAGGCACACAACGATTTGCAAAGTGCCGCCGCTTCCGTGGCGCACGCCGCCTTAGTGGGGGACGTGGTGGTTGAGACCGAGATTTTAGTTGGCAAACCGTTCGCGGAGATCGTCCGGCGTGCCCGCCAAATCGGCGCCGAGTTGACTGTTATCGGTCGGCACGGTCATACGCCTGCGCGCGATCTCTTCATCAGATCCACTGCAACGCGGGTGATTCGCAATGGGGATGTACCAGTGCTCGTGGTCTCCAGGAAGCCGATGCTTCCTTATCGGCACCCGCTGTTAGCCGTGGACGTTGAGAACGCGTCACCCCGAATTGTCGAAGTCGTAGCCCAGCTCCTTGGTCCGGCCGTCAAAAGAGCACCTGTTGTCCATGCCTATCACGCGCCATTCGAGGGCTGGATTCGACCTAGCCTTACGCAAGCCGAGATGAACTCTTATCGACAGTCGTTTCGAGAGCAGGCCTCCGCTCAGTTCGTCAACCTAATGCGCTCCCTCGGTGACCTGGAGGTCCAGCTAAAGGCGGTCATGAGAGAAGGCGATGCAAGGTCAGTGATTCTCCGCGAGATCAGTCGTCGCCGTTCTGATCTTATAGCTCTTGGAACTCATGACCGCTCCGGCCTCTCGCGTGCTCTGCTCGGTAGCGTTGCCGAGACGATAGTTGAAGCGGCTCCCTGTGACGTTCTTGTTGTGCGCACCACTGGCTTCACGTCAGAGCCTCGACTCGCAGTACGGGAACAAATAGGCCGTCTTTTTTAATTCCGAAATTCTAACGTCACGTAACAGCAGATCGTCGTCAGGAGGTGGCCACATACACCCCAGGTTTGGGCTTGTTTGTCGGCTAGCCACGCTCTGGTCCCTGCTCGCTATCTCGCAGACGCCAGACATCTTAAATCGGGCGAAGAAAGAGACCGAGGTCATTCTTTACACCAGGATGACCGTTCCGGATTTCGAAGCCTTCAACAATGCTGCCAAAGAGAAATATCCATTTCTCGCTGTCCGCCATGTTTACTTGACCTCGGAGCTCCACGCGTTGGAGAGGGTCGCGCTGATCACGCCCATGACAAAAAGAAAGGCTTCGAGGTTCGATTCGATCTTCTTGTTCAAAAAGGGGCCGACCAGGACGACGACAAAAATGAATGAGAGTCCGATCATCAACATGGGACTGTCCACCTCATCCGGGTTCTATGACATCGGGCAAAGCAAGAAGCAACGGCGATGCCGTTCGCTCAGCCGGGGGATTCAAAGCCGCCGGGAGGCGTGAAGGGCCGGTGGAATTCTTGTGGAAATCTTATTCCGGCGTTGATAATGTGGGCAAACTAAATTCCATGGGGTGATGGCTATGATGCGCAACCCAATCACTAGAGGCATAATTTTGCTGGGCGTGCTAACTGCAATACTCACAGCGCGACTGGCCTCGGCCCAAGACTTGAGCTTGCGCGCGGTTTACAACGCCCTAAGCGGTGTCATGGGGCCGATCTGGGTCGCGCAAGACGCAAATCTTTTCAGCAAACATGGAGTCAGCGTCGATCTCAAATATATAGCTGCGACAACCGCGGTCCAGAGCATGGTGGGTGGTGGGGAGGAGATCGGGTTAGTGGGCAACCAGGGGATCGACGCCAAGCTGGAAGGCGCGGACCTCCTCTATATCGCCAGCTGTCTGCCGACTTTCGTATTCCAGATTTATGCCCGGCCTGAGATCAAATCGCTGGCTGACCTCAGGGGCAAAACCGTCGCTGTAACCCAGCCCGCCGCCTCCACGGATTACGCCATGCGGATCGTGCTCAGACGAAACGGCTTGGAGCCGGACAAAGATGTGAAAATTCTCTTTACACAGGATATCAACGCGGTGTTTACCAGCGTCAATGTCGGCAACGCGGCGGCCGGCATCATGTCGGCGCCGACTTCACTTCGCGCCAAGGCGGCGGGGCTCAAACCCATCGTCAATGTCACTGAGCTCAAGATCCCGTTTCTTTTTACCGGTGTTCTGTCATCGCCCAAAATCATCCGCGAAAAAAACGAGGCCGTCATTCGATTTCTGCGTGGCTATATCGAGGCGATGGCGGTTATTCGAAAGGATAGAGAAGTCACGATCCGGTCGCTTGGCAAGTTTCTTAAAACGACGGACCGAGAAGTGCTCGAATCGGTTTACGAAGAGTATAAGGAAGTCTTTCCCCAATCACCCCTGGTGACGGCGGCAGAGGTCAAAGCGGTTCTCGATGCGGCGAAGAGTCCCAAGGCAAAGCAGATGAAGCCGGAGGAATTCTTCGATAACGCGTTAGTGCAGAAGATCCAGGCGTCGGGGTTCGTCGAGCAGGTAAATAAACGGTAGCATGGATAATTTGGACAACAGTTCCGAGCCGTTGCTCTAGTTCAGGGAACAGGGAGTGATTGGCTCCTACCTTTAGCCCCAAGCGAAAAATCTACCCAGGAGTAGACAATGGAACAACCGATTGAAGAAATGACACGTGTCGATCACAGGAAATTAACCCGCTTCGTCACCGCGGCTTTTGAAAAGCTCGGCGTGCCGCCGGGGGACGCGGCAATCGCCGCCAAAGCGCTCGTCGCCGCCGATCTGCGCGGCGTCGATACCCACGGCGTAATTCGCTTCAGCCCTCACGCCTGGTACGTAAAGTGGTTGACGGAAAGCTCCATGACCGCCCGTCCCAAGATTCGCGTCATTTCTGAGAACGCATCCACGGCGCTTGTCGATGGCGATTGCGGCATGGGGATGGTCATCGGATACCGGGCCATGGAGATGGCGATTGAGAAAGCCCGGAACTCCGGGGTCGCCATGGTCGGCGTGCGCAACAGCCGCCATTACGGCATGTCGGCGTACTACGCGATGATGGCCCTGCCGCACGACATGATCGGCATCGCCATGACCAACGCGAGCCGGCAAGTGGTCCCCACCTTTGGCTGCGCGGCGAAATACGGCACCAATCCGATGTGCTTCGCGGTTCCGGCGGACAAGCAGCAGCCATTCGTTTTGGACATGGCTACGACGACGGCCGCCGCCGGTAAGCTGGAGTTGGCGGCGCGGCTTGGAAAGTCGATCCCTGGCGGCTGGGCGCTGGACGAAAACGCCGCGTCAACCACGGACCCAAGGGTGGCGCAAAAAGCGCGTCGCTTGTTGCCGCTGGGCGGGACGCGGGAAAGCGGCAGCCACAAGGGTTACGGCCTGGCGATTCTCGTCGAGATTCTCTGCGGCGTGCTCACGGGCACGATCACCGCGCTCAACGCCAATCAAGATCCGCGCGGCCATTTTTTCGCCGCCGTGCGCGTCGATGCCTTTCGTCCCGCCGCCGAATTCAAACGAGACATGGACCGGCTGATCATCGATTTGAAATCGACGCCTCCGGCTGAAGGACAGGAACGGGTTTACGTGGCGGGAGAAATCGAATTCGAGACGGCGCAGGAGAGAGCCGAGCATGGCATCCCGTTGCATGACTCGGTGCTCAAAGGTCTGCGCGCCGTGGCCCAGCAGGTGGGGGTGGCTTACGACCTGGAATAGCGAGCAGCGTTCGGCTTCGGCTCTAAAAACTGCCGCGGCTGATGACCACTTCCTGCAACGGTGTGGTCGACGAGGAAACGCAGAAAAACGATCTCGACATCGTGCGCGAGGACCTCGAGTCTGTTCCTGTGCCTTACCTCACTGGACTAGCAAAAAGATGGCAAAATTGAGATCCATGGTTTAAGATCCCTCTGTGAATTATTCTGATATCCGATTATGCTTGGGAAATTGCCGGTTCACCGAACACGCGCGCCGAGAGATGGAATCAGAGCCCTTCGGACTTATCCGCGTTGACGAAGTGCTTGAAGCTCTGAACGGCGGCGAGATTATCGAGGAATACCTCGATGATCAGCCCTACCCAAGCTGCCTAATTCTGGGTCACACGCGAGCAAGAAGGCCGCTCCATATTGTATGCGCTCCTGTTTTAGCCGAGCAAGGATTGATCGTCATCACGATATATCAACCCGATCCGGCCAGATGGGAAGCAGATTTTAGACGGAGGAAACGATCATGAAATGTGTGATTTGTAAGACCGGTGAGGTAACAAAATCACCGGTCCAAGTCGAAGTTAAAGTTGGGTACGACCACCTGTTGACGACCGTCGAGGCGGAACGGTGTGTTGAGTGCGGCGAGGCTTATTACTCGGCGGAGACAATGCGGCAGCTTGATCGGTTACGAGACGAGTTTGCGCGCAAGGAGATTGCCCCGCGCTCGGTGGGTACAGTGTACCAGATTCCGTGAAAGACCTCCTTCTTGTATCGATGCGGTTTGAATCAATACGTGGCTAAAATAGACAACTCGGTGAGTTTGTCGCTAGGAAACATCGTCCTGAAGAATTCGGGAAAGTCATGGCAAGAGCAAAGAGGAAAACGACAGCAGATGCCGTTGAAATTCTCCACCGCCGTTATTATGCAGGCAAGCCGCAGCGAATCGCGGCTCTGGAGCAAGCACGAGCAAACGACCACGTCGCCCGCAAGCTAACGGCACTGAGAATTGCCAACGGGCTAAGCCAACGTCAATTGGCACAACTCATCGGAACCACAGCGTCGGTCATTTGTCGTCTCGAAGACGCCAAATACGAGGGCCATTCCCTGGCGATGCTCAATAGAATCGCCGCGGCCCTAAACCAGCGTGTCGAGATTCGTTTTGTGCCTGCAGAACGACGCCTGCGCTCCGCATAATTCCAGCCGACTCGACCGGCGACTGGAAACGATTCTTCGTCGGTAACATCAAAGGTAAAGCCGTGACCCAGTAAGTTCCCTTAGACTTCGTCCGGCTAGTCAACAATGTCTCGTATCCCGCGTATCCCGTCCACAGAAACTCTAGACGCGGCTTCTGCTAGGCGACAAAGTCTGCGACTGTTTCTTGAAAACGAAGAGTTGTCATATTATCTAGCCAAACCTTGTAAGTGCACTCGATCGGTTGACCAACTTCCGCAGACACTCTGATTGAAAAAATATATTCTTGTCTGGGATCTAAGTTTTTGTAACCCTCTAATGAGTAACAAAGCACCTCGATACCTAAGCCAGCCAGACCACCGTTAATTTTGTCAAACTGTATGATAGGAATGTATTCGATATCGCCGGGATTAATCGAAAATAATTGTTTTGTCGGTTGCGGTGTGCTTATCTTGGGCTCATCAAAGATAAAAAACAACGATGAACGATTCGGGATTAGAATTTTCTCAATTCTGACGTAGCAGCTTTCCAGTTTCTTGTTTGTGCAATTTTTGATCCCGATTCGGATTATCTTAATATTGGGATTGTCTGAGTTTACCTGCTCAAATGGTATTGATCCCTGCTGAAAGATAATCTCCCACGGCGAATCTTTGACGTTTTGTCTATTTTCTAGCGAAGAGGACTCGTTAAGACCCGTCTCCATAGCTGTTACCAGCTCATCAGCCAAGGATTCAATCCCATTTCTTGTCGTACCAGCAACGATGTTGGCAAGCGATGGCGAATAGGAAGTCACGTCGTTTTTATCAACGCCATACCAAACAGGAAGGATAACCTTTTGCTCTTCGATTTCTCTTTGCACGAGGCCGTCTAGCTCCCATCGCGGCCAATTTTTTTGAAAAAAGGCTTGGCTTAACACTACAATTCCGAATCGAGACTCCGACAATCCCAAATCAATTGATTGACGAAGGCTATCGCCGATTGTAAGTACCCAGCGATCATACCAAACCTTCAGCCCCCTTTTTTTTAACGCCTCCGCCAGAGGTTCCACAACGGAACTCTTATCCTCGCTAGCATGGGAAATGAAAACGTCCCAACTCTTGACCTTGTCGCCCTTTTTGTGCGCACTGCGTGCATTCATCTCTTCATTCTTCTCCAAACGCTCCCAACCGGCATGGGTCACAATTAATTCATCTCCTTTCATGATCTCGACATACCCTTTGCTAGCTAATTCAGATCGATGATAGACGGCTTCTACTGAGTTCTCTGCGTAAATCAATGGGTAATCCCATTCAGGGCTAAAGCGCGCTTTTGCGCCGTGATACCCAGTTCTTTTGGAAAGCAAAGTTAGGAGTCTATCAAGTTTCGTCGAAATTGGCGTTTTGGCAAAACGTTGAGAGATTCCCTGGAAGTTAGAATCGTCAAGTATCTCTGAAGCCTTCTCCGTTTCAGTACATTCGCGAGTATATGCAGACAGATAAGGCGCAATTTTTGGTTTGATCGACTTCGTTCTCAAAAGAAGTCCTGTAATTTTGACCGAACCACATCGGCGACACTCGATTTGATACACATCTATATATGAGGCTAACGCGGAGACTCCGTTTGGCTCGGCGCCACACAGTGGACATTGGGTCAAATCCCTACCGTTCATTTCAAACACGCTCCTCACACTGGGGGCTAAATCAGGCCTCTAATATTGCTCTTTCCCCGTCAGTTTAAGAGATCAGCCAATCGTAGACTAATGAAGTTTGAGATAACGGGCAACTTTTACTTGACTGCGCCCGGCCTAAAACTCATCCCGGAAGAGGAAATCAATGACGCAATCCAGGCCATTACGCATAGGGCTCATCGGCGCGGGCCGGCGAGATAGAATTCGAGACGACGGAATTCCAGACCTGCCTCAGAATCTGACCGTGAATTCGGTACGCCTCGTGGCATACTAAAATGGCGTCTCTTCTTCCGAAACTTTTACGGGCATCCAAGGATAATCTTCTGTGGCAGAAATAAAGTCGGAGATTGCGGCGATTCGACCCCAATATTCTGGCAATTCTTCGTCTGGTGATTGAGATCGGAGTGGAGCGGTATTAACCCTCCACTGCGGCACTTCGCCATCTGTTGCCCGCGCTACAATGATGGCTCCCTGCACAAGTCTTCCCCGTGCAAGCTGGTCTTCTCTCAATAAAGCGGTTTCTTCACTTATCTGGGCAAGGACTCGCTCAAGACTTTCTTTGATATCAGCATATTTTTCTGCCAGATTTCGTCGACTGAATGTGAGACCGATCTCCTTGTGCCCTACGGGTATTAGTTCCTCCGACACGCGCAGGACGGGTAGTCGCTCGGTAACGAAAAGTACATAATCGCGTAAAGTATCTTGGGTTAGTAAAATCGCCGGTGTATCAAGATTCGTGATACGGTACCGCTGGAAAGAACGATCCCGGTTTGGAGAACCACTTAAGTGCGTGATGCCATACCGCAGAGTAATTTTCACCCAGCGTTCGTCTTTGCTTTGCAGAAAATTCATTGTTACCTGATCTGTGCCCAGCGTTCGAAGTTGCGTGTACCAATCTTCGGTAGTGTTTGTAGGTACGCCCTGCGGACACTGAATTATCTCGATTAAGGTCCTTTCAACTTCTGAGAGCATTTGGTTTGCATTTAATTTGACCACTTCAACGTCGTTCGGACTCAACGGTCGGAAGTGTGCGAGGCCGTTCCGAATAGTTCCGATCTCCTGAAGCTTAAGCGTGACGACACTTTTCGCTGCAAAAAAGTACCCTTTGAAAACTGGCCAGTATGAGTCATGGATTATTAGCCGGACGAGCTCTCCACTGGTCAGGTGCATAAGTGATGATTGGATAGGATAGCTCAAATAGCCGAACATTTTGCCTTGCTCAATGCGCCGCCTAGCGAGCGCCCCAATCGTTGTTTTTGCCTCCTCGTCGCTTGAAATTTCTAGGTCCTTCCATTTCGGGCCGAACTGTTCTTTCAATACGAGATACACGAACAGCCGCAGCGCATTCTCGACACGAAAAAGAACCGTGAGGGCTTCGTAATAATGCGGATACAGCCAGGACGACGGTACATCCAATTTGCCATCAGGTACCTTTGCCGCTTTTTCCCACAGCATATTCCCAGCCTCCTATTAATTGTTGAGGAATTCAGGTTCGGTAACGAGGAATAAGCAAATACTGAATTAGTAGATTCTGAGCAACAGTATAGTGGTTAGCTGTTCGTTAGCAAGCCAGAATGTCTGATGGCGTGCCAGACTTGAGTAACGGGAAGTTGTTGATTAGCTGGACAAATGTCTGGTTACTTAAACATTCCCGCCGTCACCAGCTCCTTCACAAAGCGATCATCGACGAACTGATCCCACTTGGCGCTTTTGGCTTTGGGATTCTCGGAGGAGGCGAGGACCGCTTCGAGGGCGGTTTGCGAGGGCATGGGAATCCGCTCCCAGGCCTTTTCATAAGCATCGAGCGCTTCGTTGAGCTGGGCGGGGTCGGTGGTCTTGGTGAACTTGGACAGGACGGCTACCGCTTCAGGGCGGTTGTTACGCAGGTAATCCAGCCCTTCGCCGGCGGCGCGCACGAAACGGCGCACAACTTCCGGATTCGCAGCGATATAGGAGCGAGTAGTGCCGATGGCATGTTGCACGAACGGTAGCTTCAGCGCCGTGATGTTGAGTAATTCTTTGAGGCCGAAGCTCCTTGCCGTCAGCGTGCTCGGCGCGGTGATCAGCGCGGCGTCGATGATTCCCTGTTGCAGCGCCGCCACCAGCCCGGGGATTTCCTTGAGGTAGGCGAACTTCACGTCCACGTCCGGCTTGAGACCGTTTTGCGTGAGCACCTTACGTCCGGCGATATCGGTGGGCGTGCCTTTGTTGGTCGCGCCAACCGTCTTGCCCAAGAGTCCCTTGACGCCGTTGATTTCCGGCTTGCCGTAGAGGGAAAGTACAAAACTGTTGATCGGGCACATGATGTAAATTGCATCGGAGCCGGCCAGGTTGGCTTCGAGAATTTGCGGACCCGCGGTGACAAACTGGACCTTGCCGCCGACCAGCGCCTGGACCGCCTGATTCGTGGCTATATGCGTAAGATCGATATTTAGACCGCTTTTTTTGAAGAAGCCTTTTTCTTGAGCGATCCACAGGTAAACCGGATCGGTGGAGATGACACCGTAGACGGCCGTGGCCTGGGGCAACGTATCGGCGGCATGCGCGGCGCCGCATAAATATAACGAGACAAAAGCAAGAAAGATCGCGGCACGTGAATGGTTGCCCTTCATGTCAATCCCCCATGTTACTATAGTTCAAGGTTTTCGCAGTCAGGCTGCGCAAATTTGCCGGGAGTCGAAGAATCTCGAATTCGGATATTGCTCCCGCCAAGGCGCCAAGATGCTACGTGACAGGCCCAAGGCCTGTCATCCCGAGCGAATGCGAGGGATCTAAGAAAGATTTCTCCCTTTGGTCGAATTGACAATTCATTCTTCCTTTGCGCCTTTGCGCCTTTGCGTCTTTGCGGGAGATTTTCCGAATTTTGGTTGCGGCTCGACCGCGCTGTGTCGATGCAGTTTCTATGCGCCTAGAAGCTCCCGCGCGAAATGACCACTTCCTGGATCACCACGTCTTTTATCGGCCGGTCGCGCAGGTCGCGCGGCGCGTTGACGATGGCGTCGACGACGTTTTGGCCTTTGACCACTTCGCCAAAAACGCTGTGCTTGCCGTCGAGCCAGGGAGTGGGCTTCTGCGTGATGAAGAACTGGCTGCCGTTGGTATTCGGTCCGGCGTTGGCCATGGAGAGAATACCGGGCTTGGAGTGCTTTAAGTCGGGATGAAACTCGTCTCCGAAGCGATAGCCAGGCCCGCC
>Ga0326597_10013211_pt1 | contig 10860 bp, 13 predicted proteins | sample RVTome_12_FD_203789 | JGI IMG/M metagenome (GOLD analysis project Ga0326597, IMG submission 203789) | Soil microbial communities from uranium-contaminated site in the Upper Colorado River Basin, Wyoming, United States - RVT100D185 | ecosystem: Environmental > Terrestrial > Soil > Contaminated >... | reverse complement strand
AGATAATCGTAACGCTGCATTATTTCACTCCGAGGACGCCTTTGGTTAGGAGCACGGCGACGGGCCTCTTGGAATCCTCGGCCAAAATTTGCGCGCCGCGCAAGGTTTCGTCAATCTCGTCGCTCTTGCGCAGAACGTAGCTGCGGACGCCCAGCGCGTGTAGCACGGGCTCGGTCACCGAGCCGAGCGTCGTGAAACCGCGATCGCCGATATCGCCGGCGTAATAGATCAAGAGTAAAATCGGGATTTGAAACTGCAGCGAGGTCGTGGTGAGCGCATTGCAGCTGTTTAAAAATCCAGCATTCTGCATGATCAGCGCGGTTTTTTTGCCGGCGAGGTAGGCGCCGGCGCAGATGCCGATGCCTTCTTCTTCCCGGCAAAGTGGCACATGCTTGAGCGCGCGATCATGCTCGACGGCGCGGATGACCTCCACCATTTTTTCGTCGGGGAGCGTCGCCACGAAGTCGATCGCGGCTTTTTTGAGACCGCCGACGATCGCCGCGGCGCATTGTTTAGGGTCCATGGTGTTCGCGATGGTGTTTCGCACCGGTCTCCGGCGCAAATACCGGCGGCGGTCATTTTCCCTAGCCCTCGACGCGAAAGCAACAGACTGCCGCCCCACCCTCCGCATACTCCGAACGTGAGGACGTTGTCAAGCAAAGTGGAGCCCCCTGAAATCACCATCAAAACACGGGCCGCATATCATGTGATTTGGATTGCCTGTTCAAGTTATCAGCAGTAGCCTCTTTCACTTCAGTGACACTATCTTCTCAATGGACTTGGCGGGGATACGCTTTGGAGAAGTTGTTTCACCGATACGGGGTTTACCAGCCACGACTCGGTTGGAGCGAACAGGGACTCCCTTCTGGAGGAGGATAGTCTCTCGTACCTGAGGTCTCTTCGGGACGCCATAGCGTCGTTGCGCAGTGCTGGATCCCAGGGGACGTCCTGCCGTAGCTCTTGAAGTCATATGAGTTCCTGGCCTCAGCCCGCTCCTGATCTCCCGCCGTGCCTGTGCCTTGGTTGTATAACGGAAAACCTGTCGATCACGTTGGAGCAGGCGCGCCGGTGTTTTACGGTCACGGACAAGATCACGACGAAGTTTTTGGGCAAGCCCTTTATTCACCGCTTTTGAGACGCTCTTGGCCGCCCCGCGGGCCGCCGCTTTCCCAACTGCGCTTGCCTCTAAGCTAGCCAACGATTGGGGTCAACGATTGGGGTCGGCGGCGATTGGCGATCGATTGCGATAGGGGTCGGATCTTTACTTTTGACACTGGTACAAATTGAGGTTCGATGAATGTCACAAGGAAAGATTTGACACCATCTACTTCACGTAAAAGACTGACATCGGAAACCTCGCCAGGCGAAACCTCCCGCGTCACCTTCAGCGCCAGTTTTGCCTGATCTATAACTAAGCGAAGCCCATCTTGCGGGATATTTCCATCCAAGTTAAACACTCTCGAGGTAGAATCGTAGGTAGCAGTAGCGTTTTCCCTACCGGTCATGCCCCATTCCATCAGGACCTGGATAGCACCGTCTCGGTTCTGGCGAATATAACGGTTGGCCTTGATCAGGGCTCTGATCGCTCTTTCAACCTCATCAAAAGCGCCTAGTTCGATATCTCGAACTTTTGCTCCGCTGTGAATATCCGCCGCACCTTTTTCTCTCCGTCCTGCTTCGCTTATCCGGTAGCAGCGTTGCATTCGCAACCCACGACTAAAGAAGGGAAAACAGATCATGACATTGAAAACCTACATGCGGTTATTATGCTTGACCACAGAAGTGTTTTTGTATACCGTATCGTTATACTATACAGCAGACAGGGCCGCGCGTGATTGAGAGCATAAAACACAAAGGGCTTAAAAGGCTGTATGAGAAAAACGACCGCAGCGGAATTCGGCCCGATCTGGTCGACAAAGTGCAGAAGGTTTTGTCCGCCTTGGACGCGGCGGGCAGTCCACAAGATATGGCCCTGCCGCTGTTTCGGTTTCACCCGCTGACAGGGAACCGGCGCGGCACCTATGCCGTTACAGTTAAGGCCAACTGGCGTATTACGTTCAGCTTTCGCCAAGGCGCTGCTTGCGACGTGGATTTAGAGGATTATCATTGACGGAGGGCAAACGATGCCGATGAAAAAACCCAACCATCCCGGCGATCTTATTCGGGATTGTCTTGAAGAACTCAAAATTACCATTACGGACGGGGCCAAGGCGCTCGGCGTGACGCGCGCAACGCTTTCCCGCATTCTGAATGCTAAGGCGAGTGTATCCCCGGAAATGGCCGTGCGCCTTGAAAAAGCGCTCGGCAGTTCGGCGGGCTTCTGGCTTCGGCTTCAGCTGAACTACGATTTGGCGCGGATACAGACCCGGAGCGGAAAAATTCACGTGCACCGTCTCGCCCCACCCTCACCCTAATCCTGTCGATCAACGCCGAATAATCTGCGATGTACCCCGCAATACCTCCTGTTTTGCGACGGCGTCTGCCCGTTTGCGCCTCATTCGAAGCGCTTCTCGGCTGCGGGAGTCCGGGTGCTTCGCCCGCCAGCGCTGCCAGTATTGGCGCTCGTGCGCCCAGTCGCGTATCTTCACCTGCCGAGCCTGGCGCCACTCCGCGTCCTTGCTCCGACCCGTGTGTCCTAGAGGATGGATTGTAACGAGTGTTATGCCGGCCGCCGCTCCCCATGTTTTCGTGTTTTCGCAATTGCGAAAACACGAAACAATGACGCTGACGTTTTATAAACGCAAATATCGCATCTGACACCGGGACGTCGCCTCGGCAAGGAATTCCGCGTCATTCATCGTTTCCTAAAACGCCCGGCGGAAGAGCTGGACACGATCCTTCGGTGTGTTCGGCGAACATGAGTAGAATATGTGATCGCATTAACGTCGTGCATCACTATCTGGATCAACTTCCGTCCCAGCCCCCCCAAGCTATCCGCCCAAGGCGGAGTGGGACTTCCCTCATCAAATTGAGAGGTCACCTTATGGATCACGACAGCAATTCATCTGGACACGCAGAGTGTTCTGCCTGCCCCCTGCGAGCCCGCGCGTTCTCTTGTCCAGGGATACAACCCGGCGCGTAATAAAAGCGGTAATGACATCTGACACCGGCTCCGTCTCCTGAATGAACTACCGCGCGGCTGGTCATGCCGCTTTGCGTCTTGCTCTCTTGGCTGGCTCCAACCTGATGCTACACCCCATGGCTGACAAAACATTCATGACGGTCCCGATCCGTGGGTTCCTGCCTTTTGAAAGTGCTTTATAAAGGCTTTCCCGATTGAGGCCCGTAGATCCCGCGATCTGCGTGAAGCCATAGGCCCGCGCAACGTCTCGAAGTCCCAAAAGCAAAAGATCCGGGTCGTTTTCTTCGAGAATAACATTCAGATACGCGATTGCGTATTCTGGATCCTTGAGCCGTTTGTCCAGACCTTCCTCGTAAGCTCTGTTCGCCGGATAGATTTTGTTTCTTTTTATTTTCATCTTAAGGTCCTTTCCTTCCAATCGCTCCAATATCGCTTCGCTAACTTGATCGCGTCTTCCTGCCGCTTTTTCGTGCTCCCAAGAAGCAAGACGACCAGCGTCGTACCGTGTTCACCGAAGTAGATCCGGTAGCCGGGGCCGTAGTCCAAGACGATCTCTTGTACACCCTCACCTACGGATTTATGTTGTCCCAGGTTGCCGAGCCGGACTTTGGCGACCGTCTTTTCTATATGTAACTTTGCCCGCCGATCCGCCAACCCGTTCAACCATCCCTGAAAGACATCTTTCCCGTCGTGTGACACGTAGGTTTCGACATTCCTCGGAACGGCTTGCGGCATACGTTGAACCCAAATGTAGCCAATTGGCTACGGCCTGTCAAATCGTTCGTGTCTCCCCGTCATTGCAGCGTTTGAATGCTCGCGAACGCTGGCCGCTTTTTCAGGAGATCCAAAAACGTCGAACCTTGCGTGATCCGACCCGTGTGTCCTAGAGGATGGATTGTAACGAGTGTTATGCCGGCCGCCGCTCCCCATGTTTTCGTGTTTTCGCAATTGCGAAAACACGAAACAATGACGCTGACGTTTTATAAACGCAAATATCGCATCTGACACCGGGACGTCGCCTCGGCAAGGAATTCCGCGTCATTCATCGTTTCCTAAAACGCCCGGCGGAAGAGCTGGACACGATCCTTCGGTGTGTTCGGCGAACATGAGTAGAATATGTGATCGCATTAACGTCGTGCATCACTATCTGGATCAACTTCCGTCCCAGCCCCCCCAAGCTACGCGGCCTCTGACTCTTCCCGCCGTGGGACTTCTCTCATCCAATGAGAGTCACCCTATGGCTCACGACAGCAATTCATCTGGACATGCAGAGTGTTCTGCCTGGCCCCATTGACAGCCCCCATCGATAAAAAAAAGTCATGAAATAAAAGACCCCGCGCCCACGCCTCACCTCACCTGTTGCTCTTGAACCCAAGGTGGCTTAGTATAATTTCCATGAATCTCGGTATCGATCTTACGGATCTTCTTGTTCGCACTCCGCAAGGAAGCTGGCGAATTGCCGGCACACGCATTTCTCTCGATAGTGTGGTTTATTCCTTTTGTGAAGGTGCGACCCCGGAGGAGATTTGCCAGGACTTTCCCGGTCTATCTCTTGCCCAGGTTTACGCAACTATAGCCTACTACCTGAATAACCGTGAACAGGTCGACCGCTATCTCCAAGGAGCACAGCAATCCGCAGAAGATCTTCGACAGGATCTCAAAACCCGTCACAGTGACTTCCTCACAGATCTCCGCCAACGGCTTACTGCCGCCCGGCAGTCGGCAACACCGACGTGAGCAGGGGTGGCAGAAAAACTCTACTTCTTCCTCGCCAGCAACGCTGAAATCTCCGGCGTCTGCATCCCTTCCTTGAGCATGCTGCACGTCCCCTTTTCGAGAATCTCTTGTGCAAAGCGCTTCGCGCCGCTGATCGCCGCTTTAAGAAACCCGGAACCGTAACTGACTCGCGCCACGCCCAAATCCTGCAACTCGCTCACGCTCGGTGTTGTTCGCGGGCGACCGCGCTTCAGTCGGACCCAGATGATCTTGCCAGCCGTTGTAAATCACCTTGGCAATGCACGAGACTTTCGGAATTCCGAATATCCGAAAGTCTGCGCGGCTGCTGTGACGCGATATCACCAGAATCAAAACAAGCTGGAATGATTGACGGATTGGGTTTAGTTGAGACAGTTGAAATTTGACAATACAGGTTCACGATGCTAAAAATCTGTATTGTTATTGGAGCGGTTACAAATGAAACCAACCTTTCTGAGGAAGAACTATCGGCTGGACGTAGCTAAGCTGCGCAACGCGCAGAAATGGCTTCACACTAAGACTGAGACCGAGACTATTCATAGAGCCCTGGAGTTGGCCGCTGACGAGGCGGAATTAGCGAAGGCGTTGAAAGAGCTTCTGGATAAAGGCAGGGGACACATCGGGGATGCCTCCTCAGACCGGTCGTAAAATCATTTTCGACACCAACGTCTACATTAACGCTATCCATGGAGGAGCAGGCAGCAAACCATACCGCCTATTATTTGATTCCTTGCCTTCTACCTACCTTTGCTCCGTTGTTTCCGCCGAACTTTACCTTGGGGCTTTAGATCTTCGGGGCATACGACTCATCCAGGGCTTTGTCTTCCGATCCGAGAAAGTCGGGCGAGTTGTTACACCAGTCACGGCTCTTGGAATGAATCAGCGAGAATTCTAGCGAAGATTAGCCAGAAAGAGCCTAAGTACAACTCTAAGTTGACCACTCTATTGAACGATACTCTAATAGCGCTGTCCGCTTTACAGATAGGCGCCACGGTCTGCACCGGAGATAAAGAAGATTTTGAGCTGATTCGCCGTTATAAACGCTTTGCCTTGGAAATTATTGAGTGACGGCCTGCCGCGCAAAGATTGTCCATAATCCAATAGTGCAAAAAATGCGAATCCGAGTTCTATATTAGCTTTAGCTCGCGTGACCTCGTACTGAAGGCTCTAACGTCTGGGCTATTACCGAATTTCCGAAATGCTCGAATAAGGTGCGGAGCGCCGCCATGATTTGGTTTCGGCCCGCGTGAGAAGGAGTCGGGTCAGGTATTCGTATCGACTTAATTGGAAACCTGTCGCAGCGGCCGATCCTCGACCTGCTGAGCCCGACTCTCTGCGTAGCTGGCACACAAACGGCTCACAATCGACGGATCGCGGTGAAGTTCTTTCCCTGACGCCTTCACCCTCTTGCCACTCGACTCGCGCGCCAGATACACCAACATCGATCTGGCTCTCACCCATTGTCTTTGCCTGCCCGGCCGCATGAGCGTGCGCGCCCTGGTTTGGCAGTGCTTGACCTCCGCGTCTGTAGATGTACGATCGCTTGGGTCAAGGGGAAGATTTGTACTAGGGAATAAAGTTGCTGCATGCGACGGCGCCTTGGAGTCTAGAGGCGTGTTAGAAGTGGAGCCCCACGGGCAATCCCGTGGCACCTCCCAATACGCCCGTGGGGCGGAATCCTGAGCAGGAGTACCCGGCCAAGGCCGGGGGCTCGAGTCGAAGAGTCAGAGCGAATCTCGGCAGCGTGGACTTCCTCTTGACAGAACAACCGCAGGTTCTATAGTTATCGTCGTAAATGGGCGTCACGGAAAAGGAAGTCAAAGTCAGCGAAAAGCATGTTTGGGTCGGCGTGGAAGGCCAACATGTCTACCTGGGACTCACCAACTATATCCAAAAGGAGCTCGGTACTGTCATCTCCATCGAATTACCGGAGGTCGGCGATAAAATCGAGGAGGGTGAAATGTTCGCCGAGCTTGAATCGGTCGCCACGGTTCATGAGCTGGAATCGCCGGTGTCGGGCACCGTGCTTTCGGTCAATTCGGAATTGGAGTCTCGGCCCTCGATCATCAACGAAGACCCGTACAATGAGGGCTGGCTGGTCGAAGTTCGGTTGACGGATCTTACCGAGCTTGACGCGCTCATGGACATGGATGAGTACTATCACTTCGTCTTTTCGGACAATTCGTAGGTTCTCATTAACTGCGCCCGCGCTCGTCCTGTTCTCAACATTAAGCTGGCTGCCGGCGTACGCGGCGCAAGCTGGCCCGCGCGCATCGGAAGGTCACGATCCATTCGCGCGCGCTCGGGCCGAGATGATCGAACGCGATCTGCGGGGGCGCGGCATCAAGAGCGCGCGGGTGCTGGCGGCGATGGACGCCGTGCCGCGCCACCTCTTCGTGCCCGAGCCGTTGCGCGCCGCGGCCTACGAAGATCGACCGCTGCCGATCGGCGCCGGCCAAACCATCTCGCAGCCCTACATTGTCGCGTTCATGACCGAATTGTTGCAGCTCAAGGGAAACGAAAAGGTTTTGGAAATCGGCACCGGGTCGGGCTACCAAGCGGCGGTGCTGGCCCGGCTCGCGCGGGAAGTGTGCTCCATTGAAATTCTCCCGGCGCTCAGCGAGCGGGCCAGAGAGGTTCTTTTGCAACTCGGCGTCGCCAACGTTCAACTTAAAGTGGGAGATGGCTTTTTCGGCTGGCGGGAAAAAGGACCGTTTGAGGCGATTCTGCTGACCGCGTCGGCGCCAAAAATTCCCGAACCGCTGTGGCAGCAGCTGCGCGAAGGCGGACGGTTGGTCATGCCGCAGGGCGAGGAACGGCGGGCGCAGCGATTGATGCGGTTCACCAAAATCGGAGGCAAACCTGTTGCCGAGGATCTTACCGGGGTGCTCTTTGTGCCGCTGACAGGGGCGATTCGGGAGGAGGCGCGCTGAGCGCTGCGGTCCAGCTCTTTCTTGGCTGGGTCGAGGGAAAGCGATAGATGACTTCCCCGGGACGCACAAGATTTAGCTCTTCGCGCGCGACCTGCTCCAGATAGAGGTCATCGGTGCGCAGCCGCGAAATGCGCTTGCGCAGGGCCTCGTTTTCATTCTGCAGACGGTAGTTTTTCTCATCCAGCGTGATTTTCTCGCCTCGTAGGCGCCATAAATGAATCGCGCCCCGCTCTCCAACAATAGTGTATATGAAGAGCAGGAGGATTAGCGCCGTTAAAAGAAAGAGCGGCCAACGGCTCGATATTTGCGCGAGTAACTTCATCTGCGCGGGTTAAACGGATAGTAATATAGCATAATTTATGCTTTTGTGCTGGTAACTATTTTTTGGGGGCGGGTGATGAAAATACAACGGGTGCGCGCGCGCGAAGTTTTGGATTCAAGGGGACAGCCCACGGTGGAAGTCGAAGTGACGCTGAAAAACGGCGTCATCGGCCGGGCCACGGTTCCCTCCGGCGCTTCCACCGGCGTCCACGAGGCCGTGGAGCTGCGCGACGGCGGCAAGCGTTTTTCGGGCAAAGGCGTGGTGCGCGCTGTCGCCCATGTCAACGAGAAAATCGCGCCACGATTGCGCGGTAAAGAAGCGAAAGAGCAGGGAGCGATCGACCGGATCATGCTCGCTCTCGACGGCTCGCCGAACAAGGGTAAACTCGGCGCTAACGCGATCCTTGGAGTCTCCTTGGCGGTCGCCCACGCCCAGGCGCGCGCTCAAGGCATTTCCCTGTATCGCTATCTCGGCGGCGCCGCCGCCAAAATCCTGCCGGTGCCGATGTTGAACGTGCTCAATGGCGGCGTTCATGCCGACAACAACGTCGACGTGCAAGAGTTCATGATCGTCCCCTATGGCATGAAGAGTTTTGCTGAAGCGCTGCGGGCCGCCGCGGAAATTTTTCTGACTTTAAAAAGGGTCTTGCATGATCGCGCGCTGTCCACCAGTGTCGGCGACGAGGGCGGTTTTGCGCCGCAGGTCAAGAGCAACGCCGAAGCGATCGAGCTCTTGCTGGAGGCGATCCTTCAGGCGGGCTACAAACCGGGATTGCAGGTTGCTCTGGCGGTGGATGTAGCCTCCAGCGCGTTCTTTGAGGACGGTAAGTACTTTTTCAAGAAATCGGATGGATGTGCGCGCGGACGAGAGGAAATGGTCCGGCTCTATGAGGATTGGGTGAGGCAATATCCGATCATTTCCATCGAAGATGGGTTCGCCGAGGACGACTGGGACGGTTGGCGCATGATGACCCAAGCATTGGGCAAATCCATTCAGTTGGTCGGCGATGATATTTTCGTCACCAATAGGGCTCGGCTCCAGCAGGGCATCGATTCCGGCGTGGCCAATTCCATTCTCATAAAGGTCAACCAGATCGGCTCGCTCACAGAAACTCTCGACACCATGGCGCTGGCAAAAAGCGCCGGCTACACGACCGTCATTTCTCATCGCTCCGGTGAAACCGAAGATGTGACGATTGCCGATCTCGCGGTGGCGACCAACGCGGCTCAGATCAAGACCGGCGCTCCCTGCCGCGGCGAGCGCACGGCGAAATACAACCAGCTGTTGCGAATCGAAGAGGAGTTGGGCAGGCGAGCGGTTTATGCCGGGAAAAACGCCTTTCTCGCCCGGCGCTAGTGTGGTGTCTCAGAAGTTCGTTTGAAAACTCCAAACGATAGCAGCGGCTGAAGTCGCACTCAAATCCCCCTTTGTCCCCCTTTTTCAAAGGGGGAATTTTCTCCGTAGGACTCTAACCCCTCTTTGGAAAAGAGGGGAAGGGGAGATTTTTGGGCAGAATGAGACGGAAATTATGTGGCGAACCCTTGGGCCAGGACACTAGCCTTGGCTTGAAGCGATCCGCGTCGGCGTTGCGAGCGGGTGCTCTGCGCCGAAAACGGGAGACGCTCGCGGAAAAAAGCGCCAGGGCTCGTAGCATCGCGAAACGCTTGGCACTCGCCTATCCGGACGTCGAGTGCCCGCTGATCCATCGTAATCATTTCGAGCTTCTCGTGGCGGTTATCCTTTCCGCCCAATGCACCGACGCGGCGGTGAACAAAGTTACCCCGGAACTTTTTCGCCGTTATCCCGACGCGGCGGCGCTCAGCCGCGCTTCCACCCGCGACATCGAAGCGCTGATCCGTACCCTCGGCTTGTTCCGCGCCAAGGCGAAATCCCTGCAACGGTGCGCCCAACAATTGGTTGATGAGTTCGAGGGCCAAGTGCCAGCCGCGATGACGGAGCTAACGAAACTCGCCGGTGTAGGGAGAAAAACCGCCAATGTGATTCTCGGCCACGCCTTCGCCGTTCCCGGCATCGCGGTGGATACGCACTGCAAGCGGCTGTCCAATCGCCTCGAACTGACCCGCGAGCAGGACCCAACCAAGATCGAAAGAGACCTTGGGTGTCTGCTGCCGTCCAAGGAATGGACCGGCTTTTCCCACCGCCTGATCATCCACGGTAGACGCGTCTGCCATGCGCGCAAACCGAACTGCGGCGGCTGCGTGTTGAGACAATGGTGTCCTTCGCGGGATCTGGCGTGATTGCGTCTTTGCGTCGGCCCGTCCGCGGTGACCGCATCGCCGGCGCCGTGGTGAAAATCACCGCAGCCACCGTGATCTGGGCGTGCCGGAGGCTGGCTGCGATGGCTGCTGAGATCCCAGCCGTTTAAAACTCGAAGGCGACCTCCAATTTAAAATCGGGCGACGCCAGATGCACGCAGACGACTTCGCTTGCCCGTAAGGCATAGGGCTTCGTCGTCGTCTCGTACACTTCGGGGGGCAACATGGTAAAGGTCATGCCATCCTCCGATAGTCTGGCGCAGGCGTTTCCGTTGGCGATATTGACAAACTCCTTGGTTGCGTCGAGGGCGAGCTCGTCCGGCGTCTTGATATTGTCATCCAGCATGGTTGACGCCATCTGAAGCAACAGTTTCGCCGGCACCGACAAGAGGTACTTGAATTCGACGTTGCTACCCGCGATCTTTTGCGCAATCACCCAGCGAAACAAGCGCACCTTATCTTTGCCCATTTCACAGCGCTCGATTTTGATGT
>Ga0326597_10013210_pt1 | contig 10861 bp, 15 predicted proteins | sample RVTome_12_FD_203789 | JGI IMG/M metagenome (GOLD analysis project Ga0326597, IMG submission 203789) | Soil microbial communities from uranium-contaminated site in the Upper Colorado River Basin, Wyoming, United States - RVT100D185 | ecosystem: Environmental > Terrestrial > Soil > Contaminated >... | reverse complement strand
GCATCCGCTGCACGGGGGAACCATGCATACCAAGGCCGTCTACCGGGCCGCGCAGGCAGCGAACGAGGCGGGGCTCGTGACGCTGCGCTTCAACTTCCGGGGCGTGGGCGCGAGCACGGGAAGCTACGAAGAGGGGGTCGGGGAGCGTGAAGACGTGACGGCCGCGATCGACTGGCTGGTCGAGCATTATGGGGGGCTTCCCTTGGTGGTTGGAGGCTTCTCGTTCGGCTCCATGGTCGGGCTGTCGGTCGGGGTGCGCGACGACCGGGTGGCGGGGCTCTTAGGGCTCGGTCTCCCGCTTCGTAACTTGAACTACGACTTCGACTTCCTGGGGGAGACGGCGAAGCCGACCCTGGTCGTGCAGGGCGAGAACGACGAGTTCGGCTCGGGCGAGGACGCGGCGGCCGTGCTGGGGAAGCTGGGGGATCACATCACGCTGGTCCGCATCCCAGGGTCGGACCACTACTTCGCGAACAGACTCGACGAACTGAGGGCCGCGGTGCGAGGCTATTATCAGGGCGGTCCGGGAGCACAGCTCCTGACGAGCGTCCAGTAAGTCCGGAAGGAGGGCGGATGCGCAACCGTGAGCGGGTCTTGCAGAGTCTGGAGAACGTCTACCGAGGCGCGTTCAGCGCGGCGGAAGAGGCCGGAGACGCTTCGACGATGGCGCGCCTGGACCTGGAGTATCAGCGCGACCAGCTGCAGCTCGAGGTCCTGCTGGACATCCGGGATCTGCTGGCGCCGGATCAGCCCGACATGGCGACCTCGCTCCTCGAGAAGGCCCAGCAGATCCGGCGTCTCACCAAGCTGCGTCCATGAAACTCTATACTCGAGGGGGCGACGGAGGAGAGACCTCGCTCTTCGGCGGTGGCCGCGTAGGGAAGGGCCATGCGCGCATCGAGGCGATCGGGGACATCGACGAGCTGAACGCGACGCTCGGCTTGGCGCTGAAGGACGTAGGAGACGCGCCCGTGCGGGAGCGCTTGGAGTCGATTCAACACGACCTCTTCGCGCTCGGCGCGGAGCTCGCGAGCCCTCCGGCCACATCGGGTCGGACGAAGCCGAAGACGCCGGGCCTGCCCGAGGGCCGCACCGCGGAGATCGAGCGTTGGATCGACGAGGCGCAAGAGGATCTCCCTCCGCTTACCGCGTTCGTCCTTCCGGGGGGCGTGCCGGCCGCGGCCGCGCTCCACCTCGCGCGCACGGTGTGTCGCAGGGCGGAACGGTCGGTCGTGCGGCTGTCCGCGTCGGAGCACGTCGACCCCGTGGTGGTCGCATACGTCAATCGACTGTCCGACCTTCTGTTCGTGCTCGCGCGCGGCGAAAACCACCGGGCCGGGGCCCGAGATGTGGAGTGGCTGAAGGCTCCTGGAACGCCTCCCTGAGACCGCTTGCGGCTCGTTGCCCGATCATACAGCTTGTGGTTTCTCCCGCCAGCGGCGAGAACACAAGGACGCCAGACATATGACCTACATCATTGCTGAGCCCTGCATCGACACCAAAGACGGAAGCTGCGTCGAGGTGTGCCCTGTGGACTGCATCTACGAGGGCGACGACCAATTCTATATTCAGCCGGATGAGTGTATCGATTGCGGTGCCTGCGAGCCCGAGTGTCCGGTCCAGGCCATCTTCCCCGACACGGACATCCCCGACCAGTGGACCAGCTACCTCGAGAAGAACAAAACACACTTCGAGTAGTGGGTCGGCGCTTCGGGAGCCGATGAACGGAAAAGAAAAGTGCGGCGGAGGGCTCTAGCGCCTTCCGCCGCACTTTTTTCGTTTGCCTACTCGGACGTGGCTCGCGTCAAAGGCCTGCCTCCCGGATGCGCTCGATGGACGGAAGCGATGCCTTGGTGTCTCCGGAGACCACACGGGGCCCCTTCGACTCCTCTTCCTTCTGCTGGCGCACCAGGAGGAAAGTCGTAGCGAGCGCTGCGGCACTGAGCAGGCCGAGCGTGAACTTCTTCATGCTACTCCTTCCGGTGATGGACCACACTGCCTGGTTGGGTGCAGGAATCACGCCAACCGGGGTATGGACTCCGTGGGCACAGAAACCGTTGAATCTCGCGCTTTTTGGCGACGTTGCGTAGAGGTCTCCGCGCGGGGTGTGAGGTGAGTTCGCTACACCTCGTAGACGTATGAGGACACGACAACGTGACGGGGCCTCAGCCGCAGGGCTGAACGGGAGCTATTATGGGTGCAGGTCCAAGGAGCATCGAGACGATGACGAGAGATACTAAAGGGGGCGGAGCGCCCCCGAATCAGACGCGCCAGGTCACGATCGACGCGCTTTGCGAGCACTTCGCGAACGACGCGATCACGATCGAGGACTTCGAGTCCCGCGTCGATGCCGCGCACCAGGCCACCACGACGGACGAGCTACGCGAGCTGCTGCGGGACCTACCGTCGGGCAACTTGCCGGCGGTGGCGGGGGGAGCGTTGCAGCCCGCCGGTAGCCACGAGTATCCGGCCGCGACGTTCACCCACTCGAAGGAGAGGGGCTACGCGATAGCGGTCCTGGGGGGGTCACGCCGTCGGGGTCGGTGGACGCCTGCGAGGGTAACGCACAGCGTCGCGGTCATGGGAGGGGTGGAGTTGGATTTCCGCGAGGCGTTACTGCCCCCGGGGGTCACGGAGATCAGGGCTTACTCGGTGATGGGGGGCGTCGAGATCATCGTACCTCCCGGGCTCATCGTGGAGAGTCACGGCATCGGGATCATGGGCGGCTTCGAGCACGCCGGTGACGACTTCGACCGCCCCGGACCGACGGCACCGGTGCTGCGCATCAGCGGTATCGCGCTCATGGGCGGTGTGGACATCAAAGTGCGCCACGTAGGGGAGACGGCGCGTGACGCGCGTCGCCGGCGTCGGCAGGAGCGGCGGGACCGACGCAGAGGACTGCTGGGGCGTGCCGCGGACCCGACGGAGGACGTCAGGCGGCTGCGGGACTGAGTCTCGTAGCGGCCTGCGGGTCAGCCCCCCAGCGTACGGTGCAGGTAAGCCTTCAGGCGCACCCACGCGTCGAGGCCGGGCGCGGTCCGCACCTCGGGCTCTGCGCCCTGCAACGCGCGGCCCTGTCCAGATGATCTCCGGCGGGAGCTCGCCCGCTCCGGTCGAGGCCCGTGAGGCGCGGCTCGGCCGGAGTCCTGGTCGCCGGCCGGCGCACATGCCACGGCGAGGATGATCGACAGCATGGCAAGCCGCTGCACGCAGAATTGGCGTTCCACCGGGTTGGAACTGGTCCGGCACGCCGCATGTACAAGCGACGGATCAGCCACCTTGTGGCCGCCGAACGACTTATTCATTGCCGGAGGTATAGAGATGTTGCGAGGGACGCGTGTCCAGCTGCTTTCCGTAGCGGTTCTGCCACTCGGACTGGGGTTTGCAGTCTTCAGCGCACCCGCGCCGAACGTCGACGGAGCCGCAGCCAGCGCCGGGCCGGTCAGCTACGTCAGCCAGGTCGCTCCCCTCTTCGCCAGCCAGTGCACGGATTGCCATGGGGCGGAGACGAAGGAAGCGGGACTCGCTCTGGACACGTACGAGGCCGTGATGAAGGGCTCGGAGTACGGCACCGTGATCGAGGCCGGGAACCCGGACGGCAGCCTGCTGATTGAAATGATCGCGGCGGGCGAGATGCCGCAGGACGCCGACGCCCTGTCCCCCGAGCAGGTCGCGATGATCCGCTCCTGGATCGCCGCGGGCGCCGCGAACAACTGACCAGATGGGGGCCGCTCGACATCCCGACGGCCCCGACGTAGGATCACAGTCTGTCCCGTGCAGGACGTCCATCGGAGGTAGGTATGAAGCGCATCATCATCGCCGCGTTCGCCGTGCTGGCCGCGTCGACCGCGGCACAGGCCCAGTCGAACGAGCAGATCATCCAGCGGGCTATCGCTCCGCTGTCGGCCCGGGCCGCGGGTGGGGCCGCCGTCATCCGCTTCAGCGCGGACGGCAGCTACACGACGCTGCGCGAGGGCACCAACGCATTCGTGTGCTACGATCGTTCCGGTGAGCCCGGGAGCGCGGCTTTCGCGGTCCAGTGCACGAACACGGGGAACCTCGCCCGGCTGGCCCAGAACCGGCGCTTCGCCGCCCAGGCTGCCGGCGACCGCGCCGCACTCAGCGCCCTGGTGTCCGCCGCCGAAGCGAACGGCACGCGTGTGGCGCCCGTATTCGGATCGGTTTGGATCGCGATGAGCGGTGAGGCTCAAGCGAGCGCGTCGACGCATACGACGTTCGCCGTGCCCAATGCCACGGCGGCCTCTCTGGGCTTCCCCGACAACGGTCGCTCAGGCGGCATCTGGATCATGGCTGGCGGTACGAGCGAGGCCCACCTGATGATCCCGCAGGGCTAGAACCTTCGGCCGGGGTACCGAGGCGCCGGACACAGGAGTGTTCGGCGCCTCTTTCCCGATTGGGAAACGGGTTGGGTTATCGGGTGAATACCTGGATCGCGCCGCCCATGTAGCCTGTGCCGTACAGGGTCGTGGCGTCCGTGGCACTGAGGTATGTCATGCGGATTACGTTGTTCAGGTTGATCTGACCGAGCGACGAGAGGTCTCCGAAGCGCAGGCCGTCGAGCATGACGACCGGCTCGATTCCCGCGGAAGTGGATCCCAACGTCCGTGTGCGGGACGTGGTGAGCCAGCGCGGCCGGAGGCGCCGAATGAGGTCGATAGCGGTCGTGAGACCATGATCGCCCGCGATTTGCTCTCGAGTGATCTCGTTCGGCGGGCCGCTGTTGTTGCCACCGCCGCCCCCGCCACCGCCCGAAGCACACGCCGTCCCTCCCGCGACGGCGCCTACGAGTAGCGCGGCGGTCGCGACTCTCTTCAGGTCCCACATCCGTCCGAGACTCATGACCACCTCCGACAGAGAGGCAACGCACATTCGATCATGCCAACGTACTGGCTGGTGCCGGTAGCGGCACGGTTGCGATGCCTTGCGATTGGCGTACTTATGAACGCGGGAAAGAGAGGTATGGATGCCGCGAGGAGCAACTGTATGAGACGATCACTCGGGGCGTCGTGTGGCAGGCCGCTGTCAACCTTGGCCCCAACGTCAACAGCCAGGCGTCCGAGCACCACTCGCTTCCCTCGCCGGACGGCCGGTCCCTGTACGTGACTTCCCTGCGGTCCGATGGGCTCGGCGGCGAGGACATCTATGTGACGACGCGCGGCGCGGATGGCGTCTGGGGCCCCCTGGTCAATCTCGGATCGGCCGTGAACTCCGATCAGAACGACCGTTGCCCGGCGTTCTCGCCGGACCACTCGACCTTCTACTTCGACTCCGAACGGCGAGGGGGGCAGGGGGACAAGGACCTCTGGTCCGTCCCTTACGCCCTCATCGCCGACACTCGGTGACCCCGGCCTACTGCCCCGACTTGGTGCCTTTGAAGGTTCCGTCGGCCAAGCCACTCAGGTCGAAAGTGCCCGACCAGACGCCGTTCGCATCGACGGTGCCGGTATAAGTCACGGTGAAGACCTGGCCGCCCAAGTCCCCGTCGAACGTGACCGTGACGGTGTTTCCCTCGACCGTTCCGGTGACGTCCGCCTGGCCGAGCTGCTCGGATGTGTAGCGTCCAGTGAGTGTCGTGCCGGTCTGCTGAATCACGAGAGAGGGGTTCGAGACCGCCCCTGCCACGTCGACCTCGAGGGCCCACGTGCCGGTCATGTTCAGGGCCTGGGCGTGCGCGGTCTGGGGGAACGACACCAGCGCTAGCGTCGCGCCGATCATGGCGGTGAACACCTTCGTTCTGTTGCGTATCACTCTCTCCTCCCCTATCTCGTGCTCAGGTCGCATCGCTTCGAACGGCGATGCTCTTCCACCCCCACGGATCCCGCTTCGTTCCACGTTCCTGACGATCGAGCATGACACCAAAGACCATTCTGGCGCGAGCCACCGCGGCGCTCCTTCTCGCCCTGACTCTGGCGTGCGGCGGGGAGAGCGACGGAGCCGGGGAGGCCATGCCCGACAACCCCCTGCTCCATCCGCAGGCTCCGGAGCTCAACGTTCAGGCTCCGGAGTCGTATCGCGCCCGTTTCGAGACCAGCGATGGAGACTTCGTCGTGCAGGTGCGGCGCGCATGGGCGCCGACCGGCGCGGACCGTTTCTACAATCTCGTGGCCAACGGCTACTACGACGGCGCACGCTTCTTCCGCGTCATCAACGGCTTCATGGCGCAGTTCGGCATGAACGCCGATCCGCTCGTGACCGCCCAGTGGCGGGTCGCGACGCTCAGGGATGACCCCGTCGTCGAGAGCAACACGAGGGGCAGGGTCACCTTCGCCATGACGAGCCAGCCGAACTCTCGCACCACGCAGGTCTTCATCAACTTCGGCAACAACGCGAATCTGGACGGGATGGGCTTCGCGCCCTTCGGCGAGATCGTGGAGGGGATGGAGGTGGTGGACGGCTTCTACGCGGGCTACGGTGAGTCGCCGGACCAGGGCCAGATCCAGGGTCGCGGCAACGAGTATCTGGAGAGCACGTTCCCGGAGCTGGACCATGTGGTACGGGCCACCATCGAGTGAGGTGCCGATCATGAGAGCCTTCGCCACGCCGGCTGCGGCCGGCCTCCTTCTGGTGTCCCTCGCTTGCGGCGGCTCGTCCGCATCGGACGGGGATGTCACGCTCTCAACGGTACCGACTCCGCCGGATTACGTGAGCGGCGGCGACGTGCTCCTGCGGGTCGACGTTGCGTCGAGCATCGCGCTCGACCGGGTGACCTTGTCCGTGAACGGCGGGAGCGCGGTGGTTGTTCAGGCTCCGGCCCCGCCGGACCGCCTCGGCCGGGCTCAGCACGCGCTGCTCGCAAAGGTCGAGGGGCTCGTTCTCGGAGCCAACGAGGTGGTCGCGTCGGTCGACGGCGACCAGGCTGCGACGCTCGTGGTGACCAACTACCCGATCGAGGGGCCGATCTTCTCGGGCGAGCACCTGGAGCCTTACTTCTGCCTCGACCAGTTGGCGCCCACCGCCCGCGGCCCGAGTCGCTTCGCGATCGGCAACGGGGACTTCCTGGACGGCTCGGGGCACGGCGAGGGCTGCTCCCTGGAGACGCGGGTCGACTACCTCTACATGCCGACCGGCGACGGCGCCGAGCTCCAGCCGCTGGCGAGCCTCACGGATCCGCCCCCGGACCTCGCGACGACCACGACCTCGGAAGGGAAGCGGGTGCCCTTCGTGGTGCGGCTCGAGACCGGCACGATCAACCGGGCCGTCTATCAGTTCGCCGCGCTCGTCGACCCGACGAGCCCGGAGCTCGATCCGTGGAGTCCTCCGGCGGGCTGGAACGGCCGCCTGGTCTACACGTACGGCGGGGGCTGCGAGGCCGGCTTCTTCCAAGGGACGTCGACGGGAGGCGTCCTGCGAGCGGACATGCTCGCCAAGGGGTACGCCGTGGCTTCCTCGACGCTCAACGTGAACGCGCAGGGCGGCTGCAACGACCCGCTCTCCGCCGAGACCACGCTCATGGTCAAGGAGCGCTTCGCCGAGGTGTACGGCCCTCCGCTCCACACCGTCGGATCGGGTGGCTCGGGCGGCGCGATGCAACAGCTCCTGATCGCGGGCGCGTATCCCGGCATCCTGAACGGCATCATGCCCTCCCTGACGTTCCCGGACGCGACCACCTACTTCCTCGACACGCCGGACTGCCGGCTCGTGCTGCGGCGCTACCTGAACGGGCGCAACCTGAGCGACGAGATCAAGCGGGTGATTGGCGGGTGGTCGACCTGGAGCACCTGCGAGAACTCGCTGGGGCCGCGCACGAACCGATTGGGTCCCGACGACTGCCCGGCCGCGATACCCGTTGAGGCCACGTACGATGCGATCAGGAATCCGACGGGCGTCCGCTGCTCGATCTACGAGGCGATGCGTAGCGTGTACGGCACCAAGCGCTACGACGAGATCACTCCCACTCCGCGGGTCGAGTTCGGCCGGAGCCCCCACGACAACACGGGCGTCCAGTACGGGCTGCTTGCGCTGAACGAGGGCCTGATCACGAAGGATCTCTTTCTCGACCTGAACGAGAAGGTCGGGGGCTGGGACATCGACTTCCAGTGGCGGCCCGAGCGGGCCGAGGCCGACCGGGGCGCGGTGCGAATCGCCTACCAGACAGGCCGCGTGACGTCGGGTCGGGGCGGGTTACGGATCACCCCGATCATCGACGAGCGCAGCTACCTCGACGACGTCGGCAACTTCCACCAGAGCTTCTACTCCTTCGTGATGCGCGAGCGTCTGCGACGCGACAACGGTCACTCGAACAACTACGTGCTCCAGCGTCATGGCTCGGGAAAGTCGCTGGCCGCCGACAACCTGGCCGCCATGGACGAATGGCTGTCGACCATCGCGTTGGACGCCACGGGCGACGATCTGGCGGATAAGATCGCGCGGGCGAAGCCCTCGGCGCTCGTCGAGAGCTGCTGGGACGCATCCGGCCAGCACATCGTCGAGCGGCAGACGTTCGATATGGCGCACCTCTACGACAATACACGGGGGCCCTGCAACGCTCTGTTCCCCCCTCACACCGGCCCACGCCTGATCGCGGGCGGACCGCTCACGAACGATGTGCTGAAGTGCCAGCTCAGGCCGTTGAACCCGAGCGACTACCCCAGGGTCGTTTTCTCGGAGGGGGAGTGGGCGAGGCTGCACGCGATCTTCCCGGATGGCGTCTGCGATTGGACCCGGCCTGGAGTCGGGCAGGACGCGATTCCGCACACGTGGCTCTCGTTCGGGCCCTCGCCGGTGAACCGGTTCGTGCCGCTGTCGTAAGCGGGTCAGCCCCCGTACTGCTCGTCCGTCACCTTCTCGAGCCAGTCCGTGCCGGCGTCGACGTTCAGAGCCACGTGCGTGGCCCGCTCGTCCTGCGTGGCGCCGTGCCAGTGCCGCTCGCCCGACGCGATGCTGACCACGCTGCCCACGCCGGCCTCCTGGACAGGCTCTCCTTGTTTCTGGAAGCGGCAGGTCCCAGCAGTCACGAGAAGGAGCTGAGTCCCCGAATGCGTGTGCCACGCCGTGCGCGCGCCGGGCTCGAAGGTGACCGTGTACGCGTTGATCGTGGGCCCCTCACAGACGCCGAGCATCCGTACGAGCGTCCCCAGGCCCGTGAAGTTGTCGGGATCGAGCGGCTCTGCTTCCCGGCCCGCGAGCTTGAAGACCTTCACACGAGTCTCTAGCCTGCGACCGCACCGGCGGGCACCTGCCGCGGATCGGCGTTCTTGTAGGCCGCCCTGGGCTTCAGCCCCAGGATGTCGAACATGCGCCGGTCGTCATCGAGCTCGTTGTTGCCCGTCGTGAGCAGCTTTTCGCCCATGAAGACCGAGTTGGCACCGGCCATGAAGCAGAGGGCCTGCTCCTCGAGCGACATGTCCACGCGGCCCGCGGAGAGGCGGACCATCGCGCGCGGCATCAGGATACGCGCCGTCGCGATCATGCGTGCCATCTCCCACGAGGGCACCTTGGGCCGATCGGCCAGCGGCGTCCCCTCGACCGCGATGAGCGCGTTGATCGGGACCGATTCGGGATGCTCGGGCTGAGTCGCCAAAGTATGCAGCAGGTCCACGCGGTCGTCGTGCGTCTCGCCCATGCCGAGGATGCCGCCGCAGCACACCGAGATGTTGTTGTCCCGCACGTGTCCCAAGGTCTCCAGCCGGTCCTCGTACGTGCGCGTGCTGATGATGCGATCGTAGAAGGCCTCGCTCGAGTCGAGGTTGTGGTTGTAGGCGTAGAGCCCCGCTTCCTTCAGCCGATGCGCCTGGTCGCCCGTGAGCATGCCCAGCGTGCAGCAGACCTCGAGTCCCATGTCGGCCACGCCTCGGACCAGGCCCAGGACGTGATCGAAGTCCGACCCGTCGCGGGCACAGCGCCAGGCGGCGCCCATGCAGAAGCGCGTGCTTCCCTCCTCCATCGCTGCGCGCGCCGCGTCGAGCACTTCATCGGTGGACAGCAAGCCACTCGCTTCGACAGACGTGTCGTAGTGCGCGGACTGAGGGCAGTAGGCGCAGTTCTCAGGGCACCCGCCCGTCTTGATGGAGAGCAGCGTACACACCTGAACTTCGCCGGTCTCATGGTACTCGCGGTGGACGGAAGCCGCCTGGAAGATCAGCTCCATCAAGGGAGTGTCGTAGAGTCGGCGGACCTCGTGGCGGGTCCAGTCGGTGCGGATGTCAGACATGGCGATATAGTGCCACTTCGGGCCCGATCGGCCAAGGCGGGCTTTCCCCCGCGCGGCGCCGCACGCCAAGTTGGGCCGCCTCCCCCAAGACCAAGGTCGTCCAAGGCATGCTCCAGAGGCACATCCGCCTGCGCTCCGCGGCCGCGCTGGTCATCGCGAACATGATCGGAGCCGGAATCTTCACCACCACGGGGTTCCAGGCGGCTGACCTTCGAAATCCCCCCCTCATTTTCGCGCTGTGGATCGTGGGCGGGATTCTCGCGCTTCTGGGGGCGCTCTGTTATGCGGAGCTCGGCGCGATGATGCCCGAGGCGGGGGGGGAGTACGTCTACCTGCGGGAGACCTACGGACCCGTATTCGGCTTCATGAGCGCCTTCGTGTCGTTCACCGCGGGGTTCTCGGCCGCGATCGCCGCTGCGACGGAAAGCTTCGTCATCTATCTAGGCAACTTCTTCCCCTTTTTGGCGGAAGAACGGATGCTCGTCGCGGGGGTGGGCGTCGTGGACGTTGCGGCGATCGCCGTCGTGTGGCTCCTCGTCTGGATCCACATGCGGGCGGTGCGCGCCGGCACTGGCTTCAACGACGTGATGACGGCGTTCAAGGTTGCGGGGATCGTGGCGATCCTGTTGGCCGCGGTCGCGGTGGGCCGCGGGGACGCGGCCAACCTGGTGACGCCATCGCCTTCGTTCA
>Ga0326597_10013209_pt1 | contig 10861 bp, 9 predicted proteins | sample RVTome_12_FD_203789 | JGI IMG/M metagenome (GOLD analysis project Ga0326597, IMG submission 203789) | Soil microbial communities from uranium-contaminated site in the Upper Colorado River Basin, Wyoming, United States - RVT100D185 | ecosystem: Environmental > Terrestrial > Soil > Contaminated >... | reverse complement strand
ACGCCCTCGAGTCCGCCGCCCGCCATCTGTACCACGAGAAGGAAGCATTGCTCCGCGATCTCGAGATGAGAGTCGAGAACGACTCGGGGGTCGCCGCCGCCCTCGGCGACACGCTGGGACGAGACGACCTCGAGCCGTCGGACCGGCTCGCGTTCGAGGATCTCGTCGAGGCGGCGATCGGGGCCGACTCGGGGCGCGGGGCCGACGAGTCGCTCGCCCGGCTTCGGCGATGGAGTGACGAGCTCACCCGCACGCGCGAGGCCCTCGACGACGAGATTGGTCCGTCACGCGGTGCTTCGGCACGCGAGCAGTGGAAACGCTACATCGCGGGGCTTCGGCGAAACATCGATCCCGACGTCGTTCTGCGCGACTTCCCGCTGACACCGGAGCCGGGCTCGCGCGGCGGCTCCCCCTACGGCGACAACGCCGTCTTCGGCTACCAGCTCCCGAAAAAACGGCTGGTCCTCACGTTCGACGATGGTCCTCATTCGAAGCACACCGACGCCATCCTGAGGATTCTGGAAGACCACGGCGTCAGCGCATATTTTTTTGCCGTCGGACGAAACCTCGGAAGTGTCGCGGCGGACGGCGCCATCACCTGGACCCGGGCGAGCACCAGCAGCCGCCTGACTCACGACGCGGGGCACGTTCTCGCGAACCATTCGTTCTCGCACCGGCAGATGCCGAAGCTCGACGACGAGGAGCGGCGGCAGGAAGTCGCCCTCACGAACCAGCTGATCGAGAAGATCTCCGGGATCTCCGCGAGTTTCTTCCGTCCGCCCTACGGGGATACGACCCGGGAGCTCACCGATGAGCTCGCGGACACGGGAATCACGTCCGTGCTCTGGAACGTCGACTCCTGGGACTGGGGCGACCCGGTGCCTGAGTCCATCGTGGAGCGCGTCGTCGAGCGGGTCGAGAAGGCGGAGCGAGGGATCCTCTTGTTCCATGATGTCCACAAGCAGACGGTCGCGGCGCTCCCGGATATTCTCGACGCTCTCGCGGCGCGGGGATACTCGTTCGCAACGCTCGAGGGGACGCCCGCGCCGGCGCCCAAGGCCGCGGCCTCGCTAGAGGGGGCCCGCTCCTCCGGCTTCGGAGCCGAAGAGCGAACCGGTCGGCCCGACTACTATCGGAAGAGCTTCGCCCTCATCGTCGGCATCAACGACTACCAGAGCTGGCCGCGACTCCAGTACGCCGTGAACGACGCCACCGCGGTCGAGTCCACCCTCGTCGAGCGGTTCGGATTTCCTCGGGAGAACGTGACCCGGCTCATCGACCGCGAAGCGACCAGGGAGAGGATCGTCGAGAACCTTGGAGGCACGTTGGCCGACCCTGGTCGCGTCGGTCCGGACGACCGGGTGCTGGTGTTCTTCGCGGGACATGGCGCGACGAGGAAACTCCCGTCGGGAAAGGAGCTCGGCTACATCATTCCCGCGGACGCGGAGCTCCAGGGCTACCCCGTGCGCTCCATCAGCATGACCGAGCTCAAGGACTTCTCGGAGCTCATCCCGGCGAAGCACGTCTACTTCGTCATGGACTCCTGCTACAGCGGCCTCGCGCTGACTCGCGGCGGGGGCGGAAGCTACCTCGAGGAGGTCACCGACCGGCGGGCACGGCAAATTCTGACCGCGGGCGGGGCTGACGAGATCGTCGCCGACAATGGCCCCTCGGGCCATTCCATCTTCACCTGGACGCTTCTCCAGGGTCTACAGGGGCTCGCCGACCTCGACGGAAACGGCGTCCTCACCGCGACCGAGCTCGGGGCATTCGCCGCGCCCATCGTGTCGAAGTTCTCGAGCCAGACGCCTGCCTTCGGCAACCTCGAGGGAAGCGAGGGCGGAGAGTTCGTGTTCTCGCTCGAGCTCGAGAACCTGTCGCAGATGAGCCGGGCGCTGGACCGTGAGGCGATAGCGGTGAGCGCCGAGCTCGAGAATCTCCAGCGAGAGCTCACCTCCAAGCTGGAACGAAACCTCGAGCTCGGAAAACGGGTCGAAGAGCTCCGGAGCTCGGGCCCAGTCGAGATTGCCGAGCTCTCCCACGAGGAGAGGCTCGCGCAGGCGAACCGCCACCACGCGCTGGGGCTCCAGTACTTCCGGGAGGAGCGTCATGAGCTCGCGCTTCGAGAGCTCGAGGAGGCGGTCCGGCTGAATCCGGCGAACCCGACGATCGTCAACAACTACGGGTTCGTGCTCTATCGACTCGGCCGCGTCCAGGAGTCGCTCGGTTGGTTCGAGAAAACCATCGCCCTCGACCCCGGCCGCGCCGTCGTCTATCTGAACCTCGCCGACGCCCTGTGGAAGCTCGGCCGCGAGGACGAAGCCCGCCCTCGTTATCGTCGTTACCTCGAGCTCTGGCCCTCTTCACCTCGCCGGAGTGAGATCGAGAGCCTCCTCGGGAATACTTCCCGCTAGCCCCGTTTTCCGCACTTGAAGCCGAGTCGGGCGCTTTCCAGCGGAATTCCGCGCTAGGCGGCACCCTCCCGTTAAGGTAATTCGTATTCCACTTGTTGTGTGCAAAACAATTGGTCGTCGGTGCCGACACCTCGGCATTGAAAATCCCACCCGCCTTTGATTAGGCGGTCATTTACCCGTGGCTGACGTTTCGGGTGGCGACCTGCGCATGCGTCCGCTCGGGTCCACTACTTAATCGAATCCCGCCAGGCTGTTGCCTTCTCGAAGATGGAGGCCGCCTTCTCAGCCGGCACCAACGGTCGGACCGTGAACGCAAAAAACGCCGCCCACGGCGCCGTTGTCTCGAGCATCGCCTCAGCGGAGCCGGCTTCCACTATTGCGATACCGCCGTTGCCGTCCGCGTAGTCGTAAAACCCCTTGAACTCGACGTCCGCCGGCGGGCGCCAACTGGAGAACAGCTTAAGCGTCCGCTTGTCACGGTCCTCGGTGAGGCCGCTTGTTGGAACCCACGTTACGGCAAACAACATCGGGACACCTCCTTGGAAAACGGTCTGACGTGGGCTCATTAGAGCTCAATGGACACCTCTTTGCCACTACGTCCGAGCGCGTCTACACCGATGATGCGGCACCGCTGCTCGGACGGAGCTAGGGACAGGAGCGCTTCGCTTTCCGCCAGCGCCTTTTCTCCAGAGAGCAATGACAGCTCAGACGTCTTCGATCGGCGAGGGCTACCGCGGCGCGCTTCCACGCTCGACCCAGAGAACTTCGCGAGAGCTCACACTCCGATTATGCCGAGCGCACGGCCCCGCTCAAGACTCCAGCCGGAAGTGCTGGCGCACTCGATAGCGGAGACGCACCGGACGACCGTCGCGTGAAGCGGGCTCGAAACGCCACTTCTCGACCGCTTTCAGAACGGCTTCGTCGAGGAGAGGACCGCCCGATTCGACCACCTGGAGCTCCTCGGGGAAACCTGCCTCGGAGATCACCATGGAGACGGTCACGATCCCGCTCACCTTGCGCTTGCGAGCGGCTTCGGGGTAGCGAGCGAACTCGCCGGAAATCTTCCGCGGCGGGCTGACCCCGGGCTCCCCGAGCTCCGCGACCCGCGGAAGGGCCGCGCTCTCCGGGGTCTTTACCGCGGGCCTGGGCGCGGCGACCGGATTCAACCGAGCGACATAGTGGAGGCTCTCCCCGAGACGGGCCTCGACTCGTGTCCGGAACGATTCGTGCCCGCGGTGGCGGACTTCGACCTGGTGGATGCCTTCCTCGAGCGCGAGCTCCGCGAGAGGAGTGCGGCCCACCTCCTTGCCATCGACGAGAACCAGCGCGGGGGACGGCGTGCTCGTGATGGAGAGGATCGCTCTCGCCGGTTGTAGAGAGAAGACCAGGGGTGCTGCCTCGGGTGCGGGCGTCACCATTTCCGTCGCGCGCACGAATCCCTCCTTGACGATCGCGATCTCGTGCTCGCCCGGCGCGAGATCTTCGAGAGTCAAAGGTGTGGTTCCGACGGCAACGCCATCGAGCCAGACCGTCGCCCCTGCGGGAGAGCTATCGACTCGTAGAGGACTGGAAGCCGTCGCGGGCCAGAAGAGCATCGCTCCGACCCCGAGCAAGAGCGCCGCTCCCGCCCCGAGCAGCAACGGCAGGCGGCCACGCCCCGGCGACTCGACTTTCGGATTCGGGCGGCGCTCGGTCGTGCTCGCGCTGGGCCGGACCGCCGTTCCCAAAGCGACCAGCGTCTCCCCTTCATGGATCTCGTCGGTGACGGCGGCGGCCGAACGCCTGGGCGGAGGCTCGGGAGAGTCGAAGAGAGAAACGATCGCCTCGAGCTCCTTCAGGTTGAGCTCGGTGACGAAGCCCGCGGCATCGGAGAACCTCTCTTCGGGAACCTTCGAGAGAGCCCGCTCGAAGAGCTCGTCGTAGCGCGGCGGGAGCGACGCGTTGAAATGGCGGGGCGGCACCGGGGCTTCGTGCACCACCTGGTGAAGGAGCGTCGTGATGTTCTTCCCCGCGAAGGGCCGGGCCCCGGTGAGCATCTCGTAGGTCACGACCGCGAGCGCGTAGAGGTCGGCCCGGGGAGTGGGCTCGAACCCCTGGATCTGCTCCGGAGCCATGTAGGCGGGCGAACCCAGCGACTGGCCGGCGCGGGTGAGCACCGTGGTGTCGAGGTGCGCCAGGCCGAAGTCCATGAGCTTGGGGACACCCCGTTCGGTCAGCATGATGTTGGCGGGCTTCACGTCCCGGTGCACCACTCCCCGCTTGTGGGCGTAGTCGAGAGCGGCGGCGATGGGCGCGACGATGCCCAGGGATTCTTCGAGCGATAGGTGGTTCTTTCGGGCGACGTGCGCCTGGAGGGTCTCACCCTTCACCAGCTCCATCACGAAGAAGCTCTCTCCCACGTCGAAGATGGTGACGATATTGGGGTGGTTCAGCTGTCCCGCGGCCTGGGCCTCGCGCCGGAAGCGGCCCAGAATCTCCTCCTGCTGCCGCTTGGGGAACTCCTCGAGGTTCAGGCTCTTGATCGCGACTTCCCGGCCCACGATCGGGTCTCGCGCCCGGTAGACCTTTCCCATTGCGCCCCGCCCCAGCTCGGCGAGAACCTCGTAGCGCCCGAGACGAGTCGGAATCATCGAAACAGGGTCCCCCCAGCCCGGCACTATGATATCCCAACCCGCCCCGGGCGGTATACTCGTCCCCGGGCCAGCAATGACGAACGAGGAGATCGACGCGTTTCTAGATCGTCCGTTCCACGCGATCGTCGGCACGATCTCACGAAACGGCGCACCCCAGCTGAGCCCGGTCTGGTACCTCTACGAGGCCCGCCGTCTCTACTTCGGCATCATCGCCGGCACCGCGAAGCACCGGAACATCCAGCGGGATCCTCGTATCTCCGTCTGCGTCGACGGCGGCCGCGATGACGTCCGAACCGTCATCCTCCACGGCCGGGCCCGCTTCATCGAAGACCCCGGAGACGAGATGCGGTGGCGCATCGTCCGCCGCTACTACGGCACCGAGGAGGAGGCGCGGAGCTACTACGACAGCATTCGCGACGTCCCGGCGCTGCTCGTGGTCCTCGAGCCCGAGCGCCTGCTCTCGCAGGACTTCAACGACTAGTCGCGCGTGATCCCGTTGGAACTCGCTCTCGAGAGGCTCGGGGAAACGAAGCTCATCCGCGGGAAACGAAAAAGCCCTTCCCGGTTTCCGCCGGGAAGGGCTTCGAAGACAGAGACGCTGGCGCCTACGGCGCTGCGTAGGAGAAGTTGGCCTCGGCGGTCGCCTTCTCCGCGACGGTGACGTTCATCTCCTTCGTGCCGAGCCGCTCGTGCCACACCTCGACGGTGTAGCTCCCCGGAGGAACGCCATCGATGGTGAAGCTTCCGTCCGGGGCGGTGACGGCAAAGAACGGATGCTCGACGACGCCGGCGTAGCTGTTCATCCATTTGTGGACGTCGCACTTGAAAGGAACCATCACCTCGGCGGTGTCGAACGTCCTCTGGGTCTTCAGCCCCTTCACCGGCTGGCCGATGTTGAACTCCTTGTTGTTCTTCGGCATCGCGTGGATGTTGTGGAGCGTCTCGTCGCTGTTCACGATCTCGAGCGGCTGACCCGCCTGGATTCCGATCACGTGGGGGTGGTACAGGCAGCCCTGCTGGTCGAGCACCACGGGATCGCTCGGCGGGGGGAAGTCGCCCTGGACGCCGCTCTTCAGGTAGACGAAGCTATTGGCGAGAGCCCCGCCCTCGCCCACCACCACGAACTCCGTCGTGACCGGGGTTGCATGCAACCGGGCGCAGTTCGGGTCCGCAGCCATCTGGATCGGCTCCTGAGAGGGCGCGACGCCTTCGAGCGTGACCTTTCCGGCAACCTTTCCCGCAGTGGCGGGATCGACGGCGGGAGCGGCGGGGGCGGGCGCTGTTTCGGTCGTTGCCGCGGGCTCGGCGCCTCCACCGCCGCCGCATGCGGCGACGACAAGACAGAGCGCGAGGGGTGCTAGGAGCGTGAGCTTCTTCATTCTACGATTCCTCCGATTGTTGGAACGGTTACTGGCTGCCGCCCACCATTTCCCCGGGCTCGTCGGGCCTCCGCCAGTTCGATGGTTCGCTTCGAAGCCTAGGGCGGGCGCTCAAAACGGGTAGTTTACACACTCGCCGAGGACCTGCGCAACCGCGTTCCGGCGGGCCTCCGAGCCTCGTTCGTCGTTTCGGCGCCTCGGTGGAGCCGCCGCAAGAGACTCGACTCTCGCCGGTAGAACCCTTCGGTATGGAACGAGTCGGCGAGGCGGAAGCGCTGGTAGTCGAGGTGATGGCACAGCTCGTGGAGAAAGGTGCGGAGGAAGGTCTTGAACTTGACCACCTGCGCCCGCTGTGCCGTCCGCATCCACAGCGAGACCCGGAAGCGGCCCTTCTCATCCGCCTGGTAGAGACCATGGAGCTCCCCCGATTGCCATGAAGGCCGTCGTTCGGCGACGCCGACTCGAAGAGCGGGAACGCCGAAGGCCACCGTGAGTCCGTCCATCAACGCCTGCGCTGCGAGCTCGGTCGCGGGGGCGCTGCCGCTCGCGAGCGCCCGCTCGAGCGCCTCGACCCGCTCGCGATGCGGGTCCGGCCGATGGAGCGGAATCTCCGCGATGCGGTCGCTCTCGTCGTAGATTTTCTTTTGTCGAGGCGTGAGCCGCTGATAGTAGGAAAAACGCAACCCGCGCTCAGATCTCGGGCTCGATCTCGAGCGACCGGCGGCCGGCGAAGCCAGCTTCGATTTCGTGCCAGTACCCCACGTGAGGCTCCCCGAGCTTCCAGCAGAGGTAGACCTCACGCCCCTCCCAGATCGTGGGGAAATCCACGAGTCCGGAATCGAGGTCCTTCAGATGGCAGCCGCAGGAGCCGATGTCTTCGACCAGCGACTGAAGTTTCGTGAGCAGGGCGAGGTAGCGCGGAGGGACCAGAGTTCCGCCGCGGAACATGATCTCCTGGCTCGAGGGGATTTCGGCACAGCGAGCCTTCAACTCTTGATGGACGAGTCGGAGATCGTGCACCCTCGAGCTCAGGAAGGGCAGGAGCTCGTTCGCTTCACGTACGGTGAAGAAGCGGTTCTGCATCGCCTTCGAGTTTAGCGAAAAACCGGGCGATCCGACAAACCCGCACCGTGACCCCGTCGAGCCCTGTGGTAGACTACGCGCGAGGCGGGGGGCGGGGTTGAACGGCCCCCGGTCCGTCTCGTCGACGTTTGAGCCGCCCAAGCACGCCGACACTGGAGGAGCATCCGTGAGCCAGCCAGCCGGTCGTCGTCTTTTGTCGAGGTCATTTGCGCTCTTTTCCTTGGTAGGGGTTACCGTCTCGATTCCGTCATCTTCCATCGCGCAGCAGGTGCCCTCGCAAGCCTCACCATCGTCCCAAGAAGGACGCATCCAGTTTCGATCCACGGTCGAGGCCGTCAACCTGAGCGTGGTCGTCACCGACAAAAAGGGTCGTTTCATCCCCGACCTCAGTGCCGATGACTTCCTCGTCTACGAGAACCGCGTTCCCCAGGAGCTGGCTTTCTTTACCGCCGAGGTCACCCCCGTGACCTTGCTCGTGCTCCTCGATGCCTCCACCAGCGTCCGGGAAAGCGTCGACGGTATCAAGGAGGCGGCGTCCAACTTCGTGAGCAAGCTCTGGGAAGGGGACCAGGCCATCATCGCCGACTTCAACGAGCGCGTCCGCTTCAGCTCTCATTTCTCGGACGACGTGGATCGCCTGGTGGCCACCATCCAGTCGCTCTATCCCTCGGGCTGGACCGCGCTCTACGACTCGGTCCTTCTTTCCCTAGAGAAGGTCTCGGAGGCCGAAGGGCGTAAGGCTCTCCTGGTATTCACCGACGGCGACGACTCGCGCTCGGTCGGATTCGGGAGCGAGGCCTCGGCCAAGGATGCGGTCGAGGGAGCGAAGTCCTCCGAGGTCACCATATATACCGTCGGCTTCGCGGGGCGGGGCGCGGGCGGCGGCGGGGTGAACAAGGGGTTCTTGAAGAAGCTCTCCGAAGAGACCGGAGGGAGCGCCTTCTTCCCCAAAGGCATCGGCGATTTGAACCAGAGCTTCGAGGAGATCCAGGACGAGCTTCACAGCCAGTATCGACTCGCCTACGTGCCCTCGAAAGTAGACAAGAACGGCGAGTGGCGCGCCATCGAGGTGCGGGTCAAGGATCGCGACGATCTCGTGGTGCGCACGCGCCAGGGGTACTACGCGGTTCCGGAACGCCCCAGCGAGTAACCCGCTCCCGGAATCGAACGCCAAGACGCCAAGACGCCAAGACGCAAAGAGGGAATCCCGTAGTACACGTTCTTCTTTGCGACTTTGCGCCTTTGCGTTGAAATTCCTCTAGCGATAGGGCTGGTCCAGGTACCCCTTCGCGAGCCGGGTCGTTTGAGGGTCGGCGTCGATCCGCACGGCGCGGCGATAGTCCGACTCCGCCGCGGAGCGCAGGCCTCGCGCGTCGGACGTCATTCCCCGTCTCAGGAAGACCTGCGCCCGGACCCAATCCGGAGTCCCCGGGGTTCCGAGGGCGCGCTCGAGCTCGCGGGCGGCGCCTGCGGGGTCCTTGGCGAATAGACGGCTCTCGCCGAGACGGAGGAGCACGAGAGCGGGCTCGAGGAGATCGAAGCCGGCGCCCCTTTCCGTCCGCTTCGAGAGAACCTCCTCGAACGCGTGGCGCGCGGCGGTCCAGTCCTTGCGCAGGAGATGGACGCTTCCGCGCTCCATGGGGAGGAACGGGTTTCGGGGGAAGGCGGTCTCGAGCTCTCGCAGCACGGAAAGCGAGCTCAGATAGCGCCTCTCCCTCTGATGCATCACGCTCAGCGACAGGCGCGCCACCCACCGGGTGCGCTCCCCATCCGCGACCGCACGCTCCACCAGGGTCAGGCCTTTCTCCTTCGAGCCTTTGATCCCCACGACGAGACCCAGGATGCGCAGCGAGCGAGGGAGAGTCGCGAGCGTGTACTCGAAGATCCCCGGCAGAAGGCAGGCGTCGGCGTAGCCCGGATCGATGCGAAGGAGCCGCTCGTGGTACTCCTTGGCGCGCTTGCCCGCCTGATAGGCGCCGTAATAGCTGTACTCGATGGAAGCGAGGTACGCGCTCATGAGTCCTTCCGCGGAACCTCGAAAGAATAGGCCCTCGGGATCGAGCGGCGTCTTCTCCAGGATCGCGTCGGCGCGCGACACGGCCTCCTGAATCAGCCGCTTGAACTCGCGGTCGAGATTCGGATCGGGAGGGACTCTCTTCCAGGACCAGTACTGCCCCGTGCGAAACGTCGCCCCCGCCATCCCGCCCCGCCGCGAGAATTCCTCCATCCAGAGGGCGGTGGCCTCGTAGTAGGGGCCGGCGGGAGAGAGCGGAGCCCTTCGGTCAAGCTCGGAAAAGACTTCGCGGGCTTCGGCGATCTCCATGTTGTAGAGATGGCTCCGCCCTGACTCCTCGAGCTCGGACGACCCGCTTCCGGAGCCGAGGGCGATGAGGAGGAGCGGGAGAGCGTTCATGCCTTCCATCGAATGTAGCAAAGATCCACGCATGCTAGAATTCTCCGGTGGGCGAGCCCCCCCAATTCCGCCTCCTCTCCTCCCGCAGCATCTACCGCGGTCGGGTGGTACGACTCGACGTCGACCGAATCGTCGAGCCTTCGGGAATGGAGGTCGAGCGGGAGATCGTGCGTCATCCGGGGGCGGCGGTGATTCTCGCGGTCACCAGGGACGGGCGCGTGGTACTGATTCGCCAGTTTCGCTATGCCGCGGGTGAGACCCTGCTCGAAGTCCCGGCGGGTACGATCGATCCCGGCGAGACCCCGGAGCAGACCGCGGGCAGGGAGCTCGTGGAGGAAACGGGATACCATCCCGGTCGGCTCGAGAAGCTCGCCGAGTTCTTTCCCTCTCCCGGAATCCTCGCCGAGCGGATGCACCTGTTCCTCGCGACGGAGCTCGAGAAGCGCGAAGCCTCGCCCGACCCCGACGAAAGCCTGGAGCTCGTGGAGCTTCCCTGGGAGCGCGCCCTCGCGCTCGAGCCCGGGAAGGACGTCCGCGACGCCAAGACCATCGTGGCCCTGTCCTTCTTGAGGCGGCACCCTCTCTTCACCACCACCGAGTCTCGTTGAAGCGCGCCGTTCTGGGAGCTGCCGCGGGGGTCTCGATCGGCCTCGCTCTCGCCGCGCGCACCACCCTTCGAGCCCCGGTTTTCGATGCCCGGAGTGGAGTCGAAGCCCCCTGGCTAGTGACCTCCGTACCGCCGATGCCGCTGGTCCTCGCCGCCGCCGTCCTCTTCGGGGCCCTCGGGACCCTCCTCGGCCGCAGGGGCTGGAACTCTCTGGTGACGCCCTTTTTCCCCTGCGGGTTTGCGGCCGCGATCTTCCTCCCCGGCGTTTTCGCCGAGGCCCCGTTCCTCGCCTCGTTCTCAGGACGGTTTCTCGATCTCCTGTTGTTCATCGC
>Ga0326597_10013208_pt1 | contig 10862 bp, 11 predicted proteins | sample RVTome_12_FD_203789 | JGI IMG/M metagenome (GOLD analysis project Ga0326597, IMG submission 203789) | Soil microbial communities from uranium-contaminated site in the Upper Colorado River Basin, Wyoming, United States - RVT100D185 | ecosystem: Environmental > Terrestrial > Soil > Contaminated >... | reverse complement strand
GCTAAGCCCATGTTTTCAACTTTCAGTCCCCTACTCGTCGGGGCACGCGCTGCGACCGTGCATTGGCGATAAAAAATCCGAGGGTTTAGCCCCCGGCAGGACTTCCCTAGCCTCGCAAACCGCAAACCTGCTTCAAGCCCCGGCCCATTTGCGAACCTCCCTCACCATTTCGGAGAGCCCCAACCTCTGCCCTTGACCGTTGGCTTGAGAACATCACCAGACGTCTCCACAGTAGTTCCGGAACTCACAGTCCACACAGCGGGCCCGGATCGGGGTAGCAGCCGGCATCTCCTCGGCGATCACTGACTCTCGCACTGCTGCCAGAGTCGCGACAACGGCCTGGCGCTGCTCCTGGCCGAACTCGACCACCTCGACATCATCCTTCGGAAGCAAATAGACGAAGCCGCGATCTGCAGGACGATTGAATTGCTCCTCGACCAGGAGACCATACGCCGCTAATTGAAGGCGATGGTTGGCCGCGACACCTCCCTCGGTGTGCTTGAACTCCACCGGGTAGTCCGCCGTCGCTGTCCGGATCAGAAGGTCCAGCTTGCCAACAAGACCTAATCTGTGCGAGCGCAGCGACACATTAAACAGCCTCTCTCCTGCTTCCAATCCGTATCGGCGAAGTTTCCTGCGCGATTCCAGCCGTTCCAGGTTCACATGCTCTGCCTTCCCGTGCTCCATCTTGTACGTAGCTCGGCGCTCTACGGGCAAAACATACCGATAGAATGGTATCCGCGGGCAGTAGGCGTACTGCTTGACATCAGACACCACCAGCTCAAAGTCATTCTTCATGGATTTCGGGTTTCCCATCGGCATCCAGATGCACCGTGATTGACCGGCGAGCCTTCTGGTCCTTCTCACAAATCGGGATCACCAGCACCTTCCCTGGCTTTTCCCCCATTACTTTCTTCAATCGCAGGAACAGCTCATCGCGCTTGTTGGCGTTCAAGGGGCCGAGAAATGCACTGAACTGGATGCGCTCCAGTCCATAATCTTTGCACGCGTTGGCGATCTGATACCGGACCCGGTCGTCTTCGATATCGTAGACCACGTACGTATCAAGCTCCGGCCGCATGCCTCGTTCGCCTCAGTCCTCGGCTCTCTGCTCTCGGCTCTGCCATTACCACTTCCACGCATACGTCTGATACGAGCCCTCCCGCCGGAGAAACGTGGCCAGCGCCCGGGCCTGGATCTGGATGATAGAGCGCAGGCGATACCGCTTCCCCCGGAACGTCGCGTCGGAATCGAGCCGTTCGATCACGCCGTTGGCGACCGCCTTTTTCGAGGTCTCGTCCAACATGCCCCCTTTGACCCGGATCGCACCCCCTTTGGTGAATCCGGCGATGACGGCCCGATCCACGACGGGCTGCCGGAACTCCTCCACGAAGTCCAGGACCAGGGAGGGCTTGCCCGGACGATCCACGTGCAGGAACCCTGCGAATGGCTCGAGCCCGGCATTCAAGATAGCCCCCCACACCTGGCTGTAGAGGATGCCGTACCCGTAGTTCAGGGCGGAGTTCACCTCGTCGGTTGCCCCCCGATGCTCGCGGCCCCCGAAGGCCACGTGCCCTTCCAGGAGCGCGCCGACCCCGTCCCAATAGGCATGCCCGGCGCGGCCCTCGAGCGCTAACAGCCCGCCACGAGCCTCGTCCACCGTGGCCCCGGGGACCCGGCCGACGTCCGACCGAGCCGACTCGATCACAGTAACGGCATCCATCAGCCGGCCGAATCGGGGTGGGTGCGCTGCCTTCAGGTATTTCCCGAAGTACTTCAGCAGGTTGGCCTGGTTCCGAAGCTTTCCCTCCACGACGATCCGGGCAATGGTGGCGCTGCGCTCATCCCCGAACGCGGACAATTGCTCTCGCCGGGTGATCACTGTGGCGGTGAGCATCGGCGAGGAGAGCATAGCATAGGGCTTTCCCCCGTGGGTCAGAAAGCAGATGCGGATCCCCCGATCACAGCACTCCTCGATCAGGTCGGTGGACAGAGAGACGCCACCGGACGCGATGACGATCTCCGAGAGACGAAAGAAGGGCACCTCGGTCAGAATCGGCCCCTGCTTTGGCGCCTTGGGCGAATCGGTCTTGCCCGCAGGGACTTCTGTTTGCTTCGATGAGGCTTCCGCGGGCCCCTCGGGTTCTCCGGTATCCTTGGCGGTCGCTCCCTCTGCCATCCGTTTCTTTCCCTGAATGACCTTCAGGTCGGGGACCTGGGACGCCCCGAGGTCCATCGGCAGGAGGAGCTGCGGTCCTCCTTCCAGCAATTCCAGGCGGGGCCGGGGCCCGCGCACCACCACGCGCTCGCTGGTCTTGTGGAGCGATGCCCCGAATTCTTGCACGATGAGGCTTTCCATAGCCCCTCCTCTCCTGCAACGGACAATCCGTCCCCGGGGAGACCCTCCCCATTCTGTCAACCACTCTCCCGGCGGACTTCGATCCGAATACCCAACTTCGGGAATTCCCGAAGTTGGTGAAGCCACGCCTAATCAAGGACCCGACCCGATTCCCGCACGAGGGTGGCCAGGTCCGCCAGAACCCGTCTGGTCTCCGGCCCGTGTTTGAGCCAGTAGCGGGTATTGCCACCCCGCCGCTCGTATCGGACGAGGTCGGCGGCCCGCAGCATGGCCAGGTGCCCGCTCACCGTCTGGAGACGGCGACCGACGGCGCCCGCGATGGCTGACGGGCTCATCGCGCCATGTTCGTCCAGGAGCTGGACTATGCTGTACACCACCGGGTTCCCGAGGACCCGACACAGCCTCGATTCCCGATACCGCGATTCTTTCACCCCGCCACCCCTTCCGGACTTCGGGTATTGCCGAAGTCGGCGACTGTTCACATAGACGGGTTGTAGCCTGCGCTGCCAGCGCGGCACCGATCTACGGCGAAGACCGCTCGGGGACGAGCCTGTATCGCCCGTTCCCCTTCACCGCGTCTTTGCCCACATGGGTGAACTGCCCCCAGGCAAGCCAAGGGAGGAACGGCGTCCAATCGTCCGCCTGATAGGTGACAGATCCCACGAACCCTCCGCTGGGGTACCGGTGCCGCTGCCGCTGGGACTGGCTTTCCATATCCAGCCAGCGGCTCTGATCCCCGACCAGCTTGACGCCCTCGGCCCGCCGGACCAGGTCGCCAAAGTCGAGCATCAGCGGCGCGTCACCGAACTGCCGGGTCAGGGCCGTCAGTCGTTCCAGCAACCGCTGAAAAATCGGCCGGAACAGCGGCCGGGTGAGCAGGCCGCCCGGTCCATCCCCCGCGAACCGATCCCGAATCCTGGTTGGGGTGAGGAACTCAATCGTCAATCCCGGAGGGGGACCTCCCACCCCTCGCGCCACCGCGTCCTCGGTCCAGGCGAGGACCTGCCCGTGCGTCACCGGAACGTCGGGCACCTTCACCAGCGAATCGCCGGCGCGGACGACCTCCCGCGCGTCTCCGGTGAGGGGATTGACGGCCTTCACCCGCTGGACCCGGAACCGACCCCGATAGTTCCGATTCTCCCGCACTCTCCGGCCCAGGCCGGCCTGCTCCATCCGCTCCAGCGCCAGGACCACATAGGGAAAGAGGTTCAGAGCCCGAGCGAACATCGTCAGCCCGAAGCTGAACGACTGCCCCGGCTCCAGCCGTCGAGGGCCTGGCGGAGGCGGCTCGATGGTGTATGGTCGAGGTACCTCGACGCCCCGTTCCGAGTTCGGATCCAGCGTGGCCACCAGGAACGCCACCGGGCAGGTCCCGACCAGCGGGCAGCCACCGCACTCTGCGGCGTCGCGGTTCATGCAGAAGTTGCCCCAGAGCGAGCGGTACAGGGCTCCCCGCAGGCCCGAGCCCTGCCACTCGTACAACTCCATCGGCTCGACCGCCTGGCACTCAAACCGAAGCTGGTGCGCCGTGAACCCGTCCACAGCCATCATCGCATCCCTTTGGGGCCAACGCTCCCCAAGCGCGCGGTGCGTTCTCCTGCAATCCAGACCACATCCAAGTTGACCTGGCCCGCCGCTTCCCGCTGCTCCGCATCCGCCGTTACGAAGGGGATCGACATGCCGGAAGCCCCTTGAAAGATCAGGGCCGAGGCCACGTGAATGGCGTCCAGGGTCCTCAGACCGGTCCCCCGGATGAGCTCCTCGGCTCGGTCCAACACCAGCCCGCTCACCTCCACCAACTCCCAGTAGGCGCGGTCCCTTCGCATTCGCGCCAGGATCGCGGCAAAGTCGCGCTGGGTCAGCCCTCCGCCGGCGCTCCGGCGGCGGAACGCCGAGGTCGCCTCCACCGGGGCAATGGCCGACGAGAGGAACCGGTGGCGGCGCAACAGGGCCGTCGCGCGGCCGGATCCGGCCTCTTTCACGTACCGTTTCACGAGGACACTCGTATCGAAGTACGCCCAGGCGGCCGGCATCAGGAGGCCTCCCGTTCTTCGCGAAGCGTGCGAGCCACCGAAGCACCCCGCAGCGGTCGCGGCCTCCATCCCGGCAGCGGCTCGCGCTTCGCCGCCGCCCTGAGCAGTCCGGCGGCCTCCAAGTGCCGGATCATCTGCTCACCGCTCGACGTGACCGACAGCGGCCGCAGAACCGCGAGCGGCCTCCCGCGCTCCGTCAGGATCACCTCGCCGCCCGCGCGGACCACCTTCACCGCCGCCGAGAAACGCTGATTCGCCTCCCGCAACCCCATGCGCATCGGCAGACCTCCTCTCCTGTAGTGACGTCACTACAGTAGACGGGTTTCGGCCCGATGTCAATAACCCCCCGCGTCCCCGCCCCTACCCGCACGTCCGGCATTTGTCCCGGTTCGGAACGTTAGTCTAATCCCCGCAATTCGAATTCAGTGTTCATTCGACACTCCCCATTCACCATTCCGCACTCACCCGGTCTTCCACTCCCCCGTCTCCTTGTCTCCCCCTCCTCTGGGCTCTCAGCTCTTCCCCTCCATTCCGCATCCCACAATCCCCATTCCGCATTCAGCAGCTCTCCCCCTCTCCGTGTCACCGTGTCACCGCTTCTCCGTTTCCCAGTTTCTCCCCTGCTTCCTTGCCCCTCTGCACCTCCGCCCCCCCCTGCTGCCCCGTCCCCCTTCTCCGTGTCACCGTGTCCGCCCTGTTCGTCTCTCGGCTCCCGGCTCTCGGCTCTCCACGCCCCTCTCGCATGCCGGCGCCAGAGTTCCAGCAGCAGCAACGCCGCCCCGTCGAAGGCAATGAGGTACCTACCCGCTTCGAACACCGGTAGCCGCCAGTCAATTTCGTCCTGAACTGCCGCCTTAGGCACCACGGTGAAGACATGGTTCTCCCGCCCCATCAGGTCTGAGACCGGCGTCGCCTCCCCATCCTGGTAGAGGAGTAGATTCGGGAAGTCTCTTGTCTCCAGGATCAGACCGCAATCGTCGTCGGAAAAGATCTCGCTCGCATGCACCCGCCGGTATTTCCCAATCCCCTTGATCGTCAACATCCCCAGTTTTTCATTCCAGGCCATTCCGACGGCGCGTTTGAGCAGCGTAACAAGGTCAATATCATACTCCCCAAGTTCCCATTCCTTGCGCCGGCTCTGCTCCATGAAGTCGTGAACCCTGAGGCTCGGAAGCGAAGTGCGGAAGCGGCTGAGTCTGCGGTACGTCTCGATCCACCGCGTGGCACGCTTGCCCATAGCGCACCGTTCAAACGCGCCTTTGGCCTGAAGGTTCTGGTTGGCACAACCGAGCCGTTCGGCGTAGTCGGCCAGAATGGCGTCGATTCTCCCACGAAGTTGCCCCAGAACCTCGGGCCGAGCCTTCCCGTCCCTCTCGACCACTGCGATGATGTTCTCGCCCAAGGCCCGGGCGGAGATCATTCCATGCTCGGTGGTAGGGAACCAGGGGCGGGCAATAGCCGAGGGATACCAGGCATGGATTCTCTCCTCGAAGGTGGCTCGATCAATCTCTGGCGGTAGACTGCTCATACCTTGGTAGGCGTTGGGTGGAACCAAGGCAATCGCCTTTCCAGGCCGGTGGCGCCCTACACGCCCGAAGCGCTGCAGAAACGAAGCCGCCTCTAACGCCTCAAAGAGCAAGTAATCGCAGCGAAAGTCCACCCCTACTTCAATGGCCGAGGTCCCGAGGGCCAACAGCTTGCCACTCGTTTCTCTGATCGCCCGGTGGGAGAGCCCCCGAATGATCGCCAGCGAGTCACGGTGGAATCCCGCCTCCACCAGGGAATCTTCAAGGCGAATCGCACTCAAGACAGAGTTCACGATGACCACAGCAGGAAGGTAATCGTTGTGCCGAGTCTCGTTTCGCAGCTGCTCCAAATCGGGCTTCAGGGCTAGAATCTGGGGAAGAAGAAGTTCCACAGGATCGCCTCCGCTCACCTGGATCGGCGTCAACTCGACCCCATGGACGGCCGTGCGCGAGCATCCCGGTACTTGGCGATCTGCTGTCTCCGGATCGATGACCGTTGGGTTGATCGCCCGCTCCAGCAGAGCCCGAACCTCCGAGTGAGGCGTCGCGGAGAGGAGAACCAGCCGCTGGAAGATCCCAAAGCCACGCGCGAGAGCGACCATAACGAGAGCATGCGCGAACTCCACTCCATGATAGAGGTGGAACTCATCCACGATCAACGTCTCGTACCGCCGGAGTGCCTCGAAGGGCTCCGCGTGGTATTTGAGCCCGAGGATCAGGAACAGGATGTCAGGATTGGTGAACACAATCTTCGGCTTGTCGGGGTCGAGGAGCCGCCGCAGGGTCTCCCCCCTGCTCTTGCAGTGCATCGCTTCCTGCCACCGATCGAGAAGGGCGCCGTCCACCGGCACCAGGATATGATCCGCCCGGCTGTAACGCTCGGCCCGATCAGACGTGGTCCACATCTCGGGTGTCCAGAGCAAGGGCTCTATCCCCTCTTGCCCTGCAAACCGTCTCACTGCGCGCACCTGGTCCTTTACCAACTCATTCGTTGGGTATACGGCGACTGCCCACTCATGCCGCTTCAGGACCGGCAACATCGCTGCCCGGGTCTTGCCAGTGCCGGTTTTGGCTGCAAGCAGCATCGTGGCATCTTTCTCCCACGCCTCCCACATCGCCACCTGATGCGGATACAGGAGACCACGCGACGCGGGATGCTCCACTACAGGCAGTTGATATGGTTGGACCTCGAATGTCATGTGGAACCTACTTCATGGTCCAGCAACGCCTGCAATTCCAGCGCAATCTGGAAACTAAGGCACAGACCCAGTCGGGCATATTCTGGCTTCTCGGGGAAGGGTTCTCTCCGCCGACTCTGCCATGTCGGGAGGCCCTCTTCTGCCTCCAAGGGATGGGATGCCACGTTCCGGAGATAGTGCAGCGATTCGAACAAAGATAGAAGAAACCACTCAAGCCGGCTTCGGGGAGCAAGGGAATGCCCTTGTCTGTCCCTACTCTCGCCATCCTCGAGCCACCTTCGAATTCGGTCCATTGCAGGCCCCATATTCCTAGGGACCCCACCACACCCAAACCAGGTGAGATGGGCCTTGTACAGTGAAAACAGGGCCTCTCCGGCTTGCCCACACTCTTGTAGGGCCGCCTCATACTCCTGGCTATCAAAGCGGTGGATGGCCGTTTCCAGCCTCTTCTTGATCGGGAGGCCAATTTGGGCACCCCGAAGCTCCAACAACAGATCGCGCATCGCGTAGTTCCGCGTTGGAAGCATCTCATCAATGCGCTGGAACCGCCTCTCGACGCTCTCGAAGATCTTGCTTGAAACCACAAATTCTATCGACATCCGAAGACGATGTTGCAAGCCGATAACCTGTTCGTATACGAAGGATCTTCGGTCCACCACCTGGTTCAGATCGTCGTATTCACCTCTCACGGAATCGGCCAATGCGTTGACTTCGCCATGTAGCAGGTTGAAAGGGAACTGTCCGAGGTCCTGGTTCTCCCATGCATTCGTGATTTCATCCATGCACGTCAGTATGCTTCCTGCCTTGCCAGGTAGGTTATCGCGCAAGCCACTGATCAGCGCCATCGCTTTGCTGAGAGCTTCCTGAGGTGTTCTCGGCGCGTCGGTTCTCATGGCCTCGCCGTTCTCTCATAATAGATGCCGCGGCCCTTGCCACTGCGGGTAAGCAGATCTGTCCCACACAGGTCCGCGAGAAAGCGAGTAACTATTCCCTTCGTGAGGCCGAGCTTCCGGGTCACTTCCGAGACAGTGATACGAGTTCCGGGGGGTAGAGCCTCGACCCATTCTTTCAGCAATGCCGCTCCGGGGTCCACTGCCATCGGCCGGGTAGCGCGAGGCTGTTTCTCAGGAGCTTTTGCTGTTCGCGCCGACGCTGGCGAGAATGTCGACCCCGCGGGCGTAAAGCGGCGCGGCAGATGAACACGGTGGTCCCCGGAAAAGATAAACCAATCGTTGCGGAGCTCGGCGACCCGGAAAATCAGGTGAGGGGGTATAGGCAGCGGTTCGTAGGAAAGGATCTCGCCCTGGATATCGAGCGGATCGATCGCATGGGTGGGACGAACCTCTTTGTCAGTCAGGATCGCCACTGCCGGGGAAATCTCCTCCCATTCGAGGCGCACCGGACAACCTTTTTTGCCAAGCCGGACGACGGAAGGTGGGCGAAAAAGGCCTCGCGTGAAGAGGTAGAAGGCGAACCCGGAAAAGTTTGCCTCGGCCGCCGCTTTGCACCAGACCGGATCGAGAACCAGGCGCCATCCCAGGGCCGGGCTGTTGCTCCCCCGGGGGGCATCGTCGGTTCTGAGGGTGCGCGAGTTGACAGCGTTCTGGGTGAACCGAGTCCGGGAAACAGATGCTTGCGGGCGGGCCGGGGTGGCGTAGGCCGGCATGACATCCAGATCGTCCGCGTACCGGGGGGTGTTGCCGACATAGACACCGTAGGAATACCCGGAGAGAGCATAGCTCAGCGCATAGTTGTGAATCAGCGGGGAGGTGGCAGCGGTCTTTGAAATCTCAAAGGACGAAAACCACAGGTAATCGTGGTTGTAAAGGCGCCCAGCGTAGAGCCGGATTCCCTGGGCGTTGAGGTCAAAACGTTCGCTCATCGCACCCTCTACTTTTTCTCGCCCTGTGCCCTGCGGTACCCGGCGATATCGTTGTAAGCTTTGTCCAGGAACGCCCGGTCAAGGGGTGCCTCCGCACACCCTTTAACAAGGGCATCCACCTCCGCGGGGATGAGAATAGTCACCCGCTCGGGGTTTCCCGCTAGGGCCCTATATTTCCCTTCGAGGAGCCCCTTGAGTGCACCGGGGTTAAGGCCATCCTTTTGGTCGTAAAGCTCCAGGGTCAGCTCCAGGGGGGTGATAATCTCCTCCCAGCCAGCGGCCACGCCGAAAAGGGTATTACGGCAGTCGCCGCCAGTGCGAGACTCGGCGCCGTAGCTCTTGCAGGCGAGGAGTGTCTTGATAGTCAGGATCAGTTCTTCTCGCGTCACACCTTTCAAGGTGACGATGGAGGGAAATAGACTGGCAGGCTTGACGACGTGACGACTGCCCAGAGCCTGACCCGTCGTTTGGTCCAGTTCGTTCACCGCATTGAACGTGATCTCTTCGGAGATCTGGTCGAACGGGAGGAGCGAGAAAGCGGTGGAATATTCAATCCGATGTTTGATATTGGCCTCTTGACCGAGAGCGCTCGCCCCGTAGAGCCCGCAACGGGGACATGCCAAGCACAGATTGTCCTTGAGGTAGCACCCATCACCATTCTTTCCCGACGGTACATCCTTGCCGACGCTGGTGGCTGCCGAGCGAAGGAGGTATTCCATCTGGCGCGACTCAGCAGCCTTCTGTTTGGAGCCCAGGAAGGCGACCCGCTTGGCCACAGTGGCTCGATCGCCTTCGGACAGAGGTGTATTGACGGAGTTCAGTTCGCGCGTCTCTTCCGTTCTCAGAACCGTATAATCCAAGACTTCGCGGAGGAGAATCAGTTGAACGCTTTCAGCTCCGATGAGGGGGAGAGGCCTGTCCACCAGATAAGATTCGAGTCTTTCGATGCTCATGCGATTTCCTCCTCTGTGTCGATGTCAGCAATCTCTGTCTTCCCGACCTCTTTCAAATGCTTCGTAAATGCGTCCATGTCTTTCCTCTGCCTTGGAGATCCCTCCTTGTACGTCCGACTTGATGGTCCTGCATAGCGAACCTGATCCCAGTCCTTGATTTGTCTTCCCCATGCCTCACTGACCGCCTCAATGCCTGGATAGTTCTGCTGGAGCCAGATACAGAAGTCTCGATTGCGTTGGTCGAGCCACTCCAAGAACCTCTTGCGGCGCGCAAAGTAGAGGCCGTGATCGAGGCGGTCAATCAATCGGTCGTGAACGGTGATAGGGATCTCGCGAAGGAGTTGCGTCAGGAGGTTGATCCCTTTTTCGAGAGCCTTGATTGCTTCGGGGGAAGGAAGACCTTTCTGGCTTAATTCATGGACCCGAAGCACATAGCCCTTGAGAAAATCCGGATCACTTCGTCCACTTCTTGCCTCGTTAAGGATCTTGCCCACTGGTCCCATGAGGCCATACTTCGACCGTGACGACTTTGGGATATACCGGTCGAGGTACTGGCTGAAAGCGTCTCGAACCGCCTCGATCCGCGGCTGTGCGGGGTCCAGGTCGAAGGGTTTAACGTTCACTGCGATTGGGGTCCTCATCGACTTCCCTCCTTGCTATGGATTCTAATTATGCCCTCTATCCAACGAACGTGGTCCTGAGACAGCATGCGTTGTTGTCCATGTCGTCTCCAATTTTCCTCAATGCGGCGGGCGATTTTCTCGGGGGGGTCAGCCGCCAGGATCTGATACAGGGCAGAACGGATTGGAAACCCGGTATCCCGCACCAGCAGGCTGGCGGCTCCAATCGCCGCAAGCCACCGTTTCGCCTCACCCATGGGAAGCCAATCGTAGCCGACAAGAGAACGAAT
>Ga0326597_10013207_pt1 | contig 10862 bp, 8 predicted proteins | sample RVTome_12_FD_203789 | JGI IMG/M metagenome (GOLD analysis project Ga0326597, IMG submission 203789) | Soil microbial communities from uranium-contaminated site in the Upper Colorado River Basin, Wyoming, United States - RVT100D185 | ecosystem: Environmental > Terrestrial > Soil > Contaminated >... | reverse complement strand
GTTAATGTCGCTCACCACAAAAAGTAGCGATGGTAGTTGAAATACGCGCTCACAGCACACGATTGATTTGTAGCAGCAGCGCTCTCCATCGGTCCCGGTGCCATGCACCGCAACCCCAGTCTGGCGCTGCCGCAAAACGAATTTTAATGGCAAACCCGCGAAAGTCATTTGCAACGAGTCACAGCAGAACATGTACCGGTTTCGTGACCGAATGATCCAGCAGTAACACGTGCGGCGGCTTTGCCGCGCGGGTTTGTCCATCCCGTGACGATGAGCGCGGGAGAAGAAAATAATGAAACGCATGTTGTTTAACGCGACGCAGTCCGAAGAGCTGCGTGTCGCGATTGTCGATGGCCAGAAGCTGCTCGACCTCGATATCGAATCCGCAGGCAAAGAGCAGCGCAAGAGCAACATCTACAAGGGTGTCATCACCCGCGTCGAACCAAGCCTCGAGGCTGCCTTCGTAGACTACGGCAGCGAGCGGCACGGTTTTCTTCCCTTCAAGGAAGTCGCGCGCGCCTACTTCAAGCCGGGCGTCGACGCCGGCCGCGCGCGTATCCAGGATGCGCTCAGGGTAGGCCAGGAACTGATCGTCCAGATCGACAAGGATGAGCGCGGAACCAAAGGCGCCGCACTGACCACTTTCATCAGCCTCGCCGGCCGCCACCTGGTGCTGATGCCAAACAACCCGCGCGGCGGCGGTGTATCGCGCCGCGTCGAAGGCGAAGAGCGCGCCGAACTCCGCGAATCGATAGACCAGCTCCAGATTCCGCAGGGCATGAGCGTAATCGCGCGCACCGCCGGCATCGGCCGCACGGTCGAGGAGCTCAACTGGGACCTCAATTACCTGCTCCAGTTGTGGCGCGAAATCGAAAACGCTGGCACAGCGCAAAGCGGCGCTTTGCTGATATACCAGGAATCGAGCCTGGTGATCCGCGCCATTCGCGATCACTTTCACCAGGACATCGGCGAGATACTGATCGACACCGATGACATTTGCGAGCAGGCGCGCGCCTTCATGGGCCACGTGATGCCGCAGAATGTCAGCCGCGTGAAACTCTATCGCGACGATGTGCCGTTGTTCTCGCGCTTTCAAATCGAGCACCAGATTGAAACCGCGTTTTCACGCCAGGTTTCGCTGCCCTCGGGCGGCGCGATCGTAATCGATCACACCGAAGCACTGGTTTCGATCGACGTCAATTCGGCGCGCGCAACCCGCGGCACCGACATCGAGCAGACCGCATTGAACACCAATCTCGAGGCCGCAGATGAGATTGCGCGCCAGCTCAGGCTGCGCGACCTGGGCGGCCTGATCGTCATCGACTTCATCGACATGGAAAGCGCCCGCAACCAGCGCGAGGTCGAAGACCGGCTGCGCGATGCGCTGCGCTACGACCGCGCCCGGGTGCAGACTGGAAAAATCTCCCGTTTCGGGCTGCTGGAACTGTCGCGCCAGCGGCTGCGCCCGGCGCTTGCCGAGGGCAACCATATTCCCTGTCCGCGCTGCCACGGCACCGGCCATATCCGCGGCATCGAGTCGACCGCGCTCCATATCCTGCGCATCCTGCAGGAGGAAGCAATGAAGGAAAACACCGGCGCAGTACACGCGCAGGTGCCCGTCGATGTCGCGACTTATCTGCTGAACGAGAAGCGCGCCGAGTTTCATTCGATCGAATCGCGCCTCAAGGTCAACATCGTGCTGATCCCCAACATCCACCTCGAGACGCCGAATTACACGGTGACGAGGCTGAAGCACGAGGAGCTGAACCTGGCCGAACTGCCGCCGCCGAGCTACGAAATGGTCGCAGTGCCGGAGCAAACAGACACAAATCTGCGGTCGGCGCAGGAAGCGGCGGCGCCACGCCCCGTGGCGCTGGTGAAAGGCATCGCATCGGCGCAACCCACGCCATTGGCGGAGCCGAAACCCGCACCGGAAGCAAAACCGCAACCGTCGATCATCGGTAAGATTTTCGACTGGTTCAAGCGTACTTCGGCCGAGGTCAAGCCGGAGCAGCCGCAAACGGCCATGCGCGAACGCACCGAGCAAAGTTCGCAGCGCCGCCCACGGCCCAATGGAGCGCCCCGCCGCGACCGCGGCGACCAGCCGCGCGGCCGCCAGCGCGAGCGCGCGCCACGGGGCGAGGCCGGAGCCGAAAGCGGCGCACTGCGGCATGAGCAACGCGATCGCCACGGCGAGCGCCCGCAACTGCGCGAACAGCAACCACGCCGCCAGCCGCAGCGTCCGGCACAGCCTGGACCGGTCGCAGCCGGCGCGACCCCAGCCGTAGAGCGGCCACCGCGTGAGCAAGGCCCACGGCACGAGGGCGATGGCCGCAAACGCCGCCGCCGCGGCGGCCGTGATCGCTCAGACGCACGGCCGATTCCGGGTGCACCGGTCATTGAGGAACCGCACCAGCAGGAACTGCTCCAGCCGCCAATGCCCGCATTCGAGGTGGGTAAAACGGTCGCGACGTTGGCGGCGCAAGCCGCCAACGAGACCCCGGCAGCCACCGAATTGCGGCCGGCAGCGCCGCCTGTAGCGAAGCCGCCCGCGGTCTCCGACATCGAGGTGCCGAGCCCCGTCGAGCGCGCCCCCGCTGCAACCGCCGTGGCGCCAACTCCCGTCGAGCGCGAGTCCGCTGCGATTGCCGCGGCGCCAACTCCCGCCGAGCGGGTGATCGAGCCGGAAGTGCCTGCCCTGACGATACCGGCGACATCGGCTGTGTTGCAGCCGATCGTGCTGCCGCCCGAGTTGGAACTGATCGAGACCAATCCGGAGAAAGTGCGCATCGTGGCAAGCAGGGCCGAGCCGCCGCAGCCGCCACGACCGCCACGCACCCGCCCACCGCTGCCGCCTGTCAGCGACGAGCCCCTGGTTCAGGTCGAAACACAGCGGTAGTCTATAAAGCGAATGCCGGGCAGTATGCCCGGCATTTTTTAATCGCGACGCAACTCGATTGGACCGCGGAATTTCATCGGTCCGTGCTTCTGGCGAAGTTTCTTTCTTCCTCGAATACTCCGGTCCGCGTACGGACGGAAACCGTCCCGCCTTCCCGCCCGAGCGTTTTGCGTAATACACCCGCGCGAGTTGCATCCTCCTTGGTATCGAAAACTCGCAGAACCTTCTCGCTGCCGTCGTGTATTAGTATCCATTTCTCTCGCGAGTTGTCGAACCGCAGCGTATATTTTCTTTTCACCTTCGGAACCCCCTATTGAATATCGCCTTAGCAGCGATCTTTGGCTTACCAAATGCCCCGGATCCTGTTTGCCGACAAATGGCGCGCGCGCCGGCGGATTGTTATACTTAACGAACCGTACTGCCGGATGCCATATCCCCACCAATCCAGCGCAAACAGCCTCCGACATCGACGCATCGGCCTGCAATTACCCGTCAAGGAGACTCTAACATGACCAGCAAAGCGCGTGTGGTACGCTTCGCGGTACCTGCCTCCCGGAGACGACCATGAAAACTGATCGAAGCGTAGGAATGATCGGGCTCGGCATTATGGGCTCGGCGATGGCATCGAACCTGTTGCGGGCGGGATTTCGCGTCGTCGGCTATGACGTGCTGCCCGCGGCGCGCACCACCTTTGTCCGCGGCGGCGGCGTCGCCGCGCGCTCGGGCGCCGAGGTCGCACGCCGTGTGCCGATAGTCGTAACTTCGCTGCCCTCGGTGGCTGCGCTCGAGGCTGTCGCAAGCGAACTCGCTCGCGCGCCGCACCAAGGCCTCATCGTCGTCGAAACGAGCACGCTGCCGCTCGCGGCGAAGGAAGCCGCCCGCCGCGTGCTCGCGCGCAAGGGGGTCACGCTGCTCGATTGCCCGCTGAGCGGGACCGGTGCGCAGGCGCGCACCAAGGATCTCAATGTTTACGCCAGCGGTCCGCGTGCCGCCTGTAACGCCTGCAAGGAGGTCTTCGCAGGCTTCTCGCGCGCGCACTATTACCTGGGCGCGTTCGGCACCGGCATCAAAATGAAGTTCATCGCCAACCTGCTGGTCGCGATCCATAACGTCGCTGCCGCCGAAGCGCTGGTGCTGGCAAAGAAGGCGGGGCTGGATCCCGCCCTTACCCTCAAGGTGATCAGCGACGGCGCCGGCAGCTCCCGCATGCTGCAGGTGCGCGGTCCGATGATGGTGGCAGACGACTACCGCGACGCGACGATGAAGGTCGAGGTATGGCAGAAGGACATGCATCTCATCGCGGACTTCGCAACGCAGCTCGCATGCCCGACACCCCTTTTCGCCACTTGCGCGCCTCTATATACCGCGGCGATGGCGGCCGGTTACGCCAAGCAGGACAGCGGCTCCGTTGGCGCGGTACTGGGCGAGATGGCCGGCCTTGCCGGCGCCAGGCGCAAACGCAGCACTGCCAAGCGATAAACCGGAGACGATGCATGAGAGCATTCGATCTCGTCACTGCCAGGGATTCCGGGCATGCGATCGCCCTGCTGGCGGAGCACGGCGCTTCCGCCAAGATTCTCGCGGGAGGCACCGATTTGCTGGTCGAGCTCAAGTCCGCTTCCCATGCGCCGCAAGTAATCGTCGACATCTCGCGCGCCGAGGATCTGAAAGCCATCGCGATCACCGACGAAGGGCTCAGCATCGGCGCGCTGGTCACGCATGCCGAGATCATGCGCTCGCCGCTCATCTGTGGAATGTTCCCGGCGCTGGTCGATGCGGCGCACACCATCGGCGCCGTGCAGACCAGGAATCTCGGCACGCTGGGCGGCAACCTCGTGACCGGTGTGCCCTCCATGGACAGCGGTCCCACTTTGATTGCGCTCGACGCGCTGGTCACCGTCGCCGGATCCGCCGGCCGCCGGCAGATACCGCTGGCCGAATTCTTCGTCGGTCCCCGCAAAACCATCCTCAAACCTGACGAATTGGTGGTGGAAATCGTCATCCCAAAACAAAACCTCGGCAAGCCGGCGCATTTTTTGAAGTCGGGCTTGCGCAAAGGACAGGCGCTGGCATTGGTCAACGCTTGCGCGAGCCTGTGGGTCGATTGGGACAAGCATGTATTCGTCGCGCCGCGGATCGCGCTCGGTGCGGTCGCGCCGACAGTCATACGTACCCCGCAAGCCGAAGCGTATCTCGAGGGCCGCGCGATCACGCCCGAGGCGATGGCAGAAGCCGGCCGCATTGCCGTCGGAGATGCGAAGCCGATCAGTGATTTTCGCGCCTCCGCCGAATACCGGCGGGATTTGATCGCGGTGCTCACCAAACGCGCGCTGGAAAACGCCTATGCGCAAGCGCAGGCGAAGCGCAAGCAGGAGATTTGATGTGGCGAACGTAACGATCACCGTCAACGGCGAGACGCGCGTTGCCTCCGTAGCGCCCGAAACAACACTGCTCGGGCTGCTGCGTGACAGTTTCAACCTGACCGGCGCCAAGCTCGGGTGCGACGTCGGTGATTGCGGCGCATGCACCGTGATCCTCGAGGGCAAGCCGGTCAACGCGTGCCTAGTGCTGGCCGGTCAGGCCGACGGCCGTGACGTGCTGACTATCGAGGGGCTCGCCAGCATGGACCGGCTGCATCCGATCCAGAAAGCATTCGAGGATCACGCATCGCTGCAGTGCGGCTTCTGCGGGCCGGGCATCATCCTGTCGGCCAAGGCACTGCTGGACGAAATCCCCGACCCGACGGCACAGCAGATTCGCGACGCGCTCGCAGGAAACCTGTGCCGGTGCACCGGCTACACCAAGATGATCGACGCCATCCAGGACGCCGCGCGCAGTCTTCAAAAGGAACTCCTTCCTCCTTGATGGGGAAGGTTGGGATGGGGGTGAATAGCCCCCGTCAAGGGGAGAGAGAATCAACTTTTTTGACGCAGTAAGGTTAGGAAACCGGGCAAAAGGACCGAACCATGGCCAAGAAAACAAAAGTCGCCGAGAAAAATATCCCACGGGAGACATGGCGGGAGCTCGACGAAACACTGCGCTTGCCGGCGATCGTGCCTCCAGTGACCTATCCGATCGAAACCCTGGTCCCCGAGGTTCGCGATCAAACCCCCGCCGTCGGCCAGCGCGCGACGCGGCCCGACGGCCGCCTGCACGGACTCGGCCAGACGAAATATATCGACGATCTCGCTTTCCCCGGAATGCTGTACGCCAGAATCAAGCGGGCGGGAATTGCCTCGGCGCGGATCAAAAGCGTAGACACGCGCGAAGCGCAAGCCATGCCCGGTGTGATGGCGGTGGTGACCGGGCGCGACATCCCGGTCAACTCATTCGGGCCGTCGTTGAAAGACCAGCCGGTGCTGGCCGACGACTTCGTATTCCACGCGGGAGATGGCGTCGCGGCAGTGGCGGCCGTGACCGAGCAGATTGCCAACGATGCACTCGACCGGATCAAGGTGGAGTACGAGCCGCTGCCGGCTGTCTTCGATCCCCTGGAGGCATTGAAAGAGGATGCGCCCAAGGTGCATGCGCCAAACAGCAACATCTATGCAACCAAGTTGATCAAGAAAGGCGACGTCGAAAAGGGGTTCGCCGAATCCGACCATATTTTCGAGGGCAGCTATCGCACGCAGATGGTCGAGCACGTGCCGTTGGAGCCCCACGCGTCGATTGCCGTGTGGGATCCCAACGGCCGCGTTTCCATCTACTCGACCCTGGGACGGATCACACTCGGGCGTGCCGACATCGCGCGCACGCTCAAGCTCCCGATCAACCGCATCCGCGTCGTCGCCACCATCGTCGGCGGCAATTTCGGCGGCAAGAACGAAATTACCCAGGAGCCGGTGATCGCGCTGCTGTCGAAGAAGACCGGCCGGCCGGTCAAGGGCGTTTTCACGCGCACCGAGGAATTCATCGCGACGACCACGCGTCACCCGATCATCATGGATTACAAAACGGGCGTGATGAAAGACGGCAGACTCATCGCGCGCAAAGTGCGCCTCGTCCTCGACGGCGGCGCGTACTGTTCATGGAGCGAGACAACGCTCGGCAAGGCGTGCATTCTCGCCGCCGGCCCCTACAATATCGACAACCTGCATGCGGAGGCGTTCGTCGTCTACACCAACAAGACGATGACCGGAGCCATGCGGGGATTCGGCGCGCCGCAGGTCTGCTTCGCCTACGAATCGCACATGGACGATATCGCGGCGGCACTGAACATCGATCCGCTCGACATCCGCCTGCTCAACGCGTTCGAGGAAGGCTCGCCCAGCCCCACCGGCCAGGTGCTGCACAGCGTTGTGGTCAAGGATACGCTGCTCAAGGCGGCGGAGCGCTTCGGCTGGAAAGAGCCGCGGTCATGAAACGGCGCGGTCGCGGAATCGCGTGCATGTGGTATCCGATCGGCTTCACGGTCGCGGCCAACCCGAGCGCTGCCGTGGTAAAAGTCAACGAGGACGGCACTGCGACGCTCCTCACGGGCACGGTTGAAACAGGCCAGGGCTCGCTGACCATCCTGGGCCAGATCGCCGCGGAAGAACTCGGCATCGCGACCGACGACGTGCACGTGGTTTCAGCCGACACCGACTCCACGCCGATGGACACCGGCGCGATCGCCAGCCGCACCACCTACGTGACCGGCAACGCGGTCAGGCTTGCGGCCGGGAAGGCCAAGGCGATCCTGTTCGAGGTCGCCGCACCCATGCTGCGCGTAAAACCCGATCAGCTCGAAGCGAAGGATCGCAAGATCCAGATCAAGGGCTACCCGCAGCGCTACCTGCCGATCGGCGAAGTGGCGAACCACGCCCAGGTGGTGATGGGCGAGCCCGCGATCGGTGCCGCATCCTACAACCCGCCGACGGTGGCACTGGATCCCGAGACCGGGCAAGGCAAGCCCTTCAGTACGTATGTCTATGCAACCCAGATTGCCGAAGTGGACGTGGATGACGAGACCGGGGAGGTGGATATCATCCGCATCGTCGCTGCCCACGACTGCGGCACGGCCATCAACCCGATGTTGGTGGAAGGGCAGATCGAGGGCGGCATCTCAATGGGGATCGGTTTCGCGCTGCAGGAGGAAATCCTGTTCGACGCCGCCGGCCACCAGATCAATCCCAACCTGACCAACTACATTATGCCGACCAGCCTCGACATGCCGGAAATCGAGGTCAACATCGTCAAGAGCTACGACCCGACCGGCCCGTTCGGCGCCAAGGGCGTCGGCGAGCCGACAGCGGTCCCGACGGCGGCGGCGATTCTGAATGCGATCCGCAACGCGGTCGGCGTGCGCATCACTTCGCTTCCAGCTACGGCCGAAAAAATCCTCGCGGCAATCAAGGCGAAGCGCGCGCAGGAACCGAAACGGATTGCCGCGGGCTGACGGTTTATCACTCGGCGAGCGGGTTCTCCCAGTGCAATCCCGCGAACCGGGCAAAGTCTCCATCTGTCGAGCACAGGATTAGCCCGTGTTCGATGGCCAATGCAGCGAGGTGCGCGCCCGGTACAAGGTTCGCGCCATGTACGGGCGCGCTCGTGCTGGGGAAAGGTGCTGACGTGGGCGTAGATCAGCAGGTTGGCGTCGACCAGTATCACCGGAACGATTCGCCCTCAGCTATGGCAAGTGCCTCTGAGACATTGTCGATGTTGCTCGCAAGACACCGCCCGAGAGACACCGCGCGCGTACGCGGCGCGCGGCGCGCCGGTGCGGGTGACGCCATCTGGCCCAAGCCCTGCCGTAGCGCTTCGTTCACAACGGTCTTCAGGCGCGCCTTGCGCTGCCGCTCCAGCGCGGCGGCCACGTCCTTGTCGAGGGTGAGGGTGGTTCTCATGCATCAAAGCATAATTTGGCTGATGTCTTGATGTCAAGCTGAGCTAGGCGGCAAGTCCGATAAACAACCGCTGCTTGAGCTGCTTCAGTTCGTCGCGCAGCTCCGCGGCGCGTTCGAATTCGAGGTTCCGGGCGGCATCGAGCATGCTCTTTTCGACGCGCTTGATTTCGCGCGCAAGGTCTTTCTCGCTCATTCCCTCATAGGCGGTCTCGGCCTGCGCCGTTTTCAGTTGCTGCTGCGCTTCCTGGGCATCGTAGACCCCTTCGATCATATCGCGCACTCCCTTCACCACGCCTACGGGAGTGATGCCGCGCCACTTGTTGTACGCGATCTGCTTGTTCCGGCGGCGCTCGGTCTCGCCGATTGCGCGCCGCATCGAATCGGTAACTTTATCGGCGTACAGGATGGCTTTGCCGTTGATATGGCGCGCGGCGCGGCCGACGGTCTGGATCAGCGAGCGCTCCGAGCGCAGAAAGCCTTCCTTGTCGGCGTCGAGAATCGCGACCAGCGACACTTCCGGCAGATCGAGTCCCTCGCGCAGCAGGTTGATGCCGACCAGCACGTCGAATTCGCCAAGCCGCAAATCGCGGATGATCTCGACGCGCTCGACCGTGTCGATGTCGGAATGCAGGTAGCGCACCTTGACGCCGTGCTCGGCAAGATAATCGGTCAGGTCTTCCGCCATGCGCTTGGTGAGGGTGGTCACCAGCACGCGCTCCCTGACCTTCACCCGTTCGCTGATTTCCGACAGCAGGTCATCGACCTGGGTGGACGCCGGACGCACCTCGATCTGCGGGTCGACCAGCCCGGTCGGCCGCACCACCTGCTCCACCACCTGCGCCTGGTGCGCGCGCTCGTATTCAGCCGGCGTGGCTGAAACGAAAACGCTGCGTTTCATCAGCCGCTCGAACTCGTCCAGCCGCAGCGGCCGGTTGTCGAGCGCCGAAGGCAGCCGGAACCCGTAATTGACCAGATTTTCCTTGCGCGCGCGGTCGCCGCGATACATGCCGCCGAGCTGCGGCATGGTGACGTGGCTCTCATCAATGAACATCAGCGTGCCGGGCGGCAGATAATCGATGAGCGTCGGCGGCGGCTCCCCCGGCTGCCGCCCCGACAGGTGGCGCGAGTAGTTTTCGATGCCCTTGCAAAACCCCATTTCGCACAACATCTCGAGATCGAAGCGGGTGCGCTGCTCGATGCGTTGCGCCTCGATGAGCTTGCCCTGCTGCTGAAAAAATTCGATCTGATCGCGCAGCTCCGCCTTGATCGCCTCGATCGCCTGCAAAGTAGTCGCGCGCGGCGTCACGTAGTGGCTCGAAGGATAAACGGTAAAACGCGGCACGCGCTGCAGAATGTGCCCGGTCAGCGGGTCGAAGACCGACAGCGTTTCAACCTCGTCGTCGAACAGGCTGACGCGTATCGCGGTTTCCGAGTGTTCCGCCGGGAAAATGTCGAGCACGTCGCCGCGCACCCGGAAAGTGCCGCGCTTGAATTCGAATTCGTTGCGCTCGTATTGCATCGTGGCCAGCCGCTGGATCGCATCGCGCTGAGTCAATTTCTCTTTCTCGCGCAAATGCAGGATCATGCTGTGGTAATCCGATGGGTTGCCGATGCCGTAAATCGCCGACACCGTGGCGACGATGACGGTGTCGCGGCGTTCGAGCAGCGATTTGGTGGCCGAGAGCCGCATTTGCTCGATGTGCTCGTTGATGCTCGAATCTTTCTCGATGTAGAGATCGCGCGACGGCACGTAGGCCTCGGGCTGATAGTAGTCGTAGTAGGAGACGAAATACTCGACCGCGTTTTCCGGAAAGAAACCGCGCATCTCGGAATAAAGCTGTGCGGCGAGCGTCTTGTTCGGCGCGAGGATGATCGCCGGGCAGCCGAGGCGCGCGATCACGTTCGCCATGGTGTAGGTCTTGCCCGAGCCGGTCACGCCGAGCAAGGTCTGATAGGCGAGCCCGTCCTCTATGCCCTCCGCGAGTTTGGCGATCGCCTCAGGCTGATCGCCGGCCGGCTCGAACATCCGGTGCAGGCGATAGGGGCTGTCCGGAAACGTGACCGGTGCCGCCGCGGGACGCTCGACAGGTTCGGGTTGCAACGCGGGGCTGGCCATCAATTGGGTTCGTTTATGCCGG
>Ga0326597_10013206_pt1 | contig 10863 bp, 9 predicted proteins | sample RVTome_12_FD_203789 | JGI IMG/M metagenome (GOLD analysis project Ga0326597, IMG submission 203789) | Soil microbial communities from uranium-contaminated site in the Upper Colorado River Basin, Wyoming, United States - RVT100D185 | ecosystem: Environmental > Terrestrial > Soil > Contaminated >... | reverse complement strand
ACGGCCTGCCGGTTTTTGTGGTCATTTTTCCCCTTACCTGGTTTCTGCTGTTCAAGCTCATGCCGGTGGCCGTGGCCCGGATCGATGTGGAGCCGGCGCGGGGTCAGGTGAAGGACATGGGCCCCATGAGCAGAACTGAACGGGAGATCCTGGTGATGCTGTTCGTCACCGCCTGCCTGTGGGTCGGCGGACCCTTTCTGGAAACGGCCCTTGGTCTGCCGGAGACGCTCTTTTCGGCCGCCATGGTGGCGGTGATGGCGGTGTGCTACCTGGCGATACGGGAGATCATCGACTGGGAAGACCTCAAGGGCATCAGTTGGGGAATCTTTCTGATTATCGGCGCCGGACTCAGCCTGGGTGAGGCCCTGGTCCGTACCGGAGTCACCGAGTGGTTCGCCATCCTGATCGCCCCCCTGGTGAGCGGTCCCTCGCTGCTCCTTTCCCTGTTACTGCTGGTGACCATCTCCGCCCTGCTCACCAATCTGCTGAACAACACCACCATCGCCGCGGTGTTCGTGCCGGTGCTGATCACCCTGGCGGGGGACGACCCGACTCTTGATCCGTTACTGCTGGTGCTGCCCGTGACCTTGGCCACCACCTTCGGCTATTCCCTGCCGTCGGCCTCGGGGCGCATGGCCCTCCTGTCCGCCACGGGGATCGTCCCCCGCGGCACCATGCTGCGTTACGGCATGATCCTGACCTTGGCCAGTTCCCTGGTGCTGGCGGTGTTGTTCTACCTGTTCGCCAGGATCGGGTTTGTAGGGTAACAACGGTCCCTGGTCGGAAGGTCCCTGGTCCCTAGTCCAAGACCAGAGACCAGAGACCAGGGACCAGAGACCAGAGACCAGAGACCAGAGACCAGGGACCAGAGACCAGAGACCAGGGACCAGAGACCAGAGACCAGGGACCAGGGACCAGGTAGTGACCATGGTCTTGATCTGGACAAGGGACCGGTTTTAAAAGGAGGAGCGATGAGGATTCTGGTGATCGGCGCCGGTCGTACCGGGGCCAAGGTGTTGAAGCAACTGCAGAAAAACCCGGCCTTCGAGATCCTTACCGCCGATCCGCGCCAGGAGCATTATGCGGTGGAAGAGGGGATCATCGAGCAGGTGGATATCCACGAAGTCCTGACGCCGCTGACTTTGGAAACGGTGCTGGAACAGGCGCGGCCTGATCTGGTGCTGCTGGCCATGTCGACCGAGGACATGGGGCTGGGCAAGGCCCCGGGCATGGAAATCCTGGCCGATGCCCTGAAAGAGGAACTTTCTGCCCTGAGCAGGGTTCCGGTGATCGAGGTGGCCCGGGAGCGCCATTAGAAGCATGTCGGACTATCCATGCGCCGACAGGCTCCTGGAAGTTTCCTTCGGCCAGTGACTTGAAGGATGATGCCAACCGGTTATACATAGTGGGAGGGGCTAGGGCCCAACCTCTAATGATGGGATGCCGGTTTGGCGGCAAAGCTTCATGATCAACCCGGGCCAATATTGCGGAGGCATACAATGCTGAACTTGAAAAGGCTGTTGTTTGGACTGTTGATCGGCATGATGACAATTTCCCTGTGGGCCTGTGAAAAGAAAGGACCGGGGGAAACAGCGGGCGAAAAGATCGATCAAGCGGCAGAAGAGACGAAGGAAGGTATGGAAGAAGCCGGGGAAGCCGTGCAAGAAAAACTCGATCCACAGGGTCCGGCAGAAGAAGCAGGTGAAAAGGTCGACGAGGCGATGGATTCTGATCGCTAGCGCCTTTAACGGGGGCAGTCATGAATATTGAATTGCAACCGGTTATTGCCTTGGTCGCCGGCATTCTGATTCTGGTGATTCCCAGGCTTCTCAACTACATCGTGGCGATTTACCTCATCCTGATCGGTATTGTCGGCTTGGTAAACTGAAGGAGGCTGCCGGAGTTCAGCCCGCCTGAACTCCGGCGTGGCTTTCAAGTAATACCTGGACGAAGACCTTCCGGAGAGGAAATCATGAAAGTCTGGCCCGGCAATCCCTATCCCCTGGGGGCGAACTACGATGGTTTCGGCACCAATTTTTCCCTTTTTTCGGAAATCGCCGAACGGGTGGAACTGTGTCTGTTCGATGATGAGGGGAAGGAAACCCGGATCGACCTGAACGAAGTGACCGGCTACTGCTGGCATGCGTATCTGCCCGAGGTCCGGCCGGGACAGCGCTACGGCTACCGCGTGCACGGTCCATGGGATCCGGCGGGCGGTCACCGTTGCAATCCGGCCAAGCTGCTGCTGGACCCCTATGCCAAGGCGATCGAAGGGCAGGTGGAATGGCACGAAGCTGTATTTCCGTACACTTCCGAAAATAAATTCGAGGTTCTCAACGATCTCGACAGCGCTCCCTACATGCCTCGCTGCCTGGTCCACCAGCCTTATTTCGAATGGAATGGGGATCGTTGCCTGCAGCGCCCCTGGCACGAAACGGTGATTTACGAAGCCCATGTCAAGGGTTTCACCGCCCGGCATCCGGCGATTCCCGAGGCACAGCGCGGCACCTTCACGGGGCTGGCCCACCCGGTGGCCGTGAGCTACCTGAAATCCCTCGGCGTTACCGCCGTGGAACTGATGCCCGTTCATCAGTTCATTCACGACAAGCGCTTGATAGACCTGGGCATGCGCAATTACTGGGGCTACAATTCCATCGGCTTTTTCGCCCCCCACAACGAGTATGCCGCCGATCCGCGCCTCGGCGGCCAGGTGGCCGAGTTCAAGCAGATGGTCAAGATCTTGCACCAGGCCGGAATCGAGGTCATCCTCGACGTGGTCTATAACCATACCGCCGAAGGCAATCATCTCGGTCCGATGTTCTCTTTCAAAGGCATCGACAACGCCTACTATTATCGCCTGGACGAAGATCGACGCTACTACCAGGACTATACCGGCACCGGCAATAGCCTGCACATGCGTGATCCCCACGTGTTGCAACTGGTCATGGATTCCCTGCGGTACTGGATCCGGGAAATGCACGTCGACGGTTTCCGTTTCGACCTGGCCGCGGCTCTCGCCCGGGAACTCCACGACGTGGACCGCCTTTCGGCGTTTTTCGACATCATTCAGCAGGATCCGATGATCAGCCAGGTGAAACTGATCGCCGAACCATGGGATGTCGGCGAAGGGGGTTACCAGGTTGGCAACTTTCCCCCGGTCTGGTCCGAATGGAACGGCAAGTACCGGGACTGTGTGCGGGATTTCTGGCGGGGCCAGGAAGAGACCCTGGGCGAGTTCGGTTCCCGCCTTACGGGAAGTTCCGACCTCTACGAAAATACCTGCCGCCTGCCTTTCGCCAGCATAAATTTCATAACGGCCCACGACGGTTTTCCGCTGGGGGATCTCGTCTCCTATAACCAAAAACACAACGAAGCCAACGGCGAGGACAATCGGGACGGTTCCGACGACAACCGTTCCTGGAACTGCGGAGAGGAGGGCCCCACCGTGGACCCGGATATCCGCGAGTTGCGTCGCCGCCAGGTCCGCAATTTTTTGGCTACCCTGTTTCTATCCCAGGGAGTGCCGATGTTGCTTGGCGGGGACGAGATCGGCCGCAGCCAACAGGGCAACAACAACACTTATTGCCAGGACAACGAGCTTTCCTGGCACGACTGGGAAAATGCCGACAGGGAACTGCTCGATTTTTGTCGGACCTTGATTCGTTTCCGCCACAAACACCCGGTTTTCCGCCGCCGGCGCTGGTTTCAGGGCCGGGCCATCCACGGCCGTCAGGTCGTGGATATCGCCTGGTTCACCCCCGAGGGAACCCCCATGTCGGAAAAAAGTTGGGATCGCAGGGTCGCCAAATCCCTCGGCGTGTTTCTCAACGGCGAGGCGATCCCCAATCCCAATCCTCAGGGAGAGCAGGTACTCGATGATAATTTCTATCTGATTTTCAACGCCCATCACGAAGACATGATCTTTACCCTGCCGAAGTTGCAGACAAATGACTACTGGCAGCCGGTGCTCGATACGAGTCGCGGCTGGTTCGGGGAAGGGCAGCAGGGATCGGCGGGAAATCTGATGAAAGGCGGACTGACAGCAGGAGATATCGTGGCCGTAGGGGGGGGCCTAAGAGAAGGCAGTTCCCTGAAGGTGGAAGCCCGCTCCATGGTGATGTTGCAGCGACCGAGGAAATGAAGATGAATTACAGGGCGACTACCAGGGCGATGACGCCGACGGTCAGCAGGGCGGCGGCCCAGATCAGGTCGAAATTGATCCAGTGGCGACGTAGCACGGTCAGGGAAAGCCTGGTGTAGACGAGCCAGGCCACCAGCCCCATCAACAGCAGCATCGCCAGGGTATGGGCCAGGACGGCGAGAAGCAGGCTCGCGCCGGCCGGCAGGTGCAGGGCATGGCTTCCCCCTGCATGGCTGACCCCCATGAATGCCGGGGCCACCATCAATCCGGCGCCGTGGGCCGTGGCCATCAGGAAGGACCACAGGAACAGATCGACCATGTCGACCTTCATGCCGACCCAGCGGGGATGCCGGTAATAGTTGAACAGTTTGTAGGCGCCGAAGCCCAACAGCAGCCCGGCGGTAATGAATTGCAGAACCGGGATCGATAAATAACGTATTCCGGCATAGACCAGCAGGGCGACCAGCCCTACCGAAAGGGCGTGTCCCGCGGCAATCGGCAACAGGGCCAGCCAGATGGCCCGGCTGCTTTGTCGCTGGAGGCCCAGCGACAAGGCGAACAGCCAGCCCATGCCCGGATTGATGCCGTGAAAGGCGCCGAAGCCGATCACCGCCAGCCAGGGCCACAGGACATCAGGAGGGATAGCAGAATGTGTCAGTGGATGCATCGCCCCCCTCGAGTCGGATCTGATGAGACCGCATATCGCCGAAATCGACGAAAAATTCCGGGTCCAGTTCCATTCCGCCCTTCGGATCCGCCAGGACCTTCACCATCCAGCCCCGGATCTTTCGGTCCGGATAGAACTGGTCGTCCCAGGTGCTGTAAAGGGAATTGGTGAAATAGACCCGCCGGCCGTCTCGGCTCAATTCCACCATCTGCGGACCGCCCGTTATCGATCCCTGCCATCCGGGATGCCCTTTTCTGTTGACGATGCCGCCGAGTTCGACCTTTCCGGCCAGTTTTGGCGCGAAGGGATCGGTGACGTCATACTGGTGCAATTCCCCGATCCCCCAGCAGGAGACATAGAGAAACCTGTCGTCCAGGGACAGGTCGATATCGGTGACCAGTGGCGGCACGGCCTTGAAGGGTTTCAGTGCCGGCGGCAGGTCTTTTTCATCGGCCGGGACGGCGGGGATGGTGATCACCTTCCTGGCATCCCACCGGCCGTCGTCCTTCTTGTACCAGGTCCAGATCGACGCCGACAGGTCGGCGGTACTAACCACCACACAGACAAACCCGTAGGTCTTGGCCGGGTCGTGGGCCGGCCGCAGTTCCAGGACCATCTGGTGCTCGGCGCCGAGGTCGAGGGTCTGGATGTTCCGCCGTTTGCGCAGATCCCAGAAGTGCAGCCGGTGGCCGTAGCGATTTGCCAGCAGGTCTTCCGGCACCAGACCGTTTTCGAACTGAGCCGGTCCGGCCCATTCGCTGGTCAGCATGACGTCGTCCGCCAGATGCCACCAGAAGTCGTAGGCCAGGTGCTGGTCGCCCCGGTGCAGTTCCCAGGGGCCGATGACGTTGAAATTGAAATGATCCAGCAGAAAGATACCGCCGGGGCCCTTGCCGTCAGGGCCCGAACCGAGGGCGCTGACGTAGATGGCATCGGGGCCGCAATGCACGGTATGGGGACGGCTGTAACCCGATTTGGCCAGGATCTCTTCCGGTTCGATGATTTTGACGATGGCGGGCCTGGTCGGATCGGGTTTGGTGTCGATGATGTAGATGCGGGAACTACGCATGCCCGGCACTATCAGGTAGCGCCGCTCCAGGTGGGGGTGGGGCGCATAGGGGCAGAGCGCCGAACTGCAGGCATTCCAGCCGTAGTGATGCAGTTCGTCCCGCACATGGGGCAATTCCAGGTTGTGCAGTATTTGACTGTAGGTGGCCGATTGCGGATCCAGGTCGACGATGGCCAGGGCATCGGGCCGGCCGTTGTTGCCATAGTTGAGAGTTGCCACGTAGCCGTGGCGTTCTGGAGGAGCCTGCATCGCCATCCTGGGGGAGGGGTAAAACGAGGGGTCCGGTCGCCATTGCACCATTTCCTTCACCTCCAATTCATTGTTGGCAGGTATTGTGTTTAACCGTTGAACCTTGTACCTTCTGAATAATTATAGCCGGTTTCGATCCGGCGGCATCCTTTCTTCCAAGCCGACAGAGGTCGTCATGTCACTCATCGATTCCGGGGCCTATGGCCTGGTGCTATTGCCTTTGCTGGTGTTCTGCGCCCGTATTCTCGACGTCAGCATCGGCACCCTGCGCATCATCTTCGTGGCTCGTTCGCTCAAGGGCCTGGCGGCGGGGCTCGGCTTTTTCGAGTCGTTGATCTGGATTCTGGCTATCAGCCAGGTCATGCAGAACCTGACCAATTTTCTGACCTACGTCGCCTTCTCCCTCGGTTTTGCCGCCGGCAATTACGTCGGAGTCCTGATCGAGGAGCGCATCGCCCTGGGTAATCTCATCATTCGCATCATCACCCGCCGGGAAGCGGATGAACTGGTCAGTGAATTCTGGAAGGCCGGTTACGGGGTGACCTGCCTGCAGGCGCGGGGGGAAACCGGGCCTGTGCAACTGATATTCACCGTCTGTCGCCGGCGGGATCTGAAGGATGTCATCGCCCTGGTCAAGCGTTTCAACCCCCGGGCGTTCTACACCATCGAAGATGTGCGTTACGTGCAGGAAAATGTGCCGGCGGGGTTGCGCCCTCGCAATTTTCTGCGGCGGCTGGGTTTCCGGATGAGAAAATGATGGGGGTGGGTCCGGCGGAAAAGACCGGCCCTTTTCAGGGCCGGTCCCCGGCGGGAAAGTGGCAGTCTCCGCTAAAAAACCTGCCATTTGCCCCACCGCGATGCTGTCAGAAAGTCATGCTGAGGGCCGCTCCGACGAGATGGGCGGTATAATCGTCCGACCCGTCGCTGGCGTCGTCGTCATAACTGTAAAAGCCGTAACGAAACTTGACGGACAGCATGTCGGTGATCCGGCGGCTCAGGCTGGCCAGCACGGCATGACGCTGGTTTTCAGATCCCAGAGGCAAACCTACGTCGGAGAAATCCTTGAAATTTTCCGTCAGGGTGTAGATGTACTGCATGTTCAGGTTGGTACGGGAGTCCAGGGCCAATCCCGCGGCAGCCGACAGGGAAAGGACGTCTCCGTCATAGGTGGTCACCGGCGCATCGGCCAGATCGATGGTCTCCAGTTCAATGTCCTGATAGGAGACCAGGCCGGTTAGAAAGAGGCCGGCATAGGGGGTTGCGGTGATGCTGGCGGTGTAGATGTTGGCGTCGTAATCGGTCGTATGCACGGAACTCGGCGGATCGGTATCCTCGTCGGTATCGATGTCCATTGCGACAAGCTGATACTGCAGGGAAGCCCGAATTCTCGGCAGGGGCTGGAAGGAGACCTTGGCCATCACCTCGTCGGTTTTTATGTCCTGGTCGAGTATGAAGGCGGAATATACATTGTTTGGATCATCACCGCCCACATTGTCCACATCGTGGTCGTAATCGTTGGACCGGTAACTGTACCTGTAACGTGCGGCAATCGTGGTTCTCGGCAGGGGAGAGCTGTTGAAGCCGATGCTGTATCGCTGCCGCCTCACCCGGGTATCGGTGTCCCGGTCAAGTTCCAGGACGCTGTCTTCAAACTCTGTTTCCGTCAAGTCGATGTCTTGCTGAGTCCAGCGACCTTCAGCGTAGACGGTGGTGCGAGGCAGTCCGGTAAAGCGGACCCCGAGTGTTTCCTCGATACCCCATTTGTCCTGGTCGCTGCTGATCAGCACTTCCGGAGACTCGATGGTGCCCGTGCCCAGGGGAGGTAAATCGTCTCCAGTTACTTCGGTGAGCAATGCATCCGTATCGCCTTCGCTATCCAGTTTTTCGCCCTGCAGGCCAAGATAGATGGATGTATTGTAGAAGGGGCCGAAAATGGCATTGACGCTTACGATATGCACTTCCTGGTCGAGGTCGATGGAATTGGAGTCCCAGAATTTATCCCGTTGAAAAATTCCGGGAACGCTTGTAATGGTGAATGAGGCGTCGCCGTCTAGGTGGGTATAGAGATAACCCACGGACAAAAAAGTTTTGTCGTTCAGATGGGTTTCCGCGTGCAGCGTGTTGTAGAAAGCATCATGGTCGTAATTGTCCTCGATACTTTCGGTTGAAGTATCGCCGGTATCGATATCGAGTTCCTGACTGTGGCGTTTGGTGTCTAGGCGATAGCTCTCATAACGGAATTCGTCCCCCAGGGTGACATTGGCGATTTCGTGGCTGATTTCCACCCGTACGATGTCTACTTCCTCGTCAATGTCCTTGTATGAGGGGAAAATATTCCTGGCAAAAGCGCCTTCGTCAACGCGGCCCCATTCGAGCAGGGATTTTTCTCCATCCTTGAAGCGGTGTTCGTAACCCAGGATCAGCCGCGGTTTATCGGGGAGGGTAAGACCCGCCTCGATAAAAACCTTGCCGATGTCCAGGTGCAGATCCTTGCCCAGATCGAAGGAAGATTCACTGAAAGAATTGAAAAAACCGCCCGTATCGTCGTAATACTTTCGATATTCCCTGTATCCGGCACGAATGTAGCCTGTATCCCGTTTGTCGATAAAAAGATCGATACGGTAGTCCTCTTCGGGCACGATGGCTCTGCCCCCCGCCTCGACAGTGATATCGTTTCCCAGGGAGCGCCGCAGGGAAAAACTTTCCACACCGCCTTTCACACCCTCTTTTGTCCACCAGTCCTCTCGGAACTTGTTATCGTCTCCATCAACAAAGACGGCGCTGACGGACGGAGTGATTTCGATGGCCCCTGTGGTCGAATCGTTGTTTTCCGCAGCTTTGGTCTCTCCTGCCGACAAGGCAAAGGAGGCAATCAGCGCTAGAACAATGCCAGTCCATATAGGTTTCATGGCCGATCCTCCTTTTTAGTCACGCAGGTGGGCGTTAATGTTGGAACCGTGAACCGCTGTGTGACAACCGGCGCTCCAGCAGGGACCTCTTTCAAGGAAGCCGTTATGACCCCGGCCGCCAACTACGATTTCATCGCCCGTAGCATTTACCTGGGCATGGCAGCGCAGACACAGATTGGCGTCGCTGGCGACGAGCAGCTTGTCATTGATCGAGCCGTGATGGCTGTGGCAGATGGTGCAGCCTTCCCGCAGGGCTTCGTGCTCAAAGACGAAGGGCCGGCTCTGGTCTCGATGACACTCGTCGCAGGGGGCGTTGTGCTGACCGATCAAGGTCCCCTTGGGCAGCATGATGTTCTCGCCGTGGGGGTTGTGGCAATCGTTGCAGGTGAAGCCCTGTTCCTCCATGGGATGATGGTACTGGAGGCTGAAGAAGCCCTGAATTTCAGGATGGCACTGGTAGCAGGCCGCCGGGCTTTCCCCCGGGTTGATAATGGATACCCCTTTGCCGCCGCCGGCGGCCATGTGCAGGCTGCCGGCTCCATGGCAGGATTCGCAACCCACCACATCCTTGCCATCCGGCAACGTGACCGTGAGCTTGGCATGCCGGGCGTATTTGAAATCCTTGACCGTTTTTTCGTGGCATCCGGCACAGGATTCCATCCCCACATACTCAGCGCCGGGTATGGTGGCGGGAGGATGGACGGCGCTCTGCTTCATAGCCGGGCAGGCGAGCAGCAACAGAAAAACAACCCCGGCGAAAATCAGGCCACTCACCCTTGATGATGGAATTCCAGGCTTTTTCACGATTCGTCTCCTTTTTGAATAGGAACCGGAAACAGCGGCTCCGGAGGCCGTATTTCGTTGCATGGCATGGGCTCCGGAGACCTGGATTCTGCGGCAAAAACCGGACGGAATCAGGAACCGGAATCGGAGCTCGGATGCCTGACGAAGATCCTCAGGGCGATCCGCTATGGCACATATTGCACAGAATTCCGCCGGGAATTTCCCCGCCCGGATGGTCGAACTCCAATCCGGCCAGGCTGGTTTTTTCCGGTTGAATTCCCGTCTTCTGTGAAATTATGGTGTGGCAGGCATTGCAGTCGGTGGAAATGGTTTTTCCCTTTTCGCTGACATGATCTCCATTATGACAGCGGAAACACCCCGGCCAGATGACGTGGCCGATATTGTCGGGGCGTACCTGCCAGTTGGTTTTCATTTCGGGGAAAAAATTGTTGCGGAAGATATCCTGGGTTTCCTCGATCGCCTGGCGGATTTTCGCCTTGTCCTGGTAATCGGGATATTGAGAGGAAAGCAGCTCGGCAATTTGCAGCACCCCTTGGGCCTGCGATTCGGCATCGGCGCTTTTGACCAAAGCCTGGGCTGCGTTCAGCTTGATGGAGGGGATAGCCGGATCGATGCGGTCCAGCCACAGGGCAAGATCCAGTGCGTCGTTGGGTGGTTTGAAAATATGGGTGGGACGGTTGTGGCAGTCGATGCAGTCCATGCGCCGGATCGGCTCCCTTTCACCTTCCGCGGGCAGTGGATTGCTGGTGGATTGATAGGTGGTGACCCGGCCCGTTTGGCGGTTGGTGATCCGCACCCAGGGAATGGCCTGGCGGGTCTTGTCGGCGGGGATGTATTCGATGTCGTTGTCAACCACCATATGCCAGTGAATACCGCCGACCGGTCCGAGCCGGGGATTGGCGCCGCCGACCTTGAGCAGCAACCGGATTTCGAAGGGGGTGTTTTCCTGATCAGTGAGGTAGTGTCGGCGCCGTAGTTCCAGGTCGCCGTAGAATTTTGCCGGCCAGTGGCACTGTTCACAGGT
>Ga0326597_10013204_pt1 | contig 10864 bp, 9 predicted proteins | sample RVTome_12_FD_203789 | JGI IMG/M metagenome (GOLD analysis project Ga0326597, IMG submission 203789) | Soil microbial communities from uranium-contaminated site in the Upper Colorado River Basin, Wyoming, United States - RVT100D185 | ecosystem: Environmental > Terrestrial > Soil > Contaminated >... | reverse complement strand
GGCGGCGGCGCGGTCTGGGCCCAACCCGACGACCCCCGGGTGACCCCGCTGGGCCGGGTGCTGCGCCAGTACCGGCTGGACGAGCTGCCCCAGTTCTTCAACGTGCTTAGGGGCGAGATGAACCTGGTGGGGCCCCGGCCCGAGCGGCCCGCCATCTTCGCCGAGCTGCGGGCGCACATCGCCGAGTACCCGCTGCGGCAGCGGGCCAAGCCGGGGATCACCGGGCTGGCCCAGATCCACCACCACTACGACTGCTCGCTGGAGGACGTGCGAACCAAGGTGGCCTACGACCTCCAGTACATCCGCCGCCAGAGCCTCTGGCAGGACCTCCGCATCTTGCTCCGCACCATCCCCGTCGTCCTCGGCCGCCGGGGCGGCTGGTAAGTCGGCACGCCTCAGAGCCACCCTGCTGTTGCATCCACACGACAGCCGCCTCGATATTAGACGAGATCGAGTGTGCGCGGACCCGGCAATACGTGTTAACGCATTGTCGATCGGCGCCTTCCGAATAGCGCCGGGGCTTCACCGCCCGCGGAACAGCCATTGCTAATGGATCGGCCGGGACCCTATGTTTTCAGGACCCCGAGTCACCAACGAGAGTACCCGTGACAGGAAACGAGCCACCGGTGCTGGAGGGCGGTGCCAGGCCCGACCTCTCGGTCGTGGCGCCGTTGTACAACGAAGCGGAGAATGTGCGCGCGCTGGTGGACTGGATCGTCGAAGCGCTGGCCGAATACCCGGGCACCGTCGAGATCATCCTGGTGGACGACGGGAGCCAGGACGGCACGTGGGCCCAGGTGGTCGAGGCGGCGACAGACCCTCAGGTGCGGGGGCTGCGCCTGGGACGGAACGTCGGTCAAACGGCGGCAATGATGGCGGGATTCGATCATGCCAAGGGTGGTGTGGTCGTCTCACTCGACGGCGATCTGCAGAATGACCCGCGAGATATCCCGGCGCTGGTGGCCAAGCTCGATGAGGGATACGAGCTGGTCTGCGGCTGGCGGCAGCGGCGGCAAGACGGGTTTCTGTTGCGGAAGGTCCCCTCCTGGGTTGCCAACCGCATCATCCGCCGGCTCACGGGAGTCCCCATCACCGACAACGGGTGTTCGCTGAAGGCGTACCGCCGTGACCTCCTCACCCGGATTTCGCTGTACGCCGAGCAGCACCGGTTCATCCCGGCGCTGTCCGCCAGCGTCGGCGCCCGGATTACCGAGATGCCGGTGCGCCATCACGCCCGGCGATTCGGTAAAAGCAAGTACGGCATCTCCCGAACCGTGAAGGTGCTGGCGGACCTGCTGACCTTGAAGATGATCACCACCTTTCGATCCCGGCCGCTGCTGGGCTTCGCGGCGGCCTCGGCGGTGCCCCTGGGCGCCTCGCTCGTGTTCGGCGTCTTGTGGCTGATCGCGCTGACCCAGTTCGGCCCGGCGAAAGCCCGCGCCCTCGTCTTCCCGACGGCCGGGTTGCTGGCATTGGGAACCGCGCTGTATCTCTTTATGCTGGGCCTCGCCGCCGAGGTGGCACTGCGTAGTGAGCAGGAAACCCTCAACAGCACGCCAACCGCCTGGGAGGTCCGTTGAGATGACGGCGAAGGGAGTTCTCCAAGAGCCGGTGGGGGCACCGATGACGACGGCTTCATCCCCGGGCAGCCACGGGACCGTATCGGTCGTGGTCCCCGTGGTCGAGCGGATGGACGACCTCGTGGCGGTCTACCACGCGTTCGCGCGTGAGCTCGAGCAACGCGGCGAGGCGTTCGAATTCATCTTCGTATTCGACGGAGGGTTCACCCCGCCGCCGGAGCTGGTGGAACGGAGCCGAGAGGTCCTGGGTGTTCACCTGTTCCGCTTTGCCCAGCGGTTCGGGGAGACCGCGGCGCTACGGCTGGGAATCGAGCGCAGCCGGGGGGACGTCATTCTCACGCTGCCGGCCTATTTTCAGGTCCGGCCCGAGGGGCTCGGCCCGCTGCTGGATGCGGTGGCGAACGGAGCGGACCTGGCGGTTGCCTGCCGGTCGCCCAGGCAGGACAACTGGATCAATCGACTGCAATCGCGGGCCTTCCACAAGATGCTCGGTGGCCTCTCCGGGCAGCGGTTCCGCGACATCGCCTGCGGGGTGCGTGCCATCCGTCGCCCGGTGGCCGAGACGCTGCCGCTCTATGGGGACATGCACCGCTTCATCCCCGCCATCGCCCTGCGTGAAGGGTTCGAGGTGACCGAGGTTGCCGTCCCCCAACACGCGAGCGACGTCCAGATGCGGTTGTACGGACCAGGGGTGTACCTCCGGCGGTTGCTGGACATCGCCACCTTCTTCTTCCTGGCCAAGTTCACCGAGAAGCCCCTCCGCTTCTTTGGACTGGTCGGCTCGATGTTTCTCAGCGTCGGGGGAGCGATCTCCCTCTACCTGCTGATCGACAGGCTGGCCGGCCAGGCGATCGCCAACCGTCCCCTCCTGCTCCTTGGTGTTCTCTTGATCGCGTTGGGGGTACAATTGATCGGCTTGGGGTTGGTCGGGGAGATCATCGTCCACCTGCGTTCGCCGCACCGGCGGGCCTACCGGGTTCGCGAGCAGATCTGACCCCGTGCCCAGGCGGGGCCGCCGCCACCACCCGACCTCCCTGTGAACGGCCTGACGCCGGTCCCCAGACCCGAGATGGCATGCGCCGTGATCTGAGCGCGATCACCAGTACGACCTTCGACCTCCTCGTCGTCGGGGGCGGCATCCAAGGAGCCTGGATCGCGTGGGACGCCTCGCTCCGGGGCCTCTCGGTCGCGCTGGTGGAGCGGGACGATTTCGGCGCCGGGATCTCCGCCAACAGCCTCCGCATCGTCCACGGCGGGCTGCGATACCTCACCCGGGGTGACCTTCCCCGAATGCGCGAGTCGATCCGAGAACGGTCCACGCTTCTCCGGATCGCGCCGCGATGGGTTCGGCCGTTGCCGGTGGTCGTGCCGACGCATGGCGCGGGCCTCGAAAGCCGGCGGGCGCTGGGGGCGGCCCTGCGTTTGAACGATCTGGTCTCTCGAGGACGCAACCGCGGACTGCTCGACACCCACCAGCTCCCGAACGGGCGCTTGATCTCCCGGGAGGAGTGCGTCCGGCTCTTTCCCGGGTTCGCGCCCATGCGACTGGACGGAGGCGCCCTGTGGTACGACGCGCGGATCGAGTATCCTGAGCGGCTGATCCTCGCCATCCTCCGCGCCGCCAGCGAGCGTGGCGCCGTCCTGGGAAACTACCTCGACGTGGTGGGTATCGTCGTGGATGGCGGGGCGGTGCGCGGGGTTCGCGCGGTGGACCGGCCCGGTGGTGGGGAGCTTCACATCGGGGCCCGGTCCGTGGCCGTCGCCGCCGGCCCCCGGACCGGGGGGCTGGTTGCCTCCGCGGCCGGCCGGTCCGCAGCGGCCATTCGGCGCCCGGGCTACGCTCTCGGCATGAACATCGTCGTCGGTCGCCGCTTGGCGGAAGCGGCGATCGGATTACGGGCCCGCTCCGGCCCGGCGGAGGACCCGGTGTGTGGCGGCGGCCGATTTCTTTTCCTGGTCCCGGATGGCGACCTGACGATGATCGGCACCTGGTATGCGCCCTGCTCCGACGAGACCGGCTCGGAGCTGCTGGAGCGCGGGGCCGAGACCCTCCTCCGCGAGGTCAACGATGTCTGTCCGGCGCTGCGGCTTACGCCCGGCGACGTGGTGCGGTGGCATGCCGGCCAACTGCCGCTCAAGGCGGGGGTGGAGCGAGGGCGGCCGGATGCGCTCGCGGACCGGCCGCGGGTGGTCGACCATGGCGCCCGGGGAAATGCGCGGGGCCTGTTTGCGGTCGAGACGGTCAAGTTCACGACGGCCCGTCACGTCGCGGAGCAGGCCGTCGACCGGGTCCTGGCCACCCTCAAGCATCCGGAGGCCGGCAGCCGAACCGCACGGACGCCGTTACCGTGCGATCCCCCGCCTCCAGAAGACCACACATCGCCCGGGCTCCCCGGCTCCTCGGTGCGCCGATCCGAGATCGTGCGGGCGATCCGAGAGGAGATGGCCCTCACACTCGCTGACGTCGCTGTGCGACGCACCGATCTCGCCGCCCCCCCCGGGCCGAGTCGGAGCACCCTGGTCGCCGTCGCGCAGATCGCGGGGGAGGAGCTCGGTTGGGACGAGGCTCGACAGACCAGCGAAGTCGAGACGTTGATGCGCGGGCTCCTGGGTTCACCGCCGGCGGAGTCAGTCGCGTGAGGATCCTCCTGCTCGCCCCGCATCCCTTTCTCCAGGCTCGCGGCACACCGCTCGCCGTCAAGGCCATGCTGGAGTTTCTCTCCGCGCGGGGGCACGTGGTGGACTTGCTGACGTATCACGAGGGCGACGACGTTCTCATCCACAATTGCAGCATCCATCGCATCCCTCGCCTTCCAGGGATCCGCAATATCCGACCGGGGTTCTCCTTCAAGAAGGTCGCATGCGATATTCTCATGTTCGGGAAGTGCCTCCAAATGGTCCTCCGGCAGCGGTACGATCTCATTCACGCCGTGGAAGAGGCCGCCTTCATCGCAGCGGTTATGCGGTCGATCGCGGGGGTGCCATACGTCTACGATATGGATTCCTCCATGGCGGACCAGTTGGTGGAGGCGTACCCTCGGCTCTCCTTCGCCCTGGGAACGCTCCGGCGCTGTGAGGCGATCGCCGTTCGACGGAGCCTGGGCGTCCTGACTATCTGCGCCGCCTTGGAGGATTTGGCGCTCGGCCTGAGCCCACACCAGACCGTCGGCCGGGTGGAGGATACGACCCTCCTTTCCGGGAGCCCGGAGCCCCCGGGTGGAGACGGGCTGCTTGACGACGACGTCCTCGCCGGTCCGGTCGCGATGTACGTCGGCAATCTGGCCAAGTACCAGGGAATCGACCTGCTGCTCGAAGGGTTCCGGCACACCCTGCGGGCGGTCGCCAACGCCCGCCTGGTGATCATCGGGGGGCCGGATGAGACCATCGCCCACTACCGGGCCCGGGCGGCGGCTCTCGACATTCAACCCGCCGTGCACTTTCTTGGCCCCCGCCCGGTAGAGAGCCTGGCCGGACTGCTCCAGGAGGCGGACGTCCTCGTGTCGCCCCGCCTCAAGGGGCTCAATACGCCGATGAAGATCTACTCGTACCTCGACTCCGGCACCGCCGTCCTGGCCACGCGCCTTCGCACCCACACGCAGGTGCTGCACGATGGGGTCGCCCTGCTGGTGGAGCCGGACCCGGAGGCGCTTGGCAAGGGCCTGGCTGACCTGCTCAGCGACCCGGCCAGGCGCGAGCGACTCGCCAGCCAGGCGAAGGAGCTGGTGCGGCGCGAGTTCACCCCCGAGGCGGCCCGGCGGAAGCTGGACTTGTTCTACACGATGATGGAGACCCGCGTCGCCGAGTCTAAGAGGTGAGGCGGTTGTGGTATTCCCCCACGCTCCGGACCGTGGTGGTCATGGGGGCGTCGGGAGCTGGATTCGCTGCCGCCAATCTGGTGCTGGCGCGGGTCCTGCCCACGGCCGAGTACGCGCTCTTCACGCTGGTGGTGGCGCTGGTCAACGTCGGCCATCCGCTGGCACCGGCCGGGGTGGACGGGATCGTCAATCGCCGTCAGCTCGACGCGGGTCCCGCCCTGCTCCGTCGCACGCTGCTCGCCTGTCTCCTGGTGGCCCTGGGCATCGGGCTGATCGGGGGGCTGGCCTACCATCTGAGCCCCGGCGTGCTGGTGCTGCTCTTCGTTTCCATTCTTGCCGGTGGCGCCATGATGGTGGCGGGCGCCCAGTTTCAGAGCGAGCAGCGCTACGGAATCTCGCTGGCGCTCATCCAGAGCCCGAATCTCGTGCTCCTCCTCGCCGGGCTGGCCGTCCTGGTCTCCCGGGTCGGGGCGGTGTGGCTTCCTCTCCTCATCTACATGCTCGGGTTCGTGGCCGCCGCATGGCTCGGGTGGCGGCTGCTGTTCCGGGAACGGACCGGAAAGCCGGCCCGGGAGAGCTGGTTTCCGTGGGGGGAAGCGCTGGCCTACGCGGGAGTCGGCGCGTCGGGGCTGCTGCTGGTGCAGCTCGAGCGGCTGATCATCCCCTACGTCCTCCCCGACCGCGATCTCGCCACCTTCGGCGTCTTGGCCGCCATCGCCGGATCGCTCTTCCGGGTGTTGCAGATGGGAGTCGGGTACACGCTCCTGCCCCGGCTACGCGCGGCAGCCGGGGTGATCGAGCGCCGCCGGCTCATCGCGCACGAGGCCCTGCTGGTCGGCGCGATCGTGGTCTTAGGGTCGGCGGTGATCTGGTTCGTCACGCCGCTCATCGAGCGCTGGGTGCTGGCCGGGAAGTACCATCTGGGCAGCGCGCTACTGATCGCCGCGGTGGTGAGCGGGGTGGCCAAGATTCTGAACGCGTTCACCAAGAGCACGCTGACCGCGCTGGCGACGGCGGCGGAGCTCTCGCTGGTCAACGTCCTCGGATGGGTCTCCGCGGGTCTGGCGATCGGGGCGGCATTGCTCGGCGCGCGGTGGGGGCTGGCGGGCGTGATCTACGGCGTGGGCCTGGGATGGCTGCTCCGCGCGGCCGCCGCGCTCTATTTCACCCTGAGTCACCTCCGGCTACCCGCCACGGTCCCGGTGACCGCACCCCTAGGGTAGCCGGGGCCGCGCGCACGAGAGCGTCTTCCAGCGCCGGCCTTCGAGCCGGCGCTGCGGCTTTGGTGACACCCGTCACCACGCCATGGCCGTGTTATTATCATGTTGCTTGGTTCCAGGAACCCAAACGCGACCTTTCCGATCCAAGGACGACCCATGCGCGCGCCACTGGCCTCGCAGTGAGCGATCCGTCCACCCGCCCCGTCCTGGTCACGGGCGCGACTGGTTTCACCGGCAACCATCTGGTTCGCGCCCTGGCGAAGGCCGGTCTCCCGGTGCGCGCCATCGTCCGCGCCACCTCGAGAGCGACGGGCCTGCCACCCGGCGTCGACGTCCGCCAGGTCGACCTCACCAACCCGGCCGCGGTCGCGCAGGCGGTCGAAGGAACCGGCATCATCTTTCACCTCGCCGCGGCCTTCCGGGAGGCGGCGCACCGGGACCAGGGCTATTGGGAGATCAACGTCGGGGCGACCCGCAACCTGCTGGAGGCGGCGGCGCGCCAAGGCGTGGAGCGCTTCGTTCACTGCAGCACCGTGGGGGTGCTCGGCCACATCGACCAGCCGCCGGCGGACGAGACCACGCCCTACTCCCCGGGCGACATCTATCAACGCACCAAGTGCGAAGGCGAGATGCTCGCGCTCGGTTACGCGCGGGAGCGGGGCCTTGCAGTCAGCGTGGCGCGCCCCACCGCCATCTACGGGCCGGGTGACACCAGGCTCCTGAAGATGTTCCGGATGATCGCGAACGGCACCTTCGTGATGCTCGGCCTGGGGGAGATCTACTACCACATGGTGTACGTCGACGACCTGGTGGAAGGGCTCAGGCTCATGGCAGTGCATCCGGAGGCGGTGGGCGAGGTCTTCATCCTCGGTGGCGAGGGCTACTATCCGTTGACGGCCATCGCCGGGATGATCGCCCAGAATCTCGGCGTTCGCCGGCCCCGGCTGCGCCTCCCGGCGTGGCCGTTCCAATTGGCGGGCAGCCTCTGCGAGCGGATCTGCGTGCCGCTCGGGGTCGAGCCGCCGATCTACCGCCGGCGGGTCGACTTCTTCACCAAGAGCCGGGCCTTCAGCATCGCGAAGGCCAAGCAGCTCCTCGGGTATCGTCCGCTGGTGGGGCTGGAGGCGGGGCTGCGGAAGACGGTCGCCTGGTATCGCAGCAACGGTCACCTCGCCCTGGCAGCCTCGCTTGCCACGATCGTCTGAGGCGGACTGGGCGGTCGCCCTCTTCAACAAGTCGGTGCTCAAGCAGGCCAAGTTCCGCCGCATCCTCGACCTGCTGGACGATCCCGCCGGCAAGACCAATCTGGACATCGGGGCGGACAACGGAGTCATCAGCTATCTCCTCCGACGCCGTGGTGGACAGTGGTACAGCGCGGACCTGGACCAGCGGGCGGTGGGCTCTATCCGGCAGCTGGTGGGAGACAACGTCTACCAGTTGGAGGGGGGCAGCACCCCGTTTCATGACCGGTCGTTCGATCAAGTCGTGGTGATCGACTATCTCGAGCACATCCCCGACGACGATACCTTCGCCCGGGAACTCGCGCGGATTCTGAAGCCGGGCGGGCGGGTCATCATCAACGTCCCGCACATCATTCAGGGCTCGCTCCTCAACCGCGTCCGGCATGCGATCGGCCTCACCGACGAGTGGCACGGCCACCTGCGCCCGGGCTATACCGTGGAGGGCCTACGCGCGCTGCTGGGCCCCGGGTTCGTCATCGATCGCGCGGTGACGTATTCCCGCACCTTCTCCGAGATCATCGATACGGGGCTCAACGGTCTGTACCTGAAGATGCAAGCGGGGAAGGGAGAGGCACCCGCCTCCCGCAAGGGCACGGTGGTGACGCAGAGCGATCTGCGGAAGCACCGGAAGCAATTCCTCCTCCTGTCGGCTTTGTATCCCGTGCTCTGGACGGTCGCCCGGCTCGACGCGCTGCTCTGGTTCCGACCCGGGTACAAGCTGATCGTTCGGGCCCGGCGGGTGGCGAGCTGACGGCATGGGAGCCGTCGCCGGGATCCTGGGTGGAGAATGGGGAGTCGTATATGCGTCGATCCAGTATCCCTAGATGGGACTCACTGGGCGAGACCGCCCACCTCAGAGATAACCCATCTGCCGGTACCAGGCACCGGTTCGGCGCAGCCCCTCGTCCAGCTGGATGCGGGGCTCGTAGCCGAGCTCCCGCCGGGCGCGCGAGATATCGAACGCCCGGTTCTGCCGGTACCAGTCCACCCGGCGGGGGAAGATCGGCGGGGTGATCCCGAACGGCTTACACAGCTTCTCGCACACGTGGCCGGCGATCACCACGGGCAGGACCGGGTAGTGTGGGATTCGCACTGGCCGGTCGAGCGCCCGCGCGACGGCACGCACGATGTCCTCGATGGCATAGTGCTCCGCATCAGCGATCAGATATTCCCGGCCGTTGCCGACCCCGCGGGGCAAGCACCGGAGGAACGCGTCGACCAGGTTATCGATGTAGAGGGGGTGGTAGAGCGTGCGGCCCGAGCCGAACATCGGGAAGGTGCCCTTGGCCACCCGCTTGAAGATCATGAAGAAGCGCTCGGGATCGCCTGGTCCGTAGATCGCAGCCGGTCGGATGACGACCGTTTCCAGGGACCCGCTGGTGGCCGCCTTGACGATGGGCTCGGCCTCGTACTTCGTCCGCTGATAGTAGTCGGCGGGCTGGATAGGGGCGTCTTCGTTGGCCGGCGGGTGGTCAACGTTGCCGTGGACTCCGCAGGTGCTGCAGTAGACGAACTTCCATACACCGTGGCGGCGGGCGGCCTCGAGCACGTTCCTGGTGCCGCCGACGTTGACGTCGTCGTAGAAGGAGTTCGGGACGTTCAGCTCCCGAAACGCCGCCGCCAGGTGGAAAACGAACTCCACACCCGCCATGCTCCTCTCCACCGCCTCCTTGTCGGTCACGGACCCAATCACCACCTCCACGCCCATGGCGCGGAGGGTGTCGCACTGGAGCCCCTCCTTGTAGTCCAGCGCGACCACCGAATGGCCCTCCCGGCACAGGCGATCGACCAGAGCCGTCCCCGTGAATCCCGTGCCGCCCGTGACCAAGATCCGCATTGCCATGCCTCCCGATGTGAGACCGTCCTTCACCGCCGCACGAGTGTAAGCGAGTCCGCGGGTCTCCACCAGTCCGATGGACCCGGCCGACTGGACGCGCTAGTTTCCCACCATGTCGACCACCCTTGCTCCCGCGTGAGGGTCCCTCATCAGCCCGACCCCCCGGACGCAAGCGCGCCGGAAGACGCGGACATCGAGACTTCCTCCGACGCTTATGCCCGGCGGTTCTCCGGGACGGTGGGGCGATGGTTCCTCGACGTCCAGGCGGCCACGACCCTTGCCCTGCTGCGACACCTCCCAGCAGGGGCATCGGTTCTCGATGTCGGCGGAGGCCACGCCCAACTGGCTCCGGCACTCCTCGGGGCCGGGTTCGAGGTGACCGTCGTCGGCAGCGATCCTTCCTGCGCCGGGCGCTTGGCGCCCTGGCTGGAGCAGGATCGGTGTCGCTTCGAGGTAGCCAATCTTCGGGCGCTGCCTTTTCCGACCGGAGCTTTCGAGGCGGTGCTCTGCTTTCGACTGCTCCCCCACAGCGTGGCGTGGACCGATCTTGTGGGGGAGCTGTCCCGGGTCGCCAGACGGTCCGTGGTGCTGGACTACCCCTCCCAGCGAAGCGTCAACGTCGTCGCGGACCGCCTCTTCCGCTTCAAGCAGAGGGTCGAAGGGAACACCCGCCGGTACCGGATCTTCGATCCCCGCGAGGTGCGCTCGGCCTTCACCCGCCGGGGCTTCGAGGTCATGGATGAACGGCCCCAATTCTTGTTTCCCATGGTACTCCACCGGGGCATCGGCAACGCCACGGTCTCGCGCCTCGTGGAGGCACCCCCACGTCTCCTGGGTCTGACCCACCTGCTGGGCTCTCCCGTGATTCTGCGGGCCGACCGCCGGGTTGCCCCGTCCTGAGGCCGCCGGCAACCGGCTTTCCCGTCTGTTCCAGAGCCACTGGGGGACGACGAGGAGAGGTCGTCATTCTGGATCGTCGCCCGGACCCCCAGCGCTGACTCGGCCACCCCCGGCGTCACTTCTGGCGGTTCCCGGACCGACGTTCCCGAGCAGCCAGGCCCGAACAGCAGATCCTGGGCCGGGAGGACCCAAGGACCAAGTGTTTTGGCCATAGCAACTTGTGGGGCCTCTCGACCAGCGCCCGGGATTCACCCTGTCGCGTCACCCCTAC
>Ga0326597_10013203_pt1 | contig 10864 bp, 8 predicted proteins | sample RVTome_12_FD_203789 | JGI IMG/M metagenome (GOLD analysis project Ga0326597, IMG submission 203789) | Soil microbial communities from uranium-contaminated site in the Upper Colorado River Basin, Wyoming, United States - RVT100D185 | ecosystem: Environmental > Terrestrial > Soil > Contaminated >... | reverse complement strand
AGACTGGACTTACCCGGGGCTCAGGCCGCCCAGGAAGTCGGCCACCAGGCGATTGAACTCGGCGGGCTTTTCGAAATAGACCGAGTGACCGGCGCCGTCGACCACGGCGAGCCGCGAGCCCTTGATGTAGCCGTGCACCATGCGCGCGATGGCAAGGGAAATGACCATGTCGTCCGAGCCCACAAGGACGAGCGTCGGCACGTCGAAGCGCGCCAGGTCGTCCGGACTCGGGCCGTCTTCGTTCAGCAGGTATTCCTCGAGGGTCTCGCGCACCGGGGCGCAGAGCCGCCCGATCTCCGCATACAGGAAGGCGCGCTCGGGGTCGCGCTTGCGGAATGCCTCCGAAATCGCGCGCACGGCGGCGTCCTGCGGCAGCGCCTTCACCCGGTCCCGGAAGTCGGCAAGGATGTCGGCGGCGCGGATGCTGCCGCTCGTGTCGGCGAGCACCAGCCCCATTACACGATCGGGAAAGCGCACGGCCGCCCCGAGCGCGGTGCTGCCGCCCATCGACTGGCCGACCAGGAACACCTTTTCGATGCGCAGGTGGTCGAGCAGCTGCTCGAGGTCGTCGACGTGCGCGGCGCGCCCGGGGCCGTCGGGCGCGTCCAGGGACAGACCGAACTCCCGATGGTCGATCACGATGCAGCGATAGCGGTCGCGGAAGAACGGCACCTGCTGCCACCAGCTCAGGTGGTTGCCGCCGCGGCCGTGCAGAAATACGACGGGAGCGCCGTCGCCGTGGGATTCATAGTAGAGGCGGATGCTGTTAATGGAGGCGAAAGGCATTTGCGTGAATGGCGTGATCAGCGATTGGCGGCTGTGAAGCCGAAGTGTAAATCGTGCGCGGTGATGGGTCGTCCGTGGCTGCACTATAACTCGTTATTCGAAATCCGGCAGGCGTGCGGGATTGACGTCCCTGCCTTCAACGCCTGCGCGTATCGCTTGCCGCTCGAAACACCTTTTGCTAACCTCAAAGTCAACGCTCGAAGGGGTCGATCACATTGTGGATGATTCAGGCTGGCGAGCGCCGTTTCCCGGACGTTTCGTATTTTGGAGGAGGGAAATCAGCAATGAACGCAAGAATTCTTTCGTCGCTCCTACTGGCGCTGTCGCTGCCGTTTCAGGTTCCAGTTTGTGCCGCACAAGGTTACCCGGAGCGGCCGATACGCTTGGTCGTTCCTTATCCGCCCGGCGGAGCCGCTGACCTGATCGGGCGACTGCTTGGGAAAAAAATGGCGGATGCTCTTGGGCAGCCGGCGATCGTTGACAACCGCGCGGGCGGCGGACAGGTCATTGGCACGGACATTGTAGCCAAGGCAGGCCCGGATGGTTACACGATCCTGCAGGCCTCTATCACGCATTCGATCAACCCCAGCCTGGTTCGAAATCTGGCCTACGATTCGGTGAAGGACTTCACGCCGATATCCCTGCTCGCGCAATCGCCTCTTGTGCTCGTGGTGCACCCGTCGGTGCCCGCCAATTCGGTCAAGGATCTGATTTCCCTGGCGAAGGCAAAACCCAACGTGCTGAACTATGCGTCCTCCGGTAACGGGTCCGGCGGACATCTCGCGTTGGCGCTCCTGCTGGAATTGACCGACACCAAAATGGTGCACGTGCCCTACAAGGGCGCCGGTCCTGCGCTGATTGATTTGATCGCCGGCCAGGTTCACCTGCTCATTACCAGTCCATTAGCCGCCCTTCCGCATGTCAAGGCCGGGAAACTTCGTCTTCTGGGGGTTTCGAGCAAGAGCCGGACCGCGGCGATGCCTGAAGTGCCGGCTATTTCCGAAACGGTGACCGGTTATGAAGCCTCGCTTTGGTATGCGTTTCTGGCGCCTGGCGGCGTTCCCAAGGAAATCGTGTCCAAGCTGAATGCGGCGGCGAAAAAAGGATTGGCGTCGCCGGACGTGCGCGCGTTTTTCGACAAGCAGGGTGTGGAGGTCATCGGCAGCACCCCCGGTGAGTTGGCGACGCACATCAGAGACGAAATTGCAAAGTGGCGTAAAGTCATCAAGGCCGCCGGTATCCGCCAAGGATAGAGAAACGGCGGGCACGGCCGGCACCTGAAGACCGGCGACATGTAATCGCCATCAGAGAACAGAACGAGAAGGCGGGAAAATGCGCATCATCGATTTTAGATTGCGGCCTCCATTTGGGTCGTATCTCGACACGATCATGTACGGCAACATAGAGCGCACGGCTGCGAGCGCGAAGAAAAAGGGAATGGAAGTATCGCGGTCTGCGCGCGACCGATCGGTCGATCAGCTTATCCTGGAGATGGATGAAGCCGGGATCATCCATGGCGTCGCGCCCGGCAGAACCGGCGGCGTTTTCGGTTCGATGAGCAATGACGACCTGACGCAATTATTGGCTAAGTATCCCGGCAAGTTCGTAGGCCTGGCGGGTATCGATCCGGTAAATCGAAAGAGCGCGATAAAGGAAATAGACCGCGCCATGCGGATCGGCTTGAAGGGCGTCGTACTAGAGCCCGGTCTGTCACATGTTCCGATGCATATTGATGATGCCAAAGTTTATCCTCTGTATGCTCACTGTGAGGACAAGAAAATTCCGGTGCTTCTCATGGCGGGCGGCAATGCCGGGCCGGATTGCAGCTACAGTTCACCGGAGCATATAGATCGCGTTGCGCGGGATTTCCCTGAGCTGGTGCTGATTTCGGGCCATGGCAACTGGCCGTGGGTAAGCCAGATTATTCATGTCTGCTATCGCAGGCCCAACATCTACCTGTCGCCGGATACCTACATGTTCGGCATGCCCGGTGCGCAAGAGTATGTCGATGCCGTAAACGGCTTTCTTGCGGATCGTTTTCTGTTCGGATCCGCCTACCCTTTTGTCTCTCTCAAATCCGCGGTCGACCGGTTTTTGCAATTGGGCGTCAAGGAAGAGTTTCTTGATCGTGTGCTCTATGCCAACGCCGCACGGATACTTGATATCAAGAGTTGATCGTTGACATCTCTCCGCTACAGGCCTTAGGCCCTTTCTCCTTTCCCTTTTTCCCTTTCCCCTTCGGCCCTACCGCCCGCTCGCCCGTAACCCGCTAGTTCTCCGGCCTGGCGGAAGGGGCGCTGCCAGGGCGCCTCGCTGCGCCTTGACACGATGCTCGCCCCTCGCCGCGCGGGGCGCGGGGCTTCCGCGAGAAACTACCGGCCGCGCGGCGCGAGGCTCTTCGCGCACCGCTGCTGCCGGTCGTGCGGCAGGTCCGCGGGCGTTGCGGACGATTGGCGCAGCAACCGCTACGGGAGGCCGCGCTTGCCGGTCCTGTCGATCGAGCGCGCGGCTGGACGGGCGAGTGTTCGCGCGTGGCGCCGCCGGTTGCGGGCGCGGCGGTGGCTGAGGAAAGCTGCGTGGCTCGGCGCGCGGCGAATCAGCGGCCCCGCCCGGGCGCCGGCCGCTGCCCGCGGTCACCGGATGCGCGGGCCTCGACTCGCGTCTTTCAACGTGCCGGAAGGGCGCGCCTCGGCGATGCTGGGGATCGTGCTGCCAGCGCACCGACCTGGAGTCCGGCGCCGCGTGCGGGCGGCGAATCACCGTCGTATGCTGATGCACGACCACTCTGGGCGAATGATGGCGGACGACCGTCACGTGCCGGCGCGGCCAGTCGAAGTGGCCGAAGAAGAATCCGATACGGATCACGATGCCGCTGCCCCACAGGTAGGCCGGCGCGTACGGCGTCCTCACATGGTACCCTGGCCACGGCGCCCAATAGACCGGCGGGTAGGCCGGCCACCACCACGGGCCGTAGACGACAGCCGGGTTGTAATAGGGAACATAGACGACCTGCGGGCTGGCGGGCTCGATCAGGATGTGCTCGCCGTCGCGCGCGACTTGCATCTGCTCATTCGGGCCGAGATGGCCCGCGGCCGCGGCCCGCCGGCGCAGGCCCTGTATCGTGTCCATCACCTGCGGTTCCTGGACGAGGAAAGCCTCGCCCAGCCGCTCGGTCCAGTCGAGCTGTTCGTCCATGCGGTTGAGGATCTGCGGGAACGCCACCAGCGACTTGACGCTGGGGTCCCAGTCCATAGGCTCGACGGCGCGCACAGCATCCTCGCCCGCCAGGGGGGCGTTCGCACGCGACCAGCGCGCGGCCTGCACCACATCGAGCGGGTACGTCGCGGCCATCATGATTTGCGACAGCAGTGCATCGGGATAGAGCGCGATCGGCGCCAGCATCTGGTCGAGCTCCGCCTGACTGAATGCAGGACGATCCTGGGCGAACGAGGCCGGACCCGTCAGCGCCAGGGCGAGCAATGCAGTGAAAATCGACTTGGGCAGCGTTTTCATGGCACTCACCTCCTGCCTATTTGAACGCGCCGGAGGCTGTGCCGCACGTTACAAAGTGTAATCGTTTGTAATCGGCCGGCCCGAATGCCTGAAACCCGTGAGCCGCAGGACGCGGCTGCAGCGCGCCGCGCGCTGAAGCCGCAAACAATCGGCGCGCTGAAGCCGCGCCCGGCAGTCCCGCGGTGTGGCGGGCCGTAAACGGCGTGCTCCGGCGCCGGATCGCCGCGCGGTGTAAGATGTGGCGCCTGCTCCGCGTTCGCGGGGTCCGCTTCCCTCGCAAACCCGGTTGATCGCCCCCATGACCGTCGACTTTGAAGAACTCGATTTCCGCCGCACCCCGATGGGCGAATTGAGCCTGCGGCGCCGCACGCAGCTCTCGCTCGGAGTCCAGCTGTACGAGGTGAAGCTCGGCGACGAGTTTCTGATGTCGAGCCTGTTCACCGAGGGCGAGATCGCGCTGGCCGAGTTGGGGCTGGCCGGGCTTGGCAACGCGCCGATCGACGTGGTCGTTGGCGGCCTGGGGCTGGGGTACACCGCGCGCGCGGCACTGGATAATTCCGCGGTGCGCTCGCTGTTGCTGATCGAGGCGCTGCCGGCGGTGATCGACTGGCACCGGCGCGGGCTGGTCCCGCTGGGCGCGGGCCTCGCCGCCGATCCGCGCTGCGAGTTCGTAAACGCCGACTTCTTCGCGCTGGCCGCATCCGCGGGCTTTGACTCGCGCTCACCCGGCAGACGGTTCCACGCGATCCTGCTGGACGTCGACCACTCGCCGCGCCACCTGCTCGACCCGAGTCATGCCGGGCTCTACACGAGCGACGGGCTGCGCCGGCTGGCGGCGCACCTGCACCCCGGCGGCGTGTTCGCGCTGTGGTCGAACGATCCGCCGGACGCGGCGTTCGGCGCGACCCTCGGCGGGGTATTCGCCGGGTGCGAGGCGCATGTGGTGAAGTTTCGCAATCCGCTGCAGAATCGGGAGGCGACGAACACGGTGTACGCTGCCACGAAGCGTGGCCGGTGACTGGCGTTGAAAAACGTGGTTCGTGTTTGTCGGACTTGGCCCTGACAAACTCCCGATGCAAAACCGGCGCCGGAAGAAATGCCAGGTCCGACAGGCTGCTGGAACCCGGCGTACGACACCATGGCTCCTGTTCGGGACTGATTGTGGGTTCAGGAAAACAGCCCCGCCTCTTGCAGTCCTTTAACGCGTTCGTCCGAATACGCGAGCACTTCTTTCAACGTATAGTCGTTATGCTCGCCGAGAAGCGGCGCGCGGCGCGTAATCGGCACGGCGGATCCATCGATATGCCAGGGCAGACGATAGACCGGGAGTTGTCCGAGCACCGGGTGCTCGACCATTTCGAACAACTGGCGCTCGCGGAACTGTGCGTTCTCCGCAACGCCCGCCGCGTCGAGCAGCGGGGCCGCAGGAACGCCCGCAGCCAGCAGCGCCAACGCCAGGGTATCAGGCTCATGCATGCCGGTTTCGCGCGCGAGCCGCTCGTCGAGTTCGGTTCGTTTCGCAAGACGGCCGGCGGGTGTCGCAAACGACCCCGCGGACATCCACCCAGGATCGCCGAGAACGCGCTTCAGGGCTCCCCACTGGCGCTCGTTCGCTACCGAGATCGCGATCCATCGATCGCGGCCCGCGGCGGGATAGTTGCCGTGCGGCGCCTTGCCTGCGTGCAGCGTGCCGCGTGGCCCGGGCGCGCGCTCATGCAAGCCATAGTCGGCGACTTGCTCACCCATAACGCTTACGGCGGCTTCCCATTGTGAAAAGTCGATATGGGCGCCTTGGCCGGTCTGCTCCCGGCGCCACAATGCGGCCAGGATTCCGAAGGTGGCATGGAGGCTCGCGTTGGGGTCGGCATAGGAGGACTGTGCGCCGAGTACGCGGCCGCCGGGATATGCGACCAGACTATCGAGTCCCGCGAGGCTCGAGATCATCGTGGCATAAGTGCGTATGCCGCGCAGCGGCCCCGTCTGGCCGACGGCGGACATGGAGCACATCACGAGATCCGGCCGCACGGATTGCAGCTCTGCATAGCTCAGGCCGAACTTTTGCATCACACCGGGCGAAAAGTTTTCGATCACGACAGCGCTCACCGCTACCAAGTCTTTCAGGACGGCTTTGGCTTCGGGATGATCGAGCTTTATGCGCAGGCTCAACTTGCCGCGATTTACGTTCTGGAACATCGGGTTCTGCTCAGGGTCTTTCTGCGGACCGACGATGGGCCGCCCCTGACGCATGTAGTCGAGCGGGCTCGCGCTTTCCACCTTGATGACCTCTGCGCCCATATCGGCAAGAATGTGGCCGGGCACCGCGCCCGCCCACACCCAGCCCAGATCGACAACACGCAATCCAGCGAGCGGCCGGACAGGATCGACATGCGAGTGAATTGCGGTGCCGCTCGGCGTGTTGGGAGCACCGTGCGCCGGTCGCGGATGGAAATCGACTGTTTCCGTCTTCCCTGATGCGCCGGTCAATCCGGAGTACGGGTGCCCTGCGAGCAGCAGGGATCGACCTCCTGCGCGGGCCGACACGAAATATCCCCGGTGCTTCAGATGGGGATGCTGCACGACCTCCTTGATGGCGTAGACCGGAGCACCGGGTATCTTGTGCTCGAGGCAGCGCTCCAGTATTTCATCCTTGGTACGGCGCAGGAACCACGGCTCGATCAGCGCATCGCACGCGTCGCCGTGCTCGTCGTTCGCCTTGAAGCGATTCGCAAACAGCGCATGCGTCGCCAGATCTTCACGACCGATCATGTGCAGAAAGCTATGCCAATGCCTGCTTTCACCGCACTGGACGGCAAAATAGCCGTCCTGGCAGCGGAAGACCGTGCGCGGATAGGGCTGGCCTGATACGCGATGTCCGGCGCGGCGTTTCCTATGCCGGCCGAAATGCGCCATCGCCACTTCCACCCCCGAATAGAACGCTGCCCAGACATCGGCAGCCGACACATCGAAAAGCCCCCCGCGGTCCCGTGCAAACAGCCCCGTCATGCCGGCGATCGCGGCCGAAAGCCCGGCTTGAAACGCACTCTGGTCTCCCGGCAATTTCAGGGGAGACCGGTCCGGCAACCCGATCCCGATCGATATGCCGCCTATCGCCTGCAGCGTCAAGTCGTCCGCCGGCCGGTAGCGCGCCTCGCCGTTCAAGCCGAACGGCGTGACGGCCACCACGATGAGGCCGGGGAAATCCCGCGCAATCGCTTCCGGGGTCAAGCCCCATTCGGTGAAGCGGCGGTCGGCCGCGCCGTGAAACAATACCCGGCTGCGCGCGAGCGCGCCGCGCAGCACCGCGCCATCCGCATCGAGCGCCGGGACGATGACGATATTTTCCTTGCGCGAATTCAGGTACAGCGCGAGCGCGCCCGTTTCGCCGTCCGCCGCCTCATCGCCCGGAGCGTATTCTGCTCCGCGTGCGCTGATCCGCGTCACGTGCGCGCCAAGATCCGCGAAGAGCTTCCCTGCATACGCCACTGCAGAGCCGGCACCGATCTCCAGCACGCCGATGCCCGCCAGCGCGCTTCCCATCAGTAAATCACTTGGTCCGCGACGAGTTCGTCGATCTCTTCGCGGCTCAAACCCAGCAGTCCGCCAAACACGCGGTCATTGTGCTCGCCGAGTGCCGGCGTCCAGCGCTCGAGCGTCGCCGGCGTACGTGAAAGACGCCAAGGGGGGCCCACGACTTTCCGCGACTCGTTGTTGGGTCCGGCCATGCTTCTGATCGTGCCGCGCCCGTTGAGATGCGGATCATCGACGATGTCCTGCGCCGAATACGAGGGAAAGGCCGCAACACCGGCTGCCTGCAGGATACGCGTCACCTCCCGACGGCTGCGCTTGCGCGTCCACGCGCTGATCTGCGCATCCAGTTCGGACCGATGAATCCAGCGCGCCTGCGCAGAGGCGAAACGCGCATCAGAGAGCCACTCCGGCCGCCCCAGCGCGCTGGCGAATGCGCGCCACTCGTCTTCGACGGCGGCGACGATCGATACCCAGCTGTCCGGTTCCGCACACGGGTAGACGTTGTGCGGCGCCATGTACGGCGCATCGTTGCCCATGCGGCGCGGAGCGACGCCGGTCGCGGCAAACTGCAGCAGAGCATCCCCGATGAAGCCGCAAGCGACTTCGCGCGCCGCAACGTCCACGTATTGTCCGGCTCCGGTGCGCTTCCTTCGCAGGTAGGCAGCCAGCACCGCCATCGCCGCAGTCAGGCCCGTGCTGTGGTCCATCACGTGCCGGATCTCGGTGGGCGGGCCGTCCTCGTAGCCGGTCAGGGTTCCGAGCCCACCCGCCGCACCGAACAGGGGAGCATAGCCGGCGTAGCCGCGCTCCGGGCCGGTCTGCCCCGACGCCGAAATCGAAACCATGACGATGTCGGGCTTTACCGCTTTCAGCGCTTCGTAACCCAAGCCCAGCCGTTCCATCACGCCCGGCCGAAAGCTTTCCGCAACGATATCGCTCAGCGAGACCAGGCGCTTGGCAAGCTCCGCCCCTTGCGGATGCTTCAAGTTGAGCTGCACGGAGAGCTTGTTCGAAGCAACCTGATCGAACGTCGCCGCCCCCATGCGCCCATACACCGGATGCGGTTTGCGGAAGATGTCCGGACGCCCGGCCGTTTCGATCTTGATGCATTCCGCACCGAGCAGGGCGAGAATGTGCGCGCAGAAAGGGCCCGCTGCGTGCAAGGTGAAGTCCGCGACCCGCACGCCATGCAGCGGCGGCATGCCGGTCTTCAGCTTCGCGCCCCGCTCAAACGGCTCCATGCCTCTCCCACCGATCGAGCTCCGCTGTCTTGCGGCCCAGCCAATCACACCAGACCGCCTCATTATCGGCGCCGGGCCGACGCACCGCACGTGCGAGCCCGAGCGCCTGCCCGTTCAGCAGAAACGGGGCGGTAAACGCGGGCACTGATCCGAACCCGGGAAGGTCGATCGGCGCGAAAACGCCGCGGGCCTTCGACTGCTCCGACTCCAGTATGTCGGCGGGTTCGTTGTACTTCGCCAGCGGCACGCCCAGCGCCTGACCTTTCCTGACGACTTCCTCGACGCGCTGCGTCCTCGCCCAGGCGCGCAGGTGCCGGTTGATTTCCGCCCCGCGCCGGCTGCGCTCGAGCGGCTCCTGCAACGCGGGATCGCGCGCCCACTCCGGATCATCCATCAGCTTGACCAACCCCTCCCACTGCCGCTGTTCGAGTGTCAATACGCCGACATAGCCATCGCTGCACTCGATCACCCCGCCATATTTGAAGGAACGGCCGTGGCGGTTCTCGAGCACGCCGTCGCCCAGCCGCTGAATGGCAAAGCAGCCGACCGACACGTTCGCGTCCTGGACCGACACGTCGACGAACTGGCCGCCGAGCTCCTCGCGCACCAGCAGCGCCGCCACGCCGGCACACACCGCCGATGTTCCCCCGATGAATTCGGCGAAGTGGCCGTAAATCTTGACCGGCGGCCGGCCGGGAAACATCTCGAGCGTCAGTCCGTTCGGCATCAGGTAGCCTTCGCCCCCCGCGTGGAAGACGTTGAGCTCGTAGGCGTGATAGTGCGCGTGATCGCCGGACGCGCCGAACGGCAGCACCGAAAGAAAGACCAGCCCGGGATGCTGCGCAGCGATGACATCCGGATCGAGCCCCAGTGCCGGGCGGCGCGACGCGGGCGTGTCGTCGATGAGGAGCTCGGCGCGCGCCAGCAGCCCGTTCAGCAGGAGGCGTCCGTCGGCCGATTCGGCATTGCACGTAACGAACTGCTTGCCGGCGTTGAGATAATGAAACAGCGCGCTCGCAGCGGGCTCCTGCGTCAGCAAAGGCCCGGCACGACGCAAAGCGCTGCCCTCGCCGGGCGGCTCCACTTTGATGACCGTAGCGCCCATGACCGACATCATCCGGCCGGCATAAGATGCGGCTGCGCCCTCCGCATGCTCGACGACGGTGAAGCCTGCGAGCGGAGCGTTATGCTGGTTGCTCATTTCTAGATAGCGTAGTGCAGTCCGCCGTCGACATAGATGCGCTTACTTGTAGATGGCGTGCCCGAGATCAAGACCGGAACCGTCCCGGAACATCCTGGTCTTGATGTCCCTCGACGGCAGCATCACCGTTGCGCCGCCATTGGTGACTGTTTTCTCGCCGCGCTGGTTCTCTGCCCACACATCGATGTCCACGAGCGCATAGCCGTCCTGCTGGTACTTCTTGACGATCCTGCCTTTGCACCAGGTGGTATCGCCCATCGTATTGAAGCGGCGCAGCTCGGTCTTGATGCGCTTGAGAAAGCCCGCGTCCCCCATCCAGTTCGTCACCAAAGTGGCAACCCATGCCGAGCGCTGCGGGCCGTAGTCGTAGATGCCCGGCACGCCGACTTCCTTCGCGATGGACTCGCGATGATGACCGATGCCGGTGTACTCCACGCCGCCGCCGGCGTCGGGGTTGCGGAAGAAATGGCCGGGGTGGCGCAGCGCACCTTTGAGCAACACGCCGTGGGTGTGGCCGCGGCCGCAGCCGACGAGGAAGCCCATCGTATCCATCATCGACAATGGTCCGCGCGCGATCGGGGTGAGCTCCTGGCCT
>Ga0326597_10013202_pt1 | contig 10865 bp, 8 predicted proteins | sample RVTome_12_FD_203789 | JGI IMG/M metagenome (GOLD analysis project Ga0326597, IMG submission 203789) | Soil microbial communities from uranium-contaminated site in the Upper Colorado River Basin, Wyoming, United States - RVT100D185 | ecosystem: Environmental > Terrestrial > Soil > Contaminated >... | reverse complement strand
AAGACATTTCGCCATCGGCCGCCTGCGGCCATGATCGGTGGTCAGGGGTTCGCATCGGCGCGCGAGCAATGGCTCCTTGAGTTGATTGTTTCGGCGTTTGGTTTTTGGAAATTCGGTTATACTGAGACCTGAAACCGAATAGGAATGGGTGCTGGTAGCGATGGCAGAAGATTTTCAGAATAAAAACGTAGCGATTGTGGCGGGGATCATCGGGGGTGTCATCCTTTTGTTGGGCTTGGGTGGTCTTGTTTTGAATCTTACCTGAACAGGCGTGTCCGTTCGCCCAAACATCGGCGACCTGCGACTGTACAAACACCGTATTCTGGGCTTGACCCGCTTTCGGCGCCGGCGATCCGCAATTGGCTCGCCCGGCCCTGGGCCAATGCGTCGTTACCCGAGCATATGCGGAAGTTCCACGCCGCCGAGCTCGCGGTAACATCTCGGCGGGCTACCTGTAGGAGTTCGGGATGCTGATTTCGCCAGCGCTGGCCCACGGCGCGGGTGGCATCGGTAGCTCGGGGGCGGCACCGCGCTGCTGGTAATTCTGGCGGTCGTAATCATCCTCGCCTTTGTCTACGTGGCTTTGAAGAAGTGGCGGCCGCATGCAAAGGCGGGATCGCGACAGCACCGAGCGCGTCGATACGCACGCGAGTTCATGATCCGGAAAAGTGGCCATCACATTTCCGGATCATATTCAACGTATTGAATTATAACAAGATTAGTGACTATGCGATCGATTCAATCCGATCCGATCTGGCTCTAGGATCCCACGGCGAAGAATATGCCCCGCGTAAAGAAGGTGTAGTCCGATTCAAAAACCATGATTGCCACGAACACCAACACCAGTATCGGCGGCAGCAGAATGGCAAACATCATGGCCAGCCGCTCCCACAGCATGTGCATGAAGACGGCAACGATCAGCCCTGCTTTCAACATCATGAACAGCAGGATTAGGAACCACCTGAGATAACTCTCAATGTGGAAGTAGTCGACCATATAGGAAAAAGCACTGAGGATGAACAACAACCCCCAGATTTTGAAATAAATGCCAATCGGATGTTGTTGGCCCTCTACTTTTTGGCCTTCGGATTGTGCCATGTCTGCCTCTTACCAAAGATAGAAAACAGCAAAGATGAAAACCCACACCAGATCGACGAAGTGCCAATACAGGCCCATAATTTCGACGGCCTCGTAATTCCCCTTCCGGCTGGTGAAAAAGCCGCGCACATTGCGATCGTAATCTCCGCGCCAGACCTTTCGCGCAACGATGATCAGGAAAACGACGCCGACCGACACGTGAAAGCCATGGAAGCCGGTGATCATGAAAAACGAAGAGCCGAACTGAGCCGCGCCGAACGGGTTGCCCCACGGGCGCACCCCCTCCATGATCAGCTTGGTCCACTCGAAGGCCTGCATGCCGACGAATGTGGCGCCGAACGCCGCGGTCACCAACATCAAGACGGCGGACTTAACGCGATCGTGCCGATAGCCGAAATTGACCGCCATGGCCATCGTTCCGCTCGAGCTGATCAAGATGAAGGTCATGATGGCGATCAGGATGAGTGGGATACTTTGGCCGCCGATCGTCAAGGCGAAGACCTCGCTGGGATATGGCCACGGTACCGTCGTGGATATGCGCACCGTCATGTACGAGAGTAGAAAACAGCTGAAGATGAAGGTGTCGCTGAGCAGGAAGATCCACATCATCGCCTTGCCCCAGGGGACGTTCTTGAACGCCCGCTGGTCGGAGGACCAGTCGGCGGCGATGCCTTGCCAGCCTTCAGGCCGCGCGTGGGGATCCCCAGTGCTTGTCAGCGCAGATGATTGTGTCATGTGCTCTTCGTCCTGTTTATGTAAACAACAGCAGACCGAATAAAATCAGCCAAACCAGGAGCAGAAAGTGCCAGTAGATGGCGCATAACTCCACGCTCAACCGCACTTGAACCACGCCAATACCGCGCCACACCTTGTTGCTGGTCCTGCCCCATGCCACCAGGCCGCCCAGAAGGTGCAGCCCGTGCAGTGCGGTGACGAGGTAGAAAAAGGCATTCGCTGGGTTGGAGGCGACGAAATAACCCAGGTCAACTAGTTCTTGCCAGGCAAAGAGCTGCCCGACCAGGAAGGCAAAGGCGAATACGCCCCCACCCAGCAGGCCGGTCCTTACGCCGTCGATCTCGCTCCGGCGTGCGCTCATCGCGGCCCACTGCAGGCCAGCACTGCTGGCGATCAGTATGGCCGTGTTCAGCCACAACAGCCCGGGTTCGGGCAAGGGATGCCAGTCCGCGACCATCATCCGGTCGGCGTAGGCAATGACGAGGAGCGAGAATAGCACCGTGATCACGGCAAGAAACATGCGCAGGCCGAGCGTCGCCGTGGGCAGTAAAAACGCGCGTCGTTCGTGCAGATCGACGACCCGACCGTGTTCCACCACCCAGGGCTTCTCCGTCAACTGCTGGAAGAAACCCACGTCTAGCCTCTCACCTGGGCGCCCAACGCCATGGCTCGTCTCGACGCCATCTGCTGCGAGACTGATTGGGTCATCAATGGCCCCTATTCCGCCGGCCGGGCCGCGAGGCCGGAACCGGAAATGGTCTCGCCGCCTTCATTCGCTTTGATCTGATCCGGCGGAACGTTTTGCGGGATGAAGTCCTCGTCGTGGCCCGGCACGCTATAGGCATAGGCCCAACGATAGACCACCGGTAGCGTCTTGCCGAAATTGCCATGCCCCGGCGGGACTTCGGGGGTTTGCCATTCCAGCGTGGTGGCGCGCCACGGGTTGTGGCCGGCAAGTTTGCCTTTGAACAGGCTCGACACCAGGTTGTACAGGAACACCAACTGCGTGAAGCCAACGATCAGCGCCACGACGGTGACGAATTCGTTCAATGTGTGGGCCGATGGCGGGATAAAGCTGGTTTCCCCCATTTCGAAATACCGGCGCGGCACGCCCAGAAGACCCAGATAATGGAGCGGGAGAAAGATCGCATAGGCGCCAAGGAAGGTGACCCAGAAGTGAATCCGGCCCAACGTTTCGTCCAGCATTCGCCCGGTCATCAATGGGTACCAATGGTATATCGCGCCGAGGATCACGAGGATCGGCGCCACGCCCATCACCATATGAAAGTGAGCGACCACGAACATGGTATCCGAAAGCGGAATGTCCACGACGGGATTGCCCAGGAACAGACCCGTGATCCCCCCGTTCACAAAAGTGATGATAAAGGCGATGGCGAACAGCATCGGTATTGTGAAGTGGATGTCGCCCCGCCACAGGGTCAGTGTCCAGTTGTACACCTTGAGGGCGGTCGGGACGGCGATGATGAGAGTGGTGGTCGCGAAAAAGAAACCGAAATACGGGTTCATCCCGCTGACGTACATGTGGTGCGCCCAGACGACGAAGCTGAGCCCGCCGATGATCACGATCGCCCAGACCATCATCCGATAGCCGAAGATGTTTCTTCGCGCATGGACGCTGATCAGGTCGGATACAATGCCGAACGCCGGCAGGGCGACAATGTAAACCTCGGGATGGCCAAAAAACCAAAACAAGTGCTGAAACAACACCGGGCTGCCGCCACCGTAACTAAGCTGCTGGCTAAACTCGACGATGTGGGGCATGAAGAAGCTGGTCCCCAGGACCTTGTCGAACGTCATCATCACGGCGCCGACGAACAAGGCGGGAAACGCCAAAAGCGCCAAGATGGTGGCCACGAAAATGCCCCAGATCGACAAGGGCAGGCGCATCAGCGTCATCCCGCGCGCCCGCGCCTGGAGCACCGTCACCACATAGTTCAAACCGCCCATGGTGAAGCCGACGATGAAGAGGGCGAGCGAGACGAGCATGAGAATAATCCCCCCGTCCGACCCGGGAGTGCCGGAGAGGATGGCCTGGGGCGGGTACAGGGTCCAGCCGGCGCCAGTGGGCCCGCCTGGCACGAAGAAGCTCGCCACCAACACCATCACCGCCAGCAGATAGACCCAGTAGCTGAGCATGTTGACATAGGGGAAAACCATGTCGCGGGCGCCGACCATCAGCGGGATGAGGTAGTTGCCAAAGCCCCCCAAGAACAACGCGGTGAGCAGGTAGATGACCATGATCATCCCGTGCATGGTGATCAGCTGGTAATAGGCATTCGCGTCGATAAAGGAGAAAGAGTCGGGAAAGCCTAGTTGCAGCCGCATCAGCCACGACATCACCAACGCCACCAAGCCTATCGAAATCGCGGTGAGCGAATACTGGATGGCGATGACTTTGGCGTCCTGCGAAAAGACGTACTTTGTCACCCAGCTGTGCGGATGGTAGAGATCCACTTCCGCGACTTCGGCGGGCGGAATATTCTTCGCATCGGAAGGCAGAAAATAAGCCATCAAAATACCCTCTTCGCTTTTCTTGCGTGCGGCGCGATCGGTGCGAGTCTCATTGCGTAATCCCTTGCTCTGCGATCGCCGCCGCCTCGCTCAAGACCGGAATCGCAGCGTCATTAACACCGCCCCCAGATCGAGCCGACTGTTGCGCGAAAGTCTGCTGCTCCGCCAACCACGCCTGATAGTCGCTTTCCTCCTCGACTACAACCTTGCCGCGCATGGCATAGTGCCCAATACCGCATAACTCAAAACAGAGTATATCGAATGTTCCTGTTCTGGTGGGGGTCACCCAAAAGTAGGTGACCATGCCCGGCACCGTATCCATCTTGGCCCGGAACTGGGGCACATAAAAATCATGCAACACGTCGATCGAGCGGAGCAGCACCTTGACCGGCTTGCCAAGCGGGAGGTGCACCTCATCGCCTTCGATCAGGATATCGTCTTGCCCGTTGGGATCGTTCTGATTCATACCGAAGGGGTTATCGGAATCGATGTTCGCGGGATCGGTAGTGCCCAATAAGCCATCCTCGCCGGGGTAGCGAAAACTGAACTGCCACTGCTGGGTCATGACCTCGACCTCCGACGCCTCCTCCGGGACCGTGATGAATTGGTTCCATACGAACAAGCCGGGGGCCAACAGGGCCGCGATGCCCACCGTGGTCAACACGGTAAGCCACACCTCCATTTTTGTGTTCTCGGGCTCGTACTCCGCCCGGCTTCCCTTCCGGTGGCGGTAACGGAACGCGCAATAGGCCATAAAAGCAACGATGGCGACGAAAACCACCCCGGTGACCCAGAACGTGATGATGATCGTGTTGTCGATATAACCCCAATTCGAGGCAATAGGTGTCCACCACCAGGGGCTCATAAAGTGAAAGACGACAGTACCGACGACCACCAGAAGTAGTAAGAGTGCTACGACCATCCCTCAGCCATCCTTAACCTCTAAGAGCTACAGGCATGCGCTCCAAGGCACCGACTCTTTTGATGCGCGTGAAAGCACGATCTCGTTTATGTCATCCAGGTGACGGGACATGCTGCCCGGTGAGTCGGGCCCGACGCGCCTAAAACCGCGAAAATGGGCGGTGCGGGCCGCCCGGCGCTGCAAGGCCCGACCCGGCTGAATCTCAAGATCACGGTCTGCCGCGCCGTGATACATGGCGCCGAGCATAAACTCGACCGAACGCCAACCGGCAACGACCCTGATGTCGGACGAAACCAAACCCAACGCCGACAACTCGTCAGTCGTGCCCCGGAGGAATCGTTCCTCCTGGAGTCCGCCAAACGCTTCCCGTACAGATCCTCTAGTCATTGCCCCGTCTCCCCTTTTGAAGAAACGTTCTTCGACGATTGCCAAGTGGAAAGCGGGGGCACCTTTCGGCCAGCCGCTTGGCCCTTGGCGTAGTACCGAGCCGGACTTCTTGATAATATATTGATGGCGACTGCGACGCAAATACACTTTCACGGCCGAAATTACGTGCAAGAAAACCCCACACGTTTTGTGATTTCATAGCTGACTGATGTAAATTCGCGCGCAATACTGACCCCCTGAGGGGCGGTTTTCGCGTCCAATCGTGCCCCCTGTGAGTCCCGAGAATTCATGCCGCTTTGCGGATGTAGGTGTGATGTAGACCATGGACAGCCGGGAACTTTATAATTTCCCCCAATGAGGGTGGTTGCACAGAACGACCATCGGGTGAATCCATTTCCAAGGATCGGTGCGAGCGCCATTGGTGGTAATAGGCGAAATAACCATGGAGAATCCGCTTGAGATGGGTTTTGTTGAGGACAACGATATGATCCAAACACTCCCTGAGGATACTACCGATGACGCGCTCGACATAGGGATTTTGCCAAGGGCTCCGCGGTGCGATAAGACGTTCTCTCATTCCTAAACTGCGGACGCGTTTACGAAAGCGATTTCCATAGATAGCATCGCGATCACGCAGCAGGTATTTGGGAGGCGCCTGCCATGGAAAGGCTTCAACGAGCTGCTGAGACGTCCACTCGGCGGTCGGATGTTCCGTCACATTGAAGTGGACGGCCTTCCGTCGGTGATGGCTCAGAACAACGAGCACGAACAAGACACGCAATCGAACCGTGGGAACAGTGAAGAAGTCGATCGCCACGGTGTCCCGCATGTGCTGTTCCAGGAACGTGCGCCACGAAGGCGAAGTGGGCTTGTGCAGTTTCGGCCGATATTTCTCCACCGTCGACTTGGCGACATAAATCCCGAGCTTTTCAAGCTCGCCGACAATACGAGGCGAGCCCCAGGTCGCATTGGCTTGCCGCATGCGCCGAATGAGGCTTCGCAACTCCGGTGGGATGGCCGGTCGCCCACAGCAATCCCTACGGCTCAACCCTCGCCAATAGTCGCTGAAGCGTCTTCGCTGCCACTGAATAACCGTCCGAGGCTGAACAAAGAACAAAGCTCCACGCCAACCGCGCCACAGGCGCGCAAGGAGTGACCAGAGCAATCGATCCCCGGGCGCAATGGGCGGGCGCCGCTCCGCCCGTCTGTACAGAGAAAGTTGATGACGGAGCGCAGCGATCTCAAGCTGTAGGGACAGTCGGGAGCGGACCGCGCCCGTCAAGGTATCGATCACGAAAGTAGGCACAGGGTTCATAGGGCAGGAGCATGGCTATATGCACTGAATTCTTCAACACGAACAGATGACTTGAGATTTCGGGACCCACAGACCTCGTTCTCTCGGTCCCGCTCGCGCAACGGCGCGGCGCAAAGGCCCGCAGACAGTCGCGAGGCGCACCGACGGTTCGAATCCCGATCGCTATTTCTGCGATATCAAAGACTTGCTGGCGGAGGGGGTGGGATTCGAACCCACGATACAGCTCATCACCGTATACACACTTTCCAGGCGTGCGCCTTCGACCGCTCGGCCACCCCTCCGCTGGGCGCCGGACCGTGCATCGTCCGGCGTTGTGCGGGCCAGACCGTATCCGAGGCGCCAAATCGATGCAACGCCGAACCGGCCCGGCGCCCGGCACCATTCTCGGCGCCACTCCCGGCCCAATCCCGGCCCCGGCCGCGCCTCGGCCAGGCCCTTGCAATCGCTTGGCTTGATCCGTCGGAACCTGTTAGGTTTGCAGTGAAACGGTTCCGCACCCGCCTCTTCCAACGGCGGGCGCAATAGCCGCGCGAGAGCGTCCAATGCGCGTTGTGGGATGCAGTCTCGGCTGGCTCTTGGTCCTGGCCGCGTTGGCCGTCGCGGGTTGGGAGCTGCTGGCACCGGACCCGGCCTCAGGCATCGGCCTGCGGCCGGCAGGTGAATTGTGGTTCAGCCTCAGCGTGGGCAGCCTGAACCTGATGCAGGCGGTCATCGAGCGCTACATCTGGCCGGCTTTGTGGGACCCCGGCGTGGTCAGCATCCTGCAATTGCCGGCCCTGCTGGTCTTCGCCGTTCCGGGTCTGCTCCTGTTGATCGCATGCTTTGGACGGCGAAGTTTCCGCCGCCGGCGCTGGCGGTTCAAGTAGCCGGATATTCGCGTCCGGTGGCTAGTCGTCGCTCATGCGCAGGGCGGCCAGGAAGGCGGACTGCGGGATCTCCACGTTGCCGACCTGGCGCATGCGTTTCTTGCCGGCCTTCTGCTTTTCCAGAAGCTTGCGCTTGCGGGTCACGTCGCCGCCGTAACACTTGGCGGTGACGTCCTTGCGCAGGGCGGAAATGGTCTCGCGGGCGATCACCTTGCCGCCGATGGCCGCCTGGATGGCGATCTTGAACATCTGCCGGGGGATCAGCTCCTTCAAGCGTTCGCACAGGGCCCGGCCGCGGGTTTCCGCCTTGGCGCGGTGGACGATGATGGAGAGCGAATCGACCGGCTCCGCATTGACCAGGATCGACACCTTGACCAGATCGCCCTCGCGGTAGCCGTCGAGCTGATAATCGAAGCTGGCGTAACCGCGGGAGACCGATTTCAGGCGGTCGTAAAAATCGAACACCACCTCGTTGAGCGGCAGGTGATAGACCAGCATGGCGCGGCCGCCGACGTAGGTGAGATCGATCTGCTGGCCGCGCCGATCTTCGCACAGCTTCAAGATGGCACCCAGGTGCTGGTCGGGAACCAGGATGGTCGCCTTGATCCACGGCTCCTCGATATGGTCGATGCGCACCGCATCGGGCATGTCGGTGGGGTTGTGCAGCTCAAGCACGTCGCCGTTGGTGAGGTGCACCTTGTAGACCACGCTGGGCGCGGTGGCGATCAGGTCGAGATCGAACTCGCGGCTCAGGCGCTCCTGAATGATCTCCAGGTGCAGCAGGCCGAGAAAGCCGCAGCGATAGCCGAAGCCGAGTGCCGCCGATGTCTCCGGCTCGAATTGGAAGCTGGAATCGTTGAGCGCCAGCTTGGCCAGGGAATCGCGCAAATCCTCGTAAGCCGCCGCATCGACCGGAAACAGGCCGCAGAAGACGACGGGCACGCTCGGTTTGAACCCCGGCAGGGCCTTGGCGGCGCGGCGCCGATCCTCGGTGATGGTATCGCCGACCTTGCAATCGGCCACCGACTTGATGCTGGCGGTGATGAAGCCGATCTCGCCGGGAGACAGAGTCGGCACATCGGTCATTTTCGGGGTGAAGACACCGACCTTGTCCACCTCGTGCACGGCGCCGCTGCCCATCATGCGGATGCGCATGCCACGCTTCAGGGTGCCGTCGACCACCCGGACCAGGGTGATCACCCCCAGATAGGCGTCGTACCAGCTATCGACCAGCAGGGCCTTGAGCGGCGCCGCGGCATCGCCCTTGGGCGGCGGCAAGCGCTTGACCAGGGCTTCGAGCACGTCCGGCACCCCTTCGCCGGTCTTGGCCGAGATGGCCACCGCCTCGGAGGCGTCCAGGCCGATCACATCCTCGATTTGCTCCTTCACCCGCTCCGGCTCGGCGGCGGGCAGATCGATCTTGTTCAGGACCGGGACCACTTCGTGGTCGGCGTCCAGCGCCAGATAGACGTTGGCCAGGGTCTGCGCCTCCACCCCTTGGCTGGCATCGACCAGCAGCAGCGACCCCTCGCAGGCGGCAAGCGAGCGGCTCACCTCATAGGAGAAGTCCACGTGGCCGGGGGTGTCGATCAGGTTCAGGATATAGGTTTCGCCATCCTTCGCCTGGTAGGTCAGGCGCACGGCCTGGGCTTTGATGGTGATGCCCCGCTCACGCTCGAGTTCCATGGAATCGAGCACCTGCTCCTTCATCTCCCGCAGGGTCAGGCCGCCGCACGATTGAATCAGCCGGTCGGCCAGGGTCGATTTCCCATGGTCGATGTGGGCGATGATCGCGAAATTGCGGATGTGGCTGGTGTCGGTCATGCTGAGATTTCTGCGGCCGCGGAGCCTATAGCACCCCGGCCCTGAGCCGCCAAGGGGAACCCGCGCGGGTCTCCACCTACCCCCGCAGCACCCCGCCGGTGGCCTTGCCGACTTGGGCGACGATCTTGGCGGCGACCGCCTCGATCTCGGCATCGGTCAGGGTATGGGTTGTCGGCTGCAAGGTAACGGCGATGGCGAGCGACTTCTTGCCCTCCTCGATTCCCTTGCCGGCATAGACGTCGAACAGCTCGACCTTGGCGATCAGGGCTTTGTCGGCGCTTTTGGCGGCGCGCAGCACCTGCTCGGCCGGCACGTCGGCGCCGAGCACGAAGGCAAAGTCGCGGGCCACCGCCTGGAACGGCGAGAGGACCAGGGCCGGGCGCTGCCGGCCGTCGCCGGTCTTTCCTGCCTTGGGTACCGGGATGGCATCGAGAAACACCTCGAAGGCGGCCACCGGCCCGCGCAAGCTCAGGGCGCGCAAAATGCGCGGATGCAACTCGCCGAAGTGGGCCAACACCTTCGGCCCCAACCGCAAGACGCCGGAGCGGCCCGGGTGATACCACCCCGGCGCGTCGGTGGTGGTCTGCAGGTTCTCCACCGGGGCGCCGCAGACGGTGAGCGCCGCCATGGCATCGCCCTTGCCGTCGAAGGCATCGACTGCGCGGTTGCCGCCGGCCCAGTGCCGCGTCGCGGCGGCACCTGTCCGCACCCCCGCCGCCACGCGGGTCTGTCCGGTGGGGGTCACGTCGGCGTATTGCGGGCCGATCTCGAACAGGGCGGCATCGCCGGTGCCCCGATCGGCGTTGCGCGCCGCCGCCGCCGCCAGGCCCGGCAGGACCGCCGGGCGCATGATGTCCAGATCGGCGCTGATCGGGTTGACCAGGCGCATGTCCTCGCGTCCGCCGCCGAAATGCCGGGCCAGGTCCTCGGAGATAAAAGAGAAGGTGACCGCCTCGAACAACCCTCGGCGGGCCAATGCGGCACGCGCCAGGGAGACGCGGCGCTGGGCCAGGGTCAGAACCGGGTGCGGCAGGGCCGCATCGCGGCTCAGGGCAACCGCCGGAATCTTGTCGAAGCCGTTGATGCGCAGTACCTCTTCCACCAGGTCGGCCTCGCCCTCCACGTCGGAGCGCCACAACGGCAGGGTCACGCTCAGCGCCTTGCCCTTGCCGGCCACCGTGAAACC
>Ga0326597_10013201_pt1 | contig 10867 bp, 5 predicted proteins | sample RVTome_12_FD_203789 | JGI IMG/M metagenome (GOLD analysis project Ga0326597, IMG submission 203789) | Soil microbial communities from uranium-contaminated site in the Upper Colorado River Basin, Wyoming, United States - RVT100D185 | ecosystem: Environmental > Terrestrial > Soil > Contaminated >... | reverse complement strand
GCCACCCCCGCATGACAATCGACCTTGGGATTCTAATTCTCGTGAGTTGCTTAATTCCGCATGCTGGATCTTGCACGTCACGTCGATTATATTCGCCAAGACAGCTGTTACCGCGACGCCCCGATATTGTGAAGGTGTTGTCCAAGAGCGAGTACAGAATGATTCCGATCCGCCTTTTATTCGCCTTCATTATGTGCGCGCTGGCGTCGTGCGAATCCGCTGCCGAACAACCGAGTGACGACAGCTGGGTGTATAAGCCAAGTCTGCTGCGGCCGTTTTGGCAGGGTGAAACCGTTGAAGGCGAGCCGGTTCTGTTTATCCGAGACGACGCGACGGGGCAGGCGAAGGCGGCGGTGTTGTTCACGATTACGGAAGTGCTGACGGTTTGCAATTCGGCGGGGGACGGGATCTATGAAGAAGGACGCGATTATGTGCGGAATCGCGACTCGCGCGAGATCATGCTGCCCGCCGGATCACGCATCGTGTCGAAGACAGCTCAAGAACTTCGTCGCCCCGCCAAATCGCAAAAGTACGAACTCACACATCGCGACGGCAACGGCGAGATCTTCTTCGGCGGCAAGCTCGAATACCACGACATGCAGACTTGCATCACTTACAAACATACTCCTAACCAGTGGAGCGGATCGACACCAACGTTCGACGCCGCTGCACTGCCCAAGACGATTGAACGGTTGCGTGGCGGCGAGCCGTTGTCGATTGTGTTGCTCGGCGACAGCATCTCGACAGGTTGTAATGCCTCCGGTTGGGCCGCAGGTGCTCCGTTCCAGCCGGCCTATCCTGAGTTGCTGCGCCGACACTTGGAAGCGAGCTACGCGAGCCAGGTGACGTTGACGAATCTGTCCGTGGGTGGAACGGCGACTCCGTGGGGGCTGACGATGGTCGACAAGGTTGCTGAGCACGAGCCGAGTCTCGTGATCCTGGCTTTCGGGATGAACGATTCGGCAGGCAGGTCAGCCGACGAGTACAAATCAAACACGCAAGCGATCATCGACAAGATTCGCGAAAAGCTTCCCGAGACCGAGTTCATCCTGATCGCGTCGATGCTTGGGAATCGCGATTGGAATCGGCTGAAGCACGAAGCCTTTCCGCAATATCGCGAAGCACTTGCCAGTCTTTGCAAAGAGGGGATCGCTTTGGCCGACATGACAAGTATCTGGACCGAGTTTCTACAACGCAAGCGAGACTGGGATTTGACCGGCAACGGCGTGAATCATCCCAACGATTTCGGCCATCGCGTCTACGCTCAAGTCCTCTCGACGTTGCTCGTTCCCGATTCAAATTGAGAACGCCGACGAGTTACGAGCAGTGGATTGACACAACCATTGGAGATTTGGGAACGATGAGATTTGTTCGACAGGCAGCAATTCGACAGGCAGCAAGAGGTGTTGCGGTAGTTGGCTTGGTCGCGCTGTTGTCAATGGCTTCCGCGCAGGAGAAGCCGACACGCGTCGATCGTGGGCTGATCGTGTTATACGACTTCGCCGACGGTGGCGGCCAGACGGTTCATGATCGTAGCGGCGCGGGCGCTCCACTTGACCTGGTGATCGACAAGTCGGGCGGCATCCGTTGGTCGAAGGGAACGCTGATCGTCGACTCGTCGGTGTCGATCGCTTCGGCACAGCCGGCCAAGAAAGTAATCGACGCGGTCAAGAAGTCGAACGCGATCAGTATCGAAGCATGGCTTAAGCCGGTGAGCAACTCGCAAAGCGGGCCGGCGCGGATCGTGTCGCTGTCCGCCGACACCAGTCAGCGTGACGTCACGCTGGGCCAGGACAAGGATTTTTACGATGTCCGCTTGCGAGCCACCGGCAGCGACAACAACGGTCTCCCATCGACCGCCAGCCCGAAGCAGTCCCTGCAATCGCGACTGACGCATGTTGTCTTCACCCGCGACGCCGCAGGGTCGGCGATCATCTTCATCGACGGCAAACAAGTCGCCAGCAAAAAGGTCGGTGGCAACTTCGGCAATTGGGACGGCAAGCATCGCTTGTCGCTGGCCAACGAAATCACCAAGGACCGGCCGTGGCTGGGAGAACTGCATCTCGTAGCGATCTATGATCGGGCGTTGTCAGCCGCAGAAGCGCAGCAGAATTTTGCGGCAGGCAGTCAGGCGGGTTCAGTCTCGGCGGAAGATCGTGCCGCCGAGATGCGACTGGCCCAGCAGCGCCAGATTTTCGACAGGCAAATCGCGCCGCTGTTCGCCAAGCATTGCTTGGAGTGCCACGATTCGGCGATCAAGAAGGGGGGACTCGATCTGTCGCGAAAGACTACAGCGCTGGCCGGCGGCGAGAGCGGCAAAGTCATCACGCCCGGCAAAGCGGTCGAGAGCCTGTTATGGGAATCCGTTGCCGAAAACGAGATGCCGAAAGACCGCCCACCACTCTCGGCAGACGAAAAGGCGGCCTTACAGAGGTGGCTGGACGCAGGCGCAGGCTGGTCGGTGGACGTGATCGACCCGGCGATCTATCTGCACGAAGGTCACGCGGGTGAAGTCTGGGTGCAGCGACTGACGATCCCCGAATACATCGAGACCGTGCGCAGTGCCGTCGGCGTCGATATCGCGAAGGAAGCGAGTGAGATTCTGCCGCCCGAGTTGCGGGCCGACGGCTTCAGCAACACCGCCTACAACTTGAATGTCGATCTGAAGCACGTCGAAGCCTACGGCAAACTTGCGGAGATCATCGTCAACCGGATGGATGTGCTGAAGTTCGCGGCCAGGTTCTCCAAGAGCCGAAAGCTCTCGACCGACGACACCATGCGCGACCACGTCGCTGCGATGGGGAAGTGGCTGCTGCGTGGGCCGCTCGACGGACGCGAGATCAACAACTACAGCGGCATCGCGACGACGGTTGCCAGCGCCGGCGGCGATTTTAAGGATGCCATGAGTTACATCATCGAAGCGATGTTGCAATCACCCCGCTTTATATACCGCATGGAAGACCAACGCGGCGGAGCGCGACCGGTCGGACAGTACGAACTCGCGTCGCGTCTGAGTTATATTCTGTGGGGCGGACCGCCGGATGACGAACTGCTGCGAGCCGCTGATGGGGGCGAGCTGGTGGATCGCAAAAAGGTTGAAGCTCAGGTGCAGCGAATGATCAAGGACCCTCGCACCGTGGAGCGATCCTCGCGGTTCATTTCCGAATGGTTGAATCTAGGGCGACTTGCCAATATGCGCCCCGATGCGAAAAAGTTTCCGAGTTGGGATGCACAGTTGGCTGGAGACATGCGTGAGGAAACATTGGCCTTCTTCGAGGAAGTTGCCTGGAAACAGAATCGCCCGCTGGCGGATTTGCTCAACGCTCAAGTCACGTTCGCGACGCCAAGTCTGGCGACGCATTACGGCTTGACACCTGCCGGTAAAGAATTGTCGCGCTACGATCTGTCCGGCGTTCCAGGTCGTGGCGGCTTGCTGACGCAAGGGAGTGTGCTGACGATCGGCGGTGACGAAGCCTCGATGGTTTCGCGGGGGCTGTTCGTGTTGCACGATCTGCTGCGCGGTACGATCAATGCTCCGCCGCCCTGTGTCAATACGGTGCCCCCGCCGACCAAAGTCGGCTTGACTCAACGCGGCATTGCCGAAGGACGGATCGCCGATAACAACTGCGGCGTTTGCCATGCGAGATTCGAGCCACTGGCGTTCGGCTTGGAAAAATTCGACGGCATCGGTGGGTTTCACGAGCAAGACAAGCACGGCAACCAGTTGCGCGACGACGGCACCATCTTGATCCCCGGCGAGGCAAAACCGGTCGCGTATAAATCGTCCGCCGAATTGATGAACCTGTTGGCTTCCAGCCCGCGCGTTAGCGAAAGTCTCACCTGGAAGGTCACGCAATTCGCGTTAGGCCGTCCGCTGGTTGCCGCCGATGCGGGCACGGTCGCCTCGATTCATAAGGCAGCTCAGCAAAACGGCGGCACGTATTCCAGCTTGATCGCCGCGATCGTGCTGAGCGATCTGGTACAGATGACTCGAGCGGAGAATTGAACATCTTCCTGTCCTTTATCTTCCTGTTCGCACAATCCTGATTTTGGAGAAACACCAATGGCGACAGCGCGTATCGATCGGAGAATGATGTTGAAGGGAATTGCCGGCGTCACCATCGGCCTGCCGGTTCTGGAAGAGATGCTCGTCTCGACTGCGACAGCCGCTGAGCAAGCGACTGTCCCCATCCGGGCCTTCAACATTTTCTTCGGACTCGGCATTCCCGCGCCGCTGCAGACGGAAGGTTTCAAGGGCGTGCTGGAGCCGCTCAAGCCGCTCGGCGATAAACTGCTCATTATGCGCGGGGTCGATCACGTGCGGTGCGACGAGAAAGGAATCAACGCACACTATGACGGAGCGACCGCGGCGTTTACGGCCGAACCGCCTGACGGTGAGGCGAAAGCCGGAGGTGCTTCGATCGACCAAATGATCCGCCGCGCCCATTATCCGCAGGGCTTGCCAGCCGGGATGGTGCCGACACTGGTTGGCGGCACGTTCTTCCGCCGCAGTCGTGTTGGCCGTTACGTGCATAGCTATCACCCGGACGGCACGGTTGCGGCCACGATGCAGGAGAAACCTCGCGACGTGTTCGAGCGGGTTTTCGGCACTGTCGGCAGCGCAGGCGATTCGGATGACGCTCAACGCCAGCGGCTGAAACGGAGCGTACTCGATACGGTCGTCGATCAGTACAAGTTCTACACGGGAGCCAACTCGCCGTTGGGAGCCACATCGAAGGCGCGCGTCGTCGAACACCTGGAACGGATTCGCGAATACGAACAGCGCGCCTTTGCCATGAAGGGTAAGGTCGCCGGAGCGCCCGATCTGCCGGCGGAGTCGAAAGTGCTGCACGGCGGCGCGGCCGATCCAGGCGGCGAAGGGATCGACATCACGCTCGACGAACTCACGTCGGAGTGGCGGCTGATGGCCGAATTGTACGCGCTGGCGATTCAAACTGACCGCACTCGTTTTGGTTCGCTCACGTTCCTGGCCGCAGGCGAACGAATCAGGCTGACCGGCACGTATGAATACGATGGCCGCAAGGTCTTCGAGTTCAACGACGCCGCGCAGCGCAACAAGTCCGGGTCGAATGCGTGCAGCCACGAGTGGTGGCACGACTTCGACGAGAAAAAGAAGAACGAGCAGCTTCGTGCACATGCTCACATGAAGATGCGCGAAGTGGCCTACTTTCTCAGCCGGCTCGACGGCAAGAACGCGATCGACGCCAACGGCAAGACGATCTTGGAGAATTCCTTGTTCACGATCTCGACGGAATCGGGCGACGGTCGTCACAACGACGTCAAACGAGAGCTGTCCGGCGTCTTTCACGCCATCAGCGGCGCAGGCGGCCGCTTTAAGACCGGTCAGATTTTGGACGTCAAAGCGGAAGGGCTTGACGTTTACAACACGATGCTCACCGCGATGGGCGTGAGCGATCGACTCGGCCCCAAGAATCGGGAAATGACTGCCGTGGATGCCATCCGCGCTTGATGGGTCCTCGATGAAAAAACAGAAAACAGGAAGATGAAGGACAGGAAAATTGGGAACTGGATCGAATTTTCCTGTCGTCCATTTTTCCTGTTCTTCCCTAGCCGTGTTGAACTCGACTTAACTTCAACAAGTTTCGGTGCATAAGTAATGTAAACATGGACATCAAAAGATTCATTCTCGGAGCATGTTTTGTTGCGATCGTTTTTTCTTCGCTGTGTCTGGATGCCGCGGATGAGTGGCCCCAAGCGGCATGGGCGACGGCCGACCCGCAAGATCTCGGGCTCGACAGAGAGCAGTTGGCGAAGGCACGCGACTACGCACTAACTGGTGGTGGATCGGGATACATCACGCGAGGCGGCAAGCTGGTGATGTCATGGGGCGACCTGAAGAAACGATACGATTTAAAGTCGACTACCAAGTCGTTTGGCGCGACGGCGCTGGGCGTGGCAGTTCTCGACGGCAAGATCGCGCTGACGGATAAAGTCAACCAGCATCATCCTGGGTTCGGTACGCCGCCGGCGAGCAACGCCGAGACGGGCTGGATCGATCAGATCACGATCCTCCACTTGGCCACGCAGACGGCCGGTTTCGAGAAGCCGGGCGGATACGAGAAGCTGATCTTCGCACCGGGAACCAAGTGGGCGTATAGCGACGGCGGGCCAAACTGGCTGGCCGAATGTGTCACGCTTGTCTACAAGCAGGACGTCGACAAACTGATGTTCGACCGCGTCTTCACGCCGTTGGGTATTCAGCGAACGGATCTCGTCTGGCGGAATAACAGCTATCGCGACAAGAACATCGACGGCGTCCCGCGGCGTGAGTTTGGTTCGGGGATCAGTGCCAACGTCGACGCGATGGCGCGGTTCGGACTGCTGTATCTGCGCGGCGGCATGTGGAATGGCAAACGGATTCTGCCGGAGGAGTTTGTCAAGCAAGCAGGCACGACGGTGCCTGCCGTGGTCGGCTTGCCGGAAGTCGATCCGAAGAACTACGGCAACGCATCGGACCATTACGGATTGCTGTGGTGGAACAACGCCGATGGCACGTTGAAGAATGTACCGCGCGACGCATATTGGACGTGGGGTTTGTACGACAGTTTGGTCGTGGTCATGCCCAGTCTAGACATTGTCGTCTCGCGCGCGGGGCAATCGTGGAAACGTGATTGGGCCGGACACTACAACGTGCTGCAGCCATTCCTCGGGCCGATCGCGGCGGCAGCGAAGGAAAGTAGGTTGGACACTCTTGCCCGACCTGAGCCGGACGAGATAGTTCGTCCTACTGGAACGAATGACGATTTGCTGGAACGCAAGCCATCCACGAAGAACTCCGCCAAAACAAACTTGAACAATGCGGCAATCCCGCCGTATCCGCCCAGTCCCGTGATTGCCGGCATCCAGTGGGCGCCGCCTTCGACGATCGTGCGCAAGGCTCGCGGCAGCGACAATTGGCCGATCACTTGGGGAGACGATGACGATCTCTACACCGCCTACGGCGATGGAAAAGGTTTTGAACCGTTCGTCGATGTGAAGCTGAGCATGGGCCTATCACGGATCAGCGGGCCAGCGAACAAGTTTACGGCCGTCAACCTGCGTTCGCCGTCTATCGAGACGCGCGGTGACGGAGCCAGCGGCAAAAAGGCGAGTGGTATTTTGATGGTCGATGGCACGCTGTATTTGTTGGCGCGCAACGCCGGCAACTCGCAGCTGGCGTGGTCCACGGATCGCGGAGCGACATGGACCTGGGGCGAGTGGAAGTTCACCAAGAGTTTCGGCTGCCCGACGTTCCTAAACTTTGGTCGCAACTATGCCGGAGCGCGCGACGAATTCGTGTACGTCTACTCGCACGACAACGACAGCGCCTACAAGCCAGCCGACCGCATGCTGCTGGCGCGTGTTTCCAAAACTCGCATCCGAGAGCGAGATGCGTACGAATTCTTTACGGGAATGAATGACGCCGGGCAGCCGACTTGGAGCGTCGATGTGACTGGACGCGATTCCGCGTTCACTCACGCCGGTCGCTGTTATCGGTCGGGAATCAGCTACAACGAGGCTCTGAAACGATACCTTTGGTGCCAAATCGTGCCCGGTCTCGACACGCGATTCGAAGGTGGTTTCGCCATCTACGACGCGCCGGAACCCTGGGGACCGTGGACGACTGTGTTCTTTACCGAAGCGTGGGACGTTGGTCCCGGCGAAACGTCCAGCATTCCGACCAAATGGATCAGCGACGACGGCCGGACGATTCACCTTGTGTTTTCCGGCGACGATCACTTTTCCGTGCGCCGCGCAACGTTAAACTTGAAACGTGAGTAGCCGCCTCCCCAAAGAACCATTTTTTGAAATGTGAGCCGACGGCGCTAGCCGCGGGCCAATGCTTTGAACTCGATTAAGGCCCGCGGCTAGCGACGTCGGCTCACCAAAACGGCTCGACAGTTAACTCAACACCCGTTCTTAGTCACACTTGTGAGCAGTTGGAATGACACGCACCGTCCTACATGCTGGCCAGCCTGATCGAAACGCGTTATCTCGGCGAAGCTTTCTGCAGGCGGGCGCATTAGGCGTCGGCGGCATGACGCTGGCCGACTTGCTGAAGCTGCGAGCTGATGGTGCCGTCCGCTCGTCGTCGGCTGGTTCGAACGTCATTCTGTTTTGGCTGAGCGGCGGTCCCGGTCACATGGAAACCTGGGATCCCAAGCCGCTGGCTCCGGCCGAATATCGTGGTCCCTTCGGAGCAATCGACACCAGCGTGCCCGGCATTCAATTTGGCGAGTTGTTGCCCAACCAGGCTCGCATCGCCGACAAGCTGGCGGTTGTGCGCACGGTCAACCATGGTTCGGGCGATCACACCAAAGGGAATCATTGGATGCTAACCGGCTTTGAAGGGCCGGCCTTCAATGCATCGGACAATCGCCAGCAGCGCCGGCCCGCGATCGGTTCCGCGGCGGCTCGATTGCGTGGCGCCAACACGCCGGGAATGCCACCGTACGTTGGTGTGCCGCATTTGCGTGGCGGCACCGACAATCTGTTCCATTACGCGGCGTACCTGGGGGGCGGCTGGAATCCGTTCGTCGTGAATTCGGATCCGAACGAGCGTGATTACGGCGTGAAGAACCTCGCACTGGCGGGCGATTTGACGTTGCAGCGGATTGCGGGCCGCCGCGAGTTAATGTCGGACCTCGATCGCATTCGGGCGGCGGCCGATCCAATGATCGATGATCTCGACGAGCATCAGCAGGCCGCGTTCGACATGCTCACCAGCAGCCGAGCCCGCGAGGCCTTCGATGTATCGCGGGAAGCGGACGCGCTGCGCGACCGTTATGGCCGTCACACGTTTGGACAGAGCGCTCTGGTCGCACGACGGCTGGTGGAAAACGGTGTCACGTTCGTGACGGTCAACTGTGTGCCTTGGGACCATCATGGATCGCCTGGTCAGTACAAGACCGAAGAGGGCGCGCGGTTACTGATCCCGCCGCTGGATCGGGCGATTGCCGCGTTGGTCGATGACTTGGTCGAACGCGGTTTGTACGACAAGACGCTGATCGTGGCGATGGGCGAGTTCGGCCGCACTCCGCGGATGAACGCCAACGCCGGACGCGATCACTGGGGTAATACGTTCAGCGTGCTATTCGGCGGCGGCGGGATGAAGATGGGACAGACCATCGGCCGCTCCAACGTTCGCGGCGAGCGAGTCGTCGATCGGCCGATCGACCCGCAAGACGTCGCCGCCACGATCTATCACCACCTGGGAATCAACGCCCAATCCGCTTCATTTCCCGATCATTCGGGCCGACCGCTGACGCTGCTCGATCGTGGCGAACCGATACGCGAATTGATTGGGTAAACAAACGAGACGGCCAAATGTCGGAGAGTGGCCCACAGGATCATCTCTTCGGACTGCGAATGTCACTTTTTCCGGATTTCTTGATCCCACTTGTACTTGGCAAACGCATCTAGGGGTGTACGTGAATTACCTCAACCGGGTCGTTACAATGGCTAACTCACTTCTAAGCAATAGTTTCTGTCGACAATTTCGAGAGACAAATCGTGCAGAACGGCGGGAACACGACGCAGCTTCAGTATCTGCTGGACCAAGCAGCAGCAGGGCGGAACGAAGCTTACGACGAGCTGATTGCTCAAGCTTCTCAGCGACTGCAAAAGCTTACGGCCAAGATGCTGCGAAACTACCCAAAACTTCGACGATGGGAGCAAACAGACGACGTGTTTCAGAACGCCGTCATCCGGTTGCACCGTTCGCTCGGCGAAGTCAAACCGCAATCGGTGCGTCACTTCCTGGCTTTGGCAACGACGCAGATCCGCAGGACGCTGGTCGACTTAGCTCGCCATCACTTCGGCCCCCAGGGACAAGCAGCAAAACATCACACCGATGCTGGAGGCCAGAATTCTGATGGTGGCAATATTGTCCAAAACAGAGCGGACTCGGACCAACGGCCGGAGACGCTACAGTTGTGGGCCGACTTCCACGAGGCTGTCGGAAATCTTGGCGATGAGCAGCGAGACGTCTTTGAACTGGTTTGGTACGGCGAAATGGGCCGGACGGACATCGCACAACTCTTGGGCGTTTCCGAACCAACCGTCAAGCGTCGTCTACGTGCGGCCCGAATTCAGCTCTTCAACGCTCTTAACGGCAGCTTTCCCCTCGACGAGGAGCAGTAGTCACATGAACGACCAAGCCAGAGTCGACGAACTCTTAGATCGATGGGAAGAGCACTGGGAGTTAGGCGAAGAAATTGCAATCGAAGAACTGTGCCGAGAGGCACCTGATCTGGCCGAGGAAGTGCGATTCCAAGTGCGTGCTCTCAAAGGCACGAATTGGTTGTTTGAGCCGGATGACGAAGAATGCGATTTCCTGACTCTACCGCCGCTGGAAACGATGGTTCACGCGGATACGATCTCGATTCCGACATCCGTGTCGCTCGATGAGTTCGCGTCCGGCATTGCGTCTAGCGGCTTGATGACAGTCGAGCAGCTAAGACAGTTACGAGGCCAATGCGACGCAAGCAACGCTCAGGACTTCGCCCGCAAGCTGATTCGCGAACAAAAGTTGACTCCATATCAAGCCAAGGCGGTTGTTGATGGGAACACGAAAGGCTTGGTGCTCGGCAACTATGTGATTCTCGACAAGATCGGGGCGGGTGGCATGGGGCAAGTGTTCTTGGCGAAGCATCGCATCATGAAGCGGATCGCGGCTCTCAAGATATTGCCCGAAGCGGCAATCGAGTCCGATAACGCCGTGGAGCGATTCCATCGTGAGGTTGAGGCCGCCGCACGACTGACGCATCCAAACATCGTCACGACCTATGACGCCGATCAAGCGAACGGCGTCCACTTCTTCGTGATGGAGTATGTCGAAGGCGAT
>Ga0326597_10013200_pt1 | contig 10868 bp, 11 predicted proteins | sample RVTome_12_FD_203789 | JGI IMG/M metagenome (GOLD analysis project Ga0326597, IMG submission 203789) | Soil microbial communities from uranium-contaminated site in the Upper Colorado River Basin, Wyoming, United States - RVT100D185 | ecosystem: Environmental > Terrestrial > Soil > Contaminated >... | reverse complement strand
GGCGTCTCCGTCGGATTTCACGCCAAGCCCACGGTGCGCGCTGCCGTCATGCATTGCATCGATTACGTCGGCTTGGACGGCGTAATCCACCTATTTGAATAATCCAATAAACCTGGAAAAAGCTTTTCACCGCTAATCCCAGCGATCGTCGCGCACTTGGATCTCGCCCTGCTCAACGCGCACGGGAAAGACCGCCGTCGGCTCGTACGCCGGTGCACTGAGTGCCTCGCCCGTGCGCACGCAAAAGCGCGCACCGTGTCGCGGACAGATGACCTGATCGCCTTCGAGGTCGCCGCTGCTAAGATCGCCGCCATCGTGGGTGCAGACATCCTCGATGGCGTAATAGCTGCCCGCGATATTGAACACGGCGACTGCGGTCCCGTCGAGATCGAGTACGCGGAAAGCGCCCGGCGCGATCTCGCCTTGCTGAGCCACTGTTACCCAGTCCGACATGATTAGATCGCGAACCTCGGCGCGGGCGGATATCGCAGTCTAAACTGCGACAACCTCGATATCAGGCTCGATCGAGCGCACCAAGCCTTCGATCCCGGCAAGCGTGCCGGAGATCGAACTCGGGCAACTGCCGCACGCGCCCTGATAGTGCACTTCCAGCCGTTTGTCTTTCAAGCCCACGACATACAGATCGCCGCCATCGCCCTGCAGATAGGGCCGCACCTGCTCATCGAGCAAATCACTGATGCGCGCGAAGCGCTCGCGCTCCTCCGGCGTCATCGCGTCGACGTTGGCCAGGTGATCACCGCCGGCGTAGTGCTGCGATTCGACTTCGGCCGAAGGCGCAGCGCGGATCGGTTCAGCCAGCTTGCGCAGCAGCTCCGGCCAATCGGTATCACCGTCTTGTGTCACCGTGATCCAGTGGTCGACGTAAAACACGTTGGTGACGTGTTCGATAGCGAACAGTTGCGAGGCCAGCGCATCCTCTCGCGCCTGCTCCGCATTGTCGAAAGCGCGCGACACACCCCAAGTGAGCGGCTCCTTGAGAATGAATTTTTTTGCGTTGGGGTTTGGCGTCCCCTCGATCTCGGCGATCTTAGGCATGATCCGTGCGCTCCACGCCCGAATCCGGCACGGGGTCGGCCGTCCCTTCGGTCGAGACCATCGCGATGGAATTCAAAGCGCAATGCAGGGTATGCCAGGGCAGCACCGCGCATTTCACTCGCACCGGCAGATCGCGCACGCCGGAGAACACCGTGAGGCGACCTAGATGGTGCGTGCCGGAGGCGGTATCGAGCTTGCCCGTGGTCATGTCGCGAAATTCGCCCACGAGCGTCTCCACATCGGCGAGCTTTTTGCCTTTCACCGCGGCGGTCATCATCGAGGCCGACGCCTTGCAAATCGCGCAACTCTGTCCCTCGAACCCGATCGCATCGATCGTCCCGGCGTGCGTGCGCACATACACCCAGATGTGATCGCCGCAAAGCGGGTTTAGACCCTCTGCGTGGTGGTTCGCATCGGCAAGCTTGCCGTAGTTCCGGGGCTTGCGATTGTGATCGAGGATCACTTCCTGATAGAGCTGGCTGGTCGAGCTCATACAGCGAAAACCTTCTGCGCCCTGACGATCGCTTCGGTCAATACATCGACTTCGCGCAGCGTGTTATAGAAAGCGAACGAAGCGCGCGCGGTCGCCGGGACGCCGAAACGCTGCATGACCGGCTGCGCGCAATGATGTCCGGTGCGGATTGCGACACCGTCTTCGTTGAGCAAGGTACCGATATCGTGCGGGTGCACCCCGTCGACAACGAAGGACAGCACCGAGGCCTTGTGCGCGGCAGTGCCGACGATGCGGACCCCATTCAGCGCGCCGAGCCGATCGGTCGCATAGCGCAACAACTCGTCTTCGTGCGCCTGAATCTCGCCAATGCCGATCGCACTTAAATAATCGATCGCCGCACCAAGGCCAATGACCTGCTCGATCGGCGGCGTGCCCGCCTCGAATTTGTACGGAATGTCGTTATAGGTCGTCTTCTCGAAGCTGACCGACAGAATCATGTCGCCGCCGCCCTTGAACGGCTGCATCGCTTCCAGATGCCGCGCTTTGCCATAGAGGATCCCGACGCCGGTCGGTCCGCACAGCTTGTGACCGGAGAAGGCATAGAAGTCGCAATCGAGATCCTTCACGTCCACGGGAAGATGGGGCACGGCCTGCGCTCCATCGACCAACACCGGCACACCCTGGCGGTGAGCGATCGCGATCATTTCCTTGACGGGGTTGATGGTACCCAGCGCATTGGAGACATGCGTCAGCCCGACGATCTTGGTGCGCGGTGTGAATAGCTGTTCGTAGGCGTCGACCAGCAGTTCGCCCGCGTCATTGCAGGGAATGACACGGATATGGGCGCCCTTCTCCTCCGCAAGCATCTGCCAGGGCACGATGTTCGAGTGATGCTCCAGCACCGAGAGAATGATCTCGTCACCCCGGCCGATGAACTTGCGCCCGTATCCGTGCATGACCAGATTGATGGAATCGGTCGTTCCGCTGGTATAGACGATCTCGCGCTCGTCGTGAACATTGAGAAAAGCGCACACCTTAGCGCGCACCGCCTCATACTCGCGAGTGGCGACCTCCGAGAGGTAATGCACGCCGCGATGAATATTGGCATGCTCGCGCGTGCGATAGCGAACGAACCGGTCGATCACCGCCTGTGGCATTTGCGCGGAAGCCGCATTGTCGAGATACGCCAGCGGATTGGCATTAACCTGCAACTGGAGGATAGGAAAATCCGCGCGGATGCGTTCGACATCGAAGCCGCGAGCGTCGTGTCGTCCGTCCCGGTGAACCGCTGTTGTGCGTGCGCTCATGTATTCTCCTGCGTGCGTTCCATGACTGTCCGGGCCAGCGTCGCCGCCAACGAACGCACCGAGACACGCTCGATCACTTCGACCGCAAACGCATAGGTCAGCAGATTGCGGGCGCTATCGGTCGAAAGTCCCCGGCTGCGTAGATAAAACATCTGGTCGGGATCGAGCTGCCCGATCGCCGCGCCGTGCGCGCACTTCACGTCGTCGGCGAAAATTTCGAGCTGCGGCTTGGTGTCGACGTGCGCCCGATCGGAGAGCAGCAGCGCGCGAAACGACTGCGCCGCATCGGTTTGCACGGCTCCCGCCCGCACCATCACCTTGCCGTTGAATACGGCGTGCGCGCCACCACCGACGACGCACTTCTGCACCTGCCGCAGGCGCCCTTGGGGCTGGGCATGGTCGACGAAACTATGCATGTCCGCGAGCTGTCTGTGGTCGATCATCGTCAGAGCGTTGAGCACCGTATCGCACCCAGACTCGCGCTGCGCGATATTGAGGTCGAGCCGGGAAATGCGTGCGCCCAGAGCGAGGCTCACCGCCTCATAGCGACTGCCTGTGTCCTGGACAACCGCGCAGGTCGCAACGTGAAACCCGTCCATACCTTCACGCTGCAGCCGGATATGCTCGACCGAGGCATTGGCGCCCAGCGCGATTTCGGTCACCGGGGCGCTGAAGTAAGCGCCTGCGCCGAGCGCAACGAAATCCTCGATCAGCACGCAGCGACTGCCGCTGCCGGCGACCAGCAAGGTACGCGGATAGCTGGCGTGCGCCGTATCGCGCAGGGTCGCGACGTGCAATACGTGCACGGGTTCGGCAAGCGTGCGCTCGGGGTCTAGGCAAACGATCGCGGCATTATGCAAGAACGCTGTGTTGAGCGCCGTGAATAGCTGAGTGTCGAACGCCGCCGATTGTCCGAGGTGGCGCTCCAGTACTGCGTCTTGCACGGGCAATGCCGAGCGCAGATCGTGCACCCGCACACCGGGACTATCGGCGGGCAGCACAGATAGAAGGGGCGCAAAGATGCCATCGACGAACACCAGGCGCGCACCAGCCTCGGGCAGCAGCCATGGGCGCAAATCCTCGACGCTCAACGCTGCTAGCGCTGTCACCGGCTGAAACGACAACCGCGTGAGTGGCGCGAGATCGGTGAAGCGCCACTCCTCATCACGCGTGCTCGGCACCGACAAAGCATTCGCGCGCTCCAATGCGCTAGAACGCAGCCGATCGAACCAAGCTACGCTCGGCGAGGGCGCGACTTTCGCCACGCGTAACGATTCCAGAAATCCCGCTTGTGCGCTGGCAACCATCGCAATTTCTCGTTAGGCGGCGCGCGCGGCGGCGGTTTCCGAACGCACCCAATCGTAGCCGCGCGACTCGAGTTCGAGCGCGAGCTCGCGCGTCCCGGTCTTGATGATCCGCCCGTCGATCATGACGTGAACATAGTCCGGAGTAATGTAGTTGAGCAGGCGCTGATAGTGGGTGATCAGGACGATCGCGCTATCCGCGTTTGCCAGATGGTTCACCCCGTCGGCGACGATGCGCAGCGCATCGATATCGAGGCCTGAGTCGGTTTCGTCAAGCAGCGCCAACGTGGGCTCCAGCAGCGCCATTTGCAGGATCTCGTTACGCTTTTTCTCCCCGCCCGAGAAGCCTTCGTTGACGCTGCGATCGAGAAAGCTCGGGTCCATTTCAACGATCTTGATCTTCTCGCGCACCAGATCGTCGAATTCCAGGGGGTCGAGTTCGTCGCGTCCGCGCGCGGCCTGCACCGAGTTGTAGGCGAGCCGCAGAAACTGCGAATTCGACACCCCGGGGATCTCTACCGGATACTGGAAGCCGAGAAACAATCCCGCCTGCGCCCGCGCATCGGGCTGCATCTCCAGCAGATTGCCGCCCTTGTAGCTCGCTGCGCCGGCGGTCACCGTATATGCCGGATGCCCGACCAGGAGCTTCGCTAACGTGCTCTTGCCCGAGCCGTTCGGCCCCATGATCGCGTGCACCTCTCCGGCGCGCACGCACAGGTTCACGCCCGTGAGAATCTTGTTCTCCCCGATGCTCGCGGCCAAGTCCTTAATCTCCAGCAGCACTGGGCTCGCTTCCCGAATCATCCCACACTCCCCTCGAGCTTCAGGCCCAGCAGCTTGGTCGCTTCCACTGCGAATTCCATCGGCAACTGCTGAAAGACATCCTTACAAAATCCATTGATGATCATCGACACCGCCTCTTCGGCGCCTATCCCGCGGCTCGCGAAATAGAACAGCTGATCCTCGCCGATCTTGGATGTGGTGGCCTCGTGCTCGACCTTGGCGCTGCGGTTCTGCACCTGGATATAGGGAAAGGTATTCGCCCCGCAGGTCGTACCGATCAGCATCGAATCGCACTGTGAGTAGTTGCGCGCGCTCTCGGCCTTGGGTCCGATCTTTACCAGCCCGCGGTAGCTGTTGTTCGAGCGCCCGGCGGATATGCCCTTGCTGATGATGCGGCTGCGCGTATTGCGCCCAACGTGGACCATCTTGGTGCCGGTGTCGGCCTGCTGGTAATGATTGGTCAGCGCAACGGAGTAGAACTCGCCGATCGACCCGTCCCCCAGCAGTATGCAGCTCGGGTACTTCCAGGTAATTGCCGATCCGGTCTCAACCTGCGTCCAGGAAATCTTGGAGTCCACACCCTTGCACAAGCCGCGCTTGGTGACGAAATTGTAGATACCGCCGACGCCGTTCGCGTCGCCCGCATACCAGTTCTGCACGGTCGAATACTTGATATCCGCATTGTCCAGCGCAACCAGTTCGACCACTGCCGCATGCAACTGGTTGGTGTCGAACTTAGGCGCCGTACAGCCTTCGAGGTACGAGACCGACGCATCTTCCTCTGCCACGATGAGCGTGCGCTCGAACTGACCCGAGTCCTGTGTGTTGATGCGAAAGTACGTGGAAAGATCCATCGGACACTTCACCCCCTTGGGGATGAAGCAGAACGAACCATCGGTAAATACCGCCGAATTAAGTGCCGCGTAATAGTTATCGCTCGTCGGCACCACGCTGCCCAGATATTTGCGCACCAAATCCGGATGATTGTGCACGGCCTCCGAGATCGAGCAGAAGATGATGCCGACCTCCGCGAGTTTCTGCTTGTACGTGGTGGCGACCGACACCGAATCGAAGATCACGTCGACAGCGACCCCGGCTAGGGCTGCGCGCTCGTTCATCGGCACGCCGAGCTTCTCGAAGGTGCGCAACAGCTCCGGATCGACCTCGTCCATGCTCAGCAACTTCTTCGGCTTGGGCGCCGAGTAGTAGATGATGTTCTGAAAGTCGATCCGCGGATAATGCACGTTCGCCCAGACCGGTTCGGTCATGGTTAACCAATGCCGATAGGCCTGGAGACGAAACTCGAGCAGCCACTGCGGTTCATTTTTCTTGCTCGAGATCAGGCGGATCGTGTCTTCGGAGAGCCCACGCGGCATGGTGTCGGACTCTACCGCCGAAACAAATCCCGCTGCGTACGGACGGTTGACGAGATCGTGAATAACTGCGCTCATGCCAGCGTGCCCGCGTTCTTTTCAACACTGAAACTCTCGCCACAGCCGCACTCGGCGGCAACGTTGGGATTGTCGAACTTGAACGACTCGGACAATCCCTCGCGCCGAAAGTCGACCTTGGTGCCATCCAAGTATTGCAGCGTGTCGCGATCGACGATGACCTGGGCGTCGCACGATTCGTACAGGACGTCGTTCGCGCCAACCGCATCGGCGATGTCCATCGTATAGGCTAGACCGGAGCAGCCGACCCGCTTGACGCCTAAGCGTAAGCCTATGCCTGTGCCGCGTTTCGCGAGCTGGTTGCGCACGTGCCGTGCCGCGTTTTCAGTAAGTGTGATTGCCATAGTCGTATTCGATACAGGTTAAGTTGCACTCATGCAGCGACCGTCGGCGATGCGCCCGGTTGCCGCTCGGTGACCCGGATGACCGTCACGTTGCTGGCGGATTGATGATTGCGCACCAATTCAGCCAGAGTCACTGCGCGCAGGTAACCGAAAATATGGTCATTCAATTTCGCCCACAAGTCGTGAGTCAGGCACTTGCGGTCGTCCTGGCAATTTTCTTTTCCACCGCACTGGGTTGCGTCGATCGGCTCGTCGACCGCCAGGATGATGTCGGCGACGCAGATCTCCTGCGTGGGCTTGGCCAGTCGATACCCACCGCCCGGACCCCGCACGCTGTTCACCAGCGCCTGGCGACGCAGCTTGCCGAACAATTGCTCCAGGTAGGAGAGCGAAATATGCTGACGGGCGCTGATCTCTGCGAGCGTCACTGGATCGTTGCCGCCACGCAGCGCCAAGTCCATCATGGCCGTTACCGCGAACCGCCCTTTGGTCGTCAGTCGCATCGCAGAACCTCGATATTTATGTTAAATCCGTTAGTTAACAATGAGGCCCGCGCGGGCCTATAGTTGATAGAATTGCTCAACTATAGAGTGCCCAAGCAAATCAGTCAACTATTTTATTGAGGTATCCGGGGTCGAAATTATCCTTGCCGTCGGGATCTTCATCGACACTCACGCCCGCGCGCTGCAAGGCCTCCAGGATCCGCTGCAGACGTTTGTCCGCGTTGGCACTGTGATCGACGAGCTGATGGATCGCCTGAACAACCGGATCGTTCCCGTCGCGGCTCACGGCATACGCCGCAAATCCGGGCGCGGTCGCCCCTGACTCTTTCTGAATGCGCGCCGGGATGCCGACTGCCGTTGCCCCCGCCGGGACGTCTTTTACGACTACCGCGTTGGATCCAACCTTGGCTCCGTCGCCGACAATGATAGGGCCTAGGATTTTTGCGCCCGCTCCCACCACCACGTTGTTCTTCAGCGTCGGATGGCGTTTGCCCTTGTTCCACGTGGTGCCGCCGAGCGTCACCCCATGATAGAGCGTGCAATCGTCGCCAATTTCGGAGGTTTCGCCGATTACCACCCCCATGCCATGATCGATGAAGAACCTTCGGCCTATGTTCGCACCCGGGTGGATCTCGATCCCGGTCAGCCAACGAGCAAGGTGTGAGATGAAGCGCGCGAGCCACTTCAACCCCGCGTTCCACAATCCGTGATCCAGCCGATGCAGCATCAGCGCATGCAAGCCCGGGTAGCAGGTCAGGACCTCCCAGGTCGTACGCGCTGCCGGGTCACGCTCAAACACGACGGCAATGTCTTCTCGGAGACGGGTGAACATGGGGAACTTTCGGCTGCGCCGATATAGGCAATGGAGACCCTGTAGTCGCCTAGTTTAACCGGCGCCATGCCCAGTTGACCAACAGGTAGCCAACCGCACGCGCCGGCCCGCGAATGCGTGGCGCCAAGCTCGCGGGATTCTTCTGGAAAACATGGCGCTCCCGGCACAACTTTCAAGATCGCGCCATGCTCAATGAGCCATCCACGCCCGCGACCGAAATTGCACGGCGCACCACACTGCGCGTCGCGGCCGCAATCAATGCGCAAACGACCGATCTGCCGTTGTCACATCTTGGCAGTGAGGGCGACTTGCGAGCGCTCCAGGCTGGCGCGATCGATATCGGGCTAATCAGCCGTCCACTAAGACCTGAGGAGTCGGCTGCAGGGCTGGTCGCCTCCCTCGCGTCGTTGTCCCCCGCCATGGCGGCCGCGCTCGCCCACGCGCACCATCAACGCACTCGGGCGCGTTCAACATCTCGGTTCATCCCACGGCCCGCAGCGCCGGCCGGGATGCGCGCGCTTGCCGCAATAGGGCCTCGAACGCGTCCGCATCCACTGGTCGGCTGAAGAGGTAGCCCTGGCACTCGTCGCACTCCTTCGCTTGCAGGAAGGCGTGCTGGCCCTGGGTCTCCACGCCCTCGGCCACGACGCTCAGCCCGAGGTTGTGCGCAAGTGCGATCACCGCCGCCACGATCGCTGCGCTGTTGGCGTCGCTCTCGATGCCGTCGACAAAGGATTTGTCGACTTTCAACTCGTCGAACGGCGAACTCTTCAGCAAGCTTAGGGAGGTGAACCCGGCGCCGAAGTCATCGATTGAGAGCTTGATTCCCAGCTCGTGCAGCCGGACGAGGGTCGCGGTGGTTGTCGTACTTCGGTCGAGCACGACAGTCTCAGTGAGCTCGACGCACAGCGCACTGGGAGCAAGTCGTGTTTCGCGCAGCGTGCGCGCGATCATATCGATGAAATCCGGATCACGGAACTGTATCGCCGAGACGTTGACCGAAAGCTGGACGGTGTCCAGTCCGGCGTCACGCCAAGCCGCCGCTTGCCGGCAGGCTGCAAGGAGCACCCACTTCCCGAGCGGTACGATCAAGCCGCTGGCTTCGGCCACCGGGATGAAGTCCATAGGACTGACAAGACCGCGTTCAGGATGTTGCCAGCGCACCAGCGCCTCGGCGCCCCTCAGGGTCTGGGTGCGCGTGTCGACCTTGGGTTGGAAGTTCAGTCGCAGCTCGTCGCGCTCCAACGCGCGGCGCAGCCCGCTTTCGAGACTCACGCGCTGCATCGCCCGCGCGTTGAACTCCTTCGAGTAAAACTTGAACTGTCGGCGACCGTCGTCCTTCGCCTCGCGCAGCGCAGTCCCAGCATTCTTCAGCACGGCATCTTGGTCTTCGCCGTCGTCCGGGAACACCGCCACGCCGATGCTCGCTGTCAAAAAGACTTCCTGATCACCATTATGAAATGGCGCATCGTGCAATGCGTAAAGCAGCCGTTGCGCCACCGCCGCCGCATTCTCCCCATGATCAATATTCGGTAAGAGCACAGTGAACTCATCGCCAGCCAATCGCGATAGGCTCGGAATTGATCCGCCTTTGCCCTGACGCGCGATCGCATCGGAGTCGCGGATGCATGCGCTAAACCTACCCCCGATCTCCTTGAGTAGCATATCGCCAACACGCGGGCCAAACGCTTCGTTGATCTGTTTAAAACGGTCCATATTGATATGCAGCAAGGCCCCGCGCATGTCGTAGCGTTGCGCGAGCTTGCAGGCAAACTCGAGTCGTTCCATGAACATGCGCCGGTTGGGAAGTCCCGTCACCAGGTCGTAGTAGGCAAGGCGGTCTTGGTAGGCTTTCGCCGCGAGCGTATTGCGCAGCCGCAGCGCCAGCTCGCTCGGATCTACCGGCTTCGCTAGGAAGTCCGACGCGCCCAGATCAAGGGCTTGCAACCTGACTTTGGGGTCAACTGACGCCGTAAGAACGATTACTGGCGTGTTGACAAGCGCACGATCGTTCCGGAGTCGCTGAAGTATCTCCAGACCGCTCAAGCCGGGCATGACCATGTCCAGGAACAGCACATCGGGCCGCACCTCCTGCAGCTTCCCCATCGCTTCTTCCGGGTTGGTCGTCGAGATAAAGTTTGTGTAGCCGCCGTCTTCGAGAGTGGTTTTCACGACCTCGACCAGGATGGGGTCATCGTCGACCATCATGATCACTGCCTCGCGCAGTGCGGCAAAAGCCTGCGCGACGGTTAAGTCGAACTGTAGGGTAAACGACGAGGCCTCGGCAGACGAAACGCTGGCGGCCCCTATCGCACTGGGCCCGGAACCAACCACTGTCGATGTCATCAAGTCCCGCTCCTGTGCGTGAGATGTGCGTTGCGCCTACAACGGCCACGGCCGCCGGCGGGGTCGTGCTAAAGCTGCGGTCCTTCCCCGTTTCGCGGCATCCGAATGACTATAGCGACCGCTCGAGGTCGAGACTTGAGAATTCTTGCGCCCCGTTACGCGGCTGCCCGCTCGTGGGACGCCTGGTCTGGCACCACGATTCGTTCGGCGATTTTGCGAATCTCGGCCAAGATTGCCGCGATCTGATCGGCTGCTTCGGCTTTGGCCGCCTGTTCAAGCTGAAGCGCGGGTTCAGTGAAATCGTCGAACCCGACCGTGCCCCCTGCCCCCTTGAGCGTATGTGCCAGGGTGACCAATTCTTCGTAGTTTCCGCTCAGAACGGCGGCATCCATCGCCGCCAGCTGACCGACCAGGCGCTCGGCGAATTTACGTACGACCGAGTGAAAGCGCGGGTTGTCCGCGAGGCGCGATACGATCGGCGTCTGTGT
>Ga0326597_10013199_pt1 | contig 10868 bp, 9 predicted proteins | sample RVTome_12_FD_203789 | JGI IMG/M metagenome (GOLD analysis project Ga0326597, IMG submission 203789) | Soil microbial communities from uranium-contaminated site in the Upper Colorado River Basin, Wyoming, United States - RVT100D185 | ecosystem: Environmental > Terrestrial > Soil > Contaminated >... | reverse complement strand
CCCAGCGCTGCCTGGTCGAAAGCAACCCACTCGGGCGAATTGCGCAGCATCACCGCCACGCGGTCGCCCGCCTTGAGCCCGTCCTTCAACATCGCCGCCTGCCAGCGCGCAACCTGGTGGTTCATCTGCTCCCAGGTGTAGTCGCGCCAGTTACCGTGCTGCTCGTTGAAGCTCCGGTAAGCCACCCGGTCGGGCGTGCGTTTGGCGCGCTCCCGGAACAGGCCATCGAGCGTCTTTGCCGCTTCTACTGACACCACGTGCGCTAGTTCCTGTGCCATCGTCACCCCCTTAGCTCGCTCCGCTCGTTGCTCGTGGCTCGTGGCTCATGATTTGTACATTCTTTCGAGCAACGAGCAACGAACAACGAGCAACGAACCACGGCAGTTCAGTCGAGAAACAAGTCCGTATACAGCTTCGCCCCGGGCGTCACCGCATAGTGGTCGAAGTTCGTCACGCCTTCTTCGCGCAGCACCGCCTCGTCGATGTAAAAATTGCCGGTCGCCTCGCGGCTGTCGCGGCACACGATGGCGTACGCGGCGTCCGCCACGATCGCCGGCTTGCGGCTCGCTTTCAGGATCGCTTCCGGAAAGTTAACCTCGATCGCGGCGGTGGCGATCGTGGTGCGCGGCCACAACGAATTGACCGCGATGCGTTTCGCCTTGAACTCCGACGCCATCCCGAGCGTGCACATGCTCATGCCGTATTTTGCCATGGTGTAGGCGACGTGATCCTTGAACCAGCGGGGCTGCATGTTGAGCGGCGGCGCCAGGTTCAGGATGTGCGGGTTCCGCGCCTTTTCAAGGTGCGGGACGCACGCCTGCGACGCAACAAAAGTGCCGCGAACGTTGACCGCGAACATGAGATCAAGGCGCTTGACCGGCGTGGCAACCGTTCCGGCGAGCATGATCGCGCTCGCATTATTGACCAGGATGTCGATCCCGCCGAAGGTATCGGCCGCCCGGTCCACCGCCTGTCGCACCGCAGCATCGTCGCGCACGTCGAGCTGGACCGACAGCGCATTGCCGCCCCCGGCTTCGACTTCCTGCGCGACGCTGTCGATCGTGCCCGGCAGTCTGGGGTTGGGGTCCGCGGTCTTGCCGGAAACCACGACGTTTGCGCCGTCGCGCGCGCACCTGAGCGCGATCTCGCGCCCGATGCCCCGGGTCGCCCCGGTGATAAATACGGTCTTGCCCTTCAACGACACGTCGAGTCCTCCCGGTACTGCGTGACCCGTGACCGCCCGCTGGTCACTGACCCTTGAAATACGGCTTTCGTTTCTCAACGAACGCGGTGACGCCTTCCGCGAAATCGCGCGTCACCGCGCAGCGCCCGAACGCCTGTGCCTCCTCATCCAGATGCGCTGCGAGCGGGCTCTGATACCCGCGATTAGCCAGCGCCTTGGCCGCGGCATACGCCCGGGTCGGTCCCGCCGCAAGCCGCGCAGCGAGCCGCTGCGCCGCGGCGTCCAGCCCGGCCGCATCGACGACCCGGCTCACCACGCCGAGCGCGCGCAGCGCCTCGGCGTCGACCGCGTCCGAGAGCAGCATGAGCTCCAGCGCCTTCTGGTATCCGACGACCCGCGGCAGGAACCACGTCGCGCCGCCGTCGGGGCTCGTGCCAATTCGGCTGTAGGCGAGCGTAAACTGTGTCCCCGCGCCGGCGATAACGATATCCGATGCCAGCGCGAGGCTCACGCCGGCGCCTGCGACCGCGCCGTGCACCGCCGCGACGACCGGCTTGGGTGCGCGGCGCAGCGCGAGCACCGCACGGTGCAGCTCGCCCGCCAGCTCGACGACCATCCCGGGCATCTGCGACAGGCCTGCATGAAGTGCTGCGATGTCGCCGCCCGCCAGGAACGCCGTGCCCGCGCCGCGCATCAGCACGGCCCGCGCCGCGTCGTCGCGCTCCACCTGCTCGCACGCCTCGCGCAACCGGACGATCATGCCGGCATCGAGCGCGTTCAGCACCTGCGGCCGGTTGAGCGTGATCGTCGCAACACCTTCCGCGCAAGCGATGAGGACGCTGTCGCTCATCGCCTCATCCCTGCTCGTGCAGCGCCTCGAACGTGACCGGCTGGGTCGTCTGGTAGATCTCGGTGCGGCCCAGATCCTTGGGAAAATCGTCGACCATGATCACCTTGCGCCGCAGCTCGGCGGCCCGTTCGAGCAGCCCCGCTTCGTCTTTCGTGATTACGCCCATGGCAACCGCCGCATCGCGCACCTTGTCGGGGAAACGCCCCCCGATGGCACCCGTCTTCGCGACCGCGCGGATCTTGGCCTCGACCGGCTCGGCCGCGATGACCGCGCGCAGCGCCGCTTCCAGAACCGCCACCGGATCGTTCTCGTCCCTCGGCACGAATGTGCCCGCCGTGAGGCGTTCGCGCGTCGGCCCCGGCACCAGCATCAGATTGGCCACCTGCTGGCCGAGCTCGTCGTTCGGTGGCGGGAACTCCCGGCCGTACGGGTAGACAATCGGGAAGATCAGGCCGCGCATTATCCACGCCATGACGCGGTTCGGCATGTTCCTGAACAGGCCAAAGAACGCCTCCTCGATGCGGCAGAGGCAGTCCTGCAGCGCCCACTGCACGAGCGGCAGGTCCTCGCGCGGCCGGCCGTCGTCCTCGTAGCGCTTGAGCACGGCCGACGCTATGTAGAGCATGCTCAGGATGTCTCCCAGGCGGGCCGACAGCCGTTCCCGGAACTTGAGCGAACCGCCGAGGCTGAGCATCGCCACGTCTGCCATCAGCGCGAACGCGCTGGAAAACCGCGTGATGTGCCGGTAATAGCGGCGCGTCTCCGCGTCGCCGGGCGCGGAGACGAACCGCGCGCCGGTGAGACCCATCCAGAACGCGCACGCGGCGTTGCCGACGATGAACGAGACGTGGCTGAAGAACGCCGCGTCGAATTCCGCGAGCGCTTTCGCCGCGTCGGCCTCGCGCGTGGCCTCGATTTCCTTCAGCACGAACGGGTGCGCGCGGATCGCGCCCTGCCCGAAGATGATCATCGAACGCGTGAGGATGTTGGCCCCTTCCACGGTGATCGCAATCGGCGTCTGCTGGTACGCATGCGCGAGATAGTTGCTCGGCCCCATGCAGATTCCCTTGCCGCCGTGCACGTCCATCGCGTCGTTGATCACCATGCGCCCGCGCTCGGTCAGGTGGTACTTGGCGATAGCGGAGACGACCGAAGGTTTTTCCCCCAGATCGACCGCGCCGGCCGTCATGACGCGCGCGGCGTCCATGAGATAGGCGTTGCCGCCGATGCGCGCCACCGCTTCCTGCACGCCTTCGAAGCGCCCGATCGGGACATTGAACTGCGTGCGGACATGGCCGTAGGCGCCGGTCGTCAGCGCGCATATCTTGGCAATGCCGCAGCCGTTGGCCGGCAGCGAGATCGAACGCCCCGCGGCGAGGCTGTTCATCAGCATCATCCAGCCTTTGCCGACGTAATCCACACCGCCGATGACGTACTCCATCGGCACGAACACGTCCTTGCCCCAGTTCGGGCCGTTCATGAACGCGGCGCCGAGCGGCATGTGCCGGCGGCCGATCTGCACACCCGGTGTATCGGTGGGAATCAGCGCGAGGGTGATGCCGACATCCTCGACCTTCCCGAGGAGGTGCTGCGGGTCGTAGAGCCGGAACGCGAGCCCCAGCAGTGTGGCGATCGGGCCGAGCGTGATGTAGCGCTTCTCCCAGCTCATCCTGATGCCGAGCACGTCGCGCTTGCCCTGCCAGTCGCCGCGGCAGACCACGCCGAAATCCGGAATGCCGCCGGCGTCGGAACCCGCCTCCGGGCTGGTGAGCGCGAAGCACGGCATCTCGAGGCCCTTTGCGAGCCGCGGCAGGTAATAGTCCTTCTGCTCGCCCGTGCCGTAATTGAGCAGCAGTTCGGCCGGCCCGAGCGAATTCGGCACCATCACCGAGATCGCCGCGGTGCTGCTGCGCGTGCTCAACTTGGTGATCACCGCGGAGTGCGCGAGCGCCGAGAATCCCAGCCCCCCGTGCTGCTTCGGGATGATCATGCCGAGGAATCCCTGGTCCTTGATGAACTGCCAGACCTCGGGCGGAAGATCGTGCAGCTCGTGGGTGACGCGGAACTCGTCGATCATGGCGCACAGCTCTTCCACCGGGCCGTCAAGGAAGGCCTGCTCGTCGTGCAACAGCGCAGGCTTCGGGAACGAGAGCAGTTTCTTCCAGTCGGGATTGCCGCTGAAGAGCTCGCCCTCCCACCACACGGTGCCGGCGTCGAGCGCTTCCTGCTCGGTCTGCGACACATGCGGCAGAATGCGCCTGAAGACCTTGAGCAGCGGCCGGCTGATGAACGAGCGGCGCAGCGAAGTGGGGTTGTCGAGCAGGGCGCCCGCGATGAACGCCACCCACAGCATGGTGAGCAGAGCGCCCGGCGAGTCCGAATGCACGGTGAACAGAGCGAGGATGATCGCGATCGCCATCGTCCAGGCGATGGCCGGCAGGCGGTGATAGGCGAAGATCCAGACGACTATGACGATTGCAAGGATGCTCAACAACGCGTACATGGTGCCCCCTGTGTTGGCGCGATACGGAACCTCTCCAGTTCCCGCGAGAAACGCGGCGGCACGGGCCATCCCGTTGCGCGATGCGTCCCAACCCCACCCAGCACAGCCGGCCCCGCACCCATCCGCGGCTGCGCCAAGACGCCGGGCGATGTCGGCAGCATACACGGCGCGCCCGCGCGGGGCAACCGAACTTCCTCCCTAACCCCATGAGAAAAAAAGGGAAAAATCCATTGCCAAGCAGCGCCCGCGCAACCGTCCGGGGCTTCGGGCTACCATGCCTCGACACCATTCAGCCGAGCGCCGATAAGTCAGAAACGCGTTGTCCTTGCCAAGATCACGCGCGCGGGCATCGCGGGCGCGGCGCTGGCGACAACGTGTCGGATCGGCGCTTGATCGCCGCGCAATTTCGCGTGGTCACGCGTTTTCTTATTCAGCGGATATGCCGCGCAGCGCGCGCACGCGTTCCTGCCCGGCTGCGAGCATCAGGTTCCACTCGGTGCCGGCGGTGATGAAGCGCGCGCCGAGCTTGATCACCGGCGTCAGCATCTTCACCACGTCGCCGCCGGTAAGCCCGCCCACGCCCGCGATCTTGCCGTTCGCGTTGCACGCCTTCACCACGCGCCCGATCGCCGCGAGCACGTCGGGGTGTGTCAGCTCCCCGGGATGCCCCAGGTCGGTGGAAAGATCGTTGGTGCCGATGTGGATCACGTCCACGCCCGGCACGGCGGCAATCGCCTCGATATTGTCCAGCGCTGCCTTGCTTTCGATCATCAGCACGAGCAGCGTCGCGTCATTCATCATTCTGCGCGCGTCCGCCGCCTTGACCGGCCGATAGCCGAAGTTCGGCCAGCCGCCGAATGCGCCGCGGTTGCCGACGGGCGGGTACTTGCAGGCCATCACCGAATTGCGCGCGTCTTCCACCGTGGTCACTTCCGGCATGACGATGCCCATCGCGCCGTTGTCGAGCATCCTCAGCGCCGCCGCGTAGTCCTTCTCCGGCACGCGCACGAGCGGCGCGACACCCATGCTCATCGCCGCGACCGCCATCTGCGAAACTTCGTATTCCGGGAGCACGCCGTGCTGCAGGTCGAAGAAAAGGCCGTCGAAGCCGCACTGCTTCGCCGCAAGCGCGATGTCGACGGTGCGCGCGTGGCGGATCATCAGCGTCAGGCCGAGCTCGCCTTTGCGCATGCGCTCGATCAGCGGATTGACGAGTTGCGTCGGTTGCGGTGTCGTAGATGAGTTCAAGGTATTCTCCAGTTCGGATTACGCTGCGGCCGAGTAAACGCTCTCGCCGTCGCCCCTGTACGACTCGTACACGTGCTCGAAGAGCGCATCGCACTTCGTTTTGTAAAGCTCCTTCGTATAAGCACGGCAAGCTTAATCCTCGTCAATGCGCGGCGCATCCCGGCGCGCGGAACCCCCGGCCTTCTGCAAGCCACACGTCCCGTGAAACGCCGAAGTACTTGCCCAGACGCAGGGCGGTGTCGGCGGTGATCGAGCGCCTGCCGCTCACGATCTCGCTGATGCGGTTGGGCGGCACGGCGGGCTCGCGCGCGAGCGCGTTGATGCTCACGCCCAGCGGCTTCATGAATTCCTCGTAGAGGATGTCGCCGGAGGACGGCGGATCGGGCAGTTTTGCCGCCATGGTGTCCCCCCAGTCCTTGTCGAATGCTCTAAAAGTGGCCGGGATCAAGCGCCAGCACGCTCCCTGCCCCCTGCGTCACTTCGCGCGCGAGCGGCTGCGCCTGCGGCAGAACGTGCTCGGCGTAGAAGCGCGCGGTCGCGAGCTTGCCACTGCAGAAATCGTGGTCGGCACCGGGTTCCTTCGCTTTGCCCCGGGCGATCAGAGCGGCGCGCGCCATCAGCCACCCGCCCGTGACCGTGCCGAAAAGCATCAGGTAAGGAACCGCCACCGCCGCCGCGGAGTTCGCGTCCTTCGCGTAGTTCTCCACCAGCCAGCATGTCGCGGCCTCGAGACCGTCAACCGCCTGCTCGAGATTCGTGCGCACGGGTTCCAGATCACCGTCTTGGGCGAGCGCGGCGTCGAGCGCGCGCATCTCCGCGATCAACGCAACCGCGGTCGCGCCCTTCTCGAATGCGACCTTCCGCCCGATCAAATCGTTCGCCTGGATGCCGGTCGTGCCCTCGTAGATGGTCGTGATGCGCGCGTCTCGCAGGTACTGGGCCGCGCCAGTCTCCTCGACGAAGCCCATGCCGCCGTGGACCTGGATGCCCATGGACGCCACCGCGACCGCCTGCTCCGTGCACCAGCCCTTGACGATCGGGGTCAGCAGGTCAAGCAGGGCCTGGTTGCGGCGCTTCTCGGCCGCGTCCGGGTGATGCCTGGCCTTGTCCAGCGCCGCTGCGGCGTAGTACGCGAGCGCGCGCATCGCTTCGGTCTGGGCGCGCATCGACATCAGCATCCGGCGCACGTCGGGATGGTGGATGATGGTGACGCGATCGCCGCTTCTCTGCCCGATTTCACGGCCCTGCACGCGCGTCTTCGCGTATTCGAGCGCGTGCTGATAGGCGCGCTCGGCCAGTGCGACACCCTCCATGCCCACGCCGAGCCGGGCGTGATTCATCATGGTGAACATGTACTCAAGGCCGCAGTTCTCCTCGCCCACGAGATAACCGACCGCGCCCTTCGTATCGCCATAAGCAAGCACGCAGGTGGGGCTTGCGTGAATACCGAGCTTGTGCTCGATCGAAACGCAGCGGATGTCGTTCTTCTCCCCGGGACTGCCGTCGGGCCTGGGCACGTACTTCGGCACGATGAACAGCGAAATGCCCTTCACGCCCTCGGGCGCGTCCGGCGTACGCGCGAGCACCAGGTGCACGATGTTCTCCGCCATGTCGTGCTCGCCCCAGGTGATGAATATCTTGGTGCCCTGGATGCGGTAGTGATCGCCCTCGGGCACGGCGCGAGTGCGCACCGCCGAAAGATCGGAACCGGCCTGCGGCTCGGTCAGGTTCATGGTGCCGGCCCACTCGCCCGCGGTGAGCTTGGGGGCATAAGTCTTCAACTGCTCCGCCGAGCCGTGGTTCTTCAGCGCTTCGAGCACCCCGGAAGTGAGCATCGGCGCGAGGCAGAACGACATGCACGCGCTGTTCCACATCTCCTGCACCGGCAGCGCCACGATATGCGGCAGCCCCTGCCCGCCGAACTGGGTCCGCCCGGCGAGCCCGTTCCAGCCGGCCTCGGTAAACTTGCGATACGCCTCCTTGAAGCCGGGCGGCGCGATGACCTTGCCGTCGGCAAGCTGCGCGCCCGCCTTGTCGCCTTCGCGGTTCAGCGGATCGAGGACTTCCTGCGCGAATTTCGCCGCCTCGCCCAGCACGGCATCGACCAGCTCGGCGTTGACCTCCCCGCACCCCGGCAGCGCGGCAACTTCCGCGAGCCCGGCGAGCTCGCGAATCGCGAACTGCATGTCTTTGAGGGGAGCGCGGTAGGTGGACATCTGAAAACCGTGACTGGTGATCCGTAGTCCTCACGTGCTCTTGCAGCTTACCAGCTTTCAAGCGGCGGCCGTTCACCGATCGCTGGCCCCTGCTTGCCGGTTACCGCTTACCGGCTTCCCCCTCTAGAGCTTCGCGGTAAGCTCCGGCACCGCCTTGAACAGGTCCTCGACCAGCCAGTAGTTTGCGACCGAGAAGATCGGCGCCTCGGGGTCCTTGTTGATCGCCACGATAACCTTGCTGTCCTTCATGCCGGCCAGGTGCTGGATCGCACCGGAGATGCCGACCGCGATGTAGAGCTCGGGCGCGACGATCTTGCCGGTCTGCCCGACCTGGTAGTCGTTCGGCACGAAACCCGAGTCGACCGCGGCACGCGAGGCGCCGACCGCCGCCCCCAGCTTGTCGGCCAGGGCTTCGAGGATCTTGAAGTTCTCCGCGCTGCCCATGCCGCGGCCGCCGGAGACGACGATGCGGGCCGCCGCAAGTTCCGGGCGCTCCGACTTCGAGAGCTCCTGCCCGTTGAACTGAACGAGCCCGAGATCCGGTCCCGGCGGCAGCTTCTCGACCGGCGCCGAACCGCCATCGCCCGCCGCGTCGAACCCGGTTGCGCGCACTGTGACCACTTTGATCTTGTCGGCGGACTGCACCGTGGCGAGCACGTTGCCGGCATAGATCGGGCGCACGAACGTATCGGGGGACTCAACGCTGCTGATGTCGGATATTTGCTGCACATCGAGCAGCCCAGCGATCCGCGGCATGACGTTCTTGCCGAAGTTCGTTGCTGGCGCAACGATGTGCGTGTACTGGTCGGCAATGCCCTTGACCAGGGCGCCGAGGTTCTCCGCTGGCTGGCCCTCATAGTGCGGCGCATCCGAGTGCAGCACCTTCATCACGCCCGCGACCTTCGCCGACGCCTCGGCCGCTTCCCTGCATTGGTGCCCCGCCACCAGCACCGTGATGTCGCCGCCCATCCTGCCGGCAGCGGTAATGGCGTTCGCGACGCCGGTCTTCAACTGCTTGCCGTCGTGTTCGGCGATTACGAGAACTGACATAGCCTTTCCAATTCAGGTTTCTGGTTTAAGTTCCAGCCCACCGGTCGCCGGTTGCTGGTTGCTGGTTACCGGTCACTGCCGTCAGATGACCTTCGCTTCGTTCTTCAGCTTCGCGACCAGCTCCGCGACATCCGCAACCTTGACGCCCGCGCCGCGCTTGGGCGGCTCCTGCACTTTGAGCGTCTTCAGCCGCGGCGCAATGTCGACGCCCAGCGCATCGGGCTTCAGCGTCTCGAGCGGCTTCTTCTTCGCCTTCATGATATTGGGCAGCGTCACGTAGCGCGGCTCGTTCAGGCGCAGATCGGTCGTGACCACGGCCGGCAGCTTGACCGAGAGCTTTTCCAGCCCGCCGTCGATTTCGCGCGTCACGTCGGCCGCATCTCCCCGCACCTCTATCTTCGAGGTGAAAGCAGCCTGCGGCCAGCCAAGCAGCGCCGCGAGCATCTGCCCCGCCTGGTTCGAATCGTCATCGATCGCCTGCTTGCCCATGATGACAAGCTTGGGCTGCTCCTTGTCCACGATCGCCTTCACCAGCTTGGCCACCGCCAGCGGCTGGATCTCCTCGGCGGTCTCGACCAGGATGCCGCGGTCTGCGCCCATCGCCATCGCGGTGCGCAGAGTCTCCTGGCACTGCGCGACGCCGATCGACACCGCGACGATCTCGGTCACCGTGCCGGCTTCCTTCATGCGCACGGCCTGCTCGACCGCGATTTCACAAAATGGATTCATCGTCATCTTGACGTTCGCGGTTTCGACCCCGGTGCCGTCGGATTTGACGCGCACCTTGACGTAGGGGTCGATCACGCGCTTCACGGTGACCAGAACTTTCATCACTGCTCCTGGAATGTGGACTTTGATAGTAGAGCCGGAAGCCGGTATTTTAGCGGATCGCGGCGGCCAACGGAAAGCCGCGGTCACGCACGCCGCATCATGTGGACTCGTGCGGCGCCGGATCGCCCTGGGAGTTTGCCGGACTCGGCCCCGACAAACGCATGACGCAAAATCGGCACCAGAAAAAAATGCAAGAAAGGATGGCGGTAAGCGGTGGATGGGCCTGGACCCCGAGGTCGTCACTGCTTACTGCATTTCGTCTCTCTCGCTCCTCACCGTCGCTTGTGATTTCTCAAGCTTGACGCCTTGCTACTGCTCACTGCTCACTGCTCACTGCTCACGATTCGATTGCAGAAGCGGATTTTACCTGCTCGCGCAGGATGTATTTCTGGATTTTCCCGGTCGAGGTCTTGGGCAGCGGTCCGAACACCACGCGCCTGGGCACCTTGAAGCGCGCCATGCGGCCGCGGCAGTGCTCGATGCAGGCGGAAAACTCGCGGTCGGTAATCAGCGCCTTCGCCTCAGCGTGGTCGAGCATGAACGCGATGGTGTCGCCGGCGAGGATGCCGCGCGCCTTCAACGCCGACGCGAGCCGCCTGCAGCGCGCGTAGACCTCGCCCCAGTCGAGCTGCCGGTCGCCATGGATCACCGCCACGCGACGTGGATAGACGTGGGCCGTGCGCGCCAGCAGTGACAACGGTGAGAGCGGCGTGTAGTTTTTTCCCGCCGGTCGGCCTCCGGGACGGATGACGCGCCGCGCAATCAGTATACCGCTCAGCGCACGCGCGCGAACGCTTCCGCCACCCGGTCAACCGCCATCACTTCGATTCCGCCGATCGGCTGCTTCGGCTTGTTCGCCCTGGGGATCAGAGCGTGGGTGAAACCGAGCTTGGCCGCCTCCCGCAGCCGCTCCTGCCCGCGCTGCACCGGCCGCACCTCGCCCGCCAGTCCGATCTCGCCGAACACGACGAGCTTCGCGGGCAGCGG
>Ga0326597_10013198_pt1 | contig 10868 bp, 10 predicted proteins | sample RVTome_12_FD_203789 | JGI IMG/M metagenome (GOLD analysis project Ga0326597, IMG submission 203789) | Soil microbial communities from uranium-contaminated site in the Upper Colorado River Basin, Wyoming, United States - RVT100D185 | ecosystem: Environmental > Terrestrial > Soil > Contaminated >... | reverse complement strand
CGTCGTACCGTGCGAGCAGCGCCTTGAGCGGGGCCACGCCCTCCTCGACGTTTCCGAGCACCGTCTTCGCGGGATCGAGACGCGGCTCCTGCGGCAGGAAGCCCACCGTGATGCCGGCGGCCGGGAAGGCCTCGCCGAGAAAACTCTGGTCCTCCCCCGCCATGATCCGCAGCAGGGAGCTCTTGCCCGATCCGTTCGGGCCGAGCACGCCGATCTTTGCGCCCGGCAGGAAGGAGAGCCAGATATCGTCGAGCACGCGGAGATCGGGAGGATGCACCTTCCCGAGCCCTTTCATGGTGTAGATGAACTGAGGCATGAGGATCTGCGCCGAGCCGACCCACAAGCGTACAATCTCCGGGCCGTGCTCCGCAATCATCCAAGCGCGCCACTCGCGGCTGCTGGCGGTGGTCCGGGTCATCGCCGGATCCTCCACGTCGACATGGACGCCTTCTACGCGTCGGTCGAACAGCGCGACCAGTCTGCCCTGCAGGGCCGGCCCGTGGCCGTAGGCGGCCGCCCCGATCGGCGCGGCGTGGTGGCGGCGGCCAGCTATGAGGCGCGAGCCTTCGGGGTGCGCTCCGCGATGGCCATGGCCACCGCGGTCAAGCGCTGCCCGTCGCTCGTCATCGTGCCGCCGGACTTCCAGAAGTACAAGACCGCATCGGCCTCTGTCTTTGCCATCTTTCGCGAAATCACGCCGCTCGTCGAGCCGCTCTCGCTCGACGAGGCGTACCTCGACGTGACCGAAAACGCGTGGCAGGAACCACTCGCGACGACCGTCGCCAGGCGGCTCAAGGCGCGGATCCGGAGCGAAACCGGCCTGACCGCGTCGGCCGGCGTCGCCCCGAACAAGTTCCTCGCGAAGATCGCATCAGGCTGGCGGAAACCCGACGGCCTCACAGTCATCGCCCCGGACCGGGTCGAGGCATTCCTGCAGCGGCTGCCCGTCGACGCGCTTTGGGGAGTTGGGCCGGTCACCGCGCGAAAGCTTCGCAGTCGCGGTATCGAGCGTCTCGTGGACGTGCGCCAGACGGAGCCCGCGGTCCTGCGTGAAGCCGTCGGGAGCCTGGCCGACTGGCTCCGGCAGCTGGCCTGCGGAATCGACGAGCGCCCCGTCGTTCCCTCACGCGAGACGAAATCGTCCGGTTCGGAGGTCACCTACCCGGAGGACCTGACCGACTACGACATCATCACGCGCGAAACGGCGGCGATGGCCGCCGAAGCCGCCGCATGGCTCTCCCGTCGGGCGCTTCTTGCGCGTACGGTGACGGTCAAGGTCCGGTTCCCTGACTTCGTGACGGTCACCCGCAGCCACACGTCCACGCCGACGAGAGACGAGGCGTCGATTGTCCGGCGGTCGCTGCAGCTCCTGGATCGGACCGAGGCGCGGACCCGCCTCGTTCGCCTGCTCGGCGTGAGCGTGCATAATCTCGTCAGGGCCGAGACGGCCCTTCCCGCGCCACAACCTCGCTCGGGCTGGCTGCCGTTCACTTGATCCGCCGGCGCGTCCGGCCGGTCCGCGGTACAATTGACGCCGACTGACACGGCGGAGCAATCGAAGGGCATGCTGAACGACACGCGGACTGGAATCCTGAAGCGCATACAGCCGGTCAGCATCCACGGCCAGATCTCCTGGGATCTCTTCTTCACCGCCGCCGACGATCCCGACGGTCAGGTGCATGCGGCGCGGCTCGGACCGGAGTCGGTTGCGCAGCACCTCGAAAAGGGCGACCGGATTCAGGTCGAGTACCTTGTCGGCGTCCCGGTCCGTGTGACCCGCGCTACCTGACCACGCGGACGTGCTCGAGGGCGATGCGTTCGTTGGGGGCCTCGCCGGTGCGCGGCGCGTCTTCGATAGCCGCCACCACCTCCATCCCTTCGACGACCCTCGCAAAAGCGGTGTACTGCCCGTCGAGCGCGCTCGACGCAGCCGTGCAGATGAAGAACGACGTGGTTGCGCTGGCCGGGTCGTCGCCACGGGCCATCGACACGATGCCCCGTTTGTGTTTCGTGTCGTTGAACTCGGGTTGCAGGTTGACCACCAGCCTCTTCTGGCGATCGGTCAGCGGCTTCTCGCGAGTCGTGAGCGAGCCCGTCTGGATGACGAAACCCGGCGCCACGCGGTGGAAGGCCATGCCGTCGTACACGCCCGCCTGTGCCAGCCGCAGGAACTGCCGGACGTGGCCCGGCGCCCTGTCCGCAAGGAACTCGATCGTGATGGGCCCGGCGCTCGTCGTGAGCACGGCTCGATAGTCAGCCAGTTCCTCTGCGGACTCGGCCGAGAACGGCTCCGGTTCAGGAGGCGGCGTATCGCGGATCGTGACCCGGCGAATCGCAATCCGATCGGTCGTGAGGCCGGCTTCATCGACAGGCGTTTCCGAGATCCTCTCGATGACGTCCATGCCGTCCGAGACCATCCCGAACACCGTGTACTGGCCGACGAGCGCCGGCTGGTCGACGACAAGGACGAAGAACTGCGACCCGGCGCTGTCGGGCCGGCCCGGCGCCAGCACCGCCGCAACCGCGCCGCGCGGCATGGCTGAAGCCCGCGGCTCGGCCCTGACGGCGCTCAGGCCACCGGTCCCATAGAGGCTGCGCTTGCCGGGGTCCTTCGAGACCGGGTCCCCTCCCATCACGATCCCGTGCCGAATCACGCGGTGAAAGATGGTGCCGTCGTACTCGCCGGCGGCGGCGCGGTGCTCGAAGTGCGCGACCTGCAGGGGTGCGGCCGCCGGCGAGAGGTCGATGATGAACGTTCCAGCATCCGTCTCGACGACGGCCTGACGTGGAGACCCGGCCCCGGCTTGCGCAAGCGCGCCGCGCGACGCTACGAGACCGGAGGCGATCGCCACCGCCACGATCCACGGCGTCACGTCAGGCGTTTGCATTGATGATGCGTGAGGCATGCCAGATGTAGTGCAGACTCGAGATCAGCGTGATGGCAAGCGAGGCATAGACGAACGCGTCCACCACAAGGGACGGATACCCGCGGTAGTTGAAGAACATCGCGACGATGGCCGTCAGGATGTAGGTCGCCGTCGCCGCCTTCCCGAAGATCGACGGCTTGAACGTCCGGGGGCCCAGGGCCAGGTTGACGATCGCCACGGTGAGCACGATGACCACGTCGCGGCTGATGATGAGAACCGTCAGCCAGACCGGCAGGCGATTCGCCAACCCGAGGTCCGGCATCGCCAGCACGACGAACGTGGTCACGAGCAGCAGCTTGTCGGCCATGGGATCGAGCCACGCGCCGAGGCTCGTCTTCTGCCCCGCCCGGCGGGCAATGAGCCCGTCGAGCGCATCTGTCAGGCCCGCCGTCACGAACACCGACAGCGCCCATCCCATGTAGCCGTACACCACGAGGATCACGAACGCGGGGATGAGCAGCATGCGAAGCAGCGTGAGCTGGTTCGCGAACGTGAGGATCGTCATCGCCCAACGCTCCCCGGCGTCGCGACGCCCGCCATCCCTGCCAGACGCTCCACGGCCACAACGGCTTCGGCACCCGTGACGGGCATCGAGGGCTCGAACGCGTCCCCGGGTCCGGCCATCATGACACCCGACGCCACGGCGACGAGCGCGGCCGCGTGCGCGAGATGCCCCGTGGACAGATCCGAGAACGTACGGCCGGATATCTGCCAGGATCGCATCTCGCCAGGGTCCGCGATCTTCGTCAGGAGCTGAACGACCGTCTGGGCGAGATCCACGCGACGCACCGGGAGATCGGGCTGGAAGGTGTGGTTGGCGAACGGATCGATCACTCCTGCCTGGGCGACTGCGACGATCCACGGCTCGGCCCATTGTCCGCGCACGTCGGTCATCACCACGCTCTCCCGGGTGGGCGTGAGGACGTGGGCGAGCCGCACGCCAAGCAGGGCCGCCAGCTGGCCGCGCGTAACCTCGCTCGCCCCTTCGATGGCCTGGTACTCGGCCGGCAGGGTCGCCAGATCGAGACGCCGGCGCACCGCGTCCCGGCGCTCCGCGGTGGCCGCGACCGGGTCGATCGCCAGCGCCTGGTCGTACGCCAGCAGTGCGCCGGTCCAGTCCTCGCGATCCTCGAGCAGCGCAGCGATCTGCACGAGCGATGACGCGTCGTACGCGTCGAGCTCGACGGCTCTCCGGAAGTGCGCGAGCGCCTCGTCCTGACGCCCCTGTCGGCGCTCGACGTCACCCAGCTCGCGGAAGAGGAAGGCGCTCTCCGGGGAACTCGCGAGCGCCGCCTGATAGGCGTGCGCCGCTTCATCGAGACGATCCGAGCGCGCGGCTTCCCGGGCCCCCGCCAGATCCCGCTCGAGCGCCCTGAACCGGAGGACCTCGATCTGTCGGCTGACGGCCGCCAGGCCCGGATCGACCGCGAGCGCCGCCTCGAGCGCCGCGATGGCCTCTGGTTCGCGCTCGAGGGCGGCCAGTGCCTGGCCTCGCCCCAGATAAGCGGACGCGGATCCCGCCCGTGCCAGGGAGGCATCGAATCGCGCGAGCGCGGCCTTCGCGTCCCCTCGAGCCAGCCTGACGTAGCCCGCGATGGTCTCGGCCGGATAGAACGTCGGGGACGCGCGCAGGGCGGCTGTCACCTCGCGTTCCGCATTGCGCAGGTCTCCGGCCTGAAGGAATGCCCACGCAGGGTCCTGATGGCGAGCGGCGCGATCGGCCGCGAGTCCAGGCGGCACCACGGGTGCCAGGAACTCGGGGTACTTCGGAGTCTCGACGACCGGCACGGGCGCCATTCGGGGCGCACAGGCCGACAGCACCGCGAACAGGAGCGTCAGGACGACGACCACTCTCGGCGCGCGCATGGCCAAGAGTTTACCCCGGCGTCGGGCCGATCCGGGCCAGAAGGCGCCTCGGCACTTCGCCGCTGATCGCGACTCGGCCGTGCCGCGCTTCGTGAGATGTGACGCGTGCGAGACGGTAGATGCGCGCGACGCACGCCTCGATACCCGGATCCGAGGCGTCGAACGTGAACGAGAAGGGTTGCAGGTCGAGAGCCAGCCTCCACGTGATTCGTCGAGTCAATTCGGCGAGGCCGTCGCCGCCCCTTGCCGAGATACAGATCGCGTCAGGATGCTGCACCTCCAGCCGCCGGCATTCATCCTTCGTCAGCAGATCGCACTTGTTGTAGATCTCAACGAGCGCTACGTCGGCCGCGCCGACCTCCGCGAGCACCTGTTGCACCGCGCCGATTCGTCGCGAGCGGTCCGCGGCGGCAGCGTCGATGACGTGCAGCACGAGGTCCGCGTCGGCGACCTCTTCGAGCGTCGCGCGGAACGCGGCCACCAGGGCGTGCGGCAACCGATCGATGAATCCGACCGTGTCCGACACGAGCAGTTCACGGTTGTCGGGCAGTCGTACCTTCCGCACGAGCGGGTCGAGGGTGACAAACAGGGCGTCGGACGCCAGAGCCCCGGCGCCGGTCAAGGCGTTGAAGAGCGTTGTCTTCCCCGCGTTGGTATAGCCGACGAGGGCGACCGTGCTGACCGACTCCCGATGCCGCCGCTCCCGCAACTGGGCACGCCGCTGGCGCACCTCCTCGATGGCCGTGCCGAGGGTATGGATCCGCGCCCGGATCCGACGACGATCCGTCTCGAGTTTTGTTTCGCCGGGTCCCCTTGTCCCGATGCCGCCGCCCAGTCGTGACAGCGCGGAACCCGAGCCGGCCAGCCGCGGCAGCAGGTACTGCAACTGCGCCAGCTCGACCTGCAGCTTCCCTTCGCGCGTCCGTGCCCGCCGGGCGAAGATGTCGAGGATCACCTGCGTGCGGTCGACGATCCGTCGCTCGAGTCTCGCCTCGATCTGGCGCGTTTGTGCAGGCGTCAACTCGTGATCGAACACGACCAGATCGATCCCGGCCTCTTCACAGGCCGCCCCGAGCGTGGCCAGTTTGCCGCTCCCGAGGAACGTGGCTGGATCGGGCCGCGGACGCTCCTGCACCAGGCGAAGCATCACCTGCCCGCCCGCTGCCTCGACGAGGCCGGTCAGTTCGTCAAGTGATTGCTCCGCGTCGAGCCGTGGCCTCCGCTCCGACGCAAGGCCGACGAGGGCCGCGTGCTCGCGGCGGGTTACCCGACTCCGGCCCATGCCCGGACCTCCTCCCACGACACGGCCCCCGGTCGAATCAACCGCGGCACCTCCTCCGACACGTCCACGACCGTCGACGCCGGACCTCCGGGCGCAGGTCCCGCATCGAGCAGGACGTCGACCTCGGCCAGCGAAGCGGCGACCTCCGCCGGATCGACTGGCGGCGGCTGTCCGCTCCGATTGGCGCTCGTGGCCGTCACCGGCTGACCGCACGCCTCGCACAGACCCCGCGCGACCGGGTGCGCGGGCACCCGCACACCCACCCGGCCGGTTCCTCCCGTCACGGCTACGCAGACCCGCGGCGAGGCCGGCAGGACCAGCGTGAGAGGGCCGGGCCAGAACCGCCGCGCGAGCGCGAGCGCGAGGGGCGACATCACGCCCACCTGGGCCACCTGCACCTGGTCGAACGCGACGAGCGGAATCGGGTGCCCGCCCAGGCGCCCCTTGACGGCAACCACACGCTCCACGGCATCGTCGCTGAATGGGTCGACCGCCAGTCCATACAGGGTGTCGGTCGGCAGGGCGACGATGCGACCCGCGCGGATGGCCTGCGCGGCGCAGTCGAGCACCGCGCGGTCGGGATCGGTCGGGCTCACGATGAGGCGTGTCATGAGGCGTGTCCGACGCCCGCCATCCTGCGGCGGACGAGCCAGCCGAGGGCGGCGAGAATCAGGATGTCGAGGACGAATACGCTGCGGAGACTCGCTCCGGCGAGCATCCCGGCAATCACGGGGCTCGCGGCGACACCGATGAGCGATGCGCTGGTCAACAGCCCGAATCCGGCGCCTTGGGCACTCCGGGGAATCACCCCTCCGGCCGTCGCGTACACCGCCGTCATGGCCGTCCCGCTTCCGGCGCCAAAGAGCATCGCCCCCGGCACCATGGCCCATGGCGAGGGGGCGATCGCAAACAGCAGCGCCCCGATCGCCCCGGCACCAGAGCCGCCGCTGATGACCTGCCGCGCCGTGCGCTGTCTGAGGAGCCGCCCGGACACGTGGTGGCCGGCGGCGGCCGACACTGCGATCAGCGAGAACAGCAGGCCGGCCATCGCGGCCACGCGGCCGCTTGCCACGCCGAGACGCTCGACATGAAGAGCGAGTATCGGGCCGACGCTGCGGTCCACGAACTGCGTCCCGAAGGCGACGAGGAGGAGCAGCGCGAAGTTCTCGAGCCGAAGCAGCGACGCAAAGCGGGCGGCCGCGGACGGCTCGGCCCGTGAACCCCGCCTTGCGGCCGGCTGCTCGTCGTACAGCACCAGCACCAGTCCCAGGGCGGCGGCGTAGAACCCCGCAGCCACCAGGAACGCCGGTCGCAGACCGAGCCATCCTGCGAGCACGCCGCCGATGGCGGGTCCGACGGCCGGGCCCAGCCGCTGGGCGGTCTGGACGCGGCCGATCGCGCTCGCCATCTGCGCGCGCGGGACCGAGTCGGCCGCCATCGTGAGCGTCAGCCCGCCGTATCCGGTGAAGAACCCCAGCAGGGCTCGCAGAGCGAACAGATGCCACGGCGCCGTGACGTACGCCATGGCGGCCATCACCAGGGAACAGCTCACCAGCGACCGGATGATCATGATCTTGCGGCCGAAACGGTCCGCCAGGCGTCCCCAGAACGGCGACAGGAGGGCCGAGAGCGCGGGCGTTACGCCGAGCGTCGCCCCCGTCCAGAGCGCGATCGCCCCGACATCGCTCACGCCGAGCAGGCGGATGTACAGGGGCAGAAACGGCATCGCCAGCGTGAAGCCGGAGAAGCCGACGAAGGATGCCCCCGTGACGGCGAACAGGTTCCGGCGCCAGTGCGGATGGAGCTCAGCGTGCGGCAGATTCAGAACCGTATTTTAGCGACTCCCGAGTCCGACACGTGAATGCTGTCGACGAAACGGATCCGGTGCGGGTCGTTCTGCATGATCACCGAACTCGTGCGGATGCCGTCGCCGAAGAACCGCACGCCGCGCATGAGCGTGCCGTCGGTCACGCCGGTCGCCGCGAAGATGATGCGCGATCCCGGTGCGAGGTCTTGAGCCCGATAGATCCGCTTGAGATCCGTGATGCCCATGGCCCGGCACCGTTCCTCGTGCTCGGGCTTGCTCACGACGAGGCGCGCGAGGATCTCTCCGTTCAGACAGCGCATGGCGGCCGCCGTCAACACACCTTCCGGCGCCCCGCCCGTTCCCATGACCGCGTGCACCCCCGAGCCGACGACGGCGGCAGCGATGCCCGCCGACAGGTCGCCATCGCCGATGAGGCGGATCCGCGCCCCGGTCGCACGGATATCGGCGATGAGCTTCTCGTGCCTCGGCCGATCCAGCACGATCACCACCAGATCCTCGAGGCGCCGATCGAGGCAGCGCGCGACGGCCTTCAGGTTGTCGGCCACCGGCGCGTCAAGGCTGACGTGATCCTTCGAACTCGGCCCGACCACGAGCTTCTCCATGTACAGGTCCGGTGCATGGAGCAGTCCCCCGCGATTCGACGCCGCGAGGACGGCGATGGCATTGGCCGCGCCCGTCGCGCAGAGATTCGTCCCTTCGAGCGGATCGACCGCGATGTCGACTTCCGGGTAGCGCCCGTTCGAGGCGGAGGCGTGCGCGAGACCGACCTTCTCGCCGATGTACAGCATCGGTGCCTCGTCGCGCTCGCCTTCGCCGATGACGACGGTGCCGTCGATCGGCACCGTATCCATGACGCGTCGCATGGCCTCGACGGCCACCTGGTCCGAGGCGTGGCGGTCGCCCTGGCCCATGGTCTGTGCGCAGGCAATCGCCGCCTGTTCGACAACCCGCAGAAACTCGAGTGAGAGATCTGAATCCATGGGAGCTCAGTCCGGAGGTAAAGGGCCGCGCCCGCCGCGGCTGCCCGACCAGGCGGGCAGCCCGCAGCGGATCGGCCGGTCCACACGATAGCCGAGGGCGTAGTCGGCCTGCATCAGCTTGTGTATCTCACGCGTACCTTCGTACATCACGGCGCCCTTGGCGTTGCGGTAGAACCGCCCAACCGGGTACTCGTCCGAATAGCCGTTTGCGCCGTGAATCTGCACCGCATCGCTTGCGGCGCGCTCGGCCGCGACCGTGGCAAACCACTTGGCCAGCCCCGTTTCGCGGGTGTTCCGGCGCCCTTCGTTCTTCAGCCAGCCCGATCTCAGCCACAGCAGGCGCGACGCCTGGTAGTCCGACTCCATGTGCGCGATCATCTCCTTCACGAGCTGGTGGCGGCCGATTTCGACGCCGAACGCCTTCCGGTCGAGGGCGTACCGGACGCTCGCGTCGAGGCAGGCCCGCACGAGACCGGCCGATCCGGCGGCGACCGTGTACCGTCCCTGATCGAGCGCCGACATCGCGATCTTGAACCCCTCGCCGGGCTGTCCGAGCACGTTCTCCTCGGGCACCTCGATCTCGTCCATCCTGAACCAGCCCGTGTCACCCGCCAGGATGCCCCACTTCTCCTTCATCAGTCCGCTCGAGAACCCGCGGTACCGGCGCTCGACGATGAAGGCCGTGAGCCCCGACGGATCACGCTCCTGGCGTTTCGCCGGATCCGTCCAGGCGATGACGAGGAAATGGTCGGCGACGTTGGCGAGCGAAATCCATGACTTCTCGCCCGACAGCACGTAGCGATCGCCGCGCTTCACCGCCGTCGACTGGATCGCCCGCGCGTCGCTGCCGGCGCCGGGCTCGGTCAATGCGTATCCCGCGACGGCCTCGCCACGGGACTGGGGCACGAGGTACCGGCGCTTCTGGTCTTCGGTGCCCCAGGTGAGGAGTGAGAGGCCGTTCAAGCCGACGTGGACGGACAGGATGACGCGGAGCGACGTGTCGACGTACTCGAGCTCCTCGCTCGCCAAGCCCAGGCTGATGTAGTCGGTGCCCGTTCCCCCGTACTCCTCGGGAATCGCGACGCCGAGGAGCCCCATCGTGGCCATGCCGCCGAGAATCCGTTCGCGGTCGAATCGGCGCTGCCTGTCGGCGTCCCTGATGCACGGCGCGACCTCCCGTGACACCCACTCGCGGGTCGCCTGCTCCAGCAGGAGGTGCTCGTCGGTCAGATCGAAGCCGATCATGGCGCGGACAAACGGGCCATCGTATCACGCAGGTCCAAGCACGCGCACGGTGGTCCCGCGCCGCGCCCCGAGCGCCAGCGCGGCACTCCCGCCGCGCCGTGCGATCTCCAGATGTCCGCTGCTCCCGAACAGCGCGCACAGTTCCCCCAAGCCGACATCGGCGTACGTCGAAACCAAGCCGTTCAGCACGCGGTCCTCGACGACGACACGGAGTGTCCGAGTCTGCAGATGATCGATCGACGCCTGATCGAGGTTCGTGATCAAGTTGCCGAACCGATCGACCCGCAGCACCTCGCCCTCGGTCGCTGCGGCGAGGAGGCGCGGCTTCGGAGCGGCGAGGCGCTCGATCGCGTCCAGGCGCGGTCCGAGATCGGTCAGCGGAGCGCCTGCGGCCAGTCGCGCGGCGGCCGGACCGAACCAGTCCCGCCCCTCGAATGTCCGGCTGGCGGGCTGCTGCGGGAGTCCGCCATCGGCCAGCTCCACGGCCTGATACGCGCCGATATCATCGAGCGCCATCGACAGCACGCCGTTGTCGGGGCCGACGAAGCGGTACCCGCCGCCTTCGACACCCAGCCGGCGCCGGCTGGAACCGACGCCGGGATCGATGACGGCCAGGAAGACCGTCCCGAGAGGAAAATGCCGATATGCGGCGGCGAGTTCGAGCGCTCCGGCGAGGACATCGTGCGGGGGCACGTCGTGGGTGATGTCCACGAGCATGGCGTCGGGGCACCCCGAGAGGA
>Ga0326597_10013197_pt1 | contig 10869 bp, 12 predicted proteins | sample RVTome_12_FD_203789 | JGI IMG/M metagenome (GOLD analysis project Ga0326597, IMG submission 203789) | Soil microbial communities from uranium-contaminated site in the Upper Colorado River Basin, Wyoming, United States - RVT100D185 | ecosystem: Environmental > Terrestrial > Soil > Contaminated >... | reverse complement strand
CGTCCGGCGGCGTCAATAACATTCCGATAACAAATGCAGCAACAATAATATACGGGCGTTTGCTTTTCAGGGTTTCTATCGTTGTTAAGCCAGACCAGATCAACAGGATCGTCAATATAGGCACTTCAAAGGCGAGACCAAAAGCAAAAAATATCTTGAGTATGAAATCCAGATAACGGCTGATGTCGGTCATCACGACTACACCTTCCGGGGCGATAGAAGTAAAAAACCCAAACAGAATAGGCAGGATGATGAAAAAGGCAAAAGCCACTCCTGCATAAAAAAGAAAAATGCTGCTGATTAGCAGCGGCAAAGCAAATCGCCGTTCATTTTGATACAGACCGGGCGTAATAAAAGACCATGCCTGATAGAGTATGTATGGCATGGAGATAAACAACGCGAGAAAAAAAGCCAGTTTGATCGGCGCAATGAAAGTCGATGCAACTTCTGTAGCTATCATGCCAGTTCCTGGCGCCAGATGTTCAAGTAACGGTTTTGCCACCAGGCTGTAAAGTTCACCCGCAAAGAAACTCAGGACAATAAATATTAACAACACACAAGCCAGCGCTTTCAGCAGGCAAGCCCGCAGTTCAATCAAATGAGAAACCAGCGTTTGATCTTTGCCAGACTTGTTATTAGTCTCCCGGCCAATCAAGTTTTCTCTTCCTGGTCCGGAGGAGCCGACTCGCTTTTATTAGCGGAGATATTCTGTTCAGGATTGAATTGCGGATCCTGATCTGGTGCATCACGCATCAAATTATCAAGATCTGATAGTTGCTGTTGAAACTCCTTGTCTTCGCTAATCCGCAGCTCAGATTCAATTTCGCGTCGTGTATGATTGATAAAACGTCTCGCTTTACCTATCCACAATCCGGCGTCATGGGCAAGCCCGGGAAGGCGCTCCGGCCCGACGACCATCAGCACAACAACAGCGACCACCATTAATTCCCAGAAGCCGATATCGAACATGATGAATATGGGATGTTATTAAAAAGTAGGGACTTCGTGCCGGCGAAAAAATCAGGAAGGTTTTTGATCTTTGTCAGTTGCTGGTTTGGTTTCGCCTTCTATTACTGTGCCTTGTTTGGGGGTGTCATCACGTGCGCCGCCTTCGTCTTCGCCATCACGTACAGCGTCTTCGCCATCACGTACAGCCTTGCGAAAACTTTTTATGGAGCTGCCCAGATCACCACCGATATTACGCAGTTTTTTGGTTCCGAACAGCAGGGCTACAATAATCAGGATAATAATTAATTGTCCGATACTTATTCCCATGAGTTATCTCTCCGCATGTTCGTTATGCATCAGTTTGCCGTTTATATACTATTCCGGTTTGCTGCGCCCCGCTTTTTCTTCATGGCCGGAAACTCCAAAGCGGCGTTCAAGTTCCGTCAGTATATCATCCGGACCCAGGCCAAGTTGGGCCAGCATGACCAGGGTATGAAACCAGAGATCAGCTGTTTCATGAATTATAGCGGCTTTCTCCCCGGAATTTGCAGCAATAATCACTTCCATAGTCTCTTCTCCGATTTTCTTCAGGGTTGCATTGACTCCGCCGGCATAAAGACTGGCGGTATAGGATTTTTCCGGATCCGCCTGTTTGCGTTGTTCCAGTGTTTCCGCCAACCGGTGTAGTACATCATCAGACATGATTAATCGCCCTGTTATTCAACATAATCAGACCAAGAGATATATTCATTTTTTATACATTTCGTCAGGGTTTATTAATACCGGGGCTGAAATTACCCACTTGCCGTTTTCAAAATGATGAAAGAAGCAGCTTTGCCTGCCGGTATGACAAGCGACCCCGCCAGTTTGTATTACGGACAGGATAATGGCGTCTTTGTCACAGTCCAGATAAATATCCTGTATTTCCTGTGTATGTCCTGATGTTTCGCCTTTTTGCCAAAGACGTTGTTTTGAACGTGACCAGTAAACAGCGCGTTTTAGCTTGATGGTTTGCAAAAGTGAATCGCGGTTCATCCATGCCAGAGCCAGTATTTTGCCGCTTTGTGAATCCTGCGCAACAGCCGGAACCAGACCATCGGCGTTCCATTTGATTTCGTCCAGCCAGGCGGTATTTTCTTGTTCAGACATGCTCACAGTCTAACTTCAATGTTAAACCGCTTCATCAAGGTTTTTGCTTCCAGCACTGTGTGTTCGCCAAAATGGAAAATGCTGGCAGCCAGTACAGCATCGGCTTTGCCTTCAAGTATGCCGTCTGCCATGTGTTGCAGCGTACCAACACCGCCGGAGGCTATTATCGGGATGTTGACTGCTTCACTGACTGCGCGAGTGAGTTCAAGATCAAAACCGTTACGTGTTCCGTCCCGGTCCATGCTGGTCAAAAGTATCTCGCCCGCACCCCTTTCTGCCATTTGACGGGCCCAATCCACTGCATCTATACCAGTGGGGTTACGCCCGCCATGAGTGAACACTTCCCAGCCTGAAGGGGTGTTATGGGTCTGCTTGGCATCGATGGCTACCACGATACATTGCGAACCAAACTTTTCTGATGCGGTGCTGATAAAATCGGGATTTTTTACTGCGGCTGTATTGATACTGACCTTGTCAGCGCCGGCATTTAACATGTTTCGTATATCCTCAATATTTCTTATTCCCCCGCCAACAGTAAGGGGAATAAATACCTGGCTGGCAACTGCTGCAACGACATCAATCATGGTGTTGCGCTCATCGCTACTGGCAGTGATATCAAGAAAGGTGATCTCGTCAGCGCCTTGTTCATCATAACGCCGGGCGATTTCAATTGGATCACCGGCATCCTTGATATCAACGAATCGTACGCCCTTGACCACCCGTCCGGCATCCACATCCAGACAAGGGATGATACGTTTGGCAAGGCTCATGATTTTTCTGGATCTATAGTTTGGGTGTATAAGTGCAGAGTTCGTCCGCAAGTTTTTGTGCGGCCGCGAAATCCAGGGTGCCTTCATAGATAGCACGCCCGGTAATTGCACCGGCAATACCTTCATCTGCAGCCTTGCACAATGCGCGTATATCATCCATGTTGGTAATCCCGCCTGATGCGATAATCGGAATAGTGACTTCCCTGCATAACTCAACCGTTGCATCAATATTAATACTGTTCATCATGCCGTCGCGACCAATATCGGTAAAGATGATTGCAGCCACGCCGTCATCTTCGAAACGTTTGGCCATGTCGATGACGCCATGGTGTGAAAGTTTCGACCAGCCATTGGTGGCCAGCTTGCCGTTTTTTGCGTCCAGCCCAACAATGACGTGGCCTGGAAATTCCAGGCAGATATCTGAAACAAAATGTGGCGTAGTCACCGCTTTGGTACCGACGATGACATAACTCACGCCTACATCCAGGTAGGTTTGTATGGTGTCTTCATCACGTATACCGCCACCAACCTGGATTGGCACGTCAGGCCATGCTTCTGCGATCTCGTGGATAATATCGGCATTTTCAGGTTTGCCTGCGATAGCGCCGTCAAGATCAACGATATGCAATCTTCTTGCGCCGGCATCTATCCAGCGTTTGGCCATATCGACCGGATTTTCACCATAAACAGTTTCCTGATCCATTTGCCCCTGGCGTAAACGTACACACCGGCCATCTTTGATATCAATCGCGGGGATTAAAAGCATGAGGGTTCCTGAAGAATATTAAGAAATACAAATTTGAAGATGGCTTAGGATTTATTACAGTAAATGTTTCGTAATGAATAACTTATATTAAATTCTGGCATAAGTCAGTTATTTATAATCAAGATACAGAGTTTATCTACATTTTGACAATATATTTAATGAGCTTCGTCCCAGTTTTTTCCGGTGCCGATGTCCACGACCAGAGGCACGGATAATTGTGCCGCGTCAGTCATGAGTTGACGGATTTTTTCCCGCGTATCTGTCACTGCACTTTCTGCGGTTTCCAACACCAGTTCATCATGCACCTGCATGATTAATTTGGCATTAATTTTATTTTTAAGCAACCATTCATCGACAGAAATCATGGCACGCTTGATAATATCGGCAGCAGAGCCCTGCATTGGGGCATTAATCGCAGTGCGTTCAGCATATTGCCGAAGTGCGGCATTACGGGAATTGATTTCCGGCAGATACAGGCGCCGGTTAAAAATTGTTTCTACATACCCCTGTTCGCGCGCCTGCTCCCGTGTCTGATCCATGTATTTCCTGACTCCCGGATAACGTTTGAAATAGAGCTCAACATAATCCCTGGCCTGCCCACGACCGATACCTAATTGTTTGGCGAGTCCGAAGGCAGACATGCCATAGATCAATCCGAAATTGATGGCTTTGGCTGCGCGACGATGTTCTGTAGTGACCTTGTCTGGTTTAATGCCAAATACTTCTGCGGCTGTCATTTTATGGATATCTTCACCCCTGGCAAAGGCATCCAGCAATCCCTGATCGCCCGAAAGGTGTGCCATGATGCGCAGTTCTATTTGTGAATAATCAGCTGCCAACAGACTATGTCCGGAAGGCGCAATAAAGGCCTTGCGGATACGTCGCCCTTCTTCAGTGCGTACCGGAATATTCTGCAAATTGGGGTCTGAGGATGAGAGCCTGCCGGTGGCTGCAACAGCCTGATGATAAGAAGTATGGACACGTCCGGTCTTGCTGCAGATTTGTTCGGGGAGTTTGTCAGTATAGGTAGATTTCAGTTTGCTGAGTCCGCGGTGTTCGAGTATCAGCCTTGGCAGCTCATGATCAAGTGCAAGTTCTTCCAGCACGGATTCGGAAGTAGAGGGTTGTCCCTTGGGCGTTTTGGCCAGCACAGGCAAACCCAGTTTGTCATAAAGAATTTGCTGAATTTGCTTGGGGGATCCGATATTGAATGATTCGCCCGCCTGCTGATAAACATGCTCTTCTATCTCTTCCATAAGTAATGTAATTTGGCGGCTCTGTTCCGTGAGCATATCGGCATCGACCATGACTCCATTCCGCTCCATTCTGGACAGCACAGGCAAAAGCGGTATTTCCAGTTCTTCATATAGTTTTTGCAAGGGTTTTGATTTTTTCAGTTTTGGCCACAAGTGCTGATGCAGTTTGAGTGTCACTTCTGCATCTTCCGCGGCATAAGGTGCAGCAGCATCAACAGGTACCTTGTTGAAAGGGATTTGTTTTGTTCCCTTGCCCGCAACATCCTCATAATGAATGGTAGTCCTGTTCAGATATTTCAGTGCCAGTGAATCCATGTCGTGACGTGACGCTGTGCTGTCCAGTACGTAGGATTCCAGCATGCTGTCATGCCGGCAGCCTTGCAGTTCTATGCCGTGATTGGCAAGCACATTCATATCATATTTGAGGTTGTGCCCCAGTTTGTGTTTGTTATTGTCTTCAAGCAGGGGTTTGAGCTTTTGCAGCACATGCTCCCGGTTCAGTTGGTCAGGTGCGCCTTCATAATCATGGGCCAGTGGAACATAAGCGGCACTGTCAGCTGAGATAGCAAAAGACACGCCGACAATTTCCGCATCTATGTAATTCAGGCTGGTGGTTTCCGTATCAAAGGCGATTATTTCAGCTGCCCCTAGTTTTTTCAGCCATTGATCAAGGTCTTTCTGTTTAAATATAGTGTGGTATTTGCATTCTCGTTGCGCGACATCATTTTTAGACTCTTGCTTTGCCGGGTCCGATTCTATTTCGCCTTTCACATCTCTCAACAAGGAATTGAATTGCCAGCGCGTGTAATGTGTTTTCAATTCCTGATCATCCGGCTTGCCGAACACAAGGTCTTCAGGTTTGACATCCAGGGTAACATTACACTTTAAAGTGACCAGTTCTCTCGTGAGCGGGAACCTCTCTATACTTTCACGCAGATATTCACCAACTTTTCCCTTAATCTCATCAGCGTGTTTGACAATTTCATCGAGCGATCCAAGTTCATTCAACCATTTGGCCGCGGTCTTCGGTCCGACCTTGGGTACGCCGGGAACATTATCAACACTGTCACCTACCAGCGTCAGGTAATCAACAATCTGTTCCGGTTTAACGCCGAATTTTTTGATGACACCTTCGCAGTCGATGATGCCGTTATTCATCGCGTTATACATGCGTATATGATCATTAACCAGTTGGGCCAGATCCTTGTCGCCCGAAGAGATGATGGTATTGATACCTTTTGCTTCCGCCTGTTTTGCCAGGGTGCCGATGACATCGTCAGCTTCAACACCATCAATCATCAGCATGGGCAGGCCCAGTGATTTCACAATGTCATGAATAGGTTTGATTTGGTTGGCGAGGTCTTCCGGCATGGGTGGGCGATTGGCCTTGTAGTCCGGATAGAGATCGTTCCTGAAGTTCTTGCCTTTGGCATCAAACACGACGCCAATATAATCAGGGTCAAAGTCATTTAATAATTTTTTAAGGCTGTTTATAACACCATAAATGGCCCCACTGGGCTCCCCTTTTGAGGTCTTCAGATTGCCGATGGCATGGTAAGCCCTGAAGATGTAATAAGAGCCGTCTACCAATACCAGTAATTTCTTTGTCATTTGTGTCTAATCGGATAAAAAGCAGTATGATAAGAAACCATTATGAATGATCATCACAAGCATGCCCAACCATTAATCAGTGATTCGGCCCTGACACGGGAGTCCTGGAAAATATTCCAGATCATGGCCGAATTTGTTGAAGGATTTGAAAAACTGGCTTCTATCAAGCCGTCCGTCAGTATGTTCGGTTCAGCGAGATTCAAGACTGACCACCCCTGCTATCTCCTGGGGGAATCAATTGGCAGGCTGCTATCTGATGCAGGATTTTCAGTGGTCAGTGGCGGCGGCCCGGGATTGATGGAAGCTTTTAACAAGGGCGCTTATGCAGGAAGGTCGTTAAGTGTGGGGCTGAATATACAGTTACCGCATGAACAGATAGCCAATGAATATCAGGATATTTCGCTTTTTTTCCGGCATTTTTTTTCACGCAAGGTGATGTTTGTGAAATATGCCTCGGCCTATGTGGTTTTGCCCGGGGGTTTTGGTACACTGGATGAACTGGCAGAAATTCTGACGCTTACCCAGACCGGCAAAAGCAGGAGGATCCCGATTATATTGGTAGGCTCTGATTTCTGGACTGGCCTGATAAAGTGGTTCAGTGAAAAACTGATTGAAGAGAGGACAATTGATCCGGCCGATCTGGAATTATTCCGGGTAGTCGATGAACCGCAACAGGTCGTTGACGCAATCTTTGAATATTATAAGGACAGAACAATAGAGATGACGGCAGAAGAACGGCACCGGCAGCTGGAGTTATAATTTTAAGTCAGCAGGACATAACTAGATATGAATAATAAATTAATCCAATTCTGTATTGTACTCTGTATCAGTTTTCCACTATGGGCTGAAGATGTGGCTCCTTACGACCTTGAGGATATTCCGGAGCCGCCTGTCTTGCCGGATCCGGTTGAGAGTGGTGAGCCAATTGAACCACAAGTTACCATCATCCAGCGTGATGATGCCACAGTTGAGGAATATCGAGTCAATGGTGTGCTGTATATGATCAAAATCATACCTGTGGTTGGCCCTGCTTATTATCTGGTTGACCGTGACGGAGATGGTCAGCTTGAATCACGTGTTAATGATGTCACCAGAGATATTCCTGTTCCACAATGGCTGATATTCAGCTGGTGATCGTTTCTGAAGGTTGACTGATCCCAGCCTGCATCTCTTCACATACGGCACTCTGCAGATCCCTGAGGTCATGCAGGCCGTTACCGGAAAAAAATTCCCCTCATTTGATGCTGTACTTGACGATTATTGCCGGTATTCCATCAGGGATGAAATATACCCGGCTGTTATTGCCGAAACAGGCGCGTCAGTGTGCGGTCGATTGTATTCAGGGCTGGATTGGCCTGTTTTAAAAATACTGGATGTTTTTGAGGACAATATCTATATAAGGCGTGAAATAGATGTCACAACCATGTGTGATAATATTATTAAAGCCCATGTTTATGTTTTGTCAGATCAACATCGGGAGATATTGTCAGAAGAACCCTGGGAGCTTGAACATTTTACCCATGACTATCTCGACAAATATCTGACAGTCTGCAGAAAATTTTTCAGGGACTATAAAAGCAAGCAATCGGGCTAGATTTTTCTCGCCAGAAAAATCAGGCCCGGCTTTTTGTTTTTGTAAAACTTTATTATCCTGAATCCGTATCGCTCAAACAAAACCCCCGCGTTTTTTTTATTGAAAAACTGTACATGTACAGGTGGTGTAAATACATCCCATTGTGATATATCAGCTGGTACTTTGGAGTGTCCGGAATCCGGTGTGGTGATGTATACATAAGCCTGTGGTGCAGCAAGATGTTGCAATACACGCATGAAAAGACTGACATCGCTGACATGTTCGATCACTTCTGAAGAATAAATAAAATCATATTGCTTTTCACTTGCCAGCAACCCGGAAAAATTTTTGCATTCAAACGCCGGTTTTTTAAAACGTGACTTTGCATACGAAACAGCATTTTGACTGATGTCCACACCAGTGGAAGTCCTTGCGATCATGCTTAATAAATAAGCAATAAAACCACCACCGCAACCAAGATCCAGGGTGTTTCTGTCCCACGCATATGGAAAAAATCTGGGTAATTTCATCCAGGCACGGCGTAACCTGGAACCTGCCTTGTCATAGGTTGGTTCAGCTTCCTTGTTATTGTCAGTGTATTGGGCGTTCAGATCATCCTGGGTTGGCATCGGATCAAGAAAAATAAAATCACACTCCTTGCACTGGGAAAAATTATAACCGTTTTTCCCGGCGAGATAATAAGTATCAGCGGATGTACATACAGCACAATGCGTCATATTAATTGATCTTCAGAAGTTAATTCAGGCAAGCAGAAATAATGTGGCCAGCCCGAGAAACGTCATGAAGCCTACCACATCTGTAACAGTAGTCAGAAATACAGGACTGGCAATGGCCGGGTCTATACCCTGGCGTTTCAACAAAATCGGAATGGTCGTGCCAGCCAGCGCCGCCACAGTCAGGTTGATTAACATCGCCATACCAATCACTGCACCGAGTTGCCAATCTTCAAACCACAGGATCACAATAGCAGCCACTACAAAAGCCCAGATAAATCCATTGAGAATACCCACCCCAAGTTCTTTTAGAATCAATACACGCACATTACTTTTGGCGAGATGTCCCAGTGCGATACCACGAACTGTTATTGTCAGTGTCTGGCTACCGGCAATGCCACCCATCCCTGCAACAATAGGCATTAATACGGCAAGAGCGACCAACTGTTTGATTGTATCTTCGAATTGACCAATGACTGATGCAGCAAGAAAAGCTGTGCACACGTTAACGGCCAGCCATATCGCTCTGCGTTTTACACTGCTCAGCACCGGAGCAAACATATCATCCATGCCCAGCCCGGCCATGCTCCTGAAGGTATGTTCGGCTTCTTCCTGGATCACATCGACAACATCATCCACGGTAATACGCCCCAATAGCATATTGTCTTCGTTAACGACCGCAGCGGACACCAAATCACGTTGTTCGAATATTCTGGCCACTTCCTTGGCAGATATCATTGCTGGTATGGCTATTTTTTCTACCATGACTTCACCAACAGTAGATTCCGGGTCCCGGGTAAGCACATCTGTCAGGGACAGCACACCAATGTATTTATTATCACGATCAAGCACCATAAGACTGTCTGTTTGTTCCGGTAGCTGTCGCAACAGGCGTAGATAACGCATGACCACATCCAGCGTGACATCAGCACGCACGGAAACGATATCGATATTCATCAGACCGCCGGCTGTATCTTCAGGATAGGAAAGAATTGATGTCAACCGTTGCCGGTTTTGCTCGTCCATGGCAAGCAGAACAGTGTCTTTCATGTCCCCCGGCAATTCCTGAAGGATGTCTGCTACGTCATCTGCATCAAGATCTTTTGTAACCTGTGCAACCTTGAAGGGCTGCATCTGTTCCAGTAGTTCCACACGAACAGGGACCTGCAATTCGGACAACACATCGCCTTCAACATCAGGACTGAGAAGATTCCAAATGGCGGTACGGGCCTTGCTTGGCAAGCTCTCCATGGCATCGGCGATCTCCGAAGGGTGCATTTGTCCAAGCAGTTCCCGGGCTTCACTCTGATCGTCTTCATACAATACACGATAGAGGCGATCGATGATCCCTGTATCATTATTCTGACCTTTGGTATTTGCCATGCAGATATACCCCCGATTGATCTTTAGTGTATCAACACAAGGGGTTTATTGGATATTAAATTCTTATGGCTCAGTTTAACGGAAACCGTTTATAAGTGGTGGTATGGTTACAGTATATATGCAGTATTATGATGGCTGGATATTTGCTTCCGCCATAATCTCCGCAACTTCAATACCATTGTCTGCATTAAGTGCTTTCGCAGCGAGTTTCTCCAGTATAGTCAGGTCACACTGGTTAATGATTTGTTTAATTTCAAGAAGAATGGCCGGATGTACACTGAATTCACGCAGGCCCAGGCCCAGTAACAGGCGGGTGTATTGCGGGTCACCCGCCATTTCACCACACATGGCAACCGGTATATTGGCCCGGTTGCCGGCCAGTAAAGTGGTATGTATAAGACGCAGGACTGCAGGATGCAGAGGATCATAGAGATAATTCACTTCATCATTTACACGGTCAATGGCCATGGTGTACTGGATCAGATCGTTGGTGCCTATGGAGAGAAAATCCAGATGTCGCGCAAATACGTCCGCGCACACGGCCGCCGCTGGTACCTCAATCATGCCGCCAATTTGCAGTTTCTGATCGTATGGAATTCGTTTCTCGTCCAGCTCAGTTTTAATCTCGTCAACCATTTGCAGCACCAGTATCATCTCGTTGATATTGGACAGCATCGGG
>Ga0326597_10013196_pt1 | contig 10870 bp, 10 predicted proteins | sample RVTome_12_FD_203789 | JGI IMG/M metagenome (GOLD analysis project Ga0326597, IMG submission 203789) | Soil microbial communities from uranium-contaminated site in the Upper Colorado River Basin, Wyoming, United States - RVT100D185 | ecosystem: Environmental > Terrestrial > Soil > Contaminated >... | reverse complement strand
CCGGCCGAGGCTTTCGCGGGCGGCGGTCACGCTGTCGTAGGCGCGCAGGTAGACCTCCTCGTATTTGATCGTCCGCCACAGGCGCTCGACGAAGACGTTGCCCCGCCACGCGCCCGAGGAGGGTCAAGCCGCTGGTTGATGACCCCTTCACTGCGGATGACTAGCGGCGCGCCTCTTGGCGGCGCGGCGGACTATGCACTCCTGTCCCTCGGGTGTCGTGTAGAACGCGCGCAGCGCTGCTCCCTTCGTCGCCCGCGCTTCACTTGAGTGGCAAGCCTCCATTGTTGCTGCTTGTTTGACACGGTCGCTCATCGCCTGCCTGAGTTGAGCATATCGTTCCTAAACAAGGACCTTGCCCTCCGCAGTGGCAAGCCATGCGCGGCGGCTGGCAACAGCCGCAGCACGGGCAGTGGGGCTTCTGGTGGCATCAACTGCCGCCTTCTGTTGTGCGATGAGCCGGGGGAACCGTCATCTCGCGAACGCCGGGCATGTTCCATAGGCGGCAAGAGTCATTTGGCGTGAAGCCACTGGAACGCCGCCTTGACCGCGCCTCGACGGGCATGCAATTCGTGTATGGTCACGGCGTGAAGGTTCGATGGAGGAGATGGCGACATGAAGATGACCGGGCAAGAACTGATTCCCGCCGCGCGTGAACGGGTCTGGGCGGCGCTCAACGATCCCCAGGTGCTCAAGCAGTCCGTTCCCGGCTGCCAGAGCATCACCAGAACCTCGCCCACCGCGTTTGAGGCGACCGTGGTGGCCAAGGTCGGGCCGGTAAAGGCGAAATTTGCCGGTAATGTCACCCTGTCCAAGCTCAAGCCGCCGGAGAGCTATGTCATCTCCGGCCAGGGCAAGGGCGGAGCGGCCGGCTTTGCCAAGGGCAATGCGGCGATCAAGCTCAGCCAGGCCGAAGGGGGAACCATGCTGTCCTACGAGGTCGATGCCCAGGTGGGCGGCAAGCTCGCCCAGATCGGCAGCCGGCTTATCGATTCGAGTGCCCGCAAGATGGCGGGCGACTTCTTCAAGCGTTTCGCCAAGCTGGCCGCAAGCGATATGGTAATCGCCGGCGAGAAGAAGCCGGGCAAGGCAAAGGCCAAGGCCAAGCCGGCGGCCAAGGCCAGGACGGCAACCAGGTCGACGAAGAAAACCGCGAAGGTTGCCCCACCCGCAGCCGAGAAAGAAGCTGTGGCAGCGCCAGTCGCAGCCCCGCAGGCCTCCATGGCAGCGCCGGCGCCGGCGGCCGAGACGAAGTCGAACGCCTGGATGTGGCTGGCGGCGGCGGCAGTCGTCGTCGCACTGATCTATTACTTCACCGCGAGCTGAACCGGCGCCATGCGGCTGTGGATAAAATCGCCTCTGGCGTGCCTCGGTCATCCGGGCAGCGCCGGCATCGTGGTGGACGGCGCCCGCATCGCCGAGGTGCTGGCAACCGGCGGCAAGCCCGGCGCGCCGGTCGACGAAATCTTCGATGCCCGCCGCCACGTGCTGCTGCCGGGGCTCGTCAACACCCACCATCATTTCTACCAGACCCTGACCCGGGCCCATCCCGCCGCCATCAACAAGCCGCTGTTCCCGTGGCTGGAGACGCTCTATCCCCGCTGGGCGCGGCTCACGCCGGCCGATGTGGGCATCTCGACGCGCCTGGCGCTGGTGGAACTGATGCTGTCGGGCTGCACCACGGCCAGCGACCATCATTATCTGTTTCCTGCAAATTGCGACGAGGCCATCGACATCCAGATCGCCGAGGCGCGCGCCCTGGGCATGCGCTTTTGCGCCACTCGCGGCTCCATGGACATCTCCTACGAGGAAGGCGGGTTGCCGCCCAGGAGCGTGGTGCAGGACCGCGATACCATTCTGGCCGACTGCGAGCGGTTGATCGCCAAGGTGCACGATGCGGGCGAGGGGGCCATGATCCAGATCGCCCTGGCGCCGTGCTCGCCGTTTTCGGTGAGCCGCGAACTGTTCACCCAAACCGCAGCTCTTGCCCGCCGCCATGGCTGCCGCCTGCATACCCATCTGGCCGAAACACATGACGAGGAAACCTTCTGCCAGGAGAAATTCGGCTGCCGGCCGGTGGACTATCTGGCAGAAAGCGGCTGGCTGGGTCCCGATGCCTGGTTCGCTCACGGCATTCATTTCTCCGCTGTCGAGATCGCTCGCCTGGGTGCCTGCGGGACCGCCATCAGCCATTGTCCAACCTCGAACATGGTGCTCGCCTCGGGCTGCTGCCGGACGCTCGATCTGGAAACATCCGGGGTCGGAGTAGGGCTGGGGGTGGACGGTTCGGCCTCCAACGATTCTTCCAATATGATGGAGGCGGTGCGTCATGCCCTGATGATCAACCGGCTCACCTACGGGGCCGGGCGCATCACCCATTTCGATGTCCTGCGCTGGGCGACCGAAGGTTCGGCGCGCTGCCTGGGGCGCGACGACATCGGCCGCATCGCGCCCGGCAAGATGGCCGATCTGGCGCTCTTCACGCTGGACGAGATGCGCTTTTCCGGGGCCGGCGATCCGCTCGCCGCCCTCGTCCTGTGCGGTGCCCATCGCGCCGATCGGGTGATGATCAACGGCCACTGGCGGGTCATCGACGCCAGTCCCGTCGGCCTCGATCCTGACCGCCTCATCGCCGCGCACTCCGCTGCGGCGCGCAAATTTCTGGAAAGGTTGTGAACCCTCATGTTACCTGCTGAACTCGACCGCCGTCTGGCCGCCATCGACGCCGAGATGCGCAGCCTTCGCCAGGATTTCCACAGCTTTCCCGAACTCGCCTTCGAGGAACGGCGGACAGCGGCGAGAGTGGCCGACCTGCTGGAGGGTTGGGGCATCGAGACCCATCGCGAGATTGCCGGCACCGGCGTGATCGGGGTGATCCGGCGCGGGTCCGGCAATCGCAACATCGCGCTGAGGGCCGACATGGACGCTCTGCCGATCGCCGAGGAGACCGGACTTTCCTACGCCAGTCGCAACGCCGGCAAGATGCATGCCTGCGGTCATGACGGTCACACTACCACGCTGCTCGCCGCGGCGCGGGTGCTGGCCGAGGCGGGTGAGTTCGACGGCACGTTGACGCTGATCTTCCAGCCTGCCGAAGAGGATATTTCCGGCGCCAGGCGCATGGTGGAAGAAAAAGTCCTCGATCGCTTCGGCTGCGATCAGGTCTATGCCATCCACAACCTGCCGGGGTTGCCATTCGGCGAATTCGCCCTGCGCGAGGGGGCGATCATGGCGGCATCCGATGCCGCCGCCATCACCGTCTTCGGCAAGGGCGGTCACGGCGCCGAACCGCACAATGCGGTCGACCCGGTGGTCGCCGCGGCCTCCATCGTCATGGCGCTTCAGACCCTGGTGGCGCGCTCGATGCCGCCCCATTCCGGTGCCGTCGTCACGGTGGGGAGCTTCCATGCCGGCACCGCCTCCAATGTCATTCCGGCCACCGCAACCATGGATCTGAGCATCCGCAGCTATACCGAGACGGACCGCGCGGCGCTGGAACGTCTCGTCAGGCGCATCGCCCGCGACCAGGCCGCCAGCTACGGCGCCCGCGCCGAGGTGAGCTTCGGCCATGGCTATCCCAGCGTCGTCAACACGGCGGACGAGACCGATCTGGCGCGCCGGGCCGCCACCGCCGTTGTCGGCCCGGCGGGCATCCGCGAATTGCCCAAGCCTTTGGGATTCTCGGAGGATTTCGCCTTCCTGCTGCAACAGCGCCCCGGCGCCTATGTGCTGGTGGGGGCCGGCGACGAGGCCGAGCGCGCGCCGCTGCACAATCCGTGTTATGATTTCAATGACGATTTGATCGCGCGCGGTGCCGCATACTGGGTGAGGCTGGCAGAAACGGCACTCGCCACCCCTTTGGGTGCAGCTGCGCTTACCAGGGTATCGGGACATTAACGCTCTTTTGATAGTCGATTGAAATTGCGCCCGTCAGCATTGCGGGCTGCTGCGGGCCAAGGTGTATCCTTGTGTCAACAAAACTCAGATTGAAGGCATGAAACCCGGCGTCAAGACCAAACCGTCAAAGCTGATCGCGGTGCTGAAAACGTGCCGGGTAGCCTTCGTCTCGCTTGCCGTCTTCAGCTTCGTGAGCAATGCCTTGCTGCTGACCGGCCCGCTCTACATGCTGCAGATCTACGATAGGGTGCTCAATTCCGGATCGGTGCCGACGCTGGTGGCCCTCACCATCCTGGTGGCCATCCTGTTCGGACTTTACGGCTTTCTCGAATTCATCCGCTCGCGGGTCCTGGTACGGGTGAGCCGGATATTTGAAGAGAGCCTGCGCGACCGCATTTTCGACCTGGTATCGTTCCATGCGCTGATGCAGACGCCCAATGTCCGCCTCGCACCCATGCAGGACATGCAGACCATCCGCCAGTTCCTGCAGAGCCCCGGCCCACTGGCCTTCTTCGACATGCCGTGGTCGCCGTTCTATATCGCTGTGATCTTTCTCCTCCATCCGGTCCTCGGCCTGTTCTCGGTGGTGGCAACGATCATCCTTATCATCACGGCGATCATCAACGACAGGCTCACCCGTCACCATGCCCAGGAAGCCCAGCAGGCCGCGGTCAAGGCCTCGAGCCTGTCCGATGAGGCCCGGCGCAATGTCGAGGTGGCAACCGTGCTCGGCATGCTGGGGGTGCTGCGCGCCCGCTGGACGACCATGCAGAACGCCGCCATGGATGCGCTGACCCTGTCGAGCGACCGCGGCGGCATGCTCACCAGCCTGTCCAAGGGCATGCGGCTGATGTTCCAGTCGTTCATCCTTGGCATCGGCGCCTATCTCGCGGTCAAGCAGGAAGTTTCCCCGGGCACCATGATTGCGGCATCCATCATCATGTCGCGCGCCTTGCAGCCGGTCGAGATGGCCGTGTCGCAATGGGCGGGTTTCCAGTCCTTCCGTCGTGCCTGGGTGCGTCTCGACGACCTGCTGGCCGAAACCCCCGAGCAGACCGAGCGCATGGCGCTGCCTGCCCCGACGGGGGCGCTGAAGGCAGAAAACCTCATCGGCTACATCCCGGGTGTCGAGCGCCCCATCGTGGCCGGCATCTCCTTCGAGCTCCAGCCCGGGACCGGACTGGGCATCATCGGACCCACCGGGGCCGGCAAGTCCACGCTTGCCCGCCTGCTGGTGGGCTTGTGGCCGCACAAGCGCGGCACCGTGCGCCTCGACGGCGCCAGCCTCGATCAATGGGACCCGCGGCACCTGGGGCAATTCTACGGCTATCTGCCCCAGGAAGTGGAGCTTTTCGATGGGACAATCGGCCAGAACATTGCCCGCTTCACGGCCGACGCCAGGCCTGAGGACGTGGTGACCGCTGCCCAGGAGGCCAGGGCCCATGACTTCGTGCTCAACATGCCGAACGGCTACAACACCGTGATCGGGGAAGGCGGCCAGAAACTGTCGGCAGGCGAGCGCCAGCGGGTCGGACTGGCCCGCGCGCTGTACGGCAACCCGGTGGTGGTGGTGCTGGACGAGCCCAACGCCAATCTCGATGCCGATGGGGAAAATGCCCTGTTGCAGGCCATCGCCAATGTCCGCCGGCGCGGCGGCACGGTGATCGTCGTCGCCCACCGTCCCAGCGCCATTGCCGCCCTCGACCAGCTCATGGTGCTCAAAGCCGGCCGCCCGGTCGCCTATGGCCCGCGCGACGAGGTGCTCAAGAAGGTGCTGGCCCGCCCGGTCAGCACCTCGGGCAAACCCGGCGGCCTGAGCGTCGTCAGTGATGAGGTCTGAGGCTCATGGCCGGCATCGCCACCGCCCGCAAATCCCTGCGCCGGCACCAGTTACTCGGCTTTGCCGGACTGCTGGTAATCCTCGGCAGCATCGTTGGCTGGTCGGTGCTGTCGTCGATTCATGGCGCCGTTATCGCGCCCGGCTTTACCGTGGTCGAAACGAGCGTCAAGAAGGTGCAGTATCCCGACGGCGGCATCGTGGCCGCGATCTACGTTGCCGAGGGCGATCGGGTCGAAGCCGGCGACCGGCTGGTCAAGATGGACGAAACCCAGATCAGGGCCGAATTGGAGATCGTCAAGGCGGGGCTCGTCGAGTTGCATGCCCAGCGCGCCCGCCTGGTTGCCCAACGCGACGGGGCCGACAAGATCACTTTTCCCGAACTGCTGGAAAGCCGCCGCAGCGATGTCGAACTGGGCCAGGTGCTGGCCGGCCAGGAAAAACTGTTCGCGAACCAGAAGGCGGCCATCGAGGGACGCAAGGAGCAGCTCACCGAGCGCATCGCCCAGTTGCGCGAGCAGATCGACGGCCTCAAGGCACAGGTGACCTCCAACAGGGAACAGGCCCGCCTCATCGACAAGGAGCTGAAGAACCTGCAGGGTCTGTTCAAGCAGGGACTTGTCCCCATCACCCGAGTCCTGGCGCTGGAGCGCGAGGCGGCACGGCTGGAAGGCGAGGCCGGCCAGCGCAGCGCCGACATCGCCGCCGCCGAAGGCCGCATCAGCGAGACCAGGCTGCAGATGATCCAGCTCGACGACGATGCCGGTACCAGGACCCTGACCGATCTGCGTGAAGCCGAAACCAGGATCGCCGAACTGACCGAGCGCCAGATCGCCGCGGAGGCCCGGCTGAAACGCACGCTGGTGCGGGCGCCGCAGGGCGGCTGGATCCATCAGCTCAACGTTCACACCATCGGCGGCGTGACGGCGCCCGGCGAGATCATCATGCTGATCGTTCCCGAACTCGACGAACTGGTCATCGATGCCCAATTGTCTCCCAATGATATCGACCAGGTGCAAGTGGGCCAGCTTGCGATCATGCGTTTCCCCACCTTCGACCAGCGCACCACCCCGCAGGTGCATGCCAGCGTGACCCAGGTTGCCGCCAACATCACCCGGCCCACCGACAACACGCCGCCCTATTACAGCGTGCGCCTCAAGCTCACCCAGAGCGAACTCAAGCGGCTCGGCCCCGTCATTCTCAAACCCGGCATGCCGGCCGAAGCCTTCATCCGCACCCGCGAGCGCTCGCCCATCAGCTATCTCTTACAGCCGCTCACCGATCAGGTCGCCCGGACTTTCCGCGAACGCTGAAGTTTTCTTGCGTTGGAAATCCGCTTACCGTGACCGGCTTGTCCATGAAACAGGTTTGCCGCGTTCATGGGGTTCGCAATATCGTCATCTCCGCCAATACCCTGCAGGCCACCCACGGCAACGCCAATGCCGGCGGCCGCCGGAACGAGGCCGGCGCCTGCCACTGGTTTCTGAAGCAGGCCATGAACACCGGCGACGTGTACTGGTGGTACCGCTACTGCTCGTGCATGCGCGGCTGGTAATCACGCCCTGCATGCTTGCGTGAAAGCCCCGCAAGGTCACCGCCATGCGGGATTTTGCCGTCGCCTCCGGAAGGTGGCAATCGGCCGTTGCATCCCATATAGAGATCGTGTTGGCTGGCGGTGGAGGCGATTTTGGGATTTCTCGAAAAGGGCATATGGCGCGAGCGCTGGTACGATACCGCGGCATCGGGCGGGCGCTTTGTGCGCCGCGACGCGCAGTTTCGCAACTGGGTCACCAAAGATGGTACTCCCGGTCCGAGCGGCGAGGGCGGATTTGCTGCCGCGGCCGGACGCTATCATCTCTATGTCTCCTATGCCTGCCCGTGGGCGCACCGCACGTTGATCTTGCGGGTCGTCAAGGGGCTGGAAGAGGTGATTTCGCTGTCGGTGGTGAACTGGCTGCTGGGCGCCGGGGGCTGGAGTTTCGATGGCGCCGACGGCGTCATCCCCGACACCGTCAATAAGGCCCGATACCTGCGCGAGATCTACCTCGCCGCCCGGCCCGACTACTCCGGCGGGGTGACGGTGCCGGTGCTGTGGGACAAGAAGTGCCGTACCATCGTGTCGAATGAATCCTCCGAGATCATCCGCATGTTCAATTCGGCCTTCGACGAGGTGGGCGCGCGCGCCGGCGATTACTATCCCGCAGCCCGGCGCGCCGAGATCGACGCCCTCAACGAGCGCATCTACGACACCGTCAACAACGGCGTCTACCGGGCCGGCTTCGCTACCACTCAAGGCGCCTACGAGGAAGCCGTGGTGCCGTTGTTCGAGACGCTCGATGCCCTGGAAAGGCGACTTGCGGCGCAACGCTACCTCACCGGAGATGCCATAACCGAGGCCGACTGGCGACTGTTCACCACCCTGGTGCGCTTCGATGCCGTCTATGTCGGCCACTTCAAGTGCAACCTCAGACGCCTCGTCGACTACCCCAACCTGTCGGGCTATGTCCGCGATCTCTACCAGCAGCCCGGTATCGCCCGTACGGTGCGCATGGATCACATCAAGGCGCACTACTACCGCAGCCACGCCACCATCAATCCGACTGGCATCATTCCTCTCGGGCCGCTCGGGCCGCCGGTGGACTTCGCAGGCCCCCACGCCAGGCAGGCGCTGTCGCCAGCGTAGACGGTCAGTCGATTCTCACGATCCGGAGGCCCGATGCAAGGCCGCGCGCGTGGATTGCCGCGCGCGTGGATTTCAGGATGCCGGCCAGCGCCGGCATGACGAGGTGAGGCCAGCAGGCCTCAGTCGTAAAGCAGCTTGCCGGTGCGGTCCTTGAGCGGGGTCGTGCCGTGGATCTTGCCGAAGGCGGCACCGGGCTGGGCGAGGTGGTTGGCGACACGGGCGAAAAAGCGGCCCTCGGTCTCGGCCATTACCGGAGCCGCCGGCGCACCCGGCGGGGCCGACGGGTCGATGACCTCGGCGACGATGTCGCCCGGCTTCACCATGGCGCCCAGTTTCTTGCGATAGACCAGCAGGCCGCCCGCCGGTGCCCTCAGCACCTGGGTCGCCGCGAAGGGGGCGGCGATACCGGAAAATGCCGGCACAACAACGCGATCCCCCGCGATGATGCCGCGATGGGTGAGGAACGCCATGAGAGCCGCGGCATCCTTGCTCGCCAGCTCGTGGCTGACGTCGCCTGCGCCGCGCAGTTCCACCACCGCGGTCAGGGGCAAGGCCACCGCGATGCCGCGGGCCCGCGCCACGATGAAGGGCTGGGCCACCGTCTCCTCGAAAGGATCGTCGCCCGAATCGCGCGCGAACATGACCACCGGGGCCTCGAGCAAAGCGGCCAGATCGGCCGCCGCCGGCCACTGATCGGGATCGACGTAAAGATGCAGCTCGGCTTCCGAGTCGGTGTGCAGATCGAGTACCATGTCGGCGTCGGCCGCCAGCCCCATGAGGGTGAGCTGCAGCATTTGGGCCTCGGTGGTCACGCTGCGCCCGGCCAGCGCCGCGGCAATGGCGGCCCTGAGCGCCTTGGCATTGGCCTGGGCGTCCTTGCCGGCCCCGGCGGCCATGGCGGCAACGGCCTCGGCGGCAACATTGGGCCAGCCGCGGTTGAAATTCTGCCCCGAGGCCGCGTGATAGCGGCCCATGTGTTTGTTCATCACCACGTTGGCAAAGCCCAGGGGATTGGCGACCGGCACCAGCACGATCTCGCCGCGGATGCGACCAGCCCGGTCGGCGTCCTCCAGCAGGCCCTTGAGATGATGGGCGACCAGATTTGCCGGCAGTTCGTCGGCGTGGATGCCGGCCTGGATATAGACCTTGGGACCCGCCCCGGCTACGCCGAAGCGGTAGACGCCGAGATGGCGCGCGGTGCCGGGGGACCAGCTCTCAAGTTGGATACGCTGGCAAGTGCTCAAGACAGGGGCCTTTCCATGCTGTGCGGCCATGGCCAACGCTTCCGTAGCACGGCGCGATATGCAAGCATTGCTGCAAGACAGCACGGCGTTGCAAGGGAGAAGATGGCATGGACGACTGGAAACCGGCAACGGCTCTCATCGTCGGGGCAGGCTCGGGCCTGTCGGCGAGCATCGCGCGGGCCTTTGCCGCCGACGGCATGAAGGTGACGCTGGCCGCCCGCGATGTCGCCAAGCTCAATACCTTGTGCCGCGACATCGGCGCCGAGGCCTTTTCCTGCGATGCCAGCGAGCTTCAGCAGGTGGAAACTCTGTTCGCCAGCCTCGATACCGGGCCCAACGGCGCCCCCGACGTGGTCGTCTACAATCCCAGCTACCGGGTGCGCGGGCCGCTCATCGAACTCAAGCCCGAAGACGTGGCGCGTACCCTCATGGTAACCGCCTTCGGCGGCTTTCTGGTGGGCCAGCAGGCAGTGCGCCGGATGACGGAAAAGGGCAGGGGCGTCATGGTCTTCACCGGCGCTTCGGCCAGCGTCAAGGGCTATGCCCAATCCGCCCCCTTCGCCATGGGCAAGTTCGCCCTGCGCGGCCTCGCCCAGTCCATGGCCCGCGAATTCCAGCCGCGCGGCATCCACATCGCCCACGTCAATATCGACGGCGGTATCCGCAACCAAGGGCGTGGCTATGTGGAAAAGCCCGGCCAGCCCGACAGTTTCCTCGATCCCGACGCCATCGCTGCGACCTATCTGCACCTGGTACGCCAGCAGCGCTCGGCCTGGACCTTCGAACTCGAGGTCAGGCCGTGGCTGGAGAGCTTCTGAGTCGTGTGATAAAGGCTTTGGCAACTGTTTGGTGCGACAGTTCGCCTCTGCATTTGGGTCGACTGGCTCATTTGTTCGAGGTGGTGATGACATGGACGCTGAAACAAAGCGGCGTGCAGAGAGAAGGCGGGTGCTGCGCGGCGGCAAGATCATCCTGGCCAATCTGATGTCGACGTTCGAGTGCAAGATGCGCAACGTGTCGGACACCGGCGCCTTGCTGATGGTCAACAACGCGGCCGATATTCCCGACAATTTCTACCTGGCCATTGATTTCCAGCCCGGCCGCCGGCCGTGCCACGTCGCCTGGCGCAAGATGAACCAGCTCGGCGTGGAATTCCTGGACGCCAAGTAGTCTTACTGTGTCACAAATTTCGTAACCTGACGTTCTTCATCG